>Ga0208753_100730_pt1 | contig 11571 bp, 11 predicted proteins | sample LakWasMet37_LOW7_2_FD_183877 | JGI IMG/M metagenome (GOLD analysis project Ga0208753, IMG submission 183877) | Freshwater sediment methanotrophic microbial communities from Lake Washington under simulated oxygen tension - Sediment Metagenome... | ecosystem: Environmental > Aquatic > Freshwater >... | reverse complement strand
CCGCCGAGCACCGCTGCGTAGGCGGCCTTCACCGCATCCGGCCCGACGTGATGCTCGACCACCAGCCAAGGCGCCGCCGGATCGCACACTTTGCCGATGAAGCCCTGCCATGCCTGAAGCAGGCGCCGGCCGAGGATCTCGGCGCCCCACTCCGCGTTGCGCTTCTTGATTTGTGCCGGCGCGAAAAACAATGTGGCGCGCGGGCCAGGCAGGTCCCTCGCGCCACCGAGTTGTTCGACATGGGTGCCGCCGATCGAACTGCTGTATTTGAGATTCGCGAACCGGGTATGAATGGCTTTGCGCAGGCCAGCGTTGCCGGCGAAGTCGATGTACACGCACGCCGCGTCGGCCGCGATCCGGTCGAGCTGATCGTAGGTAACGACGCGGTGATAGCAGCCGAGACTGCGGCAGAACTCCAGGTTCGCGGCAGAAGTCAGGCCGACTACCTCGATCCCTTTGCGCTGCGCGAGCTGGAATGCCGTGCCGTAGGCGGTCTTGCTCGAGGCGCTGGACAGCAGCATGAGCCCTTTGCCCTCGTCGCCGGCACCGAAAAAATCATTGTCGGCGAGGAAATCGTCGATCAGCCACGAGGTCATGAACAGCGGGCGCAGCAGCGCCTGGGCCTCTTCGGTTTGCGGGGTGTAGAAGGGGTCCGTGCTGCAGCGCGCGTAATTGTTATAGACCGCATGCAGCGCGGCACGGTGTTCGGCACCGTCGAAGAATCCCGCGGGTGACGGGCGTACGGGCTGCAAGACGACGCCCGATGACATCGGGTAGTAGCCGTAGAACTTCTCGCCCACCGCCACGTCGGGGTGCTGCGATTCCACCACGCTGCCGAAGCCCCAGACCGGTATGCGGCCCCAGCCGGACTCCGCCGGATAGAAGCTCCAGTAGTTCATGGCCTCGCCGAACGCGGCATAGGTGATGTTGTTGGCCGTCAGCGCAAACTTTTCCACGGCAAGCCTGACCTGCCCCGCGGCGAGCGAAGGCGCGGGCGTCTCGCGCAGTTCCGTGTCGGCGAGACTATCCTTGCGGACGAGGAAATCGATCGTATTCATTGCGCACCCTCGAAGCAGTCCGGGCAGAGGTCGCCCGCGGTCACGCATGGTAGCAAGGGCGCAAATGGAAAGGGCCTGCAGAAATGCAGAACCATGAAAACAAAAGGGCCTGCATTTCTGCAGACCCTTTCTTGATACTGGTGCGCCCGGAGAGATTCGAACTCCCTACCCCTTGGTTCGTAGCCAAGTACTCTATCCAGATGAGCTACGGGCGCTTGAGAGGGCGGGATTATACCCAAGAAACTGCCGAAGACAAGCTCGCAATCACATGAGGGCGGCCGGACAGTCCTTGCGGCGGGTCATTTCTTCTGCGCGGCACGGATTCGTTGCGCCAACTCCCTCAGTTCCTCGGCCGAGGCTTCCCCTGCCGGCTTGTCCCTGAACAGGAGCCAGAGCAGGGCGCCGTTGATGATGATCAGGGCGACTTCGATGTAGAGGATCGGGGTCACCATTTGTCGCTGGGAGTTGTCGCCGAACACGAAGTAGAAGCCTTCGAAGGTGGGCAGCGCGGCCTTGGTGATCGCCGAGAAGAATTCGAAGGGCGGAAACAGCAGGACCAGCACCAGGTTGACTGCCACCAGCGCCAGGATGGTTCTTTGCCGGCGATTGCCACCCGGCTGCTTCGGCGGCTCGCGCAGGGGCGGAGTGCGCAGCAGGAGCAGGGCGATGCAGGCGTTGATCAGCACCACGATGATCTCCAGGGCGAGAAAATCCGCGTTCAGGATGCGATTCTGATGAACGCCGAAGGCGAAGTAGAAGCCGTCGAAAGTGGGTATGTTGCCGTGCTGCAGGGATACGTAGTCGTAGGGCGGGAATGCTGAAAGCAGCACCAGGTTGGCGACTGCAACGATCAGTGCGATTCGTTGTGCATTGTTCATGGCGCTTGTCCCGCGGGCTCGATTGGCCCTCTCCTCCATGCTTGACGACGTGATATAGGTTAGTCGAGAACAGATGCCGACGCAATCTCTCTGCCGCGGGAACGATCGCGTATAAACTTCAGCGTCCAATTGCTGAAGAGGTAGCAGCGTGAAAAGAATTCTTTTGACTTTGCTCGGGTGCGGCGCGGCGTTTTCAGCCTTCGCCCAGGACATCAGCCTGCGCCATGATCTCGATGGCAAGGCGCTGGACACCCTGGCGACGCTGGTGCTGCGCTTCAACGACGAACTGAAGGGCAAGGGCAGGGTGCTGCTGCAGGATTCCCGCGGTCTCGAAAACAAGCACCTGCTGCCGCACCTCGCCCTGCTCGATCCCGACGACAGCATGGAGTTCTTCGGCACGCGGCCGCGCTTTCGCCCCTTTCACGACGTAATGCGCGAAGCCGGGCAGAAGTTCGACGCCGCGCAGTTCTACCCGCAGGTCGCCGATGCGGTCGATGATGCCAGCGGACGCGTCCAGGCGCTGCCGATGGCGCTCAACCTGCCGGTCCTGTTCGTCAACCGTGCGGCCTTGCGCAAGGCGGGGGTCGATCCGGACCGGCCGGGGAAGACCTGGTGGGAACTGCAGAAGACAGCGGGCGAGATTCTCGACCACGGCGGCAAGTGCCCCCTGACTACCACGCGGTTTGCCTGGATTCACTCCGAGAACGTGTCGACGCAGGCCGGGGAGGCCATGGTGGCCCGGGTCGGGACCGCGGACAAGGTCTTGGCCAACTCGATGGTCAACGTCAAGCACCTGGCGCTGCTCGCCAGCTGGCAGAAGAGCCGTTACTTCCATTACTCGGGGCCGGGCCGCGAAGGCAACCGGCGCTTCCTCAGCGGCGAATGCGCCATGCTCACCGGCGAATCGTCGCTGTATGCCGAAGCCAGGCGCGCCGGGATCGATGTCGGCGTCAGCGCCCTGCCCTACTACGACGATGTTTACAGCCCCAGGCCGGCCGACGTCCTGCCCGATGGCGCCGGCTTGTGGGTGCTGGCGGGGCACAAGAAGGACGAGTACAAGCTGGCCGCGCGCTTCATGGCGTTTCTGCTGCGCCCCGAGGTGCAAAAGGAGTGGGTGCAGGCGACGAGCTTCCTGCCGATGACGCCGGCGGCACTGGCGGCGTTGCGCGGCGACATTCCCCAGAATCTGCTGGACGCCGCGCAAAAGCGTCTGTCGGTTTCGCGCAAGGGCAGTACGCGGGCCAGGCACGGGCCGATCCGCGATCATCTGCATGAATTCCTCGGCGAGGAAGTGGCCTTCGTCTGGACCACCGATCGCCCTGCGAAGGAGGCGCTCGACAATACCGTGCGCCGGGTCAATGAGGCTATCGCTCCGGTGGCGCCGTCCGCGAAGGCGCCGGCCAGGGCGGTGGGCGTGTCCCGCAAGCAATGATCTATCCGCGCATTATCGCGCATCGCTGCGGTGGCGCATTGGCGCCGGAAAACACCCTGGCCGGATTGCATATCGCGGTGCGTCTCGGCTGCCGGGGTGTCGAATTCGACGTCATGCTGGCCGCAGACGGCGTGCCGGTCCTGATCCACGACGAGACGCTGGAACGCACGACTACCGGGAGGGGTCGGGTGGCCGACACGAGTTCCGTACAGATTGCCCGGCTCGATGCCGGCACCCGGCATCATCCGGCCTTCGCCGTGGAGCCGGTGCCGACTCTTGCGGAGGCCTTGCACCGCTGCGCTGCACTTGGCTTGTGGGCCAATGTCGAAATCAAGCCGTCTGCCGGGCAGGAGGCCGAGACAGGGCGCGCCGTGGCCCGCCTTGCAGCGGCGGCACACGGCAAGCTGCTGCTGTCCTCGTTTTCGTCGATCGCCCTGCGCGCCGCAGCCGGCGAAGCGGCTCAGTTGCCGCGTGCCGTGCTGGTGCAGCGTATTGCCCCGGATTGGCGCGAGCGCGTCGCCGAAGTGGAGGCCTGCGCATTGCATTGTGCCGCAGGTGAGCTCACGCCCGAGAATCTGGCAGCCGTGCGTGCCGCGGGATTTCCGCTGGCCTGTTACACGGTCAACCGCCGCGACGATGCAGAGCGACTGTTTGCCATGGGCGTCAGTGCCGTGTTCACCGACCGGCCGGACCTATGGGCCGAAACCGAAATGTAAATGCGGCTAACGGCTGCTTACATTTCGTTTGTCAGCGCCGCTGCGCCGCTGGCGTTATTCTGCGCATGGGGCTGTCCCATTCCAAACACGAGGAGCACTACATGAAACGCACATCCAGTCTGCTGGTCGCCGTTCTTGCCGCCGTGGCCCTGCCGGTCCTGGCGCAAACCAATACACCCGCCGTCGATCAGCGCCAGGCCAACCAGCAACAGCGCATCGATCAAGGCGTCAAGTCGGGCGAGCTGACCGCCAAGGAAGCCGCCCGCCTCGAAAAGAACCAGCAGCGCATCCAGAAGATGGAAGACAAGGCCAAGGCCGACGGCAAGGTGACGCCGAAGGAACGGGTACGCCTGGAGAAGGCGCAGAACGTCGAAAGCAAGAAGATTGCCCGCGAGAAGCACGATCGCCAGCATGACCGCAACCACGACGGCAAGATGGACCGTCCGGCCAGGAAGTAGTAAGTCCGTCGCGCACCATCCAGGCCCGCTGCGCGCGGGCTTTTTTATGTCTCCGCTGGAGGCGGAGACGGTACCCCCGGTGGGGCATGTCCCCCGACGGAAGGTCGCGGACGGTATCCCCTGTGGGATGCGTCTTGATCGCGTAAAATTACCGCTTTTGCGTCTCTGCCTGCGCTCTCCGCCATGAAAAGCTCCGAAATCCGCCAGAAGTTCCTCGATTTCTTCGCGTCGAAAGGTCACCATGTGGTGGCTTCCAGTTCACTGGTGCCGCACGAGGACCCGACCCTGTTGTTCACCAATGCGGGGATGAACCAGTTCAAGGACGTGTTCCTCGGCTTCGACAAGCGCAGCTACACGCGCGCCGCGAGTTCGCAGAAATGCGTGCGTGCCGGCGGCAAGCACAACGATCTGGAAAACGTCGGCTATACGGCGCGGCATCACACCTTCTTCGAGATGCTGGGCAATTTCAGCTTCGGCGATTATTTCAAGCGCGATGCGATCAAGTACGCATGGGAACTGCTGACCGATGTCTTCAGGCTGCCGCAGGACAAGCTCTGGGTCACGGTCTATGCCGAGGATGACGAGGCCTACGACATCTGGACCAGGGAAATCGGCGTGCCTCCGGAGCGCGTGATCCGCATCGGCGACAACAAGGGTGCGCGCTACGCTTCGGACAACTTCTGGATGATGGGCGAGACGGGACCCTGCGGCCCCTGCACCGAAATCTTCTACGACCACGGCGAGCACATCTGGGGCGGTCCGCCGGGCAGCGAGGATCAGGACGGCGACCGCTACATAGAGATCTGGAACAACGTCTTCATGCAGTTCAACCGCGACGAGGCCGGCGTCATGCATCCCCTGCCCAAGCCCTCGGTGGATACCGGCATGGGCCTCGAGCGCATTTCGGCGGTGCTGCAGCATGTGCATGCCAATTACGAAATCGATTTATTCCAGGCGCTGATCGCCGCCGCGGCGCGAGAAACCTCGGACGCCGACATGGACAGCCCGAGCCTGCGCGTACTGGCCGACCATACCCGCGCCTGCTCCTTCCTCATCGCCGACGGCGTGATCCCCGGCAACGAGGGCCGCGGCTACGTCCTGCGCCGCATCATTCGCCGCGCCATCCGCCACGGCTGGAAGCTCGGCGCGCGCGGCGCCTTCTTCCACAGGATGGTGCCCGACCTGGTGGCCGAAATGGGCGCAGCCTTTCCCGAGCTCGTCAGCGGCAAGACGCGCGTCATGGAAGTGCTCAAGCAGGAAGAGGACCGCTTCTTCGCCACCATCGAGCACGGCATGGCGATTCTCGAGTCCGAACTCGAACTGATGGAGAAAACCGGCGTCAGCGTTTTCAATGGCGAGACCGCATTCAAGCTGCACGACACCTACGGCTTCCCCCTGGACCTGACGGCCGACATCTGCCGCGAGCGGCAGATGAGCGTGGACAGCGCCGCCTTCGATGCCGCGATGACGCGGCAGAAGGAACAGGCGCGCGCCGCCGGCAAGTTCAAGATGGCGGCCAACCTCGACTATGCCGGACCGGCAACGACCTTCCACGGCTACGAGACGCTCGAAGCCCGCGGCAACATCCTCGCCCTGTACAAGGACGGCACGGCGGTCAATGAACTGGTCGAAGGCGATCTCGGCGTCGTCGTGCTCGACGACACGCCCTTCTATGCCGAGTCCGGCGGCCAGGTCGGCGACGTCGGCGAGCTGCGCTCGACGCACGGCATCTTCGCCGTGGAAGACACGCAGAAGATCCAGGCCAGCGTCTTCGGCCATCACGGCGTGGTGCGCACCGGCAAGCTGACAGTCGGCAATGGCGTGACGGCGAAGGTCGACACGCTCGCCCGCGCCCGCACCGTGCGTCACCACTCCGCGACGCACCTGATGCACAAGGCGCTGCGCGAAGTGCTCGGTCCCCACGTGCAGCAGAAGGGCTCGCAGGTCGATCCCGACAAGACGCGCTTCGACTTCGCCCACACCCAGCCGGTGACGGCCGACGAGATCGTGCGCATCGAGCGCATCGTCAATGACGAAATCATCGCCAACGCCGCGACGCGCTCGCGCGTGATGCCGATCGACGAAGCGCAGAAGACCGGTGCCATGATGCTGTTCGGCGAGAAGTACGGCGACGAAGTGCGCGTGCTCGACATTGGTTCCTCCTGCGAGCTTTGCGGCGGCACCCATGTCGGCCGCACCGGCGACATCGGCCTGTTCAAGATCGTCATGGAGGCCGGTGTTGCCGCCGGCGTAAGGCGCATCGAGGCGGTTTGCGGCGATATAGCCGTGGCGCGCATCCAGCAGCAGCAGGCCCTGCTCGATGCGGTCGCTGCCGAGCTCAAGGCGCAGCCGGCCGAAGCCGCCGCGCGCGTGGCGCAGATTCACGACAACGTGAAGGCGCTGGAGAAGGAACTCGCACGGCTCAAGTCGAAGCTCGCCGCCTCGCAGGGCGACGACCTGCTGACTCAGGCGGTCGACGTCAAAGGTATCAAGGTGCTCGCGGCGCAGCTCGAAGGCGCCGATGCCACGGCCCTGCGCGAGACGCTGGACAAGCTCAAGGACAAGCTGAAGAGCGCCGCGATCGTGCTGGCGAGCACAGGCGAGGGCAAGGTCAGCCTGATCGCCGGCGTCACGGCGGATCTCACGGCCAAGCTCAAGGCCGGCGAGCTGGTCAACTTCGTCGCGCAGCAGGTCGGCGGCAAGGGCGGCGGCCGGCCCGACATGGCTCAGGCGGGCGGTACGCAGCCGGCGGCCGTGCCGGCGGCGCTGGCCTCGGTCAAGGCCTGGGTCGACGCCAAGCTGTAGAAGTTCCCAGAGGGACGCACAGCGCTGGCGCTGGCGGAACGGCGCCGTTTCAGAAGCCGGTATCGATGCCCGGCCAGACGGCGCTTAGCGCGGCCTTGAATTCCTTCTTGATCCGTTCAAGGGCCTCCTTGCTGTCGCCTTCGAAGCGCAGCACGACGACCGGCGTGGTATTCGAAGCGCGCGCCAGGCCGAAGCCGTCGGCATACTCGGCGCGCACGCCGTCGATGGTGATCAGCTCGCGCGCTCCCGGCAGCAGCCTGCGGCCGCCCTGCTGCAGCTTCGCCACCAGCGCGTGCGGTTCGCCTTCCTGCATCTTGATGTTGAGCTCCGGGGTCGAGATGGCATTGGGCAGATGCTTCAGCGGCCAGTTGGCGTCGTCCCAGCGCGAGACGATTTCGAGCAGGCGGGCGCCGGTATAGAGCGCATCGTCGAAGCCGTACCAGCGCTCCTTGAAGAACATGTGGCCGCTCATCTCGCCGGCCAGCGGGGCGCCGGTTTCCTTCAGCTTGGTCTTGATCAGCGCGTGGCCGGTGTTCCACATCAGCGGCCGGCCGCCCTGGTGGCGAATCGATTCGGCCACCCAGCGCGAGCATTTGACGTCGTAGATGATCTGCGCGCCGGGATTGCGCGTCAGCACATCGGCGGCGAACAGCATCAGCTGGCGGTCGGGGAAGATGATCTCGCCGTCGCGGGTGACGACGCCGAGGCGGTCGCCGTCGCCATCGAAGGCCAGCCCCAGTTCGGCGCCCGTGTTGCGCACCGTGCGCCGCAGGTCGGCGAGGTTTTCCGGCTTGGAAGGATCTGGATGGTGATTGGGGAAATTGCCATCGACTTCGCAAAAAAGTTCGATCACCGTGCAGCCCATGCGGCGGAACAGCTCCGGCGCGACGCTGCCGGCCACGCCGTTGCCGCAGTCGATGACGATCTTCATCGGTCGCGACAGCTTGACGTCGTCGACGATGCGATCGATATAGGCCTCGCGCACGAAGGCGTGGCGCACCAAGCCGCGGCCTTCGCAATAGTCGGCGCCGGCGATACGGCGGCGCAGGTCCTGGATCATCGCGCCGTGGAGCGTCTGACCGGCAAGCACCATTTTCAGGCCGTTGTATTCGGGCGGATTGTGGCTGCCGGTGACCGAGACGCAACTGTCGGCGCCCAGCTCGTGCCCGGCGAAGTATGTCATCGGCGTCGGCACCCGGCCGATGTCGATGACGTCGATTCCGGTCTGGGTTATGCCGTCGGACAGCGCGCCGGCGAGCTCCGGGCCCGAGAGGCGGCCGTCGCGCCCGATGACAATCGACTTGACGCCGCGGGCGGCGGCTTCGCTGCCCAGCGCCAGTCCGATCTGAACCACCGTCTCCGCCGTCAGCGTGGTGCGCACGATGCCGCGAATGTCGTAGGCCTTGAAAATCTCGGGTGCCGGAGTCTGCATGGCGCGGGCGGGAGAGGTTGTCGTGCGGCGATTATCGCACGCTGCCGCGAGCCGCCGGATGCGTGTCGAAATGGGCCAGCAGGCGTTGCGGCAGCCAGTCGATGCGGCCGGGCAGGGCGCCATGCACGAAGCCGACATGGCCGCCCTTGGGAAGCACTTCCAGCGTCACCGCATCCGGCAATTGGTCAGCACGCGGCAAGGCCTCCTGCGGCAGGAACGGGTCGTTGGCCGCATGCAGGAGCAGTGTCGGTGCGCGCAGCGCGCCCAGCAGCGGGCCGGCGCTGCATTTCGCGTAATAGTCGTCGGCGCCGAGAAAGCCGTGCAGCGGCGCCGTCACCGCATCGTCGAAATCGCGCAGGGTGCGTGCGGCCCGTGCCCGGCGAACGTCGATGCGCCCGGGGAAACGCCTCTCCTTGTTCATGGCCGCCGGAATCAGCGTGCGCAGAAAGTGCTGTGCGTAGATCAGATTGAAGCCGGATGACAGCGCGGTGTTGGCGGCGGCCAGATCCAGCGGCGCGCTCACGGCTGCCGCGGCGGCGATCACGCCGGACGCATGGCTGCCTTGCTCGGCAAGCCATTTCAGCAGGGCGTTGCCGCCGAGCGAAACGCCGGCAACGAACAGAGCCGGATAGCCGTGTGCCTGCAGGCGGCGCAGCACCCAGTCGATCTCCTGCGAGTCGCCCGAGTGATAGGCGCGCGGCAGCCGGTTCGGTTCGCCCGAACAGCCGCGGAAATGCACCACCACGCCGTGCCAGCCGCGGCTCTCGATCGCATGCATCAGTCGCCGCGCGTAATGGCTGCGCGAGCTGCCTTCGAGGCCGTGGAACAGCACCACGCACGGCGCGCGGGGGCTGCCGTCGATCCAGTCGAGATCGATGAAGTCGCCATCCGGCGTATCCCAGCGCTCGCGCCGGTAGCGCGGCAGCGGGCCCTTGATCAGCAGCGGCCAGATGGTCTGCGCATGGCCGCCTGGCAGCCAAGGCGGCGCAAGGTAGTGCTGCGCGGTCATGGTCGGCCTCAGTGCAGGATGCGCGGCGCCTCGGTGATGCTGTTGGGCGGCACCGGCGAAGCGTGGTGGGCGACCATGCGCCAGCCCAGCGCCCCGCGCACGTAGACGTTGGTGGCGGCAACCGGTGTGCCCGGGCTTTCGTCGTCGGCGGTGGCGATGTGTTCCAGCACGGTGCTGATCATGGCGAAGGGCGTGGTGATCGCCGTCTGCTGCGACAGGCGCAGCTTGAGTTTCCTGCCGTTGGCGAAGACGCGCTGCCAGGCTTCGCGAATCATCGTGTAGCCGACCAGGCGCGGCCCGCCGGGCTGGACGCAGACGACTTCTTCGTCTTCCGCCCAGACGGCCATCATGGCGTCGATGTCGCTGTGTTCCAGCGCCTCGTAAAAGGCGGCTTCGACGTCCTGCGGGCTGGCGAAGATCTTCTGGCTGGGCACGATCAGGCCTGGAACTGTGCGGTAACGGTGGCGGCCACCAGCTGCGGCGTTATTCCGTTCATGCAGTCGAAATGCCCCAGCGGGCACTCGCGCTTGAAGCAGGGGCTGCAAGGCAGGTTTCTCGAAATGATTTTCGCAGCCGGCGACAGCGGCGGCGTGTAGGCCGGGGAGGACGAACCGTAGAGCGCCACCAGCGGCCGCCCGAGCGCGGCGGCGACGTGCATCAGGCCGGAGTCGTTGCTCACCACGCAGCGCGCCGAGGCGATCAGGTCGATGGCCTGCTCCAGCGTGCTGCGCCCGCACAGATTGAGCGCCGCTCCCTGTGCCGCCCTCGCTATGTCATCGCCCACGGCTGCATCCTTGGCCGACCCGATCAGCCAGGCCGGGTTTTGCGGGGTCGCGACGAGTCGCGCCAGCGCCGCGAAGTGCTGCGCCGGCCAGCGCTTGGCGGGGCCGTATTCGGCGCCGGGACAGAAGATCACCGGCGCGGCGTCGAGCGGAAGATTCAGGGCCGAGCGCACGGTCTGCTGCTGTTCGGCCGTCGAGCTCAAGTGCGGCAGCGGCAGGCTCGCGGGCAGCGGCCCGGCCAGCGCGGCATAGCGCTGCACCAGTTGCGGATGGGCGGCGACATCGAGCCGGTGGCGTTCGTTCAGCAGCAGGTAGCGGCTCTCGCCCTGGTAGCCGATGCGCCGCGGAATGCGGGCGAAGAAGGGAATCAGCGCGGACTTCCACGAGTTGGGCAGGACGAACGCCGCCGAAAAGTCGGCGCCGGCGAGACGGCGACCCAGCGCGCGGCGTGTGGCGAAACTGAATTCGCCGTGGCGGAAGGGGTTGGCGATGACCGCATCGACCTCGGCCATGCGCGCCAGCAGCGGCGCCGACCAGTCGGGTGCCAGCACCTCGATGCGGACGTCCGGATGGTTGCGCTTGAGCAGCGTGAGCAGCGGCTGGGCGAGGATCGTGTCGCCGATCCAGGACGGAGCGACGACGAGTATCTTCACGCTCGGTAACGCTCTGTGCGCCTGGAATGCCGCTTCGCGGGCAGGCGTCAGTGGTGCCCTTTGGGGCGCTCGCCTTCGAAGCGATACACCGTGCCGCAGTAAGGGCAGGCTGCCTCGCCCGAGGGGCTCTTCAGCACGTCGATGAAGACGCGCGGATGGCGGGCCCACAGCGGGGCGTCGGGGCGCGGACAGGCCAGCGGCAGATCGTGGGCGGTAACGGCAACCTGGCGCCGGGTTTCGTCGAGAGTGGACATGAATTACCTCGGGTTAACGTGAGAAAACTCGATCGGAGGCAACGGTGACATTCGAGCGCGGCGAGCCGATCAGTCACCCCGCCTCGGGGCGGGG
>Ga0208753_100707_pt1 | contig 12005 bp, 8 predicted proteins | sample LakWasMet37_LOW7_2_FD_183877 | JGI IMG/M metagenome (GOLD analysis project Ga0208753, IMG submission 183877) | Freshwater sediment methanotrophic microbial communities from Lake Washington under simulated oxygen tension - Sediment Metagenome... | ecosystem: Environmental > Aquatic > Freshwater >... | reverse complement strand
AATGATGCTGATACCCTGTTCATCGGGAGCTGAGGCGGTAAACGGCGAGTTGATCGCCCCGACGGTGGCGATAGGCACCATCACGGTTTTACCGCCAATGCCGACGGCTTTATGGTCGGACGGACCGGCGCCGCCGCGACGGACGGCAAGGCCGGATTCGGCGTCCTCCAGCCGCAATCCCAACGATTGCAGCTCTGTAATCAGTTGCGGTTCGGCTCTATTCATGGCTGGCTTGCTCGCTGCTTTGGATGATTGGAAAAGGAATCGATTCATCGCTGAACATCGCCGCAGCCGACCTGTCATTGATCCTCAGGCTTAACAATTCAGGCCTGGCATAATGGCCGACCGAATCCATCATGCGTTTGCGTTTGGTAATCAGCGACATATCCAGGTCGGCGATGACCATGCCTTCGCCGGAGCGCAAAGGTTCAGCTAAGTGCTGACCTTCGGGCGATATAATCGCCGTGCAACAGCCGCCGCGCAGGGCTTTTTGCAACTCGACATCGGGCGTCACCGACTCGATCTGCTCGTCGCTCAACCAGCCGGTCGCGTTGATCACGAAGCAGCCGGATTCCAGCGCGTGGTGGCGGATAGTGACCTCGATCTGCTCGGCAAAAGTCGGCCCGACCAATGAGCCCGGAAACTGGCTGCAATGGATTTCCTCATGCTGCGCCATCAATGCGTAGCGGGCCAGCGGGTTGTAATGTTCCCAGCAGGCCAAAGCGCCGATGCGTCCGATGCCGGTCTCGACCACTTTCAGGCCGGACGCGTCGCCCTGGCCCCAGATCATCCGTTCATGATAGGTCGGCGTGATCTTGCGGCGTTTTAATGCCAGGTTGCCGCATTCGTCGAAAATCAGTTGGGTGTTGTAAAGGCTGCCGTGGTCGCGCTCATTGACGCCGAGCACCACGACCACGCCCAGCGAGCGGGCCAGGGCGGCAACCGCATCGGTGGCCGGTCCCGGCACGGTCGGCGCGTGTTCGTAGAGCTTTAGATGCTCGCGGCCTGCGGCAACCGGCGGCAGCACGAACGAAAAATACGGGTAGTAAGGCACAAAAGTTTCCGGGAACACCACCAGCTGAGCGCCTTCTTTGGCCGCATCGCTAATGGCTTGGCAAACTTTGTCGATAGTGCCGGTGGCCGAATCGAACACCGGCGCAATCTGTACTGCCGCCGCCCTGACAATTCTTTTCGATGTCACAATCTGTACTCCTGTTGCTGATTATTCTGGGAAAAGCCGTTGGTCCACGAAAAGCACAAAAAGCACGAAAATATTAACGGTAGATATATGCGGTTTATTTCGTGTTTTTCGTGTCTTTCGTGTTTTTCGTGTTTTTCGTGTTTTTCGTGTCTTTCGTGGACTAACCGTCTTTTTGTTGTGTTCGGGTATGATTTACATCGTCCAGGTATCCAGAATGAAAGCGTTCTCGCGGCGATGGATCAGCACGATGTCCAATACATCCAGCGGGCTGACCGGGCGGATGCCTTCGATCAGGCTGGGTTCGCCGTGACCGTACAAGGCTTGCAGCGCGAATCGGCAGGCATAAACTTTGCCGCCTTCGGCCATGAATTTGTTGATTTGATTGGTATAATTTTGGTGGCCCGGAAAAGCCTCGTCGCCCAAACGCGGAAAGCCGCGCTGAATCCCCAGCGTCACGCCCGGCCCATACAGCAGGATCGAAGTTTCAAAACCCTTACGTTGCAAGCGGGTCGCCTGCAACAGATTTACGTAGCCGATAGAGCCTTCAAAGGCGACGGTGTGGAATTTGACCAGGGCTTTCTCGCCCGGTTCGGCTTTAACGTCCTCGAATACTTTCTCTTCGTAATCGACAAAAAAATCGCCTTTGGCGTGAGCTGGTTTTTGAACTGCCGGCATGGAATATTCCTCGTAATAAGTAAAAAAGCCCTGCATCAGGAGATGCAGGGAGAACTATGGCGGTCAAATCTCTGAGGGGAATTGACGGGAGATAGTTTACGAACGGGACAGAATTGCTGACAGATTCAGGAAAAAACGATTTTTAGGGTACAGATTGCGGTTTTGAGCGATCTGTTCTGCTTGATAAACCGGATAACTGTTATGGAAACCCAGGATTTTATCGTTCCCACGCTCCGGCGTGGGAATGCAGTCTCAGACGCTCCAGCGTCGGCTTCATCAGAGTACCGTACAGGACGTAGGCCCGGAATACCCACAGGGCACAAGTAAGTCCGCCCGGCGTAAGCAAGGGTGGGTGTTTCCGGCGAAACTGTGCGGCTGTGGTCTAGTGGAACGGGACGCTGGAGCATCCCGAACTGCATTCCCACGCCGGAGCGTGGGAACGATATGTGAAAGAGGGAAAACGCTATGTGAGTGAGTTGGATCGTTACCTCGTTCCTACGCGCCGCGTGGGAATGCAGTGCAGGACGCGCTGCGTCCCGTATACGCAAGACGCTGGTCGTGATTCGCGGCGCAGCGCGCCTTTAACTGCATTCCCACGCGGCGCGTAGGAACGAGAGATAACGTTGTTCAAGAGCCGTCATGCCGGGGACAGCCGACGTAGGGCGTGCCGTGCGCGCCTCGGGAGCTCAGAGATCGGCAGGATTTAACTTTTGCCCAGTGGCCGTTGAACAGCTCAAGCCGCTCAACTGATTTCATGCGGGTTATCTGCCATGGATGGCTCCAGTAAAAACCTGGAAGGTCTGTCTATCGGCATTTGCTTCGCTTAACGCCAAAACTGTTGGATGTGGAGGGAGGTTAGGCAGCGCATCCTGCCGAGTTACATACCCGTCTGCATTTTTGGCGGGTTTTCCGGTAGAGGAGCCGGAGCTTGCAGATGTGCCGGCGTCATTGCGGCTGAGGGACGAAATAGCTTCAAGCCCCGTTGCGTCATCATCAGGCCCATCGCGATCATCAATACCCCGGAAACCCTTACCAGTTGCCGCATGGTGGCCGGGGATAACAAAACGGCAAATAAGCCGAAGCCGATCAAGGGTATTAGCGTACCCAAGCCGAACAACAGCAAAAATAATGCGCCTTGCCTCGGGTCGCCGGTGCCTGCGGCCATCACATACATGGCTTGCAAGGGGCCGCAGCCCAGTACCAGCCCATTCAGTAAACCGATGGCAAAAGGGCTGCGCTGCCGACGCAAATTGCCGGCAACCTGCCGATTGACGGCATGCGGCCAGCGCAAGCTAAACCGCCGCAATAGAGCAAATACATTCAGCATTTTCAAACCGTACAGCAGCACGAAAGCGCCGGCCAACAACGTAACCGTGCCGCGCATTTGCGGTGTGATCGCAATGATCGATCCCAGCAAACCGAAACCGGCGCCCAGCGTCGCATACGACAGTGTTTTGCCGAAACCGTAGAGTAAATGCGCGGCTAATTGCCGGGCCTTGGATTGACCGGCAATGGTGTAACCGACGACAAAGCCGCCGCACATGCCGATGCAGTGAAAACCGGTCAAAAAGCCAATGCCGAACAGCAAGGTATGGCTCATGTGCGGATTGATTTGTTGCAAAATGCCGGGGATCAGGCTTTTTCCCCACCAGACCAGTCCGCCGACGGAAACCAGCAGCAGCAAAAAGATCAGGCTCCGTATCGCTTTCCCGGACCATGACGCGGCAGCTTCATCAACGCCGTAGCCCTTGGCTTCTATGCACCGGCGTATCGCAAGTTCGTCGATTAAGCTAGGGTCGTATTCAATTGTAGCGCTTTGCCGTCGGTAGTCGGCTTCGGCCTTGACGATGCCGGGCATTTCCTTGAGGCTATCGCTTATGGTTTGTTCGCAGCCGAAACAATGCATGCCGCTGATTTTAAATTCTCTGGTAACGATGTTCATAGCCTCGCACTCTATTGTTGACTGGATATAGCGGCATTAAAAAGGGTATGGATGCCCTTTTTAATGCGTTTGCTCAGAGTCCGTCTGCCGAGATTCGGTACAAGCCCCTGCTGTCATCTGCTTAGAGTTCCGGTAGCATCCAGTTTAAACTCCAGTCTGCTGCCTCGTTAAACTGATAGGTGTTAAGACCGATATAAAGCGTCAGTTGCGCTTAAACAGAAACTTTATTAGGTAATATTAGGTTTATTAAAAAGGCCAATTGCTTGAATAAAAATTTAAACAAAGTAGTTAAAAGCTGAAAAATATAAGCAATAATTTTAGCAACACTCATGCCTTTAAATTTCCGCGTCAAATAGGACGTCAGCAACAATCCCATTGCTATACCGATCAGTAAGGTGCTGGAAATAAACGATTCTTCGGTGGATGCAACTTTAACAAGCGCAGCAGCAGTCTTGGTCGGCAGCAACGTAGGCATGGCTTCGTTATAGTTATCTTCAATCAGGTTCGCGGTGATGCCCGGAATGCTGGGCAAATCGCCGCTGCCTTTACCGACTTTAAGCTGGGCTTTTAAGCCTTTCTCCATGTGTCCTGCCATGTCGCAATGCACCAGGTAGGTTTGATCGCCGGGGGGCAAGATTAACGTGCCGGTTATTTCCGCTGGACCTGTTACTTCCAAATGAAACATGCCATGCGGATAAAGGTACTTAGGTAAACCGTGCATCATCCATTGGTGGCGGATATGGTCGTCATTGACGAAATGTACGGTCAATTTGGTGCAAGGCTCAAACTTTAATTCTTGTTGATCGAAAGCCCACATCCGCCCAGGAAATTTTTCTGCGTATTTGTGCCCGGCATGCACGGTGATTTCTTTAGTGGCCTTGATTTTGTCGCATCCGCCCGGCAAAGTATCGGTATTTTGCCCCATCACCATGCCGCCGTTCATGTCCATCAGATGGCCATTGCCATGATCCATCAGCACCGTGTGTTTTTCGTATTCCTTTGCGGTCACGGTCGATGACAACAAAGCCGTTAATATTGCGATTGAAAATAGGTGAGCCATAGGGAGTCCCTCTTTGCTTGCCGCGCGCATGAAACGGTGCTATCGGTACGGTTTACAAATCCCAGAAACCGCAGCTCTCAATACCACCGTTCATGACTTAGTGCGGCGTTGATGGATGAATTACGCTTTAATTTTTTCTAAGCTACTGTCAACCTGACGTTTAAATCCGGCGCTTGAAAGATAGAGTACGTAAAGCCCCGCAAATGCAAACAGCGCGTATAAGCCATAGGCGCTATAAGAAATTGACTCGCCCGCGCCTGCCGTGAAGCCCATGTGCGCATCCAAGCGTTCGCCATCATTTTTTAATAAGGTGATATGGATAAGGTACTTGCCTTGTTCAGCCACGCCTTTGGGCAAAGAGAGCGCCACCGTTCCCGATTTATGTTTTTTGGCTTCTTCAAAAAACACGCGCGTTCCCTCAGGTTCTTTGGTCACTTCAAACTCTACCGCCATATCGCGATAACGCATGTCCTGATAATCAAACACCAACTGAGTTAGCGTGTTGAGTGCAGGGAGCTTGCCGCAAAAATCCTGGGCGGGGTATATTTCTGACTGATAAGCGGTATAGTGAAGCCAGTGACCGGGTTCCAATTCGAATTTACACTGGTCGGTGTCGGTTCCTGCCGCACCGCCATGCGCCTGCACAGACACAGAAAAAACCAGACCCGCTAATGCTAAACACAGGTTTTTAAAAATTGCTAATTTGTTCATGGTGACCTTCCAAATTGATTAAATTTCATTAAGTTATCGGGCGGCGGTTGAACAGCAACTGTTCCTGCGTCCTTCCGGTATGACGGCTTTCGCCGGAACAGTCGCTGTAATCGCTACCCGTTGTTTCATATAGCTTTCTAACCGGACTGTTTTTGCCGAAACCAGCTCAAGATAGAATGCCGCCGAATCGTTAAAACATAGAGCGCAATGCCCAGTAATATGCCGTATAACAAGACTCTGGTTGTCGAACGCCGTGACTGCTGCGGAATTGACGTTGTTACCGCGCCATCGGTTGTTGCCTGTTCAGCTGCCGCAACACCGACTGTTAACTCAGGAAGCCCTAAGCTACGCCAAGCATCATAATCTTGCCAGATGGGATAGTTTCGTTGCCAAAACTCCTTGGTAAAGTAAGGTGCGAGACTCATGCCGCGGACTTTGGGGATGCCGCGCTCATCGTAAAAGCCTTTATAGACAACTAGGCTAATGTCGCCGCCTTCACCCACGCCGTCGGTAGTGAACGCTTTTTCGACATGATCATGAAATATCCAGATACCTTCGCCGAAGCTGTGCAAACCATCATCCTGTCCGCTCAGTTCCAAGTCGAGCCGTTGCGCTGTTACCATGCCATGCACGTCTCTTTGCATATGGGAGCCGGTACCGTTATCCACGCCGTCATAATGCGTACTAGTGGGCTTATGTCCATGCATGTGCAGGGCCAGGGTTTCGGTATGGCCATTCAAAACCCGCAGCTTTACTTTTTCATCCTTATCCATGTGAATCAAAGACTCCCTTAAGGTATAAGGGAACGAGCGGCCATTGAGCATAAAATAATCGTTGCTTGCATCGGTCGTGTCGTAATCCATGTTCAAGTGTTTCGCCAGCAAACGGGGATCGTTGGCGGATCGTGCCACGGTTTCGTGTAGTTCTTTGTCGGCGGATTGGTAATGCAAATCATATTCCCGGGAATATTTTTCCAGCACCGCGACCGAGGGATGACGCACTTGGCCAGCACCGACATTCAAGGTTTGCGGCCAGTTGTTGGGGCGGTTTTCCTCTACCACAAACATCCCCTGTAAACCCATGGGGATATGGGTGTGCGATTGAACATGGCAATGGTAATACATGGTGCCGGGTTGACGCGGCTTAACCACATAGGTTTTGCTCTCACCCGGCATAGTGTCCCGATTGCTGGTTTGCGAAACGCCATCATTGCCCGTGCCTTCCTGATCCGCGAACGGATGATCAACGCCGTGCAGGTGAATGGAATGCGGTAAAAAATGAGTGTTTTCCAATACAATCCAAACAACATCGTCCTGTTCCACGCGTATAGTCGGCGATGGAGCACGCAAGGTAGGATTGGCGCGGGTATCATAAAGATTCATGGTGGACATATCGCGCGTTTTCGGCGCAAACACCCAAAAGGTCGGCTGTATGCCCGGCGCTATATCGAAAGTGGTGATCGGTTCTTTAACATCGGGCGAATGCCCGTTCAGCTCGACTACTTCCAATTTGATAATGACCTTATCCGGGTCGCCGTCGCCGTCGACATCGTCAGATAGGGTAACGGCATCGGTAGCCAATTGCGTGTGCATCAAGGTTTCCATGGAAATGTTATTGGTACCTTTGACAAAAGCGGCAATGTCGGCAGGGTTGTCGGGATCGCACAAGCGTGACTCCTGGATTTTGACGCCATCGATTTCTTGCGCATCACGCCACGAAGCCGGATTGAAATCGACACAAACCTCCTCGACTGCACCCAATGGAATTTTTGCTGAAGCAGGTAAATCAACAGCCGCCTGACTAAAAGCGGAACATAGTAACAACGGGCTACTTATGAATAGTGTGTTAAGCAACTTTTTACGCATAACATGACCTCGGAATACTGTGTGTTTCAATTTACTTGACAACCTATGCGAAGATTTTTTGCTGAGCCAGTGTTTGAATTGCCGGCATGAAATTCTTCTGGTTGTTAGTAAAAAATCCCTGTATCTGATATGCGACACAGGGAGGACGATAAACGTCACCCCTTTAAATGATTGACGGTACGTATTTTACTGGCGAGAAAGAAAGCGGAACAGATTTAGAAATGTATTAATTTATTAGGCACAGATTGCGATTTGGACGATCTGTTCTGCTTAATGAACCGGATAACTGTTATGGATAATTAGTTATATCGTTCCCACGCTCCGGCGTGGGAATGCAGACTCAGATGCTCCAGTGTCGGCTTCATCCGAGTGCCGTACGGATTATGAAGCCCGGTTTAGCGGGTTCGGATATGATTTGTTTAAGGCTGTGGTTTAGTGGAACGGGACGCTGGAGCATCCCGAACTGCGTTCCCACGCCGGAGCGCTCGTCTTTATACACATCTCGAAGTAGGCCGGAATAAGGCCATCCAAGCGCGTAGCGCGAGGTGGCGTTTCCGGCATTCCGAGGCTCCGAAATGCCGGAAACGCCACCCTGGCTGTCGCCGGGCGGGCTTATTCCGGCCTACGTCCCGTCTTGAACAGACTTGTGTATAAAGATGAGCGCCGGAGCGTGGGAACGATATAGGATAGGGTTGGAGCGAGCAGGAGCGATACAATATAAAAAAATTAAACCATTAAGCGATACAGTTGTGCTAAATTTGCCGGACAGACAACCCGCAGAGATCCAAAACCAATGAAACATCTTTATGAAACCGTAGCAGAGAATATTCTCGCCCATATCGAACAAGGCGTTTACCGTTCAGGCGAACGCTTGCCGGGCATTCGCCGTTTAAGCCGACAATTGAACGTAAGCGTATCGACCGCGCTTGAAGCCTATCGGCTGCTGGAGGATCAGGGACGAATCCAGGCCCGTGCGCGATCCGGCTACTACGTCAGCACCGTGCGCCGACTGCCGATCACCGAACCCGATATTTCCGAACCGTCAACGACGCCTTCCCGAGTGACGGGCCAGTCCCTGACACGGCAGATTCTGCTGGCTGCGAGAGATCCTTACCAGATCAACCTGGGATCTTCGGTACCTTCCCCTGCATTTTTACCGACGCGGGTTCTGCAACAAGCCACCCAAAAAGTCGCGCGCCTGTTTGAAAAACGCTGTTTCGACACCGACGAACTGCTCGGCAATCAGGAACTTCGCCGCCAGATTGCAAAACGCATGGTCGAGCTGAATTGCGACGTCAGCCCCGAGGACATCGTTATAACGCATGGCGCCAGGGACGCGGTCCGGCTCGCATTGCTGGCGGTTTGTAAGCCGGGCGATGTGATCGCTATCGAATCGCCGACCTTTTACGGCTTGTTGCAGGTCATCGAATCCTGCGGCATGGAAGCGCTGGAAATCCCGACCCATCCGCGTGAGGGCGTTTCTATCGAAGCGCTGCAACTGGCTATCGAACAATGGCCGATCAAAGCCTGCCTGTTGATTTCCAATTACAACAACCCGCTCGGCTCCTGCATGTCGGACGAGCGCAAGCAAGCTATTGTCGCGCTGTTGGAAAAAAGTCAGATTCCGCTGATCGAGGATGATGTCTATGGCGATTTGGGTTTCGGAGTAAAGCGGCCTTCGGTCGCCAAGGCCTGGAGCCAACAGGGCGAGGTGCTGTATTGCTCGTCTTTCGCAAAGACCTTGTCGCCAGGCTTGCGCGTCGGCTGGCTGGTTCCCGGCCGACATATGAAAAAAGTGGAAAACCTGAAATACATGCTGCATCAGGCCACGCCGACGCTGAATCAACTGATCGTCGCCCATTTGCTGGAACAGGGTGGTTATGACCGTTACCTGCGCCAGGTCCGGCAGGAATATGCCCAAAGCGTGACTCGCATGGTCAAGGCCGTGAGCCGGTCTTTTCCCGAAGGCACCAAAGTGACCCAGCCGGAAGGCGGTTTCGCGTTGTGGGTTGAATTGCCGGAACATGTCGATGCGATGGAATTGCATCGGCAAGCGAGTTTGGAAGGCATCATTATTGCGCCGGGGCCGCTGTTTTCCGCTACGCAAAAGAAATACGGCAACTTCATCCGGCTCAGTTGCGCCGTGCCCTGGAATGACCGCTTGGAACGGGCGCTAAAAAAACTGGGGGATATGGCCGGCGATTTAATGGCGGAATAAAGCAATTACGGGTAACGAAAAGAGGGTACTCAAGCTATCGAACTGATAGGGGCATCCCTTACTCGGCGTGGTAACCGAGTCAGGGATGCTCAAGCGTCCCGAATCCCGTACGCCCGCCGTTATACGCAAGTCTCTATTCCGGCAGTCCTGGATCTGGCGTTCGGCAGACCTTCCAGGTTTTAAAAACCTGGAAGGTCTAGATACTAGGAGGCTGTCCGAGAATAGAAACGAAAAATTATTCAGCCCAAATACCATTTCGTCCAATTTTGATGCAGAGCCTGAAAAATTGCCGTTATTTTTTATAAGCAATTAATATAAAACAATATGTTATGGCATAATGACGACAAATAACCTCCCTTGATAATGCCATGTCAATACCTTTCAAATCAAGCCCTGTAGAATTTCATCAACACCAGCTATTTCCCAGCCATATTTTTGATCTGCTTCCAAAAGATCATGACTGTTATCTTTATTCGGATTTGTTTGGGCAGCTTGATACCACCGCCCTTGAAAGCCAATATAAGGTAAAAGGCCAGAACGCCTACCACCCCAAGTCAATCGTTTCGATTTTGATCTACGCCTACAGCCGTGGCGTGTTCAGTTCCCGGCAAATCGAAAGACGCTGCAAGGAGGATTTATCCTTCATGTTCATCGCACAAATGAACTGCCCTAATTTCCGGGTGCTCAGCGATTTTAGAAAAAATCAGGGCGAATTTTTTCAGGATTGTTTTAAGCAAACCGTCAAACTGGCGATGGAATTGAAGCTGGCTTCATTAGGGCATATCAGTTTGGACGGTTCCAAATTCAAAGCCAATACCTCCAAACACAAAGCGATGAGTTATGGACGCTTAAAAGAAAAGGAACAAGCCTTGTGTGTTGAAATTGATGAGTTGATTGAGACCGCCAAACGGTGCGACCAAGAGGAAGACAACGCCTACCAAGAAAAAACCGGTTATGAAATCCCGCAAGATTTGAAGTTCAAAGAAGAGCGGCTGGCTAAAATTAAAGCGGCCAAACAGGCACTTGAGCAACGCGAAGAAAAAATTAATCCGGGCAAGGCGATTGACGATAAAAAACAAATCAGCTTTGCCGATACCGAAGCCCGTATCATGGGCAAGAACGGCAGCTTTGACTACGCTTACAACGCCCAGATCAGCGTTGACGCCGATTTGCAAATCATTGTCGGCCAGCATGTCAGCCAAAATGCCAACGACAAACAGGAAGTCGAACCCGCCCTGCAAGCACTGGAAGACACGGCGGGGCGATTGCCTGACAAAGTCAGTGCCGATAACGGCTATTGGTCGGGCAGTAATCTGCAAGCCTTCGAGGACAATAAGGTTGATGCTTATATCGCCACCGACAAAGGCGAAAAAACGCACAAGATTGATTTGGAAAACTCGGAACGCAAAGTGGTCAAGGCCGACTTCAAATACAACGAAACCGATAATAGCTTTATCTGTCCTAATGGACAGGTCTTGCCGATGATCAGCGAAGCCAAAGACGGCAGCCGGGTGTACCAGGGATGCGATGATGTCTGTGCGGCTTGTTCGTTGAAAAATCGTTGCTGTCAATCCGGAAAAGGTCATGCGCGTACGATCAGTAGCGATGACAAAGAGCCGCTACGTCAAAACATGAATCGTAAAATGGAGACGCCTTCTGCCCAGGCGATTTATAAACAACGCAAAGTCATCGTGGAACCTGTTTTTGGGCAAATCAAAAATACCGGTTTTCGTGGCTTTAGTGTAAGGGGTAAGGATAAAGTTGCCGGTGAATTTTCAATGGTCTGTGCCGCACATAATTTCAAAAAAATGGCCAAAGCGATTTTTACAGGGTTAATCCGTCCAAAATTTGGAAATTACGCGGCAAACAACGCAATATAGCCCATAACAAGGGAAAAAAGTCCATTGCTGGGCGATAATAACATGCACAATTAGCTGTTTTTAGGTAAATCCCAAAAATCCCACCAAAAAAATTTAAATTTTTTCGGGGGCTTTAATATGGCTTGCGAGAGTGCTCATTCTCGGACAGGCTCCTAGTACCCAGTCATTCTGAAAATCGTTTAGTTCAGCGTAAATCCGCTCATCCTTCGACAAGCTCAGGACGAACGGACTTACTTTTACCCGTCAAAATTGGATTGACTGAGTACTAGGGCAAGACTGCTAATCGCAAACTGATTGGCAATCAATCGTCACATTGTAGACTTTGCATGGCATTGATGAAGCGCCTACTCAGCACATCAGGAAAAAAAGGAATAATTCCCGATTAATTCAGCGTAAAACCAACTTGGCGCATTTTTTAAAATCCGTTTAAACGCCACGCCATCTGTGCAGTCG
>Ga0208753_100704_pt1 | contig 12061 bp, 9 predicted proteins | sample LakWasMet37_LOW7_2_FD_183877 | JGI IMG/M metagenome (GOLD analysis project Ga0208753, IMG submission 183877) | Freshwater sediment methanotrophic microbial communities from Lake Washington under simulated oxygen tension - Sediment Metagenome... | ecosystem: Environmental > Aquatic > Freshwater >... | reverse complement strand
ATCGGATGCGAGCACGGTGACCCAGCCCTTGCCTAGGAGATCCACGGCCCGGGCGCGAGCGCCCTCGCCGAAGGTGCCGGCGACGGCGCCGGCGGTGACCTGCAGCAGGCACCCCATGCGGACGAAGGGCACCAGCTTGTCGACGCTGCGCATGACATCCTTGTTGCGCTCGGGGTGCGCGATCATCGGCCGGATCCCCTGCTTGAGCAGCCAGGCGACCAGCTTGTCGGCGCCGACCGGGACATGGCTGTGGGGAAACTCGAGCAGCATGACACGTTCGCCCTGCCACTGGCCAAGCCATGGAATCTGTTCTTCGCCCACCCAGGAAAGGATTTCGTGATCCAGTCTGACCTCGGCCGCGCAGCGTATCTGCAGAGCGATACCTTCGACATCGAGGATGCGCTGGAATTCTGCGGCGGCCGCACGAATGTTCGGGGCGCTGTTGTAGTAGCGCCCTGCATGCATATGCGGGGTGACGACCGAAGTGCGTATTCCGGCGGAAACCGCATGACGGGCAAGTCGCAACGCCGAGGCCAAGTCTTCGGGACCGTCATCGATCCCGGGAAGAAGATGGCAGTGAAGGTCGATCACGCCCGCTTGGAAGAATACCCGCTGCTGTAGCTATATCGCTTGCCATAGCCGTAGGCACTGTATTTTCCGTACCCGTAGTAGCGATCGGCCTTTTCCCGGTCGATCTGGTTTATGACGATACCCAGGACATGGGCCTTCGCATCCCGCAGGCGCTCGAGGCCTCCCAGCACCACCTGGTAGGGAGTGGAATCCGCTTTCACGACATAAACCACCGAATGGGCAAACTGCGAGAGGATCAGCGGATCGCTGACCAACTGCAGCGGCGGGCTATCGATGATGATGACATCGAAGCTTTCCTCGAGCCATTTCATGGCCTCGGCAAATCGTATGGAGGAAAGCAGTTCCAGGGGATTCGGCGGAACGACGCCGCTGGGAATGATGTGAATGCCGAGTTCCTTGTTGAAGTGCAGGCATTCGGAAGTCGGGTCGGAACCCGAAACCAAATTGGACAAACCCTTGCTGCTCGTATCGACGCCGAGAACCTTGGCCACCGTGGGGCGACGCATGTCGGCATCGATCAAACACACCTTGCGCACCTGCCCCAGGGCCAGCGCCATGTTGGTCGCCACCGACGTCTTGCCTTCGCCCGGAATCGAGGACGTCACCAGCAGCACCTTGTGCGGCGCGTCGATCGACGACAGCATCACGCCGGTTCGAATCGAGCGAATCGCCTCGGAAAATCCCGGGTCCTTGTCCTTGATGAAGGCTATCTGCAGGTCTCCCGTCTCTATCTTGCCCTTGATGCGCGGCAATTGACCCAGCAGCGACTCACGCAGCTTGGTGTCCACATCCTCGGCGGACTTGATGGTGTTGTCGAGATATTCCAGCAGCAGCGCCAGCATCACGCCCAGTATCAATCCGACGACGGCAGCAATGCCAATGATTCTGAGCTTTTTCGGGCTGTAGGCCGCTCTGCTGACGACAGCGGGATCGACCACGCGCGCAATCGGTGACTGCAGGTCGCCGGCGACGTTGGTCTCCTTCATGCGGGTGGTGAACATCTCGTACAGGCTCTTGTTCGACGCCACTTCACGTTCCAGAATGCCCAGCTCGTATTCCTTGCGGTTCATGCCGAGGATGTCGCCCTTGCTTTGCGCCAGAGCGCGCTCCACCGCAGTCTCCTGGGCGCGGGCAAGTTCATATTCCTTGGTGATGCTGGTGGTGATCGTGTCGACCTGTCGATGGGTGTTCTCACGCGCCGCCCGGAGTTCGGCATCTGCCGTCTGGCGCTTGGGATGATCCGGCCCGTATTTCTTGGCAGCATCCGCCAGCCGGCTTTCGGCAGCAGACTCGACGCTCTTCAGTTGAATGTAGATTGGGCTCTTCTGAATCGCAGGTATCGACTCGAGATCAACCTTCGATTTCAGTGCACCTTGCACCTGCTGATACGCTGCCTCGGCTTCCGCCCGTTTCTGCCGGGCAGACACCAGTCCCTCGGAAAGCTGCTCGAGCTGCTTCGACGCTCCGCTCTGCGCTACGCCCTTGGCATCTATGATCCGCTCGCGCTCGCGGAACTGCTGCAAGGCCCGCTCCGACTCCTCCAGCTTCTTGCGCAATCCGGTCAGTCGCTCCGTAAGCCACGAACCGGCCTTCTGCGTCATCGCCAGACGCGCATCCATATCCGCTTCGATGAAGCCATCCGCGACCCAGTTTGCGGCGTTGGCGGCAAACTCCTTGTCATGACTCTCGTAACTGATCTTGATCAGTTGGCTGTTGCGCACCAGCTCGATGGTCAATTCCTTCTTGAACCGGGCGATGACGGCCGCCTGAAGCCTCTCGGGAGACCACGATTCCTCCTCACCCAGCCAGGATGCCGGCAACAACTTTCTGAACGACAGGCCGCTGTCCTGGTTCTGCCGCGGGTCCATCACCGGATGATCCACCAGTTTCATCTTGACCACGATGCGGCGAGCCAGTTCTTCGGACTTGAGGATTTCGGCCTGGGTCTGGTAGTACTCGCGGTTGCTGCTCATCGAACTGTAAACTTCTTCGATACTGACCACCTTGCTCTTGTTGGACTCCAGCATCAGCGTCGCGGTCGAGCGGTAGGTCGGCTGGATCACGAAGACAATCAGGGTCGTCAGCAGTGCAATTGCAGCCGCAAGACCCAGAGCGCTCCACTTGTGTTTCGAAATGCTCCGCCGCCAGAAACGCAACTGCTCGGCAAGGCGATCAGCATCTTGCTCGGGCCGATCAATGGGAACATAGAGAGGCTGGACGGGCGCCGCGACAACCGGAAGAACGGGAGATGCTGGATGATTCATGGTCAGAAGAAGCTCTCTTCAACGGTGATGATGTCGCCCGGGCTCACGATAGTCGATTGATCAACCTTCACTGGCGTCTGCGTCTTGTCATCCTCGCGGATCACGAAAATCTTTTCCTTCGAAGCGCGTTCCTTGAAGCCGCCGGCGAGCGACACCGCCTTGCGGATGGTCAAGCCCGGCTGAAAAGGATATGCGCCCGACTTCTCGACCTGGCCATTCACGAAGAAGGGCCGGTATTCCTCGATCGTCACTGAGACCACGGGATTGAGCAGGTATTTCCCGCGCAGACCGTCGGCAATCAGCGTTTCCAGTTCGACAACGCGCTTTCCCAGCACCCTGATCTCGCCGATGATGGGAAACGAGATCGTTCCGGCATCGCTGAGCCGGATTTTTTCGCGCTTCAAGTCGTCTTCGCCGAGGACACGAATGCTGACCACATCCCCGGAACCCAATCGATAGGTAGACATCAGGTTGTCGACGGTCGTCGATCCCTGCGCAGAAGACGAAAATGACATAGCCCAAAAGCCTGCGAGAAGCAGGCATTTGTACAGTCGACTCATTGAAAGATGCCTCTCACGGAAATAACCGGAACAAAAAAATAGAGGGGGAATTTCCCCCTCTAATTCTATCAAATCACTTACAGAACGACTAGCGCACCGGCGTCAGATTGCAGCATTGAGGAAGACGCTGTAGATGTTGCGCTTGTACTCCATCGTCGGGTTGTTCGAGGTCTTGTCAGTCCAATCATAGCCCGCACCGATCTTGACGTTGCGCGTCCATTGATAGTTGAGCTTCAGGCCGACCGTGTCGGTCTTGTCCGTCTGCGCAACGGCAAGACCCTGATACTCGGTCTTGAGATTGCTGTAGGCAAGAACGCTCGAGAAACGGCTGCTCCAGGCGTGATTCCAAGTGGCGCCGTAGCGGGAATCAATCGATGAGGTACCCACCGTTGCCTCGCTGGGACCCTTTGCAACGAGGAAGTCAAAGTTGGAATACGTCAATGGACTCCACTTGACGATCCCTTCCCATCCCGTCGCGGAATAATCAGACAAGGAAGCATCATCGAAATCCTTCTTGAAGCGACCAATCTTGAAGATACCCGTCGTCTTCGCTGCCGCTTCCCAGGTCACACCCACCAGATATTTGCGGTCGGTGCTGTCCAGCGTTGTCCATCCGGCAAAGGAAGCCTGCTTGTAGTCGTACTTGGTCTGAATGGCCTGAAAGAGGAGCTGGGTTTTCGGCATGATGCGCCAAAAGAAAGTTGCACCCAGCTTGGCATCGTCACGATCACGCTTCGCATTGTCCGGATTGCCGGCGTTATCGAGCAGGAAATTGTCGAAGCGCTTGTTGATCAACCCGGCTTCCACCTCTATGCGACCCTGGGCGCCCTCGGCACCATAGCCAGCTACGCCACCGAAGGACGTCTGATGCCATTTGTCAGGATTGGCATGCCCTGCGCCCGTACCCGGCGTAGCACCCTGGTCATCATGCCCCTGCAAATACTCGGCCGTGAGCTTCAACCCCGATCGCCCGGAGAAGACCCACATTGCGTTACCGGTCAGGCCCTGGTCAGTATAGTTCGCCGAAGAAACGCCGCTATAGGAGCCGTGTTCGACACGGTAGGTCGCGTCAAAGGTGTGCGGCCCTGTCTTGGCTTCGAGCTTCACCTTGGGTGCCAGCACGGTGATATTCGCGCTTTTCGTGTTCGATGGCCGGGAATAAATGTTGTCATTCGACTTGAAGGTCAAGTCCGCTTCCGGATATACCGTGACGGGACCCCACGGCACCCCGGTCGGCTTGCCGAATTCCGCCGGCTTGTCTTGCGCAATCGCCGGCAGGGAAAGAGCAAAGAGCGATGCAATGGCAGCGCTCATCAGATTCGTATCAAGCCGCTTATTTTTCTTCATCATTTACGATCCCAGTTTGCTGAAGCAACCAAATTTTAAACCGAAGCTCAACGGCAAATTGCAGAACAAAGGGTCTGCGTCGTCGGAACTGCCAGAGAAGTCGAAGAAGGCGCCAGCGGTCGAACCGCCGCCCCATTGGCGACCACCGCCGCAAAATCGTTCCCCGCGGCTTGCTGCGCGGCGATGCCGGCCTCAATCTGGGCCCGCGACATTCCAGTAACGAACGCGGCTTGGGCCGATAGGGCGAAGACTGAAATTACTGACAAAACAATGAGTTGTCGAAATTTCATGACAAAACTCCTTAACATTTAATCGGCTCTCGGCCAAGCATACCTGACACAACGCGGCTTTCTGGTGCGAACTACGTATCCAACAGCTTAGCTTGTAGTGCAAAAACCACAATCAAACCGACCTATTGGCAGAATCCCTTTACCTATTGCCAGAATCCTTTTAAACCCAAAGAAGAAGTCTTCACGGAATCACTCAGCAGGCTGCCCACCACTTCTGATGCCTTTTCGTGTCCCTCATCGGCCGCTCTAGCGTACCACCTGAGAGCCTTCTCGGTATCCCGCGCACCACCCAAACCTTCGTTTTGCATCGACGCCAAATTATACATGGCATTCGCATCGCCTTGCTCAGCAGCTTTCTGAAAAATGCGTCGCGCCGTGTCCAATTGCTGAGGGATTCCCGCTCCGTCGCGATAAAGTTCAGCAAGACGATTTGCGGCCGCGACGTGGCCGGCTTCATAGGCCTTGGCGAACCACTCCGCGGCTTCCTTCTTGTCGGCGTCAGCGGCAGATTTTGCGAGCAGCGTGGCCAGTGCGTATTGCGCTTCGCGGTGCCCAGCTGCCGCCGCCACACGGAACGAACTTCGCACCATGGCCAAATCAGACTCTCCGGCGCCTTGCCTCAATCGGCCCAACAAATAATGGGCAACCGGATCCCGCGTTTCTGCCGCTCGCACCAGCCAGTCGCCGGCTGCCTTCCTGTCCATGGCCACACCGCGCCCCGCCAGCAGTTGCATCGCTACGGCGAGTTGCGCGCCGAGATGGCCCTGATTCGCAGCCTTGATGAACCAGCCATAGGCGCTCGCATCATCTCGCTGACCCTCCAGAGGCGACGCAAGCACCCAGCCCAAAAAATACTGTCCGTCCGCGTCTCCCAGTCGGGCAGCACGCTCGAACAATTGCCGGGCGGCCGCGCGCACCTCGGGTTGCTTGTCATGCAGCGACAAACGTCCCAAAGCGGACATGGCGCTCGCTTCGCCCCGGTCTGCGGCCGACCGATACCAGCGCCTTGCCTGATCGATACTTTTCTCGGTGCCACGCCCATCCTCATGCAGCCAGGCCAATAACGTGGCAGCGCGCGGATGACCAGCTTCAGCCGCAGATAGCAGCATGGGTAGAGCCCGCACGTAATCACCCAAAGTTGCATAGGTCATTCCGACTTGCCACTGTGCTTCGCTATCGCCTTGCCTGGCCTTTCTCACCTGGCCGATGAAGTTCGACCGGTCCTCGCTCTGCTCGTATGTCAGGGCACCCGTCGCCGACCCGCCGGCCATAGCCTGCCCTGCGGCAAGTGCGGAGAACAGCACACACCAGGTGATCCGGTGCAATCGCCGGTTCACAGCGGTCTTTCCTCGGGCAATTTGAAACCGACCACCGACTTCCGAATGAGCTTTCGTTCGGCGGCCCGGTTCATTTGCTTGCCCTTCACCGGATATACCGCGAGCTTTTGCGCAAAGGCTTCGATCCGATCAGCTGGCAAGAGAACAGCCGGTTTGCCCTTGCCTGAGATATACATGGACTTGTGTGATGGATTGAGTGCAAGCACTTCCGAGGCAGGCAAGCCGGCCATGCGGGCAACCGACTGGATATCCAGTGGAACGCGAACGTCGATCCCGGCAAAGTAGGGAACATTCGGGATCTCGGCCAGTTCCACTCCGTGCAATTCCGGACTCATCACAATATTTCTGATCGCCATGAGTTTCGGGACGTAATACCTGGTTTCCTCGGGCATGTTCAGACTTTCGTAGTCGGCCGAAAGTCCCTTTGCCTGATTGCGCTGAACGGCCCTCAAGACCGCCTCCTCGCCCCAGTTATAAGCGGCGAGGGCGAGTTGCCAATCCTTGAAGGTGTTATGGAGAAACTCAAGGTAGTCCAGCGCGGCCTCCGTCGATGCGACGATATCGCGCCGCGCATCGTATTGATCGGTGAGTTTCAGGTTATAGCGGTGAGCGGTGCCGGGAATGAATTGCCACAAACCTGAAGCCTGGGCGCTCGAGAGCGCTCCCGGCTCGAATCCGCTTTCGACGATGGGGAGCAGCGCCAACTCCATCGGCAGGCCTCGCTTTTCAACCGCCTCAACAATGTGGAAGAGATAGCGGCGCGCCTTCTGACTGATGTTGGCGACAAGATCCTTGCGTTGGCTGTACCAGAGTTCCCGCTCGGCAACCAGCGGTCCCGTCAGCGGCGGCAGGGTCAATCCATTGCGAATCCGATCCCAAACGTTGCGAACCGGGCGCAGCTGCTTGCCCGAGAACTCTTCTTCGCCGATATCGAGCAAGTAGGCACGGCGCCGATCAATGACGGGGCCCAGATGGACTTCCGAATCCAGCCCGGGGCCGATCTCGTCCAGCACCATGGGCGGGTAGACGAAGCTCTGACGACCCAACACGCTCTCTTCGCCAGCCCAAGCGGCGTGTGTCGAAACCATGATGAAAGAAACCAGCGCAAGGAATAGTCGGATCATGCAACCACCTGCTGGAAGGAGCGAAAAATTATACGCCTCTCAATTTTTTGGTGCGTCAATCGCCGGTGCGGTGGTAGTGCCTTGGGCGGAAGCTGCATCGGGCGTCGGCGGAGCCTGCCGATCGAGCCAGTCGAGTACCTGCCGGGCCTGGGGGACGCCGTTTGTTTCGGCTTGTACCAGGAAGGCGCGCGCTCTCGCGGGATCCTTCTTCTCGCCGACCCCGATGGCCCACAACCGGCCGGCATTGAATTGCGCCGACCCGAGGCCCTTCTGCGCCGCCAGTTCGTACCATCTCATTGCCTCTTCCAGGTTTTTGGCGGTGCCGCGTCCCATCTCGTGAATCTCGCCAAGATTGTTCTGCGCATCGGCGTCGCCGCGCTCCGCAGCCACCTTGTAGAGACGAATGGCTCGCGACACATCGACCGGCCCCCCTTGGCCGGACATCAGCAAATATGCCAATAGCGTCTGGGCGCGCGACCGCCCGAGACTCGCGGACTCGGTGAGATAGCCTCGCGCGCAGACAAAGTCCTTTTCCCTTCCGCCGAACTCCCCGAGACACCGACGTCCCATCCATTCCTGTGCCGCCGCATGCCCCCGCTGCGCTGCGCGCTCCATCTGTACCCATGCCTTCTCAGGGGAGGCCTCCATCAGGCACTGCGCGGCATGCCAGCCGGCAGGGGCCAGTCCCTCGGCAGCCGCCAGGAACTCGACACATGACTTGTCCGCGTCCTTTTCCAACATCACGCCACGGCCAAGAAGAAAGCCCATGGCCTGCCTGGCCTTCAGATCGCCCTTCTGCGCCATTTTCCGTATTTGCCCGCCCGTGTCGCGCAGATCCCTTTCCAGCTTTTGCGCCAGTTGCTGAGCCTTGTTGCGATCGCCCACCGCCTCTGCCTGCAGCAACAAGTCTACGAATGCCACTGCAGCGCGAGCCAAGCGTTCTCTGGCCGCCACGTCGCCCGGATTGCGGCTCACAATCCGGCGTGCTGCGGCGACTTCCGCATCCAGACTGACTTCATCCGTAAGAGCTGGAGCCATGGTGGTTCCGCTATTGCTCAGACTTGGCGCATTTGCTTTTGGCCCGGCCGTGATCCTGGTTTGCGCCTTCGCTTTCGCTCGTGACTTGGCTTTGGCGTGCGCTTTGGCCTTTATCCTGGCTTGCGCTTTGGCTTTGGCGACCGCCGCGGCCTTCACCTTCGCAGTTGCCTGGGAGGCGGTCTTGGTCTGGCCAAACACGTGCATTGGGGCCTGCGCCAGGCAGAACATCAGCAGGATGCAACTTGCTTTCCAAACCGGCATCATTGCGCGGGCGGAGCCGAATCAGGCAGACAGGGGCGGAATCAGACGCTTGGCAGTTGCCTGCAGGCGCACGGGATGCTTTAGAGCAGCAACATAGAGGCTCCAAAGCACAAGAAACGCGATGAACATTGCAAGTTCGGGCACGCCGTTGCGCTCGGCCGCTATGCCGACGACGCCATAGACAACCGAACATCCGGCCATGATCGTCACTACCTGATTGACGGAGTATCCCGCCTTCAGCAAGACATGGTGCATGTGCTGTTGATCCGCATGGAAGGGGCTCTTGCGTTGATGCAAGCGCAGCAGCATGACGCTGCCCATGTCCAGCAGGGGCACCGCCAGAATCCATACGGCTGTGATCGGGTGGATCAGTGACGCCGGCGAGCCGGCGAGCTTGACGCAGTACCAGGCGAGCAGCATGCCGATCACCATCCCGCCCGTATCCCCCATGAAGACCCGCGCCTTGGAGCGCCCCGGCAACCGGAAGTTGAGCGACAGGAACCCGACAATCGCCCCCGCGAACAGCGACAGTTCAAACACCAGGTCCTGCGAGTGCCCCGCCATCGCAACATAGCCCAGGAGCACCACGGGAACCAGGGAGACAGTGCCGGACAGCCCATCGAGACCGTCGATCATGTTGATCGCGTTCATGACGCCGACGAAGGAGATCACCGTCACCAGCAGCGACCACTTGCCGAGGTCGATCGTGCCCACTCCGATCAGATCGCCCAGATGCGTGACCCACACGGATGTGCCGGAAACTATAAGAACCGCGCCCAAAGCTTGCGCCACGAACTTCGCACGATGACTCAATTCGCGCGAGTCGTCTGCCACACCAATGACGGTAACTAGCAGCAATGCAGCAAGCAGACTCCAACTTCCGAAGGGAACGCTGCCTATTGCGATCTGCAACACCAGGAGCGTCAACAGCATCGCCAAGCCGCCCACCAGCGGCGTGGGATGATCATGCACCTTGCGGTGCCCCGGATGGTCAATCAAACCCCAACGCGGCGCGAAGAGCATCAGACCCTTGGTCAGGCCCGCCGAAACTATCGGAGCCAGAACAATCAAGAGCCATTGTTCCCCTCCCGAAAACTCAAGCATGCTCCCCCTCTCCAAGCTATCCCCGACAGCGGCCATCTCAAGGTTGGGCGCGTTCGAACGACCACGCATTTTGGCTATTCTATCTCTTGAAGGTGTCGTCTCATCGAAGGAAAAACCGGGCAACAAAAAGGGCTTCGGTCTTTCGACGGAAACCCTTGCTGTACAAATGGTCGGGGTGGAGGGATTCGAACTCTCGACATCTTGCTCCCAAAGCAAGCGCGCTACCGGGCTGCGCCACACCCCGAACCGGGCCATTTTACCGAACCCGGTCCATGGGGGTCAATCGCATTCCGATAAGCCGAGTGAAAAACCTTGACTTGCGGTAGCCCTCCGTTTCGTTTATAAAGCCGGTTCTCCGAAAATACGGACTCTCTGCAATGGCTGAAGATCTGCTGCACAAGAAGCAATTCCCGCCCTACACCCCGAAGAAGGGTGAGGACTACATGAGCACGAAACAACTTGCTCACTTTCGCGACATTCTGACGTCCCTCAAGGACGAACTGAGCGAGGACATCGAGCGCACGGTACATACCATGCAGGATGAGGCGACGGTGTTCGCCGATCCGAATGATCGCGCCAGCCAGGAATCCGACATCGCCCTCGAACTGCGCAACCGCGACCGGGAACGCAAGCTGATCAAGAAGATTGACGAATCGATTGCCCGCATCGAAAGCGGCGAGTATGGATACTGCGATTCCTGTGGCGTCGAAATCGGCCTCAAGCGCCTCGAAGCGCGCCCCACCGCCACGCTGTGCATCGACTGCAAGACACTCGAGGAACATCGCGAAAAGCAGGTCGGCAAGTAAGCGACGGGCGGCTGCGGAAGCACCAGCCAACAAAAAAGGACGCCGCGGCGTCCTTTTTTGTTGCCCGCGAATGCGACCCTATTCGGCCGCAGGAGCAGGAGCGGCGGCTTCTGCAGCGATGGCCTTCATCGACAACCGCACTCGACCCTTGTCGTCGGTCTCAATGACCTTGACCTTCACTACCTGACCTTCCTTGAGGTAATCGGCGACCGCATTGACCCGCTCAGTGGCGATCTGCGAAATATGCAGAAGACCATCCTTGCCCGGCAGCAGGCTGACGATGGCGCCGAAATCAAGCAGGCGCAGCACGGTACCTTCGTAGATGCGACCAACCTCAACCTCGGCAGTAATGTCCTCGATGCGCTTTTTGGCCATCTGTGCCGCATCGGCATTCACCGACGAAATGGTGATCGAGCCGTCGTCCTCGATATCGATCACGCAACCCGTCTCTTCGGTCAGGGCACGGATCACAGCGCCACCCTTGCCGATCACGTCGCGAATCTTTTCCGGATTGATCTTCATGTAAATCATGCGCGGCGCAAAGGTGGAAACCTCCTCGCGATGCCCGGACATCGAAGCCTTCATCTGGTTCAGGATGTGCAGACGCGCTTCCTTGGCCTGGGCCAGCGCAACCTGCATGATTTCCTTGGTGATGCCCTGGATCTTGATATCCATTTGGAGGGCAGTGATGCCTTCTTCGGTACCCGCCACCTTGAAGTCCATGTCGCCGAGATGATCCTCGTCGCCGAGAATGTCGGTCAGCACCGCAAAGCGGGGGCCTTCCTTGATCAGGCCCATGGCTATGCCCGCAACGTGAGCCTTGAGCGGCACGCCGGCATCCATCAGGGCCAACGAGCCGCCACAGACGGACGCCATCGACGACGAGCCATTCGACTCGGTAATTTCAGACACGACGCGCATCGAATAGCCGAATTCCTCGGGCGACGGCAGCACCGCCAGGAGTGCGCGCTTTGCCAGGCGGCCGTGACCGATTTCGCGACGCTTCGGCGTGCCGACGCGTCCAGTCTCGCCCGTGGCATAGGGAGGCATGTTGTAGTGGAGCATGAAGCGATCGCGATATTCGCCCTGCAGCGCGTCGATGATCTGCTCATCGCGACCGGTGCCCAGCGTGGCGACAACCATTGCCTGCGTCTCGCCGCGCGTGAACAGGGCTGAACCGTGGGTGCGGGGCAGCACGCCGTTGCGGATCACAATCGGGCGCACGGTGCGCGTATCGCGGCCGTCGATGCGTGGTTCGCCGTTGAGAATCTGGCTGCGGACAATCTTCGCCTCCAGATCGAAAACGGTGTTGCCGACGAGGTTCGAATCCGGTGCGTCC
>Ga0208753_100701_pt1 | contig 12130 bp, 10 predicted proteins | sample LakWasMet37_LOW7_2_FD_183877 | JGI IMG/M metagenome (GOLD analysis project Ga0208753, IMG submission 183877) | Freshwater sediment methanotrophic microbial communities from Lake Washington under simulated oxygen tension - Sediment Metagenome... | ecosystem: Environmental > Aquatic > Freshwater >... | reverse complement strand
CGAATCGGTTCAGGATTCGGGCGACAGGAGCTCAGGTCCGGTTTCATGGCTCATTTCTGAAAGGCTCCCGCAGGGGCGCACCGGCCTGGCGCTGGAGATAGGGCGGTTCGAGGTGTCAGAGAAGCAAATTACTCTGACCCCAAATCGTTCAACTCAGCCTCGTCAATGGAGTGGTGCCGCAGGCCGAACTGGCGGCTGCCACGCAATCCATGGCGCTGGAACTGGCCAACGGCCCGACCATCGCGCTTGGGCGCACCAAGCGCCTCATCAACGAATCCCTCAACCGCAACCTCGCGGAACAGCTGCAAGCCGAACAGGACAGATTCGCCGCGTGCGCCTTGACGCAGGATCTCGCGCGGGGCGTGCGGGGCTTTGTCGCAAAGCAGAAGCCGGGGTTTCTGGGTAACTGACAACGGCTTCCGGCTAAAAGTCGGCGCTGGCGGGACGGCGATTCAGGCTGTCTTGGAAATAGATTTGAAGCTGACTCTAGATCGCTCATCCATCGGATGCGAACCCATGGCTATCGAAAAGTTCAGGCAAACTAGCTTTCAGATCAACCGAAAAACTTCTTCTATCGGACGGACGAGCGCTTTCTGATCAGGCGCTTCAAATGAGATGCCGTACTCAGCCCCTACCGTGACGTTCGACGAGGTCTATAAAACTTGGCGTAACCGAGCCCGAAAATTTAGTGCCAAGTCGATCATCGATATGGCCCTTTGGGAGCTTAGCCAACCCTCTCAGAGCAGAAAGGAAGATATAGAGCGTGCTCCATGGCAGACACTGTTGATCGTGAAATGGGTCAATCAGGATCGAGCGATGGATCGTTCAGTGTCGCCAGCGATTACCATTCAACAGTTCGACGACCTGCGTCAGCGGCTCTGGGAATTGCCCGAGCAACTCGGGTCGCAGCTTCGCGATACCCTGACCGGGAAGCTGTTTTTTAGGCAACTCATCAATCCACAATTTGGTTTTCAGCGTCGCCTAACGGGAGGCTTTGTGCGGGAAGCCGCAATACTTGCGGCCCAACCAAATAACAATCCCCTGCGTCGGATGTTTGAAGAGAGGGCGTGCATTTCGCTGCCCAATTTTGTGGATCTCGCGTTTGCCGCGTACTCAGGAATCATCGAAGGGCGACGGGTGCTCGACTCGGCATGGTTTGAACCTCTACTCAAGACCTATCCGGGAGGAGTGCTTAACGCATTTGCGGACGCTGTATCCGTCGACCACTACGGGCTACGCCAATTTTGCAGAGGTCTTCCTGATGCAGATAGGCGTCTGCGCTCAGAGCTTTTCGAATTTCCGGTACTCACTCGGTATCCGTTCCTGAGAGTGGATCGTCAACTTCATTGTTGGCATCCCATGGTTTTCTTCCGTGGTATGGAGGTGTTTGTTCATTCGGTTCTCAGCGAATCGGGTTCGGCCTATATTGAGCCCTTTAGTAGACTGTTCGAGCAGCATGTTGTCTCCGAAGCAAAAAGGTTTCCTGCACGCTTTCACACTGAGGACGAGATTCGCTCGTGGCTCACACACGGTGCAAAAGTACCGGATGGATTGCTTTCGTATCCTGACTGCAATGTGTTCGTGGAATCGAAGGCCAAGCTGTTTGACGAATCAATCATGTGTGTTGGCCATACAGAGCGGTTCGCGCATATGACCAAGTCGCTTCAGTTGGCGATCCAGCAGGCGTGGAGTGCATCCGCGTTGACGCGCGAAGAGAAGCGGGCACCAGAACAGGTACTAAAGGCGTCCCGGGACTATCTGCTTATCGTGACTAACCGTGAGGTCAACGCGAGCAACGGGGCCTCGCTAGCGGAGATGTACCCGCCCAATACCCTCACCCCAACATTTCCAACCGCTGCACCGTATTTGCCTCTTGAGCGAATTTACGTGTTGTCGATCGAAGACTTCGAATGGTTGGTCGGCGGATTAAATTTGCTGGGCCTTGCATTGCCTGAGTTCCTCGATGAATGTGTTGCGGCAGACTCAAAAGCTGAATCGTCAGTATTTTTCTTCGAGCAACACTTGGCGCGCCGCAAGGTGCCTCGCTCCCATTCGGCTCTTGTCGAATCGGCAATTGAGGAAAGTGTTCGCCGGTTGGAACGCGCGGTTCAGTAGCAAATGCAGTGATTTTGGTTCAGCTTGATCTAGTTCTTTGACACATCGAATCGCAGTGATATGGGGTCAGAGTGATTTTGCTTCCCTGACACATCGAATCGCCGTCTCGCCAGCGCCGACTTTCCATTGCCGCGCAACGCACGACCCGTAGGTGTTACCATAGTGCCACCCGCAAATCATAAGGCGCCCGATCATGTCCACCACATCGCTGAAGCTTCCAGACGAACTCAAGCAACGGGCCGTTGCTGCTGCCGAGAAGATCGGGGTGTCGCCGCATGCGTTCATGGTCCATGCGATAGAGCAGGCCGCGACGGCCGCAGAGCGGCGGGCCGGCTTCGTGGCTGAGGCACAGGCGGCGCGGGATCAGATGCTGAAGACCGGCAAAGGCTACGATGCCGGCGAGGTTCATGCCTGGTTGATGGCGCGCATTGCCGGCAAAAAGCCGGCTAAGCCGAAGGCCAGATCTTGGCAAAGCTGAGCTATTCGGGACGGGCGCTGGCCGATCTCGAAAGGCTGACCGACTTCCTGATCGGGATCGATCCGGCTGCCGCGGCAGAGACGGTGGGCTTGATTGCAGAAGCCGTTGAATTGCTGATTCGTCATCCGCTGATCGGTCGTCCGGTTGAGCATCCATTGCGCGAACTGGTGATATCTCGCGGGCGTACCGGCTACGTGGCCCTCTACAGCTTCGAGGAAGATCAGGATGCCGTGCTGATTCTCGCCATCCGTCACCAGCGCGAAGCGGGCTATTGGGGCGAGGACGAGGACTGAGACTAATCGCCGTCTCGCCGGCGTCGACTCTTCAAACCTTGCCGAGCGGCTCCCTTAGTTTCTCCGCCGACATTTGAGCGATATGGGCCGAGGCTCTACACTTGCGCCATGTGCAATCGATACGTCTCACCGGATCAGGCGGCCATCGAGCGGTTCTGGCACATCGGCCGGCACAATCAGCCGCAATGGGCCAGGGAGATTTTTCCGCGGGCGCCGGGGCCCTTTGTCCGCCCTGGCGCGGGCACGCCGGAGCGCGAGCTGGTGGTCGGGCAGTGGGGCCTGATTCCCTGGTTCGCCAAGACCGCGAAGCTGCCTTACGCGACCAACAATGCCCGGTCCGAGGAACTCGCGACCAAGGCCTCCTACAAGCAGTCGTGGCTGCACGGCAGGCGCTGCATCATCCCGGCCTGGTCCTTCGACGAGCCGTGCTGGGAGACGGGGCGCAACGTGTGGTGGAACTTCCGTCGCGCGGACGGTCTGCCCTGGGGACTGGCGGGCTTGTGGAACGACTGGACCGACAAGGAAAGCGGCGAGGTGGTCTCCAGCTACACCATGCTCACCATCAACGCCGACGACCACCCGCTGATGTCGCGCATGCATCGCCCCGACCCGAAGCTGCCGCCTGACCGGCAGGACAAGCGCAGCGTGATTGCGATCGAGCCGGGCGACGTCGATGCATGGCTGAATGGCTCCATCGACGACGCCAGCGAGTTGATGCGCGTGCCGCCGGTCGATTTGATGGAGGCCGGGCCGAAGGACTGAGCGGGACGCGGAGACACCACGGGGTGGGAGTGATCCGGTTTGGCGGCACCGGAAATCGCCGTGTCGTCAGCGTCGCATTGCCCGGCCCGGCGCTGTCAGATCACGCCGAGCGTAGACCACAGCGCCCGACCCAGCAGGCGCGCGGGCAGCAAGGTAAAGGCACCGGCAACGACGAGTCCGCCGAAAAATACGCCCTTCATGATTCTCTGATGGCGCAGGATGTTGCCGGTCATGGCGAAGTACACGGCGAAGGAGAGCGCGACCAGGGAGATCACGGACAGGCCGTGGATCCACGAGAAGCTGCCGCCGCCCCTGATCCAGTAGGTCGAGATTGCCGTGACCAGCATCAGGCCGACCCAGGTGCGGCCCAGCACGCGGTGGGAGAAATTGCCTTTGCGACGCAGGAAAACGGTGATGCCGAGAACCAGCGCAGCGAGGGCTGCGGTGAGGTGGATCAGGATCATGGGGGTGAATTCTTGTTGCATTGCGGCCTCCTGTGGGTTTGGGGTGGAGGCAGTTTCCGCAAGGCAAATGCGTCGGGCGAGCGAATTGCGACGAATCGCCGGATCGGCGGGTCGAGCTGCCGCAGGAGGCAACGAGCCGTACGCGCCAAGAGTCGGCGCTGGTGGGACGGCGGCTTGTGATGACTGCCTACAGCAAAGGCCTCTGCCGGACAGCTTCACGCAGCAGCAGGTCCTGCTTGCGCGCGAGGCCGCCGGCATAACCGGTCAGGCTGCCGTCGGCGCCCAGCACGCGGTGGCAGGGCACTACAACGCTCCACGGGTTGCGCCCGACCGCCGCGCCGACGGCGCGCACCGCGAGCGGCTTGTGCAGTTGCGCGGCGATGGCGCCGTAGCTGGTGGTGGCCCCCCACGGAATTGTCGCCAGAGCCTCCCATACGCTGCGCTGAAACGGCGTGCCCCAGGCGGCCGCGCGCGGCGTACTGAACTGCCGGCATTCGCCGCGGAAATACGCCTGAAGTTCCCCGGCGGCCTGATCGAGCCAGCGTTGCGACTTCACTGCCTGCCACTCGGATGCATCCGGGTGGTGGCTCTGGCCCTCGAACCACACTCCCGCCAGGCCGGCGTCGCCGGCGGCCAGCAGCATGGGGCCCAAAGGGGTGGCGATGGTCTTGCAGACGAGCTTCATGGGGATCCTCCGTGCCAGAGTCGAATGACGGCGTAGCTGCGCCAGGGTTGCCATGCCGTTGCCAGCTTGGTTGCCCACGCGGCGGCGACGCGGGCGGGCTGCGGGCCGTCGCGCACGCCCAGGCGCTGTTGCACCACGATGTCGCCCGCCGGAAACGCATCGGGCCAGCGCAGGGCGCGCATGGCAATGTATTGCGCGGTCCACTCGCCGATGCCGGGCAAGGCCATCAGGGCTTGCACCGTGGCTTGCACCTGCGGGCCGGGCTTCAGGTCCAGGCCTCCATGCGCCACGGCATGCGCCAATGCCTGGATGGCCTTCTGGCGTTGGCGCACGATGCCCAGCTGGCCCAGCGCGTCGGGCGAGGCCTGCAGCAGGGCGGCCGGTGTCGGAAACGCATGCGTGAGCTGCGGCCACGGCGTGGCCAGCGGCTCGCCCAGGGTCTGCACCAGGCGCCGCGTGAGCGTACGCGCCGCCGCCACGGTGACCTGCTGGCCCAGCACCGCGCGCACTGCCAGCTCGAAGCCGTCCCACGCGCCCGGCACGCGCCAGCCGGCGCAATGCGCGAAGTCGCGGGCGAGGGCGGCTTCGATGGCCAGCGGGTCGGCGTCGAGGTCCAGCGCCCAGCGCACCTGTTGCAGGACGCTCGGCAGGACGGGCAGCAGGCTGTCGGAGAGCTGCACGTGAACCCGCTGCGCCGCGGCCTCGAACTGCATGCGCACCCAGCCCATGTGGCTGCGCTTCCCCACCGACATGCGCACGATGCGGACGAACTCGTCCGTGCCGTCCCCGGTGGCGGTGCACAGTTCCAGGCCCGCTACGGCGCGCAGACCGAGGAAATTCATCATCGCGGCCTCGTCATAGGGCGGGCGGTAGGCCAGCTTCAGGCGCACGTCGCTGGCGGCCTGGCCCTCGCGCCGGCACGCCGACGGCGTCAGGCGGTAATGCCCGGCAAACGCGGTGTTGAAGCGACGCTGGCTGGCGAAGCCGCTGAGCTGGGCAATGCGGGCGATCGGCAAGGCCGTGTCGCACAGCAGTTGCTTGGCCAGCAGCAGGCGGCGCGTCTGGCGGTATTGCGACGGCGTCACGCCGAGGTGCTGCACCAGGATGCGGTGCAAATGGCGCTGGCTCACACCCAGCCGCGCGGCGAGGTCGGCCACCCGTAGCGGCTCGTCGGACAGGGCTTCGGCGCTGTCGAGCAGCTGCATGGCTTGCATCGCCAGTATCTGGCTGGCATCCTGCGTCGACCAGTGCGGACGGCTCGCCGGGGCCAGCTCGGGGCGGCAGCGCAGGCAGGGGCGAAAGCCCGCCCCTTCGGCGCGCGCGGCGCTGGCAAAGAACAGGCAGTTTTTCGCCAGCGGTGCGCGCACCTTGCACACCGGGCGACAGTAGATGCCGGTGGTCTTGACCGCCGTGAAAAAGTGACCGTCAAAACGCGCATCGCGCGAAAGCACGGCCTGGTAGCAGGCGGCGGGGTCGAGCAGGGCCTGGGGCGTTGTCATGCCCGCATGTTACCCAGCCCGGGGGCGCAAAGTAGCCGTTTTCGGACATGTTCCCGGGGCAGGACTGATTAAGTCCGTTCGCGTTGAGCCTGTCGAAACGCAAGCCAGTCAAACCAAGGGCTTCGACCGTTCGACAAGCTCACGGCTCAGCCCGAACGGCACCGCGATTTGGGGTGAGCTTGATTTGCTACTTTGACAGCCCGGATCGCCGTGCGGTCAGGCATTCTCCAGCGGCAATACGGACTGGCGGACAAATTGTTCGAAGCCGTCGATGGGCAGCGGCCGGCTGAAGAAATAGCCTTGATAGGCATGGCAACCCGAGCTGGACAGGAAGTCGCGCTGCGCTTCCGTTTCGACCCCTTCCGCGATGACGGCCAGCCCCAGGCTCTGGGCGAGCGCCACGACGGTGCGCGCAATCGCCGCATCGTTCGGGTCGGTGAGCACATCCCGCACGAACGACTGGTCGATCTTCAGTTGATCGAGCGGCAGGCGCTTCAGGTAGGAGAGCGAGGAATAGCCGGTGCCGAAGTCATCCAGCGAGAAGCCGACGCCCTTTGCCTTCAGCGCAAACATTTTCTCGATGATCTGCTCGACGTTATGCACCAGCAGGCTCTCGGTCAGCTCCAGCTTCAGTCGCCGCGGATTGGCGCCGGTCGATCCGAGTGCCGCCAGCACGTGTTCGACGAAGTCGGGCCGGTTGATCTGATGGGCGCTGACATTGACCGCAATCGTCAGTTGGGCCATCTCCGGCAGCGCTGCCCATTGGGTCAATTGGGCGCACGCGGTTTCCAGCACCCAGCGGCCCAGGGGCAGGATCAGCCCGGTCTCTTCGGCAAGGGGGATGAAGTCGGCAGGCGAGACCATGCCGCGCTCGGGATGCCGCCAGCGCAACAGCGCTTCCGCGCCCGTGACGCGGCCCTTGCCGACCACCTGGGCCTGATAGTGGAGCACGAACTGCCCGTTCTCGACGGCGTGCCGCAGGTCGTCCTCCAGCGCCACGCGCTCCTTCACGACGGATTCCATGGCCGGATCGAAAAAGCGGAACGTGTTGCGTCCGGTGTCCTTGGCCTTGTACATGGCCAGATCGGCCTGCTTCATCAGGTTGTCCAGCGTAGCGATCTGGCCCTTGAACAGGGTGATGCCGATGCTTGCCGTGCTGTGGAATGCCGCGTCCTTGAGCTGGTAGGTCTGATTGAGTGTCGAAAGAATTTTCTCGGCCACCGATTCGATATCGGTGGCGGCGGCTCTGTCGTTCGTGCTCAGGTTCGCCAGCATCACCACGAATTCGTCGCCGCCCAGCCGTGCCACCGTGTCGCTCTGGCGCACGCACCTCGACAGGCGTTGCGCAACCTGCTTCAGCAGCAGGTCGCCCATGTCGTGGCCGAGCGTGTCGTTGAGGGTCTTGAAATGGTCGAGGTCGATGAACAGCAGCGCACCGTTTCTGTCGTTGCGTGAACTGGCGGCAATGGCCTGCTTCAGGCGATCCAGCAGGAGTGTGCGGTTGGGGAGGCCCGTCAGCTGGTCAAAAAATGCCAGTTCCGCGATTTTCTCTTCCGCCTGCTTGCGTTCGGTGATGTCGAAATGCGTGCCGACGTAGTGGGTCACCACCCCGTCGTCGCCCTTGACCGCCGAAATGGTGAGCCATTTCGGGTAGATCTCGCCATTCTTGCGCCGGTCCCATACTTCTCCCTGCCATCCGCCGGTGCGGCCGATGGACTCCCACATGTCGCGATAGAACTCCGCGCCGTGGCGGCCCGACTTGAGCAGCCGCGGTGTCTGCCCCACCAGCTCATCCTGCGTATAGCCGCTGCTCTCGCAAAATGCGCTGTTGACCCGCAGGATCACGCCTTTGGAGTCGGTGACCATCATGCCTTCCTGCGATTCGAAGACGGTGGCGGCGACGCGAAGACTTTGCTCGGTCCGCTTTAGCTCCGAAATATTGCGGCCCGTGCCATGGTATCCGGTGAAACGGCCTATCTCGTCAAACAGCGGCTCGCCGCTGACGCTGTACCAGCGCACCTCGCCCTGATCATCGGAAATGGGGTATTGGAAATCCTTGAACGGAAGATGGGCTTCGAGAATGGCGCGGTGCGCAGCCCATTGCTCGGGCGTCAGCTTGATGTTGAGTTCCCATCGGGTCTTGCCCAGGGTCATGGCCGGTGGTGTGAAGTTGTTGGCAAGCGCCCCGGAGAATTCCGTGAACCGAAACTGCTCGTCTTGCTGCCAGAACCAGTCGGACGACATCGTCGAAAGTGCCTGAAACCGCTTTTCGCTGTCCTTCAGCGCCGCTTCGCGCTGGCCCAGGACTTCCAGCAGGTGATTGAAGCCGCCGATAAGGTCGCCGATTTCATCCTGCCGGGCGATGGGCAGGGCCTGCGGCGGCTGCTTCGATTCGGACTGGGTGGTCAGCGCCTTGGCGGCATCGAGCAGGGGCGAAAGTTCACGGCGCAACATCCACCATGTCAGGCCGCCCGCGAGCAGGGACAGCAACAGCGCGGCGAGCAGCATGCGCTGCTGCAGCACGCGGATCGAGACGAAGGCTTCTGCCGTCGGCAGTATGACTGAGGTATACCAGCCGGCGATGGGCACCTGCTTGATCGAGACCAGCACTTCCAGTCCGTGCGGATTGACGACCACCGCAGAACCCTCGTAGCCCTGCATGAAGCGGTCGATCCACGGACTTACGCCGGGGGGAGGGAGTACCTCCATGATGCGGGACTTGTCGAAGGCGGCAACGATCGTCCTGTTCTGCGGCGTGACGAGAAAAGCCCCGCCGGTCCTGCCGTAGGTGCTGTCCGTAATCCTGCTCAGGAAATTGGGCGTGCCCAGATTGATCTCGCCCACCAGCGCCCCGATGACCTTGTCTTCTGCGTTGCGAATGGGAACCGCCATGTCGAAAACGGGCAGCCGCGACTTCTTTCCCATGACGGGCGGGCTGACGATGGGCTTGCCGTCAATCAGCGTTTTGGTCAGATAGGTCCTGTCGCGATAATTGGTGCCGACCCGTTGCGCCGAGCGCGGCACTTCGGCAATCGCGGTGCCGTCGGGCCTGATGGCAAGCACGCCGCCGTTGAACAGGATTTCGACGGCAGGCAGCTGCAGCAGGCGTGCCTGCAGGGTGGCGGCATTGTCCATCATGGCCGGGCTCAGGCTCGCGGCAACGCTGGCCAGCAATTCCAGGCGCAAGGCCAATTCGTGGTTGATGTTGGTCCCGATCAGGGACACCGCCGCAAACTGCTGTTCGCTCAACTGGCGCTCGAGGTCGTCGCGCAACATCCTGCCGGAGTACAGCGCGAGCGACCAGATGCTGGCCAGGAAAATGGCCAGGGTGAACAGGGTCACTCTCGTCTTCAGTGAGTTCCAGTGGAACATTGCGAAATCTGCTCCCGATGCTCCGTGGTGAATGGGCTGACTTGCCTTTCGAAGGCCGGCCCCGCCGTATCGTCGGCGCCGACTTTCAAGCCTGGCCGAATTTCTCGCACAAATCGTTGACCGCCTGGCGCTCGCCGCGAACCCGCAGTAAGGCGCCCGCTTCGTCGGCACGTTCCTCGAGCACTTCGCAGTTGGCGAAGATCTGGCTGCGCTGCTGCTGTGCCGACCAGGGCAGGAACAGCTCGGCCTCGACCAACCCGCCGCGGAAGAACTCGACGATCGCCGCGCGCAGCAGGGTGACGTCGTCGGCGCGGCGCGCGCTCATCACGATGCAGTCCGGCCAGGCGGCGCGCAGCGCGGCTTCGCGTTCGGCTTGCGCCGCGGCGTCGCCGACGTGGTCGATCTTGTTGAAGACGCGGATGCGCGGCACGTCCTGCGCGCCGATCTCCTTGAGCACCTTGTCGGTGACGGCGAGCTGCCGTTCCAAGCCCGGATCGCTGGCGTCGATGACATGGAGCAGCAGCGCGGCGTCGAGCGCCTCCTCGAGCGTCGACTTGAACGAGGCGACCAGTCCGTGCGGCAGGTTCTTGATGAAGCCGACGGTGTCGCTGATCAGCACGCGCGGCCTGCTCTCGGGCTGCAGGGCGCGCACGGTGGTGTCGAGCGTGGCGAAGAGCTTGTTCTCGACCAGCACGTCGCTGCCGGTCAGGGCGCGCATCAGCGTGGACTTGCCGGCGTTGGTGTAGCCGACCAGCGCCACCGTGGCGAGACCCTGGCGCTCCTGGCGGCGCGAGCGCTGCGTCTTGCGCTCGGCATCCATGGCGACGATTTCCTGCTGCAGTTCGGCGATGCGGTCGCGAATCTTGCGCTTGTCGAGTTCGGTGTGCGACTCGCCGGCGCCGCGCCCGCCGGTGCCGCTGCGCTGCCGCCCTTGCGGGCCGGCGAGCTTGGCCGCCTCGCGCAGGCGCGGCGCCATGTAGCCCAGCCGCGCCATCTCCACCTGCGCGCGCGCGGCGCGGGAAGTCGCATGGCGGTGGAAGATCTCGAGGATGACCATGGTGCGGTCCATCACCTCGCAGCCGACTTCCTTTTCGAGGTCGCGCGCCTGCGACGGCGAGATCTCGTGGTCCACGAAAATGGCGTCGATCCTGCCGGCGTCGGGGTCGGCGGCGGCATGCAGGGGTTTCTCGAAGGCTCCGGGCGCGGGTTCGCTATCGACGAATTCGCGTATCTCTTCGCGCTTGCCCTTGCCCAGGTAGGCGGTGGTGTCGAAGCTGGAGCGCTTCTGGGTGAAGGTGGCGGTGATCACGTAACCCAGCGTCTTGGCGAGGTCGCGCAGTTCGGCCAGCGAGGCCTCGAACTCGATGTCGCTCACGTTGGGCAGTTGCACGGCCGCAACGACGGCGTACCTGGGTTTCTCTTTGACTTCCTTTTGCATGCGGAGCGGCTTCTCTTGAGTGTTCAAAGCCACATGTTACCCGCCAAAGCGCCGGGCGCCGCCGGCGAGCGCGCCGTGAGGCCCTATGGCCGGGCCGCCAAGTCGAGCAGCTTGAGCCGCTGCACCTTGCCCGAAGGACCCTTCGGCAGTTCGGCGACGAACAGAAACTGCTTCGGGGTCTTGTAGGCGCCGAGCGCCGACTCGCAGTAGGCGCGCAATTCGGCTTCGCTGCATTTCCGGTCGGGCTTGAGCACGACGCAGGCCAGGATCTCCTGGCCGTAATTCGTGTCCGGGATGCCGACGGCGGCAGCTTCGAGCAGGGCAGGGTGCTTCAGCAGCGCCTCGTCGATTTCGCGCGGCGCGATGTTTTCGCCGCCCTTGATGATGAGTTCCTTGATGCGGCCGGTGACGAAGACGAAGCCGTCGGCGTCCATGTAGCCGAGGTCGCCGGTGTGCAGCCAGCCGTCGGGTTCGAGACAGCGGGCGGTTTCGGCCGGGTCCTTGTAGTAGCAGCTCATCACGTTCGGGCCGCGCACCATGATTTCGCCGACGGCGCCGGGCGGCATCGGGGCGCCGCTGCCGTCGATGATCTTCGCTTCGTTGCCCCAGGCCGGACCGGGGCTGCCGACCTTGCGCTTCCCGGGCGCAAGCGGGTTGGAAAAGCAGGGCGCCGCGGTTTCCGTGAGGCCCATGGTCTCGATGATGCCGATGCCGAACTTGCGTTCGAAGGCCAGGTGCTGCGCCGGCGGCAGCGGGGCCGAGGCCGAGCGGCAGAAGCGGATGGCGGACGCATCGAGGCCGAGCGTGGCGAGGTCCGGCCCGTTCAGCAGGTAGGCGATCATGGTCGGCACCACGTTGATCCAGGTGCAGCCATGGGCGATCGCCGTCTGCCAGAAATTCGAGGCGCTGAAGCGGTTGGGCAGCACCAGGCTGCCGCCGTGGATCAGCGGCGAGGTCGCGGTGACCACTTGCGCGTTGATGTGGTAGAGCGGCAGGACCGCCATCACGCGGTCGGCCGGCCCCA
>Ga0208753_100680_pt1 | contig 12487 bp, 6 predicted proteins | sample LakWasMet37_LOW7_2_FD_183877 | JGI IMG/M metagenome (GOLD analysis project Ga0208753, IMG submission 183877) | Freshwater sediment methanotrophic microbial communities from Lake Washington under simulated oxygen tension - Sediment Metagenome... | ecosystem: Environmental > Aquatic > Freshwater >... | reverse complement strand
ACTGATGAGTGATCAACTTACGTCCTTCTCTATTCTTGAACAGAATAACATCAGGAATCGTATTGATCAGTTGAGTCAATTGCGTGTTAAAAATATGCTGCTTGCCCTCGTTTTTATGTAATGCCCCCATTGCGTTGATTTGTTTTTTAATTAAGGCATATTGATCCTGCCTTGCGCCGGATGCTTTTTTGTTCAGTTTTTTAGTCATAATTTTCTCGCGAGGACTCGGTTTTCATCGGTAGTCTGGACAGCATAAGCCGTTTTCATGATTAAAACTCCTCCCAATCGCCATTAGCAATAGCCAACAGTTGAGGCTTGGATTTAGCGGCCGCCGCTACGTTTTCAAGAGTGTGGAGAGTATTGCTACCGGTAGATCTTACGGTATTCCAGATAGCATGTTCCCTATGTTCCCGATGATGGTGAGAGGGATGGAATTCCGGCAATGCGAGAACGGGAGCGGGAGCGTCAATAGCATAGAATCCGTTGCGACCGGCCTGTTGATTGTTTAGTTTAAAACCGCTGACAGTGACGGCCAGGGTTTGCGCCTGCTCTTCCAGCGATTCAGCCGCTGCGGCGGCTTGTTCCACCAAGGCGGCATTTTGTTGGGTCACATTATCCATTTGGTTGATGGCTAGATTGACCTGCTCGATGCCGGCTCTTTGTTCAATCGAGGCGGCGGTTATTTCCGACATCATGTCGGTGACGCCGCGGATGGAATTGACAACGTCCTCCATGGTGGAACCGGCTTGCACGGCCAGTTCGCTGCCGTCATCGATCTTTTTTACAGCGTCTTCGATCAGGGCTTTGATTTCTCCGGCGGATGCGGCGGCGCGTTGCGCAAGGTTGCGCACTTCGCCGGCTACGACGGCGAAGCCTTGACCGTTTACACCGGCGCGGGCGGCTTCTATGGCGGCGTTGATAGCGAGAATGTTGGTCTGGAAAGCAATGTCGTCTATTACCAAGATGATCTCTTCAATCTTCAGAGAAGATTCTTTTATGTCATTCATGGTGGCGACTACCTGACCGACCGCCGCGCCGCCTTGATCGGCTGTTTCGGCGGCGGCAATGGCAAGCAGGTTGGTTTGTTTGGCATTTTCGGTATTGTGTTGCACGCTGGAGGTGAGTTCTTCCATGCTGGCGGCGGTTTGTTCCAGACTGGCGGCTTGCTGTTCGGTGCGGTGCGACAGGTCATTGTTGCCTGAAGCAATTTCTTTTGCCCCTACGTTAATGCAATCGCTGGCCTCCTTGATTTGAAGAATGATGTTTTCGAGTTTTTCTACCGTAGCATTGGTGTTGTCTTTGAGTTGACCGAAAGTGCCTTGATAGTCATTAGTAATGGTTTTCGTCAGATCGCCGCGGGATAGGGCGCCCAGTATCAGCGCCACTTCATCGAGGCCGGTTTCGCTGGCGTGTAACAACTGGTTGAGACCTTCGCCCAGTTCGCGCAAGAAGCCTTCTTTGCCCTGTAAATCGAAACGCTTGGTAAAATCGCCCATCGTAGCGGCAACCACAAAAGCGGCTACCTCTTTTTCAACGGCGACCTCGGCGGTGCGGTCATGCCATTCGGTGACCGTGCCGATGCGCTCGTTTTGCCGGCCGATGACCGGATTGGCAACGACCATGATGGTGCGACCGCCCAGTTCGATGTCGTCGCTGTGGGTGTCGGTTAAGGTGGCGAATAATTTCGCCTGCTGCGCCGGATTTTGGTAAAAAACATCCATGCTGTTACCGACCAGCGTATCGACGGAGAAAGAGGGGATTTGCTTGCGGATATCGGCCTCTATTTTACCGAGTGCGTTAACGACCGATTTGTTGGCGTAAATGATGTTGCGATTATTGTCGGCGATTATTATGCCGATGCTGGTGTTGTCCAGCGCGATTTTGATACGCAGGACTTCTTCAGCCGCTTTATGTTCCGCCGTTCTGCTGGCGAGTAATTTTTGTTGCATGTTTTTTATGGCGTGTAACAGGCTGTCCTTGTCGTCCGCATCCAGTTGGATGGAGCGGGACAAATCGCCTTTGGCGATTTCTTTGGCGATCCCTTTGGCATACAGGGGATCGATGCCGATTTGCTTGCTGAGGTGCCGGGTTAAAAACAGCGCAATACCCAGCGCCAGAATGATTATCGCCAGAGACATAGCCCACAACACCGTCGATACCTGATGGGTGGTTTCGGTAATGCTGTTAACGTGAAATTTGGCGGCGTTGACCTCGGCGTTCCTGAGTTTGATCATTTGCGATGACAATTTGTACGACTCATGGTCGAAGTCTTGCATGAGAGTGTTGCCGGGTTCCAGGCCTTCGTTGACATAGGTCGAGGCCATGCGTTTGCCGTCTTGATAAAACAGCTCGAAGTTGGCCTCAAGGATGTCCACTTCCTTGAGTTTTGCAGTATTGCCGGCAATATGCCGGCGGAATTGTAGCAAGCCCTGTTTAAAATCCTGGGCGGATTTCTCTGCATCCTGATAACCCGCAGGAGAATGGGACGCTGAAACGTCGGATAAGAATTGGTGAACCAGCACAATATCGCGCGCCATTTGTCCCATCAGCAGCGCATTGGGCAGCAGGGTGTTGTTTATTTCGGTAAGGTCGCGATTGGTGTTGGATAAGTTGATCAAACTCGATGCGGAAATAACCGTCATCAAGCTGATGACGGAAAGAAAACCGAGCAATATGCGGGCTTTGAAGCTGATATATTTGAGCATGTTGAACCTCTTTAGAGTGCGGTTTAGTTTGATTCGCGTTTAATTGACGGCATGCAGTTTGGTTGCTGATTTATGCGCAACCGATTGAAGATTTTCAGGTTTTTTTGCAGTCATTCGCTGGTTAATGAAATAACTGTTGCCGGTGGTTTTTTTGGCCATTTTTTTGGCTTCGGACGCCAAGTCGGCTATATCGACATGAGATTGGCACTGGCTGGTTGATTGAGGATCTACCAGGCCGATGGACAGGCTGACCAGCGGGAAAAAGCATGTCTCTCCGGCTCTGTTTTCAGTATGAATACCGCCGGCTTTTATATCGTTGTCGCTGTAATAAGCCGGGACTGTGTTTTTAAAAGTTTCCAGTATGTTTTCGCAACGCACTAACCAGTCATCGCAGGTGAAAATCACAATAAAATCGTCACCGCCTATATGGCCGATTACGCCGCATTCAGCCGGGATATGATTATTCAGCGTATTGGCAACGGCCTTGATGATGTCATCGCCGGCGTCGTAGCTGTAAACATCATTAAAGGGTTTGAAGTTATCCAGGTCGAAGTAACCGAAACTGAAGGGTATTTTGTTGGCCAGTAATTGATTGACCTGATCATTGATGGGAACGCTGCCCGGCAATAACGTAAGAGGATTGGCGTGCTTGGCGTTATCGATTTGCTGGCGGGTAAATTCGGCGAGCAAATCCAGTAAGGTGCCTATACCCATATATTCGCCGTTATTGGTGATGATGAATGCCGAGTCATTGGTCATTAATGAGGTCAATTGTTTACTGACCAGGTCAATGGGCATGTTTTTATCGATGCATAACGGGGTGTTCTCGATAAAGGTTTTAATCGGGTTTTTACCGTGCAAATCAATGCCGTATCGGCTTGAGAATAGCTTGGTAAGAAATTTGTCGCGAAAAATAATGCCCGAAGCCAAATTGTCATCGACCAACGGCAGTATGACCAGTTCGCTGTTGTGATGAAACAGATTCATGACCTCGCTGATAGTGGTTTTTGCTGAAATGGGCGTGATGTCTCTGATGATATGGACCGCGGTGGTGGCGTTATTTAAAGGTACCGTTTTACGATCCTTATTGTGACCGACGGTAAAGACGCTATTGTCCAGTTTATCTAAGGGGATGATCGTCGGCCTGGCAAAATAATAGCCCTGGGCATGGGTGATGCCGAGTTTTTCTATGGCTTTAAATTCATCCTCCGATTCGATACCCTCAGCAATGACGCTGCAATTGAGCGAGACCGCCATGCTTTGAATCGAACGAACAAAGTTAAGTTTGACTGGGTCGTCATGGAGAGCGTGGATGAAGTGCTTGTCAATTTTTACGTATTCCGGCAGTAATTCCGCCCAGAGTCTTAATCCTGAATAACCGGCGCCCAAGTCGTCGAGGGCAATCTCAAAGCCCATGCTTCGATAGTGTCTGGCCGAAGCGCGCATGATTTCGTAGTTATCGGCGGGCTTGTGCTCGGTTAACTCAATGATGACAGAGCGCGGGTTAACCTTGTATTGGTCGAGCAACCTGAGCGTCTCGCCTTTTTTAAATCCCGGTTGCAGCAGCACCAATGGGCTGGCATTAATAAACAGCTTTTCTTTAACATCCAGATCGGCATAGCGTTGGATGGTTATCTCACGGCAGAGGAATTCGAGTCTGGTGCTTAAATTGAATTGCTCGGCAGTGGTAAACAAGTTAAACGGACTATGCAGCGGACTATCGGACGGGCCGCGAATTAGCGCTTCGTAGCCCATGATTTTCTTTTGATTCAAGGAAATAATAGGTTGGAAATGCGGCGTTAATAGTTTGTTATCAAGGATATTGATTATTTCTTTGCGTAGATCCGGCATTTGATAGAGCCCCTATCCATATTAAGGTTAACGGTAGGATAGAGGTTTTTTATTACGTGGATATTTCTTCATGATGACATGAATATTTCTACACATGATTTAACGAACAGGAATATTCGGTATTTTGTTGATAAATATATGGAAAATTATTTTACGCGCAGCTTGGGGGAACAATGCCGGCCGTTTGGAAGAGAGTGTTGGCGCTTGCGTTTCTGAAGCCCGAAAAAACTTCTGGGATGACGGATAAAATACAGACTATAAATCGGCAAGGTTGGAGCCGGAGAATAAAGAAAATGCTGAGCTGTGGCACGCAACTCGATTGCGGCTCTAAATCAATCACCGGCGCCGCAACCTAAATGGACAGCGCCGGAAAGGGCTTATGCCCTCAGATTAAAACTCTTCCCACTCGTTATCATCGTTTTTGGGATGGCTATATGAAGCCGGTTTCATAGGCTTTGGCGTCACTTTTGTCGCTACCGGCGGTTGACTGCGCGCGGTTGTTTTAACGGCGGCGGAACGCTGCTTCGAGCTTACTTTAAAGAAATTGAGTAACTTGGCCATGCTTGCCGACTGTTCGCTCATCGCAATACTGCCCGCAGCAGCTTGTTCCGCTAAGGCTGCATTTTGCTGAGTAATATCGTCCATTTGAGAAACCGCCTGATTGACCTGATCAATGCCCGCCGTTTGTTCCGCGCTGGCGTTGGCAATTTGAGAAACAATTTCACCCACTTGCGAAACACTATAAACAATTTCAGTTAGCGCCGCGCCTGTTTCATTGACAAATGCGGTGCCCGCGCGCACTTTTTGAACGCTGTTTTGAATCAGTTCGCTACTTTGTTTGGCGGCATTGGCGCTTCGCTGAGCCAGGTTACGCACTTCGGTTGCAACCACCGAGAAACCTCGGCCTTGCTCTCCGGCCCTGGCCGCTTCCACAGAAGCGTTCAAGGCCAGTAAGTTGGTTTGAAAGGCGATTTCATCAATTACGCTGATAATCTCGGCAATCTTATTGCTGCTGTCGTTAATTTCCTGCATCGCAGCGATAGCTGAATTAACGACATCGCCGCCTTTTTGAGCTAATTGACTGGCGGAATTAACAACCTGATTGGCCTGCTGGGTATGGTCTGCATTATTTCTTACCGTGCTGGCAAGCTGCTCCATGCTGGCGGCGGTTTCTTCCAGGCTGGCCGCTTGCTGTTCGGCACGACTGGAAAGATTGTTGTTGCCGCTGGCCATTTCTTGAGATGAGCTGTCTATAAAATCAGCCGCATCCCTGATTTGAGTAATGAAGTCGTTCAATTTTGCCAAGGTGCCGTTGATATTATTCTTGCACTCGGCATAGACGCCTTGATACTCGTTAGTAATAGTGCTGGTTAAATCGCCTTGGGACATATTTTCCATGACCCTGTTAATGTCATTAAAGGCGCATTCTATGACATCCGTTAATTCATTGATGCCGGACGACAACATTTTGGTAAAACCTTGTTTATCGGCCATGTTGATACGGCTGCCCAGGTCACCCGATTTAATATCCTGCACCAATTGTGCAATTTCCTGCTCAATTAAAATATCCTGAGTTCTGTTGTGCCATTCGGCAACAAAACCGATGCGTTCGCCCTCGCTATTAATAACCGGGCTGGCAATAACATTGACATGTTGGCCGCCAATAACCAGCTCCGAACTGTAAGCTTCCTTTAAGTTTTCCAGCAAGCGACGTTGATGAGCGGGGTCCTTGTGAAAACTGTCGATATTTGTGCCCATCAATTTACTGACGTCAAAATGCGGTAACTGTTTGCGAATATCATTCTCGACCGCCTTGAACAGACGTTCAACGCTCTCGTTGGTATAAATGATTTCAAGGTTGTTATTAGCTACCATGACGCCTGACTGGACATTATCCAGCGCTTGGTTAATTCTCGTGGCTTTTGCCGCATCGTCCCTGGCTTGCGCCAGATCCAGACTCAAGTTCACTTCCATTGAATACAGGCCGCGCTGGAAATCGCCGATCAGGTCATTCCGGGTTAAATCAGGCACATTGCCGAATCTTTTCTCGGCCAGCCGATAAAAAATACCGATGGTGTCATTAAGTGTTCTCCTGAAGCTTTTGACCGTACTGCACGCTATCGTCGAGGCAATGATGACTAAGGTGAAAGAGCCTGCAAAGAGCAGATAATCTCGCGCCAGAAACAACTGACACATCAGGTAGGCAATGGGCACCAAAAATATCGCTATCGCTACGGCTATTTTTACACAGGCGTTAATTTCGTTGATTGCTTTGATCATTGCCGCTAAACCGGCCGGTCTTATCGTTGCTTTGTTCGCCCCCAGAAGCCGGTATAGCTGTTCCGCTTTTTCAATCCTTTCACGGCTTGGGGCGCGTCGAACAGAAAGGTATTCATGAACCTGGCCGTTTTTAAAGACCGGCATTGCGTTAGCGTCCACCCAATAATAATCGCCGGATTTGGTTCGGTTTTTTACTATGCCATTCCAGGGTCTGAGCGCTTTTAATGTCATCCATAAATCTTCAAAAGCAGCCGGCGGCATGTCGGGATGGCGGACAATATTATGCGAGGCGCCGATCAGTTCATCGCGGCTATAGCCGCTGATATTGACAAACTCGTCATTGGCGTAAGTAATAACGCCTTTTAAATTGGTTCTTGTAACTAATAGCGCACCCTTTTTCATCTGGATTTCATTATTAGTTACCGGCATATTTACTTTCATTTATCCCACCATTTTTGTTTTATTATTGGCTCTCATCCGGAGCCAAATTTTATAATTTAAATAATTTATGCTTACTTTACTACCCGGATTGGTCGCGGCCAATGTGTAAGGTCAACTTTTACAGGTGCTCATTCTTGTTGCTTTAGGGTGAAAAAGGAGGGCGATTGCCTCTTGTTCACTTGAAAATCCTCTATGATGAGTAACAGGTTTTGCGCGCGATTCTACGTCGTTACGACTTGCCCTGCCAGTGTTGCATTGCAAAGTCATATTATCTGTTGGGGGCGATGGCTTGATGGGTTTAATACCGGAGATTTGCTCAATTAAGACAATACTGATTTTGGGTATCATAGCGGTAACAGGCGTGGCGCTATTTTTACGGGGACAAAGGCCGGGCAATAAAACAGCCTGTAAAAAATCGCCTTGATTACTATGGGGGAACCTTTCAATCGTGCGTTGCTCCGATCGGCTTATTCCGCCATGCCTTTAAAAAACGGCGGATTTTATGCGGCTCTAAAATTTCTTCGATACGACCGCGCAGTATAGGCGCGAATAGTTTTTTGGGGTGATTGCGACCGTCTCTGATGACTTTTGTTGCTGCTGACTTGGAAACATCAAAACACAGATAAATGCACATAGTAGTTTTATTATTGTTATGCGTTAACTTAATTCATTTTATAGGCTCTGATTTTTCATATTATCCGCCAAATCATAACGCTTATAAATCAGCCAAGCGCTATCAAATCGATAAGATTTACAGGAGGTTGTATGTAAGAATATTCCTACGTAATGACGGCAAGTTAATTTTTAGGGGGAGGGCTGAGATGAGGGGAGAGAATAAATAGTGTGCTACGCATTGGTATCGGATAGCTTTAGAAACAGGACGAAGCCTGATGTGTCCCCACAAATTTCCCAAGTTCGTCGTTCCGTCAGGGATGCCGGAACCCAGTGCCATGGAGGGTAGCTTTGTGACTTCCCAGGTACTTAACTGATGTTACGCACGCATCTAATAAATTAAAGCGTAGTCCACGAAAGGCACGAAAAGCACGAAAAACAAAGTGGGTATACAAAGGAGAACAAAGACGCAAAAAACAAAGCGCGTTCCTCTCCTACCCGTCATGCCTGTATCAAGTCACATACCTGTCATGAACGTTGTCAAAAGGAATGTGGCTAAATGCTTGGCATTACATCGTTAACCGAGAAATACACTGTTCTCTATTTTTTCGTGTCTTTCGTGCTTTTCGTGGACAATGCGTAACATCAGGTACCTAATGAAAATGGGTGGTATTTTAAAGTTTCACCTCCTTGTGACTGGATGCCGGCATGACGCCTTTCCGGCTAGGTTGCAGATATTGATTGCGCAAAATATCAAATAATCTATTGTTTTATAATATTATTTTCCGGGGATTCATCAGGGGCGAAGCGCCTTTAATCAAGCAAATCATTCTTAAATGCGTAATGGATAATTTCGGCGTTTTTGGACATGTTCATTTTTTTCATTAGACGGGTCCTATAGGTGCTGATGGTTTTGACGCTGAGCGTCATCTGCTGAGCAAGGTCGGTAATGCTTTTACCGGCGCAAATGCCGCAAAAAACCTGAAACTCGCGATCGGTCAGCGTGGTATGCAGCGGTATTTCCTGGTGCGGATTCAACTCCGCGATCAGTTTTTCAGTCATCGCCGGGCTGATGTATTTTCCTCCCTTGGCGACTTTCCGAATCGCCTCCACCAATTGCTCGGGCGCGCTTTCTTTGGTGAGATAGCCGTCAGCGCCGGCGCGCAGCATTCTGATCGCATACTGATCTTCCGGATACATGCTCAGGATCAGGATAGGGAGGTGCGGAGATTGATGCTTCGCCAGCTTGATTAATTCCATCACATTTTTACCCGGCATGGCGATATCGAGCAGCATGATATTCCAGCCCTGATCCCGGATGAACCTTAAAGCCTCATCGCCCGAAGCCGCTTCACCGAACACCTCCATATCGGGAATGTCGGCGAGGATTTGCTTCAATCCCTGCCTGACGATGGCATGATCGTCGACAATTAATACTTTAATCATGGCAACCGTCGCTTTCGGATGACTTTAAATGCATGTTCAAGACCAGCGAGGTGCCTTTGCCCGGATCACTGACGATGACGACTTCGCCGCCGAAATGACGGGCGCGCTCATGCATGCCCAGAATGCCGTATTTACCGGATTTATGCATCTGCGCTTTAGTCATGCCGCAGCCGTTGTCGGTTATTTTCATCATCAAATTGTTGGCGTCTGTTTCAACATCCAGCGTTACGTGGCTTGCTCCGGAATGTTGAGCAATATTGGTTAACGCTTCCTGCATAATGCGGAACACCGCGATGTCCCTGCCTTCGTCCATGACGACATTGTTTTCCTGCACCGTCAAAGCGCATTGAATGCCGTTTTGCCGTCTAAACTCGTCAAGCTTCCAGTCGATGGCCGCTAATAAGCCGAGATGATCCAGAATACTCGGTCTAAGGTCGGCAATGATTTTTCTGACCGAACCAATGCCATCGTTTAAATGCAGATTCATTACCGCAATTTTTTCATGACATAAGGACAAATCTGCCGGTATCTGTTTCTGCAACCAGCTTAAGTCCATTTTTTGCGCGGTCAGGAGACTGCCCAATTCATCATGAATTTCCCGTGCGATTCGGGTTCTCTCGTCTTCCCTGGCCGCCGCCAGGTGGCCGGATAAATCCCGCAGCGCCGCTTCGGCTTTTTTGCGTTCGGTTATGTCATGTACCGTGCCGATAAAAAAATGATGCTGATCGACGTAGAATCGACTAACACCCAATTCCATCGGAAAAATGGAGCCGTCTTTTCTGAGTCCGTTCACCTCGCGGCGGGTGTCGAGTATTTTAGCGTTGCCGCTACCCAGGTAGTTTTTTAAATAGGAGTCGTGCCGACTCCGGTCGGGCTCAGGCATCAGTGTGTTGATATTATGATTTATCAATTCCTCGGCAGCATAACCGAACAGCTTTTCCGCGGACGGATTAAGCTGCTCGATGATGCCATGTTCATCAATAATGATAATGCCGTCGGATACATTATTGAAAACAGAGCGTATCCCCGCTTCGCTTTTACCTAACGCATCTTCCATTTCGACGCGATGAGTCACGTCGTTCAGCACGCCGACGTAGTGGGTAACCCGGCCTTGTTGATCCTGTATAGGCGAAATGTAGATCTCGTTCCAGAACAGACTGCCGTCTTTGCGATAGTTACGCAAAATGACATGGGCATCGCGCTTACTTTGCAATGCGGCGCGCAATTCATGAATATCTTCTTGATCGCTATCGTTATTTTGCATAATGCGGCAATTATGGCCTACCAGTTCTTGCAGTGGATATCCGGTCATGCGCGAGAAGGCTTTATTGGCATAAATAACGGCATAGTCCGCGTCCGCCAGACCGGTAATGACAATGCCGTTGCTGCTGGAATCAATGGCGTGCTGCATTAAATACAATTTTTCTTCAACTTTGCGGCGGGCGGTGATGTCTTGCATGACGCCGTATATTTGTATGACCTTGCCATTGATGAGATCGCGAACCGGCAATGAATGATCGCTAAAATAGCGCACTTCACGGTCATTAATAATGCCCCGGTACTCGCTGGTATCTTCGCGGCCTGACAGTAGTTTTTTAAAGCGCTCCTCAATAATCGACGTATCGTCAGGATGGATCGGCAATACCCAGTCGCGCGCCTGTTGTTTTGAACCGCTATCGGATGTCGCGGCACTGATAAGCTGTTTTAAAGGTTCGGTGACCCATTCGAATACCGGCGTGCCATCCGGGGAAATGCGGATGAAATAAGCGAAATCCCTGGTGAATCGTGAAATAAAAGGATCTCTTCTTTCGTGAAACTGGAATTTGTTGTCGTTTTTGCCCTGTTCTTTTTGGGTTGCGTCGAGCAGGCATTGTTTTATGGCGTCGGCCAAGCAATGGCGATTGCGCTTGACGACATAATCGGTCATGCCGCGTTTGATTGCGGCGACGGCTATGTCCTCGTTTCCGGAGTCGGTCAACATGATGACGGGCAGGTTGGCATAGCGCGCCTGGATTTCCTTAAATAAAGTCAATCCGTCTGTCCAACCGAGCCGATATTCGGTAATCGCCAGATCAAAACCGGCCCCGGTGATTGTTTCGTCAAATGCCTCCCGGCTGCTAACTTCAACAAGATGCGCATCGGCAAATTTACTGCGCAATGTTTCCAGGGTTAGGGAACGCTCAACGGCATCGCTGTCAATAATCAGGAATTTCATGCTTTCTCAGGTGCGTCTGTTGTGTTGGGTCAGGCCATTGTAACGTTAATTACGCTGCATCGGTGTGTCGCTGGAAGGATAGATAACGATTAGTAAGATGCTTCAGTCAACCAACCGTAGAGATGCGATTTATCGCGTCTCTACGGGTCGCATTTTTTGGAGCTAAGTGCCTGAATATAAGTTTTCAGCTCTTGTTTAAAGCCGGAGTGCAGGCTTTGCCTGCTTTGCAAGCAGAGCTTGCACTCCAATATACCCGAAAACTTTAGCTCGATTACTTAGCTGTTCTGTTGGTAAGTAGTTGGGCAAAAGTTTTCTGGCATGAGTGGGAGCGGCTTTAGCCGCGACAATCGCGGCTAAAGCCGCTCCCACTCATGCCACTCATGTTAAGAAACGTATGAACATCGAATATTTTGTCTCTGACTGAAGCATCTTGCCAACCAGGAAAGTTTTTAACAAATGTTCCTGATTTACCACGGAGAAAAACATAAAACTCCGTGTCCTTCGTGTCTTCGTGGTGAATAATGCTTTTCCTGATTAGTAAGCTGCTTCAGCTAGCGCCGCCATACTGGCATGGATGAGAATGTATGACTTGGCATAATGCCTAAATCGGATACGGGTGCCATGGATAGTCACCCTCCCTGGCTCTGGATTCCGGCATTCATGCCGGAATGAGTGCGTCCGTGATGACGCTTAGTTAGCAAGGTGAAAGTCCTTGTCATGGGAAGTCACAGCCCATGTAGTCGAAGGTAACTGCGCTGCCGCGAGGTGGGGTGGAGAGCAACCGGAGACGAAAGAACAGCCCGTAGGCTGACGAACCCGATTCGGCGGCATGTGTCGGCGAGCCTGCTCATACATGGCGAAGCCCGGAATTTGCCGAACGCGCTGAGGTGACTGGTAAAGCGACGTTCGGGCGCATGGTGTGGTTGGGGGCGGGATG
>Ga0208753_100670_pt1 | contig 12618 bp, 10 predicted proteins | sample LakWasMet37_LOW7_2_FD_183877 | JGI IMG/M metagenome (GOLD analysis project Ga0208753, IMG submission 183877) | Freshwater sediment methanotrophic microbial communities from Lake Washington under simulated oxygen tension - Sediment Metagenome... | ecosystem: Environmental > Aquatic > Freshwater >... | reverse complement strand
CGCCGGCTCGCGCTACTTCGTGCGGCGTGCCGCGATCCGCGACCAGGCCGAGCTGGACCGGCGCATGAACACCGGCGAGCTCACGCTGGCGATCGAGATTCCGCCCAACTACGGGCGCGACCTGCGCCTCGGCCGCCAACCCGAGATCGGCGTCTGGGTCGACGGCGCCATGCCCTTCCGCGGCGAAACCGCGCGCGGCTACCTGCGGGGCATGCACAGCGAGTACATCGTCGCGCTGGCGACGGAATCCACCGGCACCACGCCCGAACTGATGCCCGCGGAAATCGCCCTGCGCTACCGCTACAACCAGGACTTCCGCAGCATCTACGCCATGGTGCCGGCCATGCTGCCGCTGCTGCTGATCTTCATCCCGGCGATCATGACGGCGCTCGGCGTGGTGCGGGAAAAGGAGCTCGGTTCGATCACCAACTTCTATGTCACGCCGCTCGGCCGGCTCGAATTCCTCCTCGGCAAGCAGGTGCCCTACGTGGCGGTCGCCATGCTGAGCTTCTTCATCCTGATCCTGCAGGCGGTGTTCATTTTCGACGTGCCGATCAAGGGCAGCCTGGCGGCGCTGACGCTCGGCACCCTGCTCTATGTGACCACCACCACCAGCATCGGGCTGCTGATGTCGACCTTCACCCGCACCCAGATCGCCGCGCTGTTCGGCACCGCGATCCTGACCATGCTGCCGACGGTGCAGTTCTCCGGCCTGACCACGCCGGTGGCCTCGCTGCAGGGCCCGGCCTACTGGATCGGCCAGTTCTTCCCGGCCTCGTATTACCTCGTGCTCTGCCGCGGCGTGTTCACCAAGGCACTGGTGTTTTCCGACCTCACCGTGCAATTCGCCGCCCTCGTCGCCTTCATTCCGGCGCTGACGGCGATTTCCGTGGCGCTGCTGTCCAAGCAGGAAAAGTGAGCATGGGCGGCCTCGCCAACATCTACCGCCTCGGCGTCAAGGAACTGCGCAGCCTCTGGGCCGACAAGGCGCTGCTGGTGCTGATCGTCTGGGCCTTCACCGGCGCCATCTACAGCGCCGCCAAAGGCGTCTCCCAGGAATTGCGCAACGCGCCCGTGGCGGTGGTCGACGAGGACCGCTCGCCGCTGTCGCAACGCCTCGCCGGCGCCCTGACGCCGCCCTACTTCATGGCGCCGACGCAGATCGAATTCAAGGACATGGACCGCGCCATGGACCAGGGGCGGGTCACCTTCGCCATCGTGATTCCCGCCAACTTCCAGCGCGACCTGGCCGCCGGCCACCGCCCGGAGATCCAGGTCAACATCGATGCCACCCAGATGTCGCAGTCCTTCATCGGCGCCGGCTACATCCAGAGCATCTTCGCCGGCGAGCTCAACGAATACCTGACCGGCCGGCGCGAGGGCAGCGAACCGCCGGTCCGCCTTGCCACGCGGGTACGCTTCAACCCCAACCTGATCGGCTACTGGTTCGGCGGCGTCATGGAGGTGATCAACCTGGTTAACATGATCACGATCATCCTGGTCGGCGCCGCCTTCATCCGCGAGCGCGAGCACGGCACGCTCGAACACCTGCTGGTGATGCCGCTGACGCCGGTGCAGATCATGGTGGCGAAGATCTGGGCCAACGGCCTGGCGGTGCTCTTCTGCGCCGCGTTCGCGCTGCTGGTGGTGGTGCAGGGCGTGCTCGGCGTGACCATCACCGGCTCGATTCCGCTGTTCCTCTGCGGCTCGGCGGTGTACCTCTTCTCGGCCGGCTCGATCGGCATCTTCCTCGGCACCATCGCGCGCTCCATGCCCCAGTTCGGCCTGCTGTTCATCCTCACCATCATTCCGCTGCAGATGCTCTCCGGCGGCGTCACGCCGCGCGAGAGCATGCCCTGGATCATCCAGGACATCATGCTCGCCGCCCCCACCACCTACTTCGTCCGCCTCGCCCAGGCCATCCTCTACCGCGGCGCGGGATTCGAGGTGGTGTGGCGCGACTTCCTCGCCATCGCCGGCATCGGCGCGGTGTTCTTCGCCCTGGCGCTGGCGCGCTTCCGCCGCTCCCTGACGCTGACCGAAATCTGATCGCCGCGGCTTTTCACCGTCGGCGCCGTGGCTCCGGCGCCGACTTTCAAGGGTGGCGCGGCTATAATCCGCGGTTCCGGAGGATTTCTTGGCCATTCACCATTTTCAACTTCAGGGCGAGTTCATCGAACTGAACGTCCTCCTCAAGCTGCTGGGCCTGGCACCTTCGGGCGGCGCTGCCAAGTCCCTGATCGCCTCCGGGGATGTGGCGGTGGACGGCGAACCCGAAACCCGCATCCGCCGCAAGCTGCGGCCGGGCCAGTGGGTCCGCCTGGCGGATGAAGAAATCCACATCGTCGCTGCCGACACCGCAACCTGACTTTCATCTGAACTGATTCATTCATGACCATACAGTGGTTCCCCGGCCACATGACCTCGGCCCGCAAGAAGGCGGCCGAGACCATGGCGCTGACCGACGTGGTGATCGAGGTCTGCGACGCGCGCCTGCCCGAGGCGAGCAGCAACCCGATGATCCGCGAGCTGCGCCTGCACCGCCAGCGCCCCTGCCTCAAACTGCTGAACAAGTCCGACCTGGCCGACCCGGTGGTGACCCAGGCCTGGATCGACTATTACAACAGCCAGCCCGGGGTCAAGGCGGTGGCGATCTCGAGCAAGAATCCCGCCGAAGCCGCGCGCGTGCCGAGCCTGTGCAAGACTCTCGCGCCGCACCGCAACGACGGCGTCAAGCCCCTGCGGATGCTGATCATGGGCATTCCCAACGTCGGCAAGTCGACGCTGATGAATGCGCTGCTCAAGCGCCGCGTCGCCGCCGTCGGCGACGAGCCGGCGGTGACCAAGTCGCAGATGTGCATCGACCTCGGCCCGACCATGAGCATCACCGACACGCCGGGCCTGATGTGGCCGAAGATCAAACACGACAGCGACGGCTTCATGCTGGCCGCGAGCCACGCCATCGGCCGCAATGCCGTGATCGATTCGGAAGTTGCGATCTTCCTCGCCGGGCTGTTGCTGCAGCGCTACCCGGCGGCGCTCGCCGAGCGCTACGGCATCGCGGTCGAGGGCCTCGACGCGGTCGGCATCGTCGAGGCCGTGGCGAAGAAGCGCGGCTGCATCCTCAAGGGCCGCCGCGGCGCCGGCGAACTCGACCTGGAAAAGGCGGCGATGATCCTGCTCACCGACTACCGCGGCGGCAAACTGGGCCGCATCAGCCTGGAAACCCCGCAAAGCCGCGCCGCCATGCTGGCGGCCGCGGACAAGACGTCGGCCGAGCCCCCGGCCGCCGAATAGCAGGACCCGTCGGCGCGGTCGCGGCCGACGGCAGCGGCGCACCCGGCCGCAGGCCTCGAAGACGGCCGAAGTGCGTCGGCCATCGCCGGCAGATCAGGCAGCGCAATCATTCCGCACTGCAGCATTTCAACCGGAGCCGCCCCTGACCGGCCCATCCCCGGCAGCGCCTTGCCTGCCGCATCCCGACCCCGCTTTGGGGGTGTCCTGACTGCCGGCAGGGGCGATTTTCCACTCAAGAAATTCGTTTACAGCCCACGGTACAATCAGTATTATCTTGTGTGTATTACAGAACTATGTTCCGCTAAGCAGAACAGCGCGATCCAAGCGTCCGTTCTTGCCAAGACCGGTTTATCTACAGGAGGAGACATCCATGAAGAACAAGTTTTTCAAACGCCTCGCGCTCGCCGCGAGTACCTTGTTGATCGGCGGCAGCGCCTTCGCCCAAGTCAAGATCGCCTACATCGACCCGCTCTCCGGTCCCTTCGCCAACGTCGGCGAGGCCGGACTCAAGGGCTTCAAGGAAGCCGCCGAAATACTGGTGAACCAGAAGGGCGGCATCATGGGTCAGAAGCTCGAGTTCGTCGGCTTCGACAACAAGGGCAGCCCGCAGGAAAGCCAGATCCAGTTGAAGGCCGCCATCGACCAGGGCTTCCGCTTCATCACCCAGGGCAACGGCTCCGGCGCCGCCCATTCGCTGATCGATGCGGTCAACAAGTGGAATGCGCGCAACCCCGACAAGACAGTGCTGTTCTTCAACTATGCGGCCGTCGATCCGACCCTGACCAACGAGAAGTGCAGCTTCTGGCACTTCCGCTTCGACGCCAACACGGAAATGAAGATGGAGGCGATCACCAACTTCATGGAGAAGGACAAGAAGATCAAGAAGGTCTTCATCATCGGCCAGGACTACGCCCACGGCCATCAGGTGGCGAAATACACCAAGGAACAGCTGGCGAAGAAGCGCCCGGATGTGAAGATCGTCGGCGAGGACCTGCACCCGATCGGCCGCGTCAAGGACTTCGCTCCCTACATCGCCAAGATCAAGGCGTCGGGCGCCGACACGGTGATGACCGGCAACTGGGGCAACGACCTGTCGCTGCTGGTCAAGGCGGCCAAGGATGCCGGCCTCAAGGCGCGTTTCTTCACCTACTACGCCGGCGGTCTCGGCACGCCGACGGCCATGGGCGCCTCCGGTGCGGACAAGGTGATCCAGCTCACCGAATGGCACTCGAACGTGCCGACCAAGACGACCGAGAAATTCGAAGCCGATTTCAACAAGAAGTATCCCGGCATCTATTTCTACTATCTGCGCGTCAACACCATGACCGAGATGGTGGCCAAGGCGATGAACACCGCCAAGTCGACCGATCCCAAGGCAGTGGCCCTGGCGCTGGAAGACATGCGCTTCCCGGCCGAGAACGGCGAAGTCTGGATGCGCAAGAGCGACCACCAGCTGATGCAGCCGCTGTTCATCTCGGTGTTCAGCAAGGCGGACGGCAAGACGGTCAAGCACGACTCCGAAGGCACGGGCTACGGCTGGAAGACGCTGGCTTCGATTTCGCAGCGCGATTCGCAAATGCCGACGTCCTGCATCATGGAACGCCCCTGAGCTAGTCTGTCGCACGATGCAAGACACGGAGGCAGGGCACGCCCTGCCTCCGTTCATGATGCGGTGGCCCGTTTCGCCGAACCGCCATCACACTCGAATCGCATAAAGGAGATCCAGTGGAGTTCGTCGTCATTTCGCTCCTGAACGGCATCACCTACGGACTTTTGCTGTTCATGCTGTCCAGCGGCCTGACGCTGATTTTCAGCATGATGGGCATCCTCAATTTCGCCCACGCCAGCTTCTACATGCTCGGCGCCTATTTCGCCTACCAGATCAGCACCTGGATCGGCTTCTGGCCCGGCCTGCTGGTGGCGCCGCTGCTGGTCGGCGCCGTCGGCGCCCTGGTCGAGCGCTACGGCCTGCGCCGCGCGCACCGGTACGGCCATGTCGCCGAACTGCTGTTCACCTTCGGCCTCGCGTTCCTCGTCGAGGAAGTGGTGCACCTGGTCTGGGGCACCGCCTCGGTCGACTACAAGATTCCGCCCGAACTCGACGGTACGCTGTTCACGCTGTTCGCTACCGACTTCCCGATCTACAAGGGCTTCATGATGATGATCTCGGTCGGCATGCTGGTCGCGCTCTACGCCTTGTTGACCCGCACCCGCATCGGACTCATCATTCAGGCCGCGCTGACCAAGCCCGACATGGTCGAGGCGCTGGGGCACAACGTGCCGCGCATCTTCATGCTGGTCTTCGGCGGCGGCACCGCGCTGGCGGGCCTCGCCGGCGTCATCGGCGGCAATGCCTTCATCACAGAGCCGGGCATGGCCGCCGCGGTCGGCAGCATCGTCTTCGTCATCGTCGTGGTCGGGGGCCTCGGCTCGCTGGGCGGCGCCTTCGTCGCCTCGCTGCTGATCGGCTGCATCCAGACCTTCTCGATCGCGCTGACGATTTCGATCACCGACGTCTTCGCCCTGATCGGCGTCACCCTGCCCGAAGGTTCGCAGGTGGCGCGCCTGACCATTACCCAGCTGGCGCCGGTGCTGCCCTACATGCTGATGGTCGCCATCCTGATCTTCCGTCCGCGCGGCCTGATGGGGGCACGCGAATCGTGAGCGCCGTGCGCAGGGCCGCCCCAAGCCGGCGCCGGGCAACAACCCGGAGGCTGCGCCAGCAGCTGAACCTGAGTCACCCCCTCTCCCGGAGAGGGGAGCGAAGGCGGGGTTTCGCGAAGCACTGCTTCGCGCCGCCGCAGCCGGCTGGCAATGCAGTGCCGGCCGTGGAACGGGGGGAATGTCCATGACCGGCAGTCACATTCCCGAAGCCGTATTCCGCCGCGGCCGGATTCTGCTGTGGGGCGGCTGCCTCGCCTTCGCGGTCGCGCTGCCGCTGGTGTTCAAGACCGGCTTCCTGCTTTCGCTGTTGTGCCAGATGGGCGTCATGGTGGTCTTCGCCCTCTCCTACAACATGCTGCTGGGCCAGACCGGCCTGCTTTCCTTCGGCCATGCGGTCTACTACGGCATGGGCGCCTTCATCAGCATGCACACGCTGAATCTCCTCGGCAAGGACGGCGGCCCGCTGCTGGTCGCCCTGCTGCCGCTGGTCGGCGGTCTCGCCGGACTGGTCGCCGGCGTGGTGCTCGGCTACGTCACGACCAAGAAGGCCGGCACCACCTTTGCCATGATCTCGCTCGGCATCGGCGAACTGGTCGCCGCCTGCGCGCTGATGTTCCCCGGCTTCTTCGGCGGCGAAGGCGGCATCTCGGGCAATCGCGTGGTCGGCAAGGGCAACCTGCTGGGCTTCACCTGGGGGCCGCAGGTCGAGATGTACGGACTGATCGTGGCCTGGGCCTTTCTCGCCACCGTCGCCATGTTCGCCCTGACGCAGACGCCGCTGGGGCGCATGGCCAATGCCGTGCGCGACAACCCGGAGCGCGCCGAGTTCGTCGGCTACGACACGCAGCGCGTGCGCTACCTGATGCTGATCCTCTCCGGCTTCTTCGCCGGGGTCGCCGGCGGCCTCACCGCGCTCAACTACGAAATCGTCACCTCCGAAACGCTCAACGCGCATACCTCGGGCGTGGTGCTGCTGATGACCTTCGTCGGCGGCATCGGCTTCTTCTACGGGCCGATCATCGGCGCCATACTCGTCACGGTGATGCAGATCGTGATCGGCGGCATGACACAGGCATGGCTGCTGTATTTCGGCTCGTTCTTCCTGTTCATGGTGCTGATGGCGCCGGGCGGCATCGCCAGCGTCATTTCGATGCAGCGCAACCTCTGGCAGGCAGGGCTGTTCGGCCGCATGGTGCCGCACTACCTCGCCGTCGCCGTGCCCGTGCTGGTGCTGATGGCCGGCCTGATCGGCCTGATCGAAATGAGCTATGCCCTGCTGGCCGGCGAAGGAGTCGGCGCCGGCGACACGGCGACGCGGGTCATGAAGATGGACCTCCATCTCAACACGCCCGGCCCCTGGCTGACGGCCGTTGCCGTCACGGCTGTCGGCCTGGCGCTGACGCGCTGGATCGGCGGCCGCACCCGCGCCGCCTGGAATTCCACGCTGTCGACGCTGCACGGAGACAGGTCGTGAACGCCCCCGCCATCCGCATCACCGGCCTGAAGAAGAACTTCGGCGCCAGCGAGATCATTCGCGGCGTCGATCTCGACATCCATCGCGGCGAGCGCCATGCCATCATCGGCCCCAACGGCGCGGGAAAATCCACGCTGTTCCACCTGATCAGCGCGCGCCTGCCGGTGTCCTCCGGCGTCATCGAGCTCAAGGGCGAGAACGTCATCGGCCTCAAACCCTTCGAGATCAATCGCAAGGGGCTCTCGCGCAGCTTCCAGATCACCAACATCTTCCACAACCTCTCGGTGTTCGAGAACCTGCGCTGCGCGGTGCTCTGGTCGCTGGGCTACCGTTATTCGTTCTGGCACCGGCTGGCCGGCCTCGCGGATGCGCGCCTGCGTGCCGAGGCCGTAATGGAAGACATCGGGCTGGCGGACCGCCGCGACACGCCCGCCGGCATCCTCTCCTACGCCGAACAGCGCGCGCTCGAAATCGGCATCACCATCGCCAGCGGGGCCGACGTCATCCTGCTCGACGAACCGACCGCGGGCATGAGCCGCTCGGAAACGGACGACGCCGTCGCCCTGATCCGCCGCGTCACCGAAGGCAAGACCCTGGTCATGGTCGAGCACGACATGGGCGTCGTGTTCGGGCTCGCCGACCGCATCTCGGTGCTGGTCTACGGCCAGATCATCGCCACCGACGCGCCTGCCGCCATCCGCTGCAACGCCGCGGTGCAGGAAGCCTATCTCGGAACCAGCCTGCATTCGGGGAATGAGCATGAGTGACGCCGTGTTGTCGAAGCCCATGCTGCAAGTCAGCGACCTTCAGGCCTACTACGGCAAGAGCCACGTCCTGCATGGCGTCAATCTCCACGTCAACACCGGCGAAATCGTCTGTCTGCTGGGCCGCAACGGCGTCGGCCGCTCGACCACGGCCAAGGCGGTCATGGGCCAGGTCGTCGCGCGCGGCAGCATCAAGTTCAACGGTTGCGACATCCTCGGCAAAAAGGCCTTCGAAATCGCCCGCTGCGGCGTCGGCTACGTGCCCGAAGACCGCTCGATCTTTCCCGACCTGACGGTGCGGCAGAACCTGATGCTGGGCGTCAAGGATCCGCGCCGCTGCGGGCGCTGGAACATCGACGACATGTACGCCCTCTTCCCCCGCCTCAAGGAACGCGACAACACCCCCGGCGGCGTGCTCTCCGGCGGCGAGCAGCAGATGCTGACCCTGTGCCGCACGCTGATGGGCGATCCGGACCTGATCATGATCGACGAGCCGACCGAGGGCCTCGCGCCGAAGATCGTCGAACAGGTCGGGCAGTTTCTCCAGGAGATCAGGAAGCGCGGGATTTCGATCCTGCTCATCGAACAGAAGCTGGCGATCGCGCTCGACATTTCCGAACGCCTCTACCTCATGGGCCACGGCCGCATCGTCTTCGAAGGCACGCCGGCCGACCTCAAGAACAACGAAGCCATCCGCAAGGAATGGCTCGAAGTCTGAAACCGAATCATCTCAGCAAGGAGTCAGCATGAGCAGCGCCAAGTATGAATTGAATGGCAGCACCGCCGTCATCACCCTCGACAATCCGCCGGTCAACGGCCTGGGCTACGACCTGCGTTGCGGCATCGTCGCCGGCATCGACAAGGCCGCCGCCGATCCCGCGGTCAAGGCCGTGGTGCTGATCGGCTCCGACCGCGCCTTTTCGGGCGGCGCCGACATCCGCGAATTCGGCTCGCCGAAATCCTATGCCGAACCCAACCTGCTGACCGTGATCCGCATCGTCGAGGCCTGTCCGAAACCGGTGGTCGCCGCGATCGGCGGCGTCTGCATGGGCGGCGGCCTCGAACTGACGCTGGGCTGCCACTTCCGCGTCGCCGTCGCCGGCGCCTCGATCGCCCTGCCGGAAATCAAGCTGGGCCTCCTGCCCGGTGCCGGCGGCACGCAGCGCATGCCGCGCATCATCGGCGTCGAGGCCGCGCTGAACCTGATCCTTTCCGGCAATCCGGTGCCCTCGGAAAAATTCAAGGGCACGCCGCTGTTCGACGAGTTCATCGAGGGCGACCTGCTCAAGGGCGCGCTGGCCTTCGCCGGCAAGGTCGTCGCCGAGAAGCGCCCGCTGAAGCGCGTGCGCGACATCAAGATCGACTACCCGGCGCAGGAAGCCTTCTTCGAGTTCTCGCGCAACATGGTCAAGGGCGTGGCCGGCCCCTTCCCCGCGCCCTTCAAGTGCATCGACGCCGTGCAGGCCGCGCTGACCAAGCCCTTCGACGACGGCATGAAGCTCGAGCGCAGCTACTTCCTCGAACTCATGGGCACCCCCGAGTCGCGTGCGCTGCGCCACGCCTTCAGCGGCGAGCGCGCCGCATCGAAGATTCCCGACGTGCCGGACGACACGCCGACGCGCAAGATCGCCAAGGTCGGCGTGATCGGCGCCGGCACCATGGGCGGCGGCATCACCATGAACTTCCTCAATGCCGGCATCCCGGTGACCATGCTGGAAATGAAGCAGGAAGCGCTGGACAAGGGCATCGCCACGATCCGCAAGAACTACGAGAACAGCATGAAGAAGGGCAAGCTGACCCAGGAGAAACTGGACCAGCGCATGGGCCTGCTCAAGGGCACCCTGTCCTACGACGACTTCAAGGACGCCGACCTGATCATCGAGGCCGTGTTCGAGGAAATCGGCGTCAAGGAAGCTGTGTTCAAGAAGCTCGACGAGATCGCCAAGCCCGGCGCCATCCTCGCCTCCAACACCTCGACGCTCGACGTGAACAAGATCGCCAACTTCACCAAGCGTCCGCAGGATGTCGTCGGCATGCACTTCTTCAGCCCGGCCAACGTCATGAAGCTGATCGAAGTGGTGCGCGGCGCGGCAACCGCCAAGGACGTCATGGCCACCGTGATGCAGATCGCCAAGAAGATCAAGAAGACCGCGGTGGTCTCCGGCGTCTGCGACGGCTTCATCGGCAACCGCATGATCGAACACTACGGCCGCGTCGCCGGCTTCCTGCTCGAGGAAGGGGCGACGCCGGCGCAGGTGGACAAGGCCCTGGAGAAGTGGGGCATGGCCATGGGACCGTTCCGCATGGGCGACCTCGCCGGCAACGACATCGGCTGGGCGATCCGCAAGCGCCGCTATGTCGAGAAGCCCAACATCCGCTACGCCAAGTTCGCCGACCGCCTCTGCGAGCAGGGCCGCTACGGGCAGAAGACCGGCAAGGGCTGGTACCTCTACCAGCCGGGCAACCGCAAGGCGATTCCCGATCCCGAAGTCGACAAGATGCTCGAGGACTACCGCAAGGAACTCGGCATCACGCCGCGCAAGATCTCCGACGCGGAAATCGTCCAGCGCTGCATCTACGCGCTGGTCAATGAGGGCGCGCGGATTCTGGAAGAAGGCATCGCCGCCCGCGCCTCCGACATCGACATGATCTACCTGACCGGCTACGGCTTCCCGCTGCATCGCGGCGGCCCGATGCTCTACGCCGACGAGGTGGGCCTCTACAACGTCGCGCGGAGCATGAAGGAATTCGCCGCCAGTTCCGGCGACGCCTTCTGGGAGCCGGCGCCGCTGATCGCCAAGCGCGTCGCCGAAGGCAAAGCCCTCACCGCCGCCTGAACCTGCCGAACCGAATTCTGGAGAATCACATGACTGATGCCGTTATCGTATCCACCGCCCGCACCGGACTCGCCAAGTCCTGGAAGGGCGCCTTCAACATGACCCATGGCGCCACGCTCGGCGCCCATTCCGTGAAGCACGCCGTGGCCCGCGCCAGGCTCGATCCGGCCGAGGTCGAAGACGTGCTGATCGGCTGCGCCACGCCCGAGGGCACCACCGGCGCCAACGTCGCGCGCCAGATCGCGCTGGTGGCCGGCCTGCCGGTCACCGTGCCGGGCGCCACGGTCAACCGCTTCTGTTCCTCGGGCCTGCAGACCATCGCCATGGCCGCCCAGCGCATCATCGCCGGCGAGGGCGACATCTACGTCGCCGGCGGTGTCGAGAATATCGGCTGCACCCAGGGCGAGATGAACCGCCACATGCTCGCCGACCCTTCGCTGCTGGCATGGAAACCGGAGATCTACTGGGGCATGCTGCAGACCGCCGAACAGGTGGCCAAGCGCTACAGCATTTCGAAGGAGCGCCAGGACGAATACGGAGTGAACAGCCAGCTGCGCGCCGCCGCCGCGGCGGCCGCCGGCAAGTTCAACGACGAGATCGTGCCGATGACCGTGACCATGGGCGTTGCCGACAAGGCCACCGGCGCCCTGTCGACCAGGCAGGTCACCATCGCCGCCGACGAGGGCATTCGTCCCGACACGACGCTGGAAGGGGTTTCCAAGATCCGCTCGGCGGTCCCCGGCGGCGTCATCACCGCCGGCAACGCCAGCCAGTATTCCGACGGCTCCGCGGCCGTCGTGGTGATGAATGCGAAAGTCGCAGAGCAGCGCGGCCTCGCCCCGATGGGCATCTTCCGCGGCTTCGCCGTGGCAGGCTGCGAGCCCGACGAGATGGGCATCGGCCCGGTGTTCGCCGTGCCCAAGCTGCTGAAGAAGGCCGGCCTCACGGTCAAGGACATCGACCTGTGGGAACTCAACGAAGCCTTCGCCGTGCAGGTGCTCTACTGCGCCGACAAGCTGGGCATCCCGATGGACCGGCTCAACGTCAATGGCGGCGCGATCGCCGTCGGCCACCCCTACGGCGTTTCCGGCACGCGTCTGACCGGCCACGCGCTGATCGAGGGCAAGCGGCGTGGTGCGAAGTTCGTCGTCGTCACCATGTGCATCGGCGGCGGCCAGGGCGCTGCCGGTTTGTTCGAGGTAGTTTAGGGGCACACGATCACGAACGCAGAGCCTCTCGTCGTCATTCCCGCGAAGGCGGGAATCCAGCGAGTGGCACTGGGTCCCCGCCTTCGCGGGGACGACGAGTATTTATTGAGTAGCGACACGAACTCCGACAAGGACACAAGACCATGAGCGTCAAAAAACTGTTCGACCTGACCGGCAAGGTCGCGATCATCACCGGCGGCTCGCGCGGCCTCGGCCTGCAGATGGCCGAGGCGCTGGGCGAAATGGGTGCGAAGCTCGCCATCACGGCGCGCAAGGCCGACGAACTCGCCGAAGCCAAGGCGCATCTCGAAAAGCAGGGCGTCGAGGTGCTCACCATCGTCAACGACCTCTCGAAGTACGACCAGATCCCCGGC
>Ga0208753_100647_pt1 | contig 12920 bp, 9 predicted proteins | sample LakWasMet37_LOW7_2_FD_183877 | JGI IMG/M metagenome (GOLD analysis project Ga0208753, IMG submission 183877) | Freshwater sediment methanotrophic microbial communities from Lake Washington under simulated oxygen tension - Sediment Metagenome... | ecosystem: Environmental > Aquatic > Freshwater >... | reverse complement strand
TAGCTACTGTAACTGGGTAAAATTTCATGGAGCACCTTCTTCTTTATATGGTCCACTGTAACGTGTTGGTTCTACGGTATAACCAAGTGGCAGGGTGTGTGGACTGTCTGATGGCCCTTTAGATAAATCAGGTATAGCAATAATAGACTTTATCCATTTTATCGGATTACCATTAAAACCAGCGATATTAGGCACAACGTCAGCATCTGAATTTTTGTAAGCAGGTTGTGGGTTATCTTTTGTTCCTAACCCAAATTCAATGAAATCAATGGGGTCAGACTCAATCAATGGGGTCAGACTCCATTGATTTGTATTTTTAGCCATGACTCTGCTTAAATTCATCTGATTTCCTATCCCCACCTTTAGCCAACTTACCACCTCTGCGGTTAAGCTGACCTGCAATTTTCTGCTTAAAATGCTCGCTGCCTAAAACCCATGCCTTATTCGTTGCCTCGCGCATTTGCGTTAAACAGATTTCATCTATCTGCCCAGTAAATAAACTGCGATATTGTGTTTGCCTTGCTGCCTCATCTTGCCCTAGTGCGTAATACATGGGTTGTGGAGTAATCAACGCATCATATTGACCTAATGCATTTGCACGGTAGCTACTCCAAGGATATTCTGACGGGTGTTGTACCATATTCGCCCGTACGGGGTTAAGTTCAATATATCGATAACATAACAAAGCATAGGTATCACTATCAATCAGACTGGCTTTGTATCGACCCTCCCATAACGTACCACTACGTTTATAGGTGTAGTTGAAGTATTGCACGTAATATCGCCCCAGCATTTGCATCATTTTAGAGATGCCGTCTGTTTTGTTTGGGGTGGCAAGCAAGTGTAGATGGTTCGTCATCAATACGTAGGCGTGAATGTCACACTGATGCTTTTTAGCGGCATCGGCGAGTTTATCTAGAAAGAAGCGGTAATCTTCTTCGGCAATAAATACAGGTTCACGATTATTGCCACGAATAATAATGTGTTGTGGATGACCAACCAACACAAAACGAGGAAGACGTGCCATGACAATGATCTGCTATTTGAATTAACGAAGCGGCAAGAATAACAGCATCTTTGGACAGAATCAATGGAGTCTGACCCCATTGATTCTGGTGCGGCAACGTCAATGGCGAAGTTAGGCGTGGGGTTAGCGCTTAATGCGCTCACACGACCGCTTTGGCGGTAAAGCCGTTCTATTTTCACATTAACATTAGATGCTTTAGCATCAACGTTAATGGGGAAGACCCTTGCGGTCTGTAGCTGTAAGCGATGGTGTTTTTGTGATTAAGTGTTGGGCTTCACAGATTCAGCCCAACCTACTAGCTGACCCCAATTATTCAACCTACGAACTAATCGGCTTTTTGACCTATGTTTTCTTTCTCTTCTTTCCGCTCCAAAATTTCAGCCTCCATTAAGGCGTCTTTTCGCATTTTTTCTTTATAAGCTTCTCGTTCTTCTTTTGATGCATATTGCTTTACTAGCTTAGCTATCGCCAAAATCAATATCACTACAGCCACTTTGTTAATTACAATCATTCTTGCTTGATAGGTTATTTGATCTCCCTCGTTTAAGTTAGAACCAAAAAAAGTAGCAATTTCTCGCATGTAATATAAGCCTGTGTAACAAATTGCCATGTTAATCATAAACGCTACAAACCCGCGCCAGCCGTAGGCTTGAAGTTTTTTGTCTATCCACCTATCAAAAGTGGTACCTTCTTTTGAAAAAACACTTTTAAAAAGTTTGATAGGATTCATTTGGCATTCACCTTTTCCCAAGCTTCTTTCGTACCTGTTTCGGTGATAGCGTTAAGCGCTTCTTGTTTTCTTTCTAAAATTTCAGCTTCCATTAAGGCATCTTTTTGCATTTTTTGTTGGTTGGCTTCACGCTCTTTTTTTGAGTAATCTGAAATGAGCCTGTATAAACTAATTAAAAATAATGTGGTAGAAGCAGTACTTAAAACCAAGCCTCTGGGATAACTATTAATATCTGCATCATCACTTAAAAAATAAAGCGCCCCTAATATGACTGGTATCAGGCTAATCGTCCTTGCCACAAAACCTCGCCAGCCGTAAAAATTGCAATTGATTTTTATAAATCTATCTAGGGCAGTCTCTCTTGTAGGAGATAAAAATGCTAAGATTTTTTTTATCTTACTCATTTGGCATTCACCCTTTCCCAGGCTTCTTTCGTACCTGTTTCGGTGATAGTGCCAGTAAAGCCAGATAATGTGTCTTTAATTAATATTGACCTGCCAAGCACTGGGTTAATAACTGGCGCAGGATTAAGCAATGCGCCTAATTCTGGGTTATAGCCTTGAGGGCGGATATATTGCGGAATGTTACCAGTCCAAGTTCTAACTAAAAATGAATCAAAGAGTTTTCCAGAACCACCACCAATCCCTCCAAAGATAAACGAATTAACCAAGTCATCGGGCACTCTTTCCTCTGGCGTGTAATAGCTATTTAAAAAAGCACTATTTGCTGTAGCAAAGCTGCCACCATAACCTATGTTGTAATAAATATTACTATTGGCCATTAACGGCCCTGCCACCCCACCCAAAACTGTCGATGAAATAAGCTCAGCTGGATATAAAATTTCACCGTATTTAATATACTGTGTCACTGCATTAACTGTACCACTTGTGCCAGCACTAATTGCAGCGGCCGTAGGGCTTGCTATCACAACCTGAGGTGCAAAAATCGCCAATGTAGCTGCTGCTGCCGTACCTGCTAATATCTTGGTATCTTCTAATGCGCTGTGTGGCTCATACATCCCGATGGTTCCACCAAACTGACCAGCCGTGGCTACTTGCCCCATGATGTTTGCTGATACCCACATATATTTACCTGTTTTAACATCGTAAGCTGCGCCACACTCACCTAAGCAAGAGTTTCTGCTATTTAAAAAGTTACTTTCAATCATATTGTTGTAATCAACGGTGGCTACTGGGGAGGTTGTCGCACCCCAGCTGTAAGTGTTACCTGTGTGTTGTTGAATAAAACTCACAATATCAGCCGATGGGGTAGTAATGCCTGATTGTACTAAAAACTTTCCGTCAGGTGTCATGATCATCCCAGTGGTATCGTAGACCTCATTCGCTGACGTATTTGTATTGAGTGCTACATATAGACCTTTATCTACACCTTCGTTACGGTCATTATTTCTAGCTGCTCTCAACGCATTTTTTATTTCTGCAACAGTATATTTGCCTTAATTTACACTGACCCCAATTATTTTTGTTTATTTACACTGACCCCAATTATTTTTGTTTGGGAACTGTGTTTTTAAGCAAATTATTCATTTGGCGATTGGTTTGTGTTTGTATATCATGCTGTAGTTGTTGATGTTCAAGCTCTCGACGGAGCCGTTCCCGATTTTCTGGTGCTGAGTCTGAAACGGAACCATGTTCTTTCAACGCATTGTCGCCTTGGTCTTTTATTGACGGAGAGTCGGCCGATGTGTAATCGTTCTGACACACGTAGGTATGTGGGTATTTTTTGCAATAAGGACTATTAAGCCTTCGCTGAATGCTACGAGTTGGAATAATAGCATCAGGTTGACAAGATGGGGTTAGACTATAATTTGGATGTTTGCATAATGAGTGTTTGCTAAGCTTATCAATAAAGCCACCTTTAAGCATACAGCCCCGTCGTAAAGGCTCCTGTTCATAATATCCTTCGTATCTCACATCCTTAGACCAATCAGGTACTCCACTGTATGGGTTTGCATAGCCACATTCCAGCAGTGCCTTTTGAATTTCAAAATCTGAGCTACCATTTTTCCTATACAGTAAATAAGTATCTGGAATTGGCTTGAACCCGCTACTTGGAGTACATCCAAGTAGCGCGAATGAAATTAGCCAAGCCATTAAAACTCTCATTTTGCACCTCCATTAGAATTTGGAGAGATTGTCTTGGGTGTAACTGGAAAGCTAGACCAATAATCTCCGCAGCCCGCATGTCCAGCCCCATAACAATTATGCGCGGTAGCTTTGCCATAAAATATTTTCACCCACTCTTTGAGTAAATTACTATTAATGGGAATTGTGCCACCTGTTGGCTGATTTTTACCTAGAATTGTCCCCACAAAATCGTCAAGATGCACTTGAGAGGTCAGAGTCCCGTGACCTGCACTTAGCTTATCAAGCAACTCTCTGGCTTGTTGCTCGTTGTAGGCTGAGCCAAATAAGTTAATATCTGTTTTATCTAGGACACCTTGTCCACTGGCTAGCTGTGCAACAGTTTCCATCGCATTGCCCGTTGTCATGCCACCACGGCTGTGACCGTCAACAATTAAGCCATCTTTGCCATATTGATTCATAATTTCAACATTAGTTTGCGTTGCATTTGTTAGTCCTAATGTACTGCTTTCCAAGAACTTTTGATAACCTGCCACCATCAACTCAGAGAGAAAATTATTAGCTTTAGGAAAATATACTAAATAATCTGCATTATTGTTTTGTAAGGCTAAACTTTGCCCATCTTCAAAAGAATTGAAAATCCCATTATTAAAAATGTGTACTTTGCCGTCAACTCCAGGCTTGAGACTCAGCTTTTCTTCTTGACTCATCTCTGCCCATAAAGGTTTACCATCGACACCTTTTATCAGATTTCCTTGATCATCTCGTAAAGCTTTATACATCTTTGTTTGCTCAACAAACATGCGTCTAAACGACTCATCTGTAAAAGCAGTAACAGTTGTAGTGAGTAACACTCTGTCCGCCTGCTGTTGCTGCACCTTCTCTTGCAGCGCCTCTATATCTGGTTTTGCCAATACGCGATTAGTGTTCGTGGTGTCGCGGTTTAACGTGGCAACTGTTTCTTCTGTTGTCTTACCTGTGAGTGATTGTTGTTTGGTTTCGTCGGTAATAATGATATTAGCAGGTGCAATTGCACTAAGCGTGGTACTGTCGTCGCTTATGTTTGCTTTGCCGTTGTTCATCAAATTATTCGCTAACCCTTTCACTGCTGCATATTTACTGCTGAGCATGTCTGTACTTAAGCCTGTCGTGCTGCTACTGGCTTTAGCATCCATGCGGTTTTGTATGTTGCTTGTCGTTAGTGTACCTGTGGTCAGTTGGTTTTTATCCGCACTGGCTTGACTGGCAATGGTCGCACCTTTTAGGTCAGTATTATTTACAACATTCAAGTTAAACCCTTCTTCACCTGCTTTGATACCAGATTGCTCATAAACACTGGCATAGTTACTATTGCTGTTTTGTTTGCTCTGGCTAAAACTGCCACCACCCGTGCCTAGTCCAATAGGAATACTCACACCAACACTGGTGTTGCTTTGTTTGGCTTTACTTGTTGCAGTATCTTGCAGGCTTTCAATATTAAGATTGCCACCTACATTAGCAATGACTTGCTTACCACTAAGATTAGCTCCAATTAAGTTGGTGTCGTTGCCAGATTTTAAGTTCAGCTTTTCGCCTGCGCTTACTTGGCTATTGTTATAGGTGGTGCTATTACTGTTGGCATTGCCTTTACCACGGCTAGCGGCTACATCTACACTAAAGCCTGTGTTTTTACCCACGCCAAATGAAACACCTATACTGGCAGAGCTGGATTTGTTTTTACTGAGGTTAGCTTCCGTATCGGCACTTGCTATTAAGTTGATGTCTTTGGCAGCGTCTAGTTTAACGTTTTGGGCAGATTTAATTTCACTGCCAATCACGTTGATATTATCTTGAGTCGCTTTTATATTGATGTCACCTCCTGCTTTTATCAAACTGTCTTGACTAGTAGTTACATTAGTACTGCTAGTGCTACTAGTTTTTGAGCTACCGATGCTAATGCTAACGCGCACACCTGCGGCATCGGCTGCACCTTGCGCATTAGCTGCTTGAACTGCGCTAACAATCGCATCCTTCTGCTCCATGAGTGTAGTTGCATTCGCATAAGTTTGTAGCGCGTTGAGCATTTTATTACCTGTGCTATCACTTTTAATTGTGCCTTGTGCAGTGCTTACAACATTCTGTGCAAGATTAAGTGCGCTGCTACTGACAGCAAGGGTAATACCACTCTGCTTATACTTCATGGTTTGCTGGCTGTTGTAAGTACCTTGCCCTTCCACAATATTCACCTGTTGCGCACTGATGTTGATATCGCCTTGCGGGGTGAGTATATCACTCGCTTTTTGTGTGTAGGTGTTACCACTCTTGATATTGACATTGCCTTCTATACTACCTACGGTGCTGCCTGTTTGGCTGGTGCTTTGTGTGGTTTGTTTGGTGTTGAGTTGGCTGCTGCCTAGGGTAACGCTGGCACCGCTGGCGCTGAGGCCGCTGGTTTTGGTTTTGCGTTCGTGTAACTCATAGGCGGTGTTTTGTGCGCTGGTGAGGTTGAGGTTGTTGTTGGCGTTTAATGTGGTGGTGTTGTCACTGACGATATTGCTACCGCGTACTGTGAGGTCGTTGCCTGCTTGTAGGGTGATGTTGTCTGCGCTGAGGTTGCTGCTGATGCTGTTGTCTGATTTAAATACATCGCGTTGGGTTTTGGTTTTGCTGCTGAAGGTGCTGCTTTTTTTGACTTTACGGGCGGTGTCGAAGTTGCTGGTTTCACGGCCTTCGGTGATGTTGATGTCTTTGGTGGCGGTGATGTTAATGGCGCCTGTTTCACTGGTGACACTGGCGGCTTTTGCATTAACGTCGTTGCCTGCGTTGAGGGCAATATCACCATTGGTTTGGATAGTACTGCCGAAATCTTGCATGCCGCCATGTTTGACGTAGTTTTTGGCGTTACGAACACTACTGTTCTGCTCTGCAATGGTGACGGTGCCTAAATTAATATCTTGAGCGGCAGTGATTTGTGTCACTGCGCCTTCAGCACGATTAATGATGGTCGCAGCCATCAGGTTGGCATCATTCCCTGCATTGGCTACGAGTATCGCGTTCGGGTTATCCATGTATAGCCCAGCAACACGGTCTAGGTTAGTACGGCTGAAGCTGCTGGCGCCGCTGCTGTTTTGGCTGCTTTGAGTCGTGCTACGCAGGTTAATGTCGTTACCTGCTTCTAGGAGCATGGCGTCTTTGGCGATGACTTGGCCACCGATGATATTGATGTCATTGCTGGCTTTGAGTAGCGTAGTGTCTGCTTGTATTTGCCCGCCTAGATTTTGGATGTTTTGCGCATCAAGGCTGATAAAGTTGCGTCCTGCGATGGTGCCCTGGTTAACAAGATCACCAGACAACTGCATGGTGACGCTGTTGCCTGCCATGATACCAGTGGTGGGGTTAAGGTCGCCTGCTTGTAGCTTGACGTAGACTTGTGGCACTAGCGCTTGGGTGGTGCTGCCATCTGGTAAGGTGACAGTTTTTTCTACTAGCCACATGATGTCGCTGGTTAATTGGGCGGTTTGTGCTGGCGTGAGGGCTACCCCTGGGATGAGTTGCAGGGTGCGGGCGGTGGTAATGGCGTTATCCATCAAGGCTTGGTATTGGGCTTCATCTGTGGCGTAGCCTGTGAGGAAGCGTCGCCCTGTGAGCTGGTTGATTTGTTCGCGAATAAGTTTTTGTTCATAGAAGCCATCGCCTAGGCGTTTTTGCATGGTGGCAGGGTCAGACGCTAATTGGCTTAGCATGTAATCAGAACTTAGCCAGTTGCGGTAGTTGGTAAAACGTGGGTTGCTTTCTATCAGATAGCTCGCTGCTACGTCTGGGCTAGTTTGAAACAAACTGTTCGTGACCACGGGCACAGCCGCCGAGGTCACGCTAGTGCCGCTGCCTGTTGGTGTTGTGTTGTCTTCTAATCGGCTGGTTGAGAGGTTATAGGTAAGCACTGTATTGGCTGGGTTGTAGGCACCAATCACATCAACATCATAATCATCGTCGTTACCATCCCAGTCATAATAATAGGCGGTACCGTTATAGCTGGTGATGGTTTGACCTTCTGAATTTAAGTTTTGTAGTGTGGCGCCACTGACGTCAAGATTGCCGCCAGCAATCATCTGGCTATCACTATTGAGTACAGCACCACTGAACTTCATATCGCCTCCAGCCAGTATCTGCCCGGGGGCTGATGAAACCACTTGCGTTTCATAGATGGTTTTAGTGCCAAGGTAGCGCGTGTACTCCCTAAAGGTGTAAGGCCCTGCTGAGCGCCACTCCACATTCACATTGCCGATATGGGCGCTTGGGTAATCTCCGCTTTCTAAGATAATGCTTTGACCTCTTGGGGTAAAACGATCAAAGCTACCTGTGCCAGTTTGCACGACTTGCGTGACTAAATTTGCATTTAAGTTCTGTAAATCGGTGACCGAGAAAGTGGCATTACCTAATGCTTCAATAGTGGAGCCATCATTAATCAGTGAATTAGCAGTGCCTATCGCTGCGTGATTGTTATCTAGGCTACCGCCAATGGCAATATCGCCAGCACTAAACATCAGGCCATTGCTGCGGTTTTCAATGGTGGCTGCACCAATATCCAGTTGCGTGCGGGCGGCAATGGTCGCGCCCTGCGTGTTGCTTAAATTGGCTACTTTGATAGATAAGTAGTCACCAAATAGGCTACCAGTTTGGGTATTGGTGAGCGTGTTGGCGTTGATGTGGGTGTTCACGCCATCAATCAAACCGAGGTTGGTGAGCGTGCTAGTCGCACTTATTTCAGTGTCAGTACCGACAATTTCACCTGTGGCCGTGTTATTGATATTTTGTGCACTGATATGGAGTGATTGACTAGCAAGTAGCGTAGATTGGTTAATCAGGTTGCCAGAAGTTTGCAGATTAAGGTTAGCTTTTGCTTGTAGCTCACCAGTATGCGTGTAATCGGTATCAAGGTGAATGGTGATATTGGCATCGGCCTTGATGCTACCATTCCCAGCTAAGGCAACAGTATCAAGCTGGATGTTAGTTTTTGCGCTTAGACTGCCTGTGTTTTGCAATAGGCCATCGGCAGTGATGCTAATTTCACCAGCACTCGCGCCTATGCTCCCTGCATTGCGCACCCCAAGGCCTGCTTCAGTGCCGACCATGCTGATTTTACCTGCGTACATGCCGCCCAAAGCAGCGACGTCAATAGCGAAGTTAGGCGTGGGGTTAGCGCTCCCATCTGGTCGCGTTGCGTTTGGTGTGATTGGGGTGGTGCTAGTCACATCGCCATTGCTGGCAACGTTGACTTGGTTGGTACCCGTTGTGACGTTAAGCGCGTTCGCCCAAATACCTGCATTCACTTCCAAAGCACGCGCGATCACGTCAGTAAAGTTGGCTTGTGAGGTATCTAGCCCGTTACCAGTGATATTAATACTGCCACCGCCCACGCGGTAACCGAGCAGGTTGCCACTGTTGAGGATAGGCGCCCCAGTGGTTAACGTCGCACGGTGTGCATTAATAAAACCACAGCCGTTACAGCTAATGCCCGCTGGATTAGCAATCACCACTTGTGCGCGACTGCCAGCCACCTCGATATAACCATTGAGTAAGCTGGGGTTCTGACTGTTCACTTCATTGAGAATGACTTTAGCGGCACCTCCTGCAAGATACGGGTTGGCCTGTACCCATCCACCAAGCTGGGTTTCTATATTGGTACGGCTATTATTGAGGATGACGCCATTGCTGTTCACATCAAACTGGCTGTATACGTTGCGTGAAACGCCTGTGGCACTGGGAGTTTGTATATTGACTAAGGGGGTGCCATTAGCTGCATTAATCACCATTGGACGCAACGTACTGGCGGCAGCTTGATCAGCGATGATATCTGCATGGGCGCTGGATACATTAAGTGCATTAGGAAGAATCACTGCCATGCCTATGGCAAGCATCAGATAAAAAGCGATTGGTCTTAAAGTATGGCTTTGTTGCAAGTTTGGTAATTGAACCGAATTTGTAGCAGCAGCTTTACCTGTAGTTGCTTTACTTATGTGTGATTTAACATTTTCTGCAACAACCATCATACAGCCACGCACAGCGTTAAAGATGATCCGATAACGGTCTTTGTTCATGAACAATTTCCTTTTTAATACATGCAAAAACTGACTAAGCTAGCACTCGTGCTATTTCTAATTCAGACCAACTTCAGCTAGGAACCGACCAAAGCACTCATTGACAATAATTGCCGCACTAGCATCGACTGCTTTGTAGTTTTCTGCTTTCCAGTTATCTAGTGGCATTTTTTCTTTTGCTGCGCTACCGCAACTGACAGTCTTAATTGCCTGCTGCTTACCTTCCTTTTGCTCCAACAAAATCACCTGCAGCTGATAGTTCAATGCATAGTCCTGACTTGTAAGAAAAGATACATATCCCAGCTCCCACAATGGCGTATTCACAGCTATGGTGAGTTCACGCCCAACAGCCGCAGACACTGGAGCACGATTATCAAAATAATCAGAAAGTTTTTTTGCCAGCGCTAGATCAGCCCCTTTACCAGCACTTACGGCATAACTATCAGGTAATGCTTTTGATAGCTCTCTACCGAATGCCTGACCAATGTTCATGTTGCTTTGTATCTGCTGCATGTTTCTAGCATCACCAGCACTACCGGCTACACTCCCTGCCACAGACGACACAACAAAGTTACCAATCGCTTGTGCTTTTGTACGTTCGGCAAGCTGTGCTGGTTGAGTGATTGGAGCAACGACTATATGACTATTCAATAGCGCATCTTTAAGTGCATCTTTCGATGTTAATGGCGTTGTTGAACATGCTGTTGCTGTAAGTGCGAATAATGCTGACATGGTGAATTGAAATGCTGGCGCTTTCATTGCTATGTTGTTCCTAATGTTTAACTTAATAAAATAATCTACGGGTAAATCTAATACGAGTAATTGAGGTTAAATCCAGCCGTTGTGCTGTGTGTTTCAAACCCTTGTGGTTTGTTAATGGGCTTCGCTACAAATACGTCATAACTTAAATAGCCAAAACGACTGCCAACCCCACCTCTCATGCCTAGGGCAGTACCTGTCAAATATTTGCCAAGCAGGTTTTCGGCAGATTGACCGCCGACTTCACCATAATCAAGCCCCCAATACACTGACTGACCAGAGGTAGCGATTGGTACAATAAGCTCGTTGCGTATCAACCAGCCATGATCGGCAAATAAAGTCTGTTGCCCGTCAAAGCCACGTACGGTAAAGCGGTTCCCAATGCTAAATCGGTCTTGTGGTGTGAGTGGCGTATAGTTAGCTTGCCCACGTAAATTGGCGCTGTATTGCAATGCCTGCGTCCCCCAAGGGGCCTTGATCTTGAATGGCACATTTAGGCTTAAGTCCCCGATTAGCATTTCCATGCGAGAGGTGCCTTCATCAAACTCCTCTTCGGGCGCTTTCTGTGAGTTTTTAGCCCCAGTGCCACGACGATAGGCAAGGTTGTAATCTAAAACAGCACTGCCTAGATACCAACTTTGATTAACGCCTAACTCCCAACCCGCAGTGCGACGACGCTGTACTTCAATTTCAGTATCATCGATATAGTTACTGGATTTACGCAAAAAGCCTTTAAGGGAGATAAAGGTTTTATTGATTTGATTCCTGTAGAGCAGTCGACTCACTTTCACATCCCCCTGTTGGGAAGTGCCACTGAACACATAACGTTGGTTAGTGCCAGCAACCGTCTGGTGGAATGTACTGTGCGATGCGTTAGTGCTAAATAACCAATGTTTAAACGGAATAGAATAATGCGCACTGTGGCTTTCATTGCCTCTTCTGCCTGAATCGCCACCGCCCAGATCATGGTTATAGTTCACATAGAACAAGTCACTAAGCGATAGCAAGTTATCGCCTGAGAGGGTAACCCCGCCTTGATATTTACCTGTGCTGTCTGCCCCACTGTCGTCCAGATTTAGCGAGACTTTTAATGGGAAGCGTTGGTGATAGCTAATCACAAGGTCACTTAATCCTGGTTGAGATAGCTGTTGTTCCCCATGCAAACCAGACTGGGCTGGCTCAATTTGTATATCCACCTCAGCGGTTGGGGCACGCTTAAAGTTTTCTAATGCTTGTTCAATATCACGTAAATTAAGAATATCGCCAACCTTCATTGGCACAATATTCCAAGCAGACACTCGTTGACTTGAGTCTGGTGTAAAACGTACAGAACCCAGCCTACCTGGAATGATCGTTAATTGAAGAACACCTGACTTGAGGTCTTGCGGTGTGGCTAATACACGTGTGGTGACATAGCCTTGTGCGATGATGGCATGCTGAACACGCGCCATCACTGCATTAATGCCTACCGCACCAAGACAACGCCCTAAAATCGGTTGTTTAACTGCCAATGCATCGGTGAGGACCGCATCTAAGGCAAACTGAAATTTGGTAGCAGCGTCCCCTACCAACTCAATTCGATGAATAGTGAAGCATGGGGTTTCAGACTCAGGAATCTGATCATTGATTGTAGTGGCTGCGTCTTTAAGCTTTTGAGTAGCCTCGCGGACATCTGGCTTGATTTCTTGCTGCTGCCGTAATAGCCGCAACCGCTCTTGTTGACGGATTTGTTCTTGTGCATTGGTATCTGCTTGATTAATGGCTTCAGCTGATAAAAGACGTAAAGGTGCAAAAAAGCACAGCGTGATAAGACATAGTCTGATTGTTTTAGTCGTCATTATTTTCATCAACTTCTGATAGCGATTAACGCTATTTTTATTTTTTGAGAATAATATCCGACAAGCCAAGGTTGCAGTTGGCTCGGACTATAAAGTTAACAATTGTTTACAATAACTAAGTTGATCAACCATTCAACAATCCTTGATTGTTGAATGGTGAGTTAGGCGATGCTAAAGCACCAAATATAAAGTGAGTATCAAGAAGAACTTACTGAATCAGCGTACCAAACACTTTTTTAAGTAAGTTACTTGCTTGCCCAACAGGGTCTTTACGAATAGCAGCTTCCTCTTTCGCCATCATCAAATAAACACCATCCAATGTTTTCTGTGTGACGTATTGCTCAAGATTAGCCTGCTCTTTTTTGACAACGCCAAACTTACTGC
>Ga0208753_100645_pt1 | contig 12962 bp, 9 predicted proteins | sample LakWasMet37_LOW7_2_FD_183877 | JGI IMG/M metagenome (GOLD analysis project Ga0208753, IMG submission 183877) | Freshwater sediment methanotrophic microbial communities from Lake Washington under simulated oxygen tension - Sediment Metagenome... | ecosystem: Environmental > Aquatic > Freshwater >... | reverse complement strand
ATCACGAACAGCAATATTCAATCTGGCCCGACTACAAAGAAATACCGGGCGGCTGGCGGACCGTCGGCAAAATCGGCAACAAACAGGAATGCCTCGATCACATCAAGGAAGTCTGGACCGATATGCGCCCGCTAAGCCTGCAGATACACATGCAACAAACGGCGTCGCAATAGCCCGTGAAGACAGGGACGGGATTTGCATCCCGTCTTTATTTTTAAGAATGAACGCAGGATGATCCAGCCAGGACTTTACGAACAGCATTAACCCTTACCAATGGTCTAATCAACGAAACGGTAACCACCCCAGCAATTTGAAAATCGTTATCGCCTAAATGCATCACGAGTTACCCTGCTTTTTTTGATTGTCTTTAACGACTTTAAAATCCATCACTCTTTGAAAGCCTTTAGCCTGTTTTAACAGCTGATTCCTCACCATACGAATCCAAGCAATCTCAAGATGATCACTGTTTAAAATCATCTTTATTAGGTGTGAACACCTATAGCGGATAGCTTAAAAATCAATTAACGTACTTACACATGATGCATTTGGAGAGACGATTTTCAAGGCTTATTAAAAAAATCTATGAAATGCCTTCCTTTATATACAGATTTTGGAGGGCCCTATAAGACAAAAGATGGCGATTTACGTATTTCACAATAATTAAATTTGTACTAGAAACGCTTAATTTCATCGCCAAACAGCTTCAAAACCTCTTAAATGCACCATGGGTAAATAGTTTATTTTGTGATCCTAATGACGTTTGCGATAAGGAAACCAAATGAAAACACAAGCTTTTCGATCTCCGCTCGCCTGGTCGAGCATACAGCCCGAGATAAATAGTTGGGATGTCCTCCGTCGCGCTCTACAGTCACTGGGTATCTTGCTGGTCGGCATTGCGCTCGCTGTACTACTAAGCCCCATCGCACACGCGCAGTCACCGGTACTGCAGCGAGGGTACGACGCTGGGGTCACCGGCGCGACGCTCAGCGAGGCGACGCTGAACACCACGAACGTCAGTCCCAGCACATTCGGGCTCGTTTTCAAATTGCCAGTGGACGACGCTCTCTTTGCGCAACCGTTGTACGTGCCGAACGTGGTGATCAACCAAGTGGCACACAACGTCTTATACGTCGCCACGATGAACGACACGTTGTACGCGTTCGACGCTGACAAAGGCGGCGCACCGCTGTGGCGGGTCAATCTGGCGAGCCTCGTCGGTGCCACGTCTGTACCGATTGGAAACTTCGTCTTTTCGGGCGATCGCGGAATCGTCGGTAACCTCGGCGTTCTGAGTACGCCGGTGATCGACTTATCCACCAATACGCTGTATGTCGTTGTCTGCGACCTCGAAGGCGTTACGCCCAGCACGCCTAATGGCATGATGGTCTACCGACTGCACGCGATCGACATTACGACGGGTGCCGCACGCCCCGGATCCGGCGTAAAGATCTCGGGCAGCTACGGCGGTGTCACGTTCGACGCGCAATATCTACTGCAAAGACAGTCGCTCGTGCTCGTGGGCAATCAGGTAGTGTTCGGATTCGGCGCTATGCAGCTGGAGTTCGCCAACGGATACTCTGGATGGATGATGGCCTACGACAAGAATACTCTCGCCCAAACGGGTGTTTTCGCGACAGTTGCCACAGGTAATGGTGGCGGTGGCGTGTGGCAGTCCGGCCGCCCGCCGGTCGTCGACGGCTCGGGGTTTGTTTATGTCTTTGTTGGTAATGGCTTTGGCGGTGGCTACGACGGCCTCAATAACTTCAGCGAGAGTGTGCTTAAGCTCGACCCGACCCAGGGGTTGAAGCTGATCGACTGGTTTACTCCCAGCAACTGGTCCGCGCTTGATTCAGCAGATCTAGATCTGACCGGCTCGGGCCCGACATTGATCCCGGGCACGAGCCTGATTACTGGCGGCGGCAAGGCGGGCGACCTGTACGTACTTAACACGTCCAATCTCGGCAAGTACAACGCGAGCAACAGCCAGATCGTCCAGAAGCTGAATTTCCCATCGGAAATCCGGGGTGGGCCGGTATACTGGCAACGCTCCGCCGCGAACGGCGGCCCGCTGATGTATAACTGGGGAGTGAGCGATTCTCTCAAAGCGTTTGCCTTCAACGGAACGACTTTCGCAAGCACACCCACCTCACAGGGACCCTATACCAATCAAATTTACCCTGGTGGTATTCTCACACTCTCCGCCAACGGCGAAACGTCCGGCAGTGGCATCGTCTGGGCGACTACTGCGGCTAGCGGAGATGCGGAAAACAATCCACCGGTTCCAGGCGTGTTGTATGCATTCAATGCAGGCAATGTCTCGCAGGAGCTTTGGAACTCGACTATAGATGCTACGCGAGACGGATTCGGCAATTTCGCCAAATTTGTACCACCACTGGTCAATAACGGGAAGGTATACATCGCTACCTGGTCCAATCAAGTAGCGGTATACGGGCTGTTGTCAGGGACTGCGCCGGATTTTCAGATCTCGGTGAGCCCAACGGCCCTGAGTGTCTTACCAGGTCAAAGCGCGAGCTATACCGTGAACGTGGCCGCGCTTAATGGGTTTGCCTCAGTCGTCAGTCTCGGAATTTCCGGAGCTCCGAGCGGCGTGACGACCTCTTTGACGCCTTCGAGCGTGACCGGTTCCGGTACGGCCACACTGCAGATCACGACGGCTGCCAATGCACCTTTGGGCAACTACACCCTTACAGTTACTGGAACGAGCGGCTCCGTCACTCATTCGGCGAACGTGTCACTCTCAATTCTTTCGAGCACTGCGCCAACGGTCGACACGAAGGCATTCACCGACAATCCAACGGCCAGCAGCACGATAAGTACCCCGGGGGTCTCGACCACCGGAGCGAACGAGCTGCTCCTGGCATTCATCACCACCGATTACCTGTCAGGTACCAACACCACTGTGACGGGCATAACAGGTGGTGGATTGACTTGGTCACTGGTACAGCGGACGAACGTCCAGAGCGGCACGTCGGAGATCTGGAGAGCATTTGCCCCCGCGCCCCTCAGCAATGTGACGGTGACAGCCACGCTGTCCAATTCGGTCGTTTCCTCGATGTACGTCGCGAACTTCAGCGGAGTGGATACGACGGGCGCGGGTTCGGGTGCCATCGGTGCGACGGCAAGCGCGAACAGTTCCAGCGGAGCTCCGACCGCCTCGTTGGTCACGACTCGAGCCAATTCCCTCGTGCTGGGTGTTGGCAATGACTATGACAACGCGATTTCCCGAACGCCAGGCTCAGGTCAAACGGTCGTACATCAATATCTCACCCCGGCGGGCGATACCTATTGGGTGCAGCAACTTAACGCTCCGGTGCCGAGTGCTGGCGCCACGGCCACCATCAATGACACCGCACCCACAACTGATCGGTACAACCTCAGCCTGGTCGAGGTACGGGCGCCCTTGGGTGCTACCTACTCGATCTCTGGGACGCTGACGCCCTCAAGTCTTACGGCAGGGGGTACCGTTTCCCTGTCGGGTGCCGCCTCCGCGACCGTTACTGCCGACGCGTCCGGGAATTTCACCTTTGCCAATCTCGCAAACGGTTCCTATGTTGTGACGCCAAGCAAATCGGGCGTAACGTTCGCGCCGACGAGTCAGTCCGTGACGATTAATGGCAGTAATGTCACCGGAGTGAATTTCTCGGCGATAACTTCGAGTCCCAGTTCGATCTCTGGGACACTGACGCCCTCGAGTCTTACGGCGGGAAGTAGCGTTTCCCTGTCAGGTGCCGCCTCCGCGACCGTTACTGCCGACGCATCCGGGAATTTCGCCTTTGCCAATCTCACAAACGGTTCCTATGTTGTGACGCCAAGCAAATCGGGTGTAACGTTCGCGCCGGCGAGCCAATCCGTGACGATTAATGGCAGCAATGTCACGGGAGTGAATTTCACGGCGACATCTTCTTCAAGTTCGGGTATCGCAATCGATGCCATAGTGTCGAAGGATAACGCTACCGGAAGCAAGACGATCTCCAGCCCTACGTTCTCGACTGCAGCCGGTAATGAACTGCTGCTGGCCCTCATCGCCACCGATTATCTCTCTGGAGCAAACACTACTGTGACTGCCGTGTCCGGCGGCGGACTAACCTGGACACTCGTGGCGCGAGCGAACGCTCAGAGCGGTACAGCAGAAATCTGGCGCGCGTTCGCGCCGGCTGTACTCTCGAACCAGACCGTCACGGCTACCCTTTCTCAGAATGTCAATGCATCTATCTCCCTGATGAGCTTCACGGGCGTCGATACAACGGGCACAAATGGTGCTAACGCAATCGGAGCAACCGCGACCGCAAACAGTAAGGCCGGTGCGCCCACCGCGTCCCTCACCACGACGCGGAGTGGCTCTTTGGTAATAGGAGTCGGAAACGATTACGACAACCCCATATCACGTACGATAGGCTCCGGACAGACTCTCATACACCAGTACCTTTCGCCTCTCGGCGACACTTACTGGATGCAGCGAAGTTCAGCCATAACGCCTGCGGCTGGTACTACGGTGACCATAAACGATACGAGCCCTACGACGGATCGGTACAATCTGGCTATCGTCGAGATTCGGTCGCCGTGAACGCGGCGTCCGTTACTGTCGTTACAAAGCGGATGCGATCATATTCGGTGAGGCGTTCTCACAGTAGGAAACTTTGATCGATGAGCCTTACAAAGCGAGGTGTGAATCAAATGCCAGCGGCTGTTGCTAACCTCGACGAAGCTTAGTGGGTGCGCTCCGCAGACGATTGGGTTTGTTTTCCCTGAATGATGTCAACGAGCCTCGTTATTGCATAATTCGTTTTGTAAAAACTGCATTTTATCCTGAACGAATTTACGGGCTCAGTCTATTAGGCGAGTTTCATAATTGATTGAAGGTCTGTTTACCCCAATTTCAAGGCCAGCTTTCGGAAAACTTGAACGGTAGTTAGTGGCCGACAAGCGACCGTCAAGATTGATCAAAAATTGTGAGGAGTTGGCTCTTTGTTCGTCGGGTGGTTAACGGCCCTTAGCAGTTAGTCGATAAACTACTTCTAAAAGGAGTAACATGAAAATCACCGGCTCATCCGGTGATTTATCGGTTAAATTTCAGGTTTTATGTATTTTTTTCCATGAAAACATATTGTTGACTTGGTCCGACCCCATTCACCGGCACTTGATAGCTAATTAATTTTTAGAATTGAGTTGTCCACATGCTGCTAATACATCATCGCCTTTAGCACTTCTTATTAAAGTCGGGATTTTAAAAGTGTCTAAAACTTCTTTAAACTTTTCAATTTTATCCAAATCCGGACTCTCATAATGTGATCCTGGGAATGAGTTAAAAGGAATTAAGTTTATATAAGCACTTTTACCAGCCAGTATCGTTCCCAATTTTTTAGCATCATCTGGAGAATCATTAAAATCTTTTATCAGAATATATTCATAAGTAATAAATTGCTTTTTATTTAAAGGTATCTTGTCAATAGTTGCCAACACCTCATCTAGCGGATATTTTCTATTAATGGGAATAAGTTCATTCCTCTTTTCTTCAAAGGGGGAATGAAGAGATAACGCAAGGTTTACTCCAGGAATATCCTGGCTCCATCTTTCAAGTCCAGGAATATAACCAGCCGTTGAAATAGTAATTTTTTGAACACCAATTGAAGTTCCGTGTTTTGATAAAAATATTTCGCACGCTTTTTTGACGGCATCAAAATTATGTAAAGGTTCGCCTTGTCCCATAAAAACAATATTTAGAATTCTCTCTTCTCCAGGTCTATTTTTCGCTAACCATCGCCAGGCCTGTAGAAACTGTCCAACAATTTCACTTGTAGTCAAATTTCTTTTAAGCCCTTGTTTTCCGGTAAAACAAAAAGAACAATTCATTGCACAGCCAACCTGCGATGAAAGGCAAATAGAATATTTATTATGAAACGGAATAAGGACGGTTTCAATTTTATGATTGTCTTTAAGCTTAAAAAGAAATTTTACTGTGCGATCTTTTTTTGACTCATGAACCGTATCGATTTCGGGCAGAGAAAAGTCGAAGTTATTTTGAAAAAAGGCCGATGAACATTTGGAAATTTTATCATGGCATTGAGCATTTTCTTTTTTCTTATAATACCAATTAAAAAGAACTGTCGCTGCTGAGTGGTTTAAATTATTCTGATTTATAACTGTTTCTAAATCAGAATAATTTAGGTCATAAAAGGATTGTTTCAAAAATGTCTCCTGGTAATATCAATATTTTACCAATACCAAATAATTTGAAATATTGGATTTTATACCACAATTATATTGAACCTGTTTATAAGGTTTTTTTGTCATGTACAGAGGATAATGTTTTTTATCATATATAGGCATCCGGACTTTCGCCTATCCTCCGAAAATAAAGGTTTTCGCCCAAGCTTTACCGTACTTCATTCTGCCATTATTCATCGTCATAAAGCTGCCAGCCACTACAGGCAGTTTATGGCCGACCAGCGTCTGTCAGGCTTTTGTATGTGGAAGAAGATATTTTTAGTGACAGTTTTTTTGAAGCGTAACCCCAGCATTGAGTTATAAATTTTGCTGTTGTCACTGTTTTATTCTGCTAACAGTGTAGCAATAGCTGACTTAGCATTACACTGTGTTATTACTTCTGCTAGCTGTAATTCATTCAATTTATGTTTGATAGCTTCAGTGCCATTGAAGTCAAACACTTGATAATCCTTTTTGGCAAAGGTAACGATTTGGCATTTCTTAAATGGCTGATTTTCAAATGGCATATTTGTAGAATTCAGATTTAATGCTGCAGTCCCTTCCGAACTGGGAGCATAAATCAAAAATTCACCTTTCATCGCGAGTACGGCACGATATTGATTTACAGTGGTCAAATATAAACAGCCTACTTCAACCTCTTTTTCTTTTAATCTCATCTTGTTAAATTCCTTGATTTATTTCATTCCAAATCAAACCCAATACACGTTTTTTGTCTGGCGTCAGTTGCTTAATTCGGTCTTCTAGTTTACTTGCTTCTGAACGATTTCTACATTGTTTGATAGCCATTATGTAAGAGTGTGGATTCATTTTTGTGAACTTTGCCCCTTTACCAGCAAGATGTTTTTTAAATCGTACTTCAATATTGGTAATAATGCCTGTGTAAATTTTACCATTTAGACATTCCTGCAAATATACAAACCATAGATATGTTGCCGTCACCGGCGCTGGGTTTAGCGTTGATTTATTACCGCGTATCAGCGGATAGGGCGCCAGAGTGGCCGTGTTGATCAATAAAACGGCCACACAAGTGAATAGCCAGTTATGGCCGAAAATACCCGTACATTATCAGGTCATAAGCCACTAATCTGTCTCACTATCCATACCTTAAACAGACTATGGACGGTTTGGCGTTTTTTAGACTATTCAACAGGAAAAGCGGCTCCAATCATCTCATATTTCCGTTAACCAATAAAATTGATAAGGCTGTAAAACGATCCGGCGATCATACTGGGCTGGACTTCTGCCGCTGTATAAATCGATGAATTGGCTGTGAAGGTTAATACCTCGGCCACTGATAACTTCCAGATCAAGATACTGAGGACTGGCGTCGAAATTGGCGACCACCAGGACACGTTCCGACGGACGCTGGTAATTGAAACGGATAAAACAGAACAAATGTTCATTATTGACGTCCAGTAATTCTCGGTCGTTGAAATCAGCGAACGCGGACGTTTCCTTGCGGATGGCGATCATTTTTTTCAGAGCGTTGAACAAACCGTGTTCCACCGTGCCTTGTTTGTTCCGTAATTCGGCTCTTTCCCAATTGATTTTAGGACGGTGAATCCAGCGGTTGTCGTTGCTTTTGCTGGCGTCGTCGCGATAGCTGTAGTCGTTGACGACGCCGAGCGCATCGCCATTATAGAGCAGCGGGATGCCGCCGAAAGACAGAATCAGGCTATGCAGTAACAGGATTTTATTGACGGCGGATGAAATCATGGCCGGATCGCCGCTTTCCTGCGCCGCTTCCAGTCCCGCCAGCGAGGCCAGCGATCCGCAAATGCGCGCGTCCCCGGTTTCCTCGCTAAGCATAAACACCATACCCCTGGCCGGAGAAGCATCGAATTGACCGCTGAAATAATCGACCAGAAATTTTCGGTGTTGGAAAGGCTCGTAACCCACGGCCCGGACATCGCTGTCGTCGAAACCGAAGCCGATGTCGTCATGGCAGCGCACATAGTTGAGCCAGGTCGCCCGCTCCAGCTTGGCGGGCAGATTTTTCACCCCCTGATACAGCAATTTGGCGTTTTTGGTGGCAATGCCGTCCCACAACAAAGCCATCAAGGTGGCGTTGTAAGCGATTTCGCATTCCTTGGCGATAATCGCGTCTTCGCCGAAATATTTGATGATTTCAACCGGTGCGACGATCGCTTCGGCAATAAACAACACGCCGGGCGCGGTCACCTGGCAACAATCTTTCATCAGCTGCAGAATCAAATGCGCGCCGCGCTCGTTCTGGCAGGAAGTGCCGATTTTTTTCCACAGGAAGGCGACGGCATCCAAGCGCAACACGTCCACTCCCTGGTTCGCCCAAAACAGGATGATGTCGAGCATTTCAATGAACACTTCAGGATTACTGTAATTTAAATCCCACTGGTAGTCGTGGAAGACGGTCATCACCCATTTTTGCGTTTCCGCATTCCAGGTAAAGCTTCCCGGATCGCTTTGGGGGAAAATTTCCGGCATGTTCTGTTCGAACATATCGGGAATTTCCCGGTTATCGAACATAAAGTAATAATCCTGATAACGGCGCTCCCCCATGGCCGCCTTTTTGGCCCATTCGTGTTCATCGGAGGTATGATTGAGCACTATGTCCAGAACCAGCAGGATATCGCGTTTCCTGAATTCCTCGGCAACCTGGCGGAAATCGTCCATGTCGCCAAGCCTATCGTCGATTTGCAGGAAATCGCTGATCGCATAGCCGCCGTCGCTTTTGCCTGCCGGGCACATCAAAATCGGCATGATATGCACCATGTTGATGCCCAGTTCCTGAAAATAAGGTATTTTGTCAGTCAAATCAGCCAGGCTGTCCGCGAAACCGTTGGTATAAAGCGCGATGTTACGCAGTTAGTCGAATTTCGACCGCTTTAACATTAAGGAGTCGCTAGCGCGACACTTGATTGAATCGGGTTGTCGCACCCGAAAGCGAGTTACTTTCTTTTGCTTCTCCTCGGCAACTGCTCCTGCTCCTGCATCCATAAAAACTCCGGTGCTCGGCACGGCAAACGGGAGAAATACCATCCGTGCGTAACATCAGTTATTTATTGTATGTTTTCGAGCTATCGACCGGACCTGATATATCAACTATCCCCAAACAGCAATCTACCAAACTCCAAGGCCAGAATTACATTACCATCGCCCGTTATTTCACCTTGCTCATAAGCACGAACCGCGGTTTTCCTGCCATCAATCAGCTCACAAAAAACGCCATACGTTGTAGCGATTGTGCAATCGCAAGGCTCACCCTCTTCTTTTAATGTTAAACCGCCACTATGACTTTCAATTGTCCAAATCCCCCCTTTTAGCCCGGTTATCGCGAATTTACAGACGCCACGTAACCGGCTGAATTGATCCATCCTTGCAGCGGTATTTTGCAAAAATCGGTTTTGGAAAAAATCATTCAAGTCCAGGTCATGAAGCGTCTGCTCGTCACTACCTTGTTGTTCGGCATATAAAGCTTCTAGGGTTGGATACCCTAACTGCTGATGAAGCCCGTTAATCTCAGCCATCAATTGATCCGGGATTGCCGTTAATGGAATCGCTGTACCGGCACCGATAGAATCCTTGTTGATTTTTCCGGAAAACCAGACTTTGACGTCACCCTCGCCCTGATCATGAGGCACTTGAAAAATCGACTCAATCAAGCTCTCGTCCCAAGGCTCGCCAAGAAAATCAAACAGTTTTGCCAAGATCTGTTCCGGCTGCTGAACCAAAGACTCATAGTTAATCCTGATACATTGATTGGCATGAGCCTGCTCGAATGCCATCAGTTTGCCGGTCTTATCCAGCCAGTTATCCATCATTGCGGCAACAAGATTGGTCGGATGTTTCTGCACATAAGAAGCCAATTCATCCATATAGCCTAATGGACTGAATTTAATGGACGAATAAGCAACATCCAGGCAATTGCGGTATAAGCAGATATAGTTAGCCTGTGGAAACACTTTTGTCAGTATCTTCAGATAATCAATATTGACGGTCGATTTTTCGCACCAATTCTTTTTGCCCTTTCCTCGGGTGTAGCGGCCCAGAATGTCTTCCACCACGCGCCGCGTTTCATTAATTGCCAGTTGATCTCTTTGCTCTTCAGTCTCCATATCCGGCAATTTTCCAAGCGAGTAATAAGTCGTCGCATATAAATTGGCGCATAACGGACCTAAGCTCAAATGACCGGGGCTGCATAGATTAGGATGCGTATCGACAATGCAACGCAGCATTGTCGACCCCGAACGAACGCAAGATAAAATAAAAATGGGTTGTTTAATCAGTTCCACATGACGATCGTTGATGTTTGCCATTATTAAATGTCCTTTGTATGTGTTTCCCGCTATAAAACAAATGGTTGTTCATGATAACCGGGCATTGCGGCATTTACACCGATAACCGGTATCTCCCTAGTGGGCAAAAAACCATTGCCACGCCTGTCGGACTGACATCCAGATCCCGCTGTTTTCAACATATCGCGAGATTTAACCGAACTTAACCCTTCTTCCTCAATGGCAGCGATCACAGGCTTATTGTTAAACAATACCGCCACTGAATCATGCGCTAAGCCGGTATTAGCTAACATCGTTGCTTCGAAAACCGAATCAATGCCGTCCGTTAAATCTAGAATTAACATTTATCCCTCAATTTTTTGACACATTATTCGGTAACAGATCCCTGATCATCATTAAACAGCGGCTTGTTATGACAGTCCTACAGATTCGCCTTTGGCCGCAATACCAGCAATCGATCCGACCACAATCCCGGCAATTCTTCCAAAACCTGCGCTTGCTGCTCCATTGAAAAGCCCAAAATAAACATAAGCCCCCCTACAGACTGCTCTCCGTCTGCCGCCTGCAATATTTTGTACCATGCTTCAGACAATACATGCCGCCTGGCGGAATCGTAATTCCAAACCAGCGCGTAACTGAAGCCGCGTTCGCTATGACTGATATAGCGATCTTCTCTTAGCAATACTGCGGCTTTCGGCAAGCTGACTATTAAACCGGCCAAGTCCTCAGGCTGCCAGTCCTTTTTGCGGGCCAAATAATCACCCACGACCAGATAATCCAGCCCGGAGGTCAAATAACACACCACGGCATCGTCTATGCTGTCGACAATAGGCTCGGCATTGTTATTGAACGAAGTATTCAGCAAAATCGGGATGCCGGTTTTACTGCCGAACGCGTCGATCAGCTCCCAATAGCTCGGATTAGTGGCACGACTTACGGTTTGCAGCCGGGCGCTGCCGTCTACATGGGTGATGGCCGGTAATTGCGCGCGCCATTCCGGTTTAACCTTCAGCACGAATGACATAAAGGGGAAATCGGCATGCTCTGTCGGCACCTCGAAGAAATCCCGCACCCGCTCTTCCATGATCGACGGTGCAAACGGCCGGTAACCTTCGCGCATTTTGATCATGGCATTGATCGTTTCCTTATGCGAGGCGACGCGCGGATCGGCCAAAATACTGCGGTTGCCCAACGCTCTGGGGCCGAACTCGGAACGCCCTTGTACCCATCCGATCACCGCGCCGTCGATCATCAAATCGGCTATCTGTTCCGACCGATTTTGCATTTTTTCAATTTGTAGAAATGAGTCCCAAGACTCTAAAGCAGAACCGATTTCATCGTCATGAATCGGCGTTCCCCAATAGGCGTGAGAGGTGCGCGCAACAGGCAACTCCGGTTGCATCCGGTGGGCAACATAGGCTGCGGCACCGTAAGCGCAGCCGGAATCGCCGGCAAAAGACGGAAGAAAAACATCCTCAAATAAACCGGAACGGAGAATCTTGCCATTCATGCTGCTGTTTTGACCGACACCGCCACTGATTACCAGACGAGTGTGACCGGTCACTTGCTGAAAATGACCCAGTATATGAAAAACAATTGTCTCTAACGCTTCTTGTAATGCCGCCGCAATGTCCATGTGGACTTGGGTGAACGGAGCGTCCTTTTGTCTAGGCGTCAATATGCCAAACAATTCAATGGCACGATCCCGATGCAACGAATAATCGCCGTTTGGCAATAAGGTATACAATCGCCGAAATGGCTCTTTATATGTTTCACTACAACCGTAAGGCGACAATCCCATCACCTTGTATTCATCGAAATGACTATAACCAAGAAAACGTATCACCTCCCAATATAAAAGCCCTAACGAATCGGCTCCCGGTTTGGTCAATAAATAATCAAAGTGCTTATTGCGGACGTCAATCACATTGGTTGCCACTTCGTCGCCAAGACCATCTATGGTCAACACCAAGCTATCCTTAAAGCCCGACATATAATAAGCAGTTGCGGCATGCGTAGTATGATGATCGACAAATACAAGTTGCTTGTCTTTTAAACAATAATTGAATTCACGCTGAAACAAATAGTTAAAAAATTTACGCGCATCTCCAATTTCATAAAACAAAGGATTATTTAGCTGCTGTTGTTTTAATACTTTATTTAAAGCGTCTTCATTGGAATAGACTGCAATATAATCTATATCTTCAAGTTGTATATTTGCTTGATCCAGGCAAAATCGCACTGATAACGCCCATATTTTATTGGTATGCTTAATTCGCGTTAACCGCTCTTCTTCGATTCCTGCAATAACGATACCGTCTTGCATCAATACTGCCGCAGTATCATGATAGGCATGTTCAGATAGCCCGAAATAGGCATCAAACACCGCGTCGCCACCCCCATTTAAACCCAGAACAAACATAGATTTTCCTTAAAAGATAA
>Ga0208753_100644_pt1 | contig 12966 bp, 10 predicted proteins | sample LakWasMet37_LOW7_2_FD_183877 | JGI IMG/M metagenome (GOLD analysis project Ga0208753, IMG submission 183877) | Freshwater sediment methanotrophic microbial communities from Lake Washington under simulated oxygen tension - Sediment Metagenome... | ecosystem: Environmental > Aquatic > Freshwater >... | reverse complement strand
AGCCTTGGCTCGGAAACAACTGGACCGGTGCAGTAGCTCGAATGGATGACTACCGAGCTCTATTCAAAAAGCTGAGCGCGATTCTTTCCAAAATTTGAATAAAGGAACAGGATCATGTCTCTGGAGTTGAAGCAGCATTTCGTGGCCTTCTTAGACATTCTTGGATTCAAAGAGATGGTCGAATCTGATCTAAAGGGCCAAAGCAACAAGCATCTTTCAAAACTTTTCAAGTGCCACCAAAGTGCAGCACAGATTTTTCACGATGGCCCCGATTGCCAGATCAGCCAGTTCTCTGACTCCATCGTAATTTCGAAGCCGTTTGCTGCAGAGTCGTTTGAGTGGTTCGCAATCAGGATCGCACAGTACCAGCAACTTTTACTTAGAGAGGAATTGCTCTGCAGAGGCGGTATAGCGGTCAATAAGCACTTCTCAAATGGATCCTTTACATTTAGCGCGGGCCTTATTGACGCATATAGGGTTGAAAGCAGGGCTGCTCGCTATCCACGGGTTGTCATTTCACCAGATGTCATGGATCTGATATTTCCTGGCCGAACCGTCCCACCCTCCTTCCTGATACAAGAAGATGATGGCCTCTATTTTGTCGATTACATAGGCCTTGATTTGCGAAAGCGGCGTCAACTAGAAATATCTATTGGCCGAATAGTTGCCGAACTTCTTCAAACAGGCGACGCCGCAGTAAAGGAAAAAGGGCTTTGGCTCGCTGCCTATTCAGACGCAGTGCTCGGTACGGAATTAGCTATTCCTCGATTTCGCGGACGACGAATTCAGAGCTAAGAGTTAGCATTCAGGCTAATTTTTGGCATCCTGGTCCGTAACGGCCGAATAATCTCCGTACCACCAGCGCCGACTTTCTGTATTGGACAAAACGGATGCAATGGCCCATTTTCGGAAACCCTGGTAAAAAGCCCGCGCCGATAACGGCGCGGGCCTTTTGTTATTGCGGATATCTGAACTGAAGTTCCGTACTCAGACGTAATCCTTGTACTTCTCCAAAAACCGTACCGGCTTCGACAGCGCGTCGCGGCGGAAGGGATCGCCCAGTTCGCGGGTGCACATGATCTCGACGATGCAGGTCTTGCCCTGGTTCATCTGCATGTCGATGGCCTTCTTCAGGGCCGGGCCGACGTCTTCCAGCTTGTCCACCGTGATGCCCTCGGCGCCCATCGCCCGGGCGATGCCGGCGAAGCTCTGGTTGTCGAGTTCGCCGGCGACGAAGCGGCGGTTGTAGAAGTCCACCTGGTTCTTCTTTTCCGCGCCCCACTGGCGGTTGTGGAACACCACGGCGGTGACCGGGATGTTGTGGCGTACGCAGGTCATGGTCTCCATCAGGCTCATGCCCCAGGCGCCGTCGCCGGCATAGGAAATCGCCGGACGATGCGGCGCCGCGACCTTGGCGCCGATGATGGTCGGGAAGGCGTAGCCGCAGTTGCCGAAGCTCATCGCCGCGAACATGCTGCGCGGCTTTTCGAAGCGCAGGTAGCTGTTGGCCACCGAGTTGATGTTGCCGATGTCGGTGGACACCATGACGTCGGGCGGCATGGCCTTCTCCAGTTCGCGCAAGACCTGCCGCGGGTGCAGGTAGCTGCCGCCGCTGAAGGGCTTCTCCTTGCCGTTCTCCTCGATCATGTCGAGGCTGAACTGATCGCGCTCGTGGGTCCATTCGTCGAGCTCCTTCTCCCACGCCGCCTTCTCGGCCTTGATCCTGCCGGCGCGCTCGGCCTTGCTGGCGTCGCAGGTCAGCGTCCGGTTGGCGAGGCGCTGCGTCAGCGCCACCGCGGCGGCCTTGGCGTCGCCGCAGATGCCGACGGAAATCTTCTTCACCAGTCCCAGCATCTTGTGGTCGGCGTCGATCTGGATGATCTTGGCCTTGGTCGGCCAGTAGTCCATGCCGTGCTGCGGCAGGGTGCCGAAGGGCCCGAGGCGCGAACCGAGCGCGACGACGACGTCGGCCTGCGCCATCAGCTTCATCGCGGCCTTCGAACCCTGGTAGCCGAGCGGGCCGCACCACAGAGGATGGCTGGCCGGGAAGGAATCGTTGTGCAGGTAGCTGTTGACCACCGGCGCACCGAGGCGCTCGGCCAGCGCCTTGCATTCCTCGACGCCGTCGGCCATGACCACGCCGCCGCCGGAAATGATCACCGGGAACTTCGCCGTGGCCAGCAGTTCGGCCGCCTCGTTGAGGCTCTTCTCGCCGCCGGGGCCGCGATCGAGATGCGAAGGTTTGGGGATCTCGCAGGTGATGTCGCCGTAGAAATAGTCGCGCGGAATGTTGAGCTGGGCCGGCCCCATTTCGTTCATGGCGCGGTCGAAGCAGCGGCCGGTGAATTCGGCCATGCGCTTGGGATTGTTGACGTGGCCCTGGTACTTGGTGAATTCCTGGAACATCGGCAACTGGTTGGCTTCCTGGAAGCCGCCGAGGCCCTGGCCCATGGTGCCGGTTTCCGGCGTCACGATCACCACCGGGCTGTGCGCCCAGTAGGCGGCGGCAATCGCCGTCACGCAGTTGCTGATGCCGGGGCCGTTCTGGCCGATGACCACGCCGTGACGCCCGGAAACCCGCGCGTAGCCGTCGGCCATGTGTCCGGCGCCCTGCTCGTGCACCACCGGGATGAGGCGGATGCCGGCCGGGGCGAAGATGTCCATCGCGTCCATGAAGGCCGAGCCCATGATGCCGAACATGTCGGTGACGCCATTGGCCACCATGGTCTCGACGAAGGCTTCGGACGGGGTCATGCGGGTCGGCCCCTCGGGCACCGTGCGCTGGTCAGGCTTGCTCATCTGCGGATCTCCTGGTGGTGATTTTTTATAAAATGCAACGCCATGTTCCATATACCGGAACGATGGCGAACTTTAGAGGGGCCCAAATCCGAAGTCAACATAAAAATACAAAAAACGAGACTATTTGTATCGGAAATAGAAATAGCCTATGATCCCGAAACCATGAGCGATACCAAATTGAAATCCATCCCCGAACCGGCGCGCGTCGATGGGGACACGCCGACATTGCGCCTGTTTTCACTGCTGGAAGTGATCGCGCGCAAGGACCAGTTCTTCTCGCTGCAAAGCCTGGTCGAGGAAACGGGGCTGCCCAAGCCGACGCTGCATCGCATGCTGCAGCAACTGGAAAGCGCCGGAATGCTGCAGCGGGATGCGGACGGCCGTTTCTACGGCCCCGGCCTGCGCCTGCGCCGTCTTGCCGAGGATCTCCTGCTCAACAACACGGTGCATGGCGCGCGCCACGCGGTGCTGCGCCAGCTGGTCGAGGAAGTCGGCGAGAGCTGCAACATCACGGCGCTTTCCGGCAGCGAGGTGCTCTACCTCGACCGCGTGGAAACCCAGGCGCCGCTGCGCTTCTATCTTCATCCGGGTTCCCGCGTGCCGGCGCACTGCTCGGCCAGCGGCAAGCTTTTCCTGGCGCAGATGACCCCCGCCCAGCGCCGCCGCCTGCTCGATCGGGTGCCGCTGGAGAAATACACGGCGCAAACCATCACCGACTTCGATGCGCTGGAGCGCGAGATCGAAAGCGTCAAACGCGAAGGCCATGCCATCGACAACGAAGAATTCCTGCCGGGACTGTTCTGCATCGCCGTGCTGGTGCCGCGCCCGGGCGGGCGTTCGAATACCGGCATCGCCATCCAGGCGCCGGTGATGCGCGTCTCGCGCGAAAAGGCGCTGGCCTTCCTCCCCGCGCTGAAACGCGCGGCGAACGCCATCGCTGCCATCGATGCCGACGCCATGCCGGCGACGAAGAGCGCCGCATGACCGAAATCACCCAGATCCGGCCCGACCGGCAGGTGTCGGTGCGCGAAGTGTTCGGCATCGATTCCGATCTCATGGTGCCGGCCTTCGCCGAGCGCGAGGACCACGTGCCGGAGATCGATACGGTCTACCGCTTCAATCCCGAGGTGACGCTGGCCATCCTCGCCGGCTTCACGCGCGACCGCCGGGTCATGGTGCAGGGCCTGCACGGCACCGGCAAGTCGACCCACATTGAACAGGTGGCGGCGCGGCTCAACTGGCCCTGCGTGCGGGTCAATCTCGACGGCCACATCAGCCGCCTCGACCTCGTCGGCAAGGATGCCATCGTGCTGCGCGACGGCCTGCAGGTCACCGAATTCCAGGAAGGCATCGTGCCCTGGGCCCTGCAGCGCCCGGTGGCGCTGGTCTTCGACGAATACGACGCCGGCCGCCCGGACGTGATGTTCGTCATCCAGCGCATCCTCGAACGCGACGGCAAGTTCACCCTGCTCGACCAGAACCGCGTGATCCGCCCGCACCCGTCCTTCCGCCTCTTCGCCACCTCCAACACGGTGGGCCTGGGCAATCTGACGGGCATGTACCACGGCTCGCAGATGCTCAACCACGCCCAGATCGACCGCTGGAACATCGTCGCCACGCTCAACTATCTGTCGCCGCAGGAAGAAGCCGCGATCGTCCTCGCCCGCGTGCCGTCCAAGGACAGCGAGCACGGCCGCCGGCTGATCGCGTCCATGGTGGCGCTGGCCAACCTGACGCGCAAGGGTTTTGCCGCCGGCGACCTGTCGACCCTGATGTCGCCGCGCACCGTCATCACCTGGGCCGAAAACTGCGAGATTTTCCGCGACCCGGCGCTGGCCTTCCGCCTGTCCTTCCTCAACAAGTGCGACGACGCCGAGCGACCCATCGTCGCCGAGTATTACCAGCGCTGCTTCGACACCGAGCTCGACGAATCCTGGATGTCCCCGACGCATTCCTAACGCTCATGGCGGCGAGAGCCACCCGCCGATGACGAAACACGCGAAAAGCGAATTGAAGACCCGCCCCTCCCATCCTCCCCTCACGGGGAGGCTACTGGTCAGCTCGCTTTGCTCGACTATCGCCCATCGCGCCGAACAAGTAGTTTCACGTTAATGAGCGGCGTCCGGCAACAAAAGATCGAGGAACTCTGCGCCGCCACCCTGCGCGCGCTGACCGGCGACGGCGAACTGGAGTATCGCGGCCACCTCCTGCATCGCGGCGGCCGCCCGCTGCGCACCTTCGCATCGCACTTGCGCATCGAGGCGGAGCGGGATGATTTCCCCGCCTTGCGCGCCCACGCCGATGGCATGGCCCTGCGCCTGATCCATTCCGACGCCGCGCTGCATCGGCTGAATTGCCCGTCCGATCCCGTCGAGCGCCTGATCTTCGAACTGCTCGAGCAGTTGCGCGTGGAAACCCTGGCGCCCGAGGCCATGCCAGGGTTGAGGGCCAACCTGCGCGAGCGCTTCGCGGCCTGGTCGCGCCGGTTCCACGAGTCCGGCATCACGGAAAGCAGCCTTGGCATCCTGTTCCATACCGTGGCCCAGATCAGCTGGTCGCGCCTCAATGCCCTGCCGGTGCTGGAAGACACGGAAGACCTGATCGAGGTCGTGCGCGCCGGCATCGGCCCCGCGCTGGGCCCGTCGCTGGCGGGCATGCGCCGCTGGCGCGATGACCAGGCGCGCTTCGCGCCGCACGCGCTGGAACTGGCGCGCATCGTCGGCGCCATGGTGCGCGCCGAGCATGAAGACACGGCCGGCGAAGAAAGCGCCGCACGGCAGGAAAACCTGCGCGGCCTGGCCCTGCTGCCCGATTTCGACGAGGAGGACAGCGAGGCCATGCCGCTCGCCGCGAGCGGCGAGAGCAAGGCGCTCGGCGAATCCGGCCAGGGCTATCGCGCCTACACCACGCGCTACGACGTCGAAGTTGCCGCTGCCACGCTGGTGCGCAAGGCCCTGCTGCGCGAGTACCGCGAGCGGCTCGATGCCTGCATCGCGCAACAGGGCATCAACATCCCGCGCCTCGCCCGCCTGTTCGGCGCCATCCTCGCCGAACCCCGCCGCGACGACTGGCTGTTCGGCGAGGAAGACGGCCGCATCGACGGGCGCCGGCTGGCGCAGCTGGTCAGTTCCCCTGCCGAGAGCCGCCTGTTCAAGCGCGAACGGATGAAGCCGGTGGCCGACGCCGCGGTCGGCATCCTGATCGACTGTTCCGGGTCCATGAAAGCCCTGAGCGAAACCGTGGCGACGCTGGTCGACAGCCTCGTGCGCGCGCTCGACATGGCCGGCGTCGACACCGAGGTGCTGGGTTTCACCACCGGCGCCTGGAACGGCGGCCGTCCCTGGCGGGACTGGGTGCGCGACGGGCGGCCGCCCTCGCCCGGCCGGCTCAACGAAATCTGCCACATGGTGTTCAAGGAGGCCGACCGCAACTGGCGGCGGTGCCGTGCCGACATCGCCGCGCTGCTCAAGGCCGACCTGTTCCGCGAGGGCATCGACGGCGAGGCGGTGGACTGGGCCTGCAATCGCCTGCTCGCGCGCGATGCCGGCCGCCGCATCCTGATCGTGATTTCCGACGGCTGCCCGATGGACAGCGCCACGGGGCTGGCCAACGATGGCTTCTATCTCGACCAGCACTTGCGGGAGGTCGTGGCGCGCCGCGAGCGCGAGGGCGCCGTCGAGATCATCGGCCTCGGCGTCGGACTCGACCTCAGCCCCTTCTACCGCCGTACCGTCAGCGCCGACTTTTCGCGGGGGTTGGACAACGCGCTGTTTTTCGAGCTTGCAAGCTCGATGCGGAAAGTTCGCTAGGGCAGCGCCGAATGATTGGTCATTCCGGCGGTCTCGACACACCCGGGATTCCGCTTCGCGGCGGGCGAAGCCGGAATCCAGTCGGCGGCAGTTCTGGATCCCGGGTCAAGCCCGGGATGACGGCCAATATTGCGTCCATCGGTTTCAGCCTGATTATGTACTAGTCGCTGTTCTCGAATGTGGCCGCCATGGCCTTCGCGGCGCGCTGCAGGCTCGGCACGAAGTCGAGCGCGCGCGCCAGCGGCAGGCGCGCCACCGGCGCCTGCAGGGCGACGCTGGCGATCATGCGGCCGCGGGCATCGGTCACCGGCACCGCGATACCGATCACGCCGGCCTGGAGCTCCTCGTTGTTCAGGCCCACTTTGGTGACGGCGATGCTTTCCAGCTGCGCCTCGATCGTCGCGATATCGGTGATGGTGTTGTCCGTGTAGCGCTTGAAGCTCAGGGATTCGAGAATCCGCCGCCGCTTGGCCTTCGGCATCTGGCTGAGGAACAGCTTGCCGCTCGAGGTGCAGTGCAGCGGCACGCGCGACCCCGGCTTGAGGTCTGCCTTGAGCGACCAGTCCGTCTCGATGCGGTCGATGTAGACAATCTCGTCGCCGCCGAACATCGCCAGGTTGCAGGTCTCGCCGATCTCGTCGACCAGGTGGCGCAGGATGACGCGGCGCTCGGCACGAACCGAGTTGTTGGTCATCAGGTCGAGGCCGAAGCGCGCCAGGCGGTGCCCGACCCCGTAGGTTTTGCCGGTCGGTTCGCGCTGCAACAGGCCGGCCTCTTCGAGCAGCGACAGGATGCGGAAAGTCGTCGCGGCCGGCAGGCCGGACTGTTCGACGATCTCCGACAGCGCCACGGGGCGCTCCGATCGCGTCACGATTTCCATGATGGCGAAGGCCCTCAAGGCGGCGGCCGACGAGTTGCTGGCTTCGGTCATGAAAGCTCGATTCCACAGGATTGCGACGGCATCAGTATACAAGGAGGGCGCGCCGAAGAATCCATTTTTATCAAAAAATGGAAATCTTTTTCTCGTTAATTGCATTTTTTGTTGGAAATTTGCGAACAGGGCGCGTATATTCCCTAAAAACAAAAGGCCTTGTTTCGCGCTGTTTCGTTTGCCCGCCCATCAAAAGGCCACCACAACGCACAGATCCAGAACAACGACAAGAGGAGACCACCATGCAAACTGCTACCCAGAAACTGTTCCGCGACATCCTGTTTTTCCTTGCAGCGCTGTTCGCTGCCGCTGGCGCAATCGCCCAGGAGAAATACCCGCAGCGTCCCATTGAAATCATCGTTCCCTGGGGACCCGGCGGCGGCGCCGACCAGTTGGCGCGCAAGCTCGGCAAGCTGCTGGAAGCCGATCTGAAGACCTCGTTCCCGGTGATCAACGTGCCGGGTGCCACCGGCAACACCGGCATGACCAAGCTCCTCAGCGGGCAGGCCGACGGCTACTCGATGGCCATCCTGATCGGCGACACGGCCGCCACGCTGGTGGCGGGCGGTGCGCGCTGGAAGCTGGCCGATGTCGCGCCGCTGGCCATCGCGATCCGCCAGCCGTCGGGCCTCTTCGTCAAGGCGGACAGCCGCTTCAAGACCTGGAACGACGTGGTCGCCGAGGCCAAGGCCAAGCCGGGCACGCTCAAGGTGGCGATCCTCGGCTTCGGCAGCGCCGATGACCTCACCATAAACTTCCTCGCCGGCAAGGGCATCAAGATGATCGGCGTCCCCTTCGCCAGCCCCGGCGAGCGCTACAGTTCCATTCTCGGCGGCCACGCCGACCTGCTGTTTGAGCAGGCCGGCGACATCAACAGCTTCCTGTCCAGCAAGCAGATGCGGCCGCTGATCGTCTTCGGCGAGGAGCGCGCGGAAGAGTTCCCGGACATCCCGTCGTCCAAGGAAGCCGGTCTCGAAATCTACCTGCCGCAGTTCCGCTCGCTGGTCATGAAGGCAGGCACCGACCCGCAGCGCGTCAAGCTGGTGGCCGACGCCATCGCCCGTGCCGCGAAATCGCCCGAGTACGTGACCTTCCTCAAGGAGTCGCTGGCGCGCAAGGACAGCTTCCTCCCGGCTTCCGAGGCCCAGACCTTCATCGCCGGCGAGGTCGACACCATGCACAAATTCGCCGGCAAGAAGTAAGACAACCGGGACCGGATCGGGGATCGCCATGCTGAACCGCCTGCTGCGCGCCGCGCCCTACATCGTGCTGCAATTGGCCGCGATGTATTTCTACCAGCTGGCCGGCCACATCGAGTACCCGGCGACCCCGGGCCGGATCGGGCCGGACTTCTGGCCCAAGTCCATCCTGGTGCTGCTGGGCGGGGTCTGCATTTACGAAATCATCAAGAACCTGCTGATCGGCGAAACCTTCACCGCGGCCGGCCTGCTCGAAAAGCTCATGAAGGACAGCGGGGCGAACGAAGGCGAGGAGAAGCTGCGCAGCTATCCGATGCTGCTCGTAGGCGGCATTCTCCTCACCGTCGTCTACGTCGCGACCATCGACAAGCTCGGCTTCTTCCTTGCCACGATTGCCTACCTCGCGTTGTTCATGGTCATCGGACGCTACCGGCGCTGGGGAGTCATCGCCATTTCCAGCGTGCTCGGTTCGCTGGCGCTGGTGTTCATCTTCATGAAGGTGGTCTACGTATCGCTGCCGCTGGGGACCGAACCCTTCTCGGCGGTTTCGCTCTGGCTGCTTGCAATCATGGGAGTGCATTGATGGAAGCCCTGATCCACCTCGGCAACGGCTTCCTGCAGGTCTTGCAGCCGGCCAACCTGCTGGTGCTGTTCATCGGCCTGGTGCTCGGCATGCTGGTCGCCGTGCTGCCGGGCTTGACCCTGGTGATGGGCGTGGTCCTGGCCCTGCCCTTCACCTACACCATGGAACTGCTGCCGGCGATCATCCTGCTGACGGCCATGTATGTCTCCGGCACCTACGGCGGCGCCTTCACCGCCATCCTGTTCCGCATTCCGGGCGAGCCGATCGACGTGCCCCTGCTGTGGGACGGCTACACCATGGGGCGCAAGGGCCAGCCGGCCAAGGCGCTCGGCTGGACGCTGTTCGCGGCGCTGGGCGGCGGCCTGATCACGACCACGGTGATGGTGCTGGCATCGGCGCCGGTCGCCACCTTCGCGCTGACGTTCTCCTCGCCCGAGTACTTCGCCATCATCATCTTCGGCCTGACCAGCGTGGTGTCGCTCGGCGGCGGCTCGATCACCAACGCCGCCATCAGCCTGATGCTCGGCCTCATGATCGCCACCGTCGGCGTCGATTCGATCTACGGCGCCGAGCGCTTTGCCTTCGGCGTGCCTTTCCTCCAGGACGGCATCGAGTATCTGCTGGTGATGGTCGGCGCCTACGGCCTGGGCGAGGTATTCACCCGGCTCGAAAAGGGCTTCGCGGGGGACGGCACGCCGGCCGACACCGATCGCAGCATCAGCACCGAGTTTCCCACGCTGGCCGAAATGCTCAAGCTCAAGATGACCTTCCTGCGCAGTTCGCTGGTCGGCATCATCGTCGGCATCATCCCGGGCGCCGGCGCCACCGTCGCCTCCTTCGTCGCCTATGGCGTCGAAGGCCAGTACGGCAAGCGCGGCAAGGAACTCGGTACCGGCATCGCCGAAGGCATCGTCGCGCCGCAGACGGCCGCGACCTCCTCGGTCGGCGGCGCGATGATCCCGCTCTTGACCATGGGCATTCCCGGCAGCGGGGCCACCGCCATCATCCTCGGCGCCTTCCTGCTGCACGGCATGCAGCCGGGGCCGCAGGTCTTCGTCACCTCGGGGCCCTTCGTCTATGCCGTGTTCGCCTCGATTTTCCTCGGCATCATCGGCATGTGCATCCTCGGCTTCTTCGCCATCAAGCCCCTGGTCAAGGTGCTCGAACTGCCCGAAGCAGTGGTCTCGGCCTTCGTCGTCCTGTTCTGCTTCATCGGCGCCTTCGCCGCGCGCAACAACCTGTCCGACCTCTACGTCATCACCGGCTTCGGCATCCTCGGCTACCTGTTCGAGAAATTCAGCTTCCCCATCGCGCCGATGGTGCTGGGCGTCATCCTCGGGCCGCTGGCGGAGAGTTCCTTCATGACCATGATGGTGAGCAACGGCAACGACTGGACGGTCCTGATGGGACGGCCGGTCAGCGCCACGGTGATGGTGATGGCGGTGGTCGCACTGGTGTATCCCATTCAACGACAGTTGCGCGAACGCACCCGGCGCAACGGAACGAAGCAGTAGAAAGGCAGCATCGGCATGGACAAGATAGTCACCCCCCTGATCGAGGCCGCGCGCATTGCGCAGCACCACTACGAAACCTATGACCAGGCGGCCGTCGACGCCGTGGTCACCGCCGCCGGCTGGGCCATCATGCATCCGGAGCACAACCGGATCCTGGCCGAAATGGCCGTGCGCGACACAGGTCTCGGCGTGGTCGAGGACAAGATCACCAAGAATCATCGCAAGACCCTGGGCCTGCTGCGCGACCTGAAGGGTGCGAAGAGCGTCGGCGTGATCGCCGAGTATCCGGAGCTCGGCATCGTCGAAATTGCCCGCCCGGTCGGCGTGGTCGCCGCCATCACGCCCTCGACCAATCCGGGGGCGACGCCGGCCAACAAGATCATCAACGCGCTCAAGGGGCGCAATGCCGTGATCATCGCCCCGTCGCCCAAGGGCGCGACCACCTGCGCCGCGCTGCTCGGCTACATCCACGCCGAACTGGACAAGCTCGGCGCGCCGCCGGACCTGGTGCAGATGCTGCCCGCGCCGATCACCAAGGACGCGACGCACGCCCTGATGCGGCAGGCGGACCTGGTGGTGGCCACCGGATCCCAGGCCAACGTCCGCGCCGCCTATGCCAGCGGCACGCCGGCTTTCGGCGTCGGCGCCGGCAATGTGGCCGCGATCATCGACAGATCGGCGAACCTGGCCGACGCGGCGGCGAAGATCGCATGCTCGAAGACCTTCGACAATGCCACCAGCTGCTCGTCCGAGAACAGCGTCGTCATCATCGACGCCATCTATGCCAGCGCGCTGCCTGCGCTCGCCGCGGCCGGCGGCGTGCTCCTGACCGCGGCGGAGAAGGCGCAGCTGCAGGCCGCGATGTGGCCCGACGGCAAGCTGGCCAGCACGTTTACGGCGCAGCAGGCCCCGCGCATCGCCCAACTCGCCGGCCTCGAGCGCGACGCATTTCGCACGGCCCGTTTCCTTATGGTCGAAGAAGCCGGCGCCGGGCCGGGCTTCCCCTTCTCGGGCGAAAAGCTGTCGCCGGTGCTGGCCGTCTACCGGGCGCGCGATTTCGACCACGCCTGCGATATCGTCGCCGAGATCTACGCCTATCAGGGGGCCGGACACTCGGTCGGCATCCATAGCGCCGACGACGAGCACATCCTGCGCCTCGGCCTCGAACTCCCGGTCTCGCGCGTGATCGTGAACCAGATCCATTGCTACGCGACCGGCGGCAGCTTCGACAACGGCCTGCCGTTCTCGCTGTCGATGGGCTGCGGCACCTGGGGACGCAACAATTTCTCCGACAACATGAACTACCGCCACTACCTGAACATCACGCGCATCTCGCGCAAGATCGCCCCGCGCGAACCGGCCCTGGAAGACATCTTCGGCGAGCATTTCAGCAAGTACGGCAGATAGGCCATGCTGCGCACGATCCGCGCCTGCGTCGACCATCAGGCGGAGCTGCGTCCCGACGCCCCCTACCTGATCGCGCCGGAAACGGGCCTGGTCATGAGCTTCGGCGAACTGCGGGCCGCCTCGCTGCGCCTCGCGGCCTGGCTGCAGGACGAAGGCATACGGCCCGGCGCCAAGGTGGCGCTGCTGATGCCCAACGGCTACCAGACCTGCCGCCTGTTCATCGGCGCCATGTACGGCGGCTATTGCGTGACGCCGCTCAACCTGCTGGCCCAGCCCGCGCAACTGAGCTACGTGCTGGAACACAGCGATGCCGAAATCGTCTTCGTCGCGCCGGACCAGGTCGAGCGCCTGCAGCAGGCGGCGGCCGGCCTCGCCAGACCGCCGCGCATGCTCGTCTGCGACGTCAATGCCGCGAAGATCCTGCCGCCTGCGGCCCCCGCCGGCATGCCCGGGGCGCCCGCCGAGGAAGACGCCGCGCTGATGATGTACACCTCCGGCACCACCGGCAAGCCCAAGGGCGTCGTGCTGTCGCAGCGCGCCGTGGTGTCCGGCGGCCAGTTCGTTTCCGCCGCGCATGAGCTGGGGCCGGCCGACCGCGTGATGGCGGTCCTGCCGCTCTACCACATCAACGCGCAAGTGGTCACCGCGACCTCGCCGCTGATCCACGGCGGCAGCCTGGTGCTGCCCAACCGCTTCAGCGCCTCGAGTTTCTGGCAAACCGCGA
>Ga0208753_100635_pt1 | contig 13081 bp, 15 predicted proteins | sample LakWasMet37_LOW7_2_FD_183877 | JGI IMG/M metagenome (GOLD analysis project Ga0208753, IMG submission 183877) | Freshwater sediment methanotrophic microbial communities from Lake Washington under simulated oxygen tension - Sediment Metagenome... | ecosystem: Environmental > Aquatic > Freshwater >... | reverse complement strand
ACTTCATCAAGATTCTGGAAAGCACCACCTTCTCACGCGACATGTTCGGCAGTCCCGAATACAAGTTCGGTCCGAAGCAGCATCTCGGTAACGACAAGTCGAAGATGGGCCAGATCCAGAACGGCCGCTGGGTAGCCGTGACCGACTATCTGCAGTAAGGCCTCGCCCGCAAGGGCTCGATGCAGTATTCGACGGGCGTCCTCACGGGGACGCCCGTTTCGCTTATGGGCTTTGCAGGACGCCGCGGATGATATCCGGGCAACGAGTCACCGGCAGCGGGCGATCTCGGTATCGGTCATCACGGGCTTGAGTACGCAACGCGACTCAAGCCTCGCCTGCTGGCGCAGTTGTTCCTTTCGCTTCCTGTCCTGCTCCTTGCGCAGCGCTTCCTTCTGGCGATCCTCCTCGGCTTCCCTGGCGAGGCGGTCGATTTCCTCGCGCTTGCGTTCCGCCTCGGCTCTGCGCTTTTCGTCGGCCAGTCTGGCCATTTCCATTTGCCGGCCTTGCTGGTCGGCATTCCGCTGCAGGTCTTCGGAGGATAGCGTTGCGGCGGCTGCCAAGCCCGCAGCGACGCCCGCCGCCACTGGTGTCGCGGGCGAACTGTCGCCGGCGGAAGAGCGGCCATTGCCCGAGGAGAAGTTTACGCTGATGCCCTTGCCCGATTCAGCGCGTGCTTCGTCCTTGTCGAGCTTCCTGGCGGCTGTTGAACTCGCGGAGGACTTTGCCGCAGACGCGGAGGACGAAGAGCGGCCGCCTACGCGGCCGGCATCGCTGGGCCCGGAAAGAGTGAGCAACAGCACCGCGATCAGGGTTTGGGTCAGGAGTGTTGCCGTCATGGATGCTTCGCTGAATTGATTGGGGCGAAAGGTTAGCGGGAAGCGCCGGCCGATTCAAGTCGCGATGGCGCAAGGCCGTTCCTCCCCGGTCAAGGGCTCGAACCATTCCAGCTGCTTCTCGAGCACGGCTATGGTGGCTTCCGAGGCGTCGCCGCTGCGCGCGACGAGCCTGCGGCGCAGCTCTGCGACGGGTGCTTCGGCGAGCAGTATGCTGAAGCCTACGCCCAGTTCGTCGGCCAGGGCGCGGAAGGAGGTGCGCTCCTCGCGCTTCAAAAAGGCCGCATCGACGATGACCGGCCAGCCGGCGGCGAGCAGGTCGCGGGCCAACCGACGCAGCCGCGCATAGGTTCGCGCGGTGGCCTCTGCCGTGTAGATGCCGCCATCGAGGGTCGAGCCGCTGCTGTCCTGCGGCGCCAGTCCGAACAGGCGCTTGCGTTCGACGTCCGAGCGCAGGCGCAGGATGCTGCCGGCGGCGGCGCCTGTCGGGTCGAGCAATCGCGCCGTGCTCGCGCTGGTTTTGCCGGAACCTGAAAGGCCGCAGGTGATCAGGAGCGTCGGCGCTGGCGGCACGGCGATCTTCCACGCCAGTTGCAGATAGTTGCGGGACGTCTCGATTTCGGTCTGCGCTTGCGCCGCGTCTTCCTGCCGGGCACGCAGGGCCGCAACCTTGGCGCGCACCACCGCGCGGTAGACGGCATAGAAGCGCAGCACGGTGAGCGCGTGGAAGTCGCCGCCGGCTTCCAGCCACGCATTCAGCAGCCACGCGGCAAGCCCAGGCTGGCCGTGATCGAGCAGGTCGATCCAGACGAAGGCGATTTCGCTGGCCGCATCGTTCCAGCGAAAATCGTCGTTGAATTCTATGCAGTCGAAGGGCGTCACCCGCCCATCGATCAGCACCAGGTTGCCCAGATGCAGGTCGCCGTGGCCTTCGCGCACGCGGCCGCCGGCCTTGCGCGCGGCGAAATCCGCGGCGCGCCGGGCGAACTCCTCGTCGGTCCAGCGCGCCAGCTGCTCGACCTGCGGCTGCTCGCTTTGCGGCAACAACTCGCGCAGCTCCGCGAAATTTTCCTGTGCTGCCGCCAGCACCTGCCGGGGCGCGCCGAAGCGCGTGTCCGGGGCGGCCACGGCCGCTGTCTCCTGAAAGTCGCAGAGCGTGGACGCCAGCTGGGAAAGATGGCCGGGCTGCAGGTCGCCGCGCGCCGCAACCCGGTCGAGGCGGCCATGCTCGTCGAAGCGGCGCATGCGCACCGCCCATTCGATCGCCGGCAACTGGCCGAAGCGGGGTTGCCCGGGCGTGCCGCCAAGCGGTACCACGTCGAGATACAGGTCCGGGGCAAAACGGCGGTTGAGCGCCAGCTCGGCGCGGCAGCAGGCCTCGCGCTTGGCCAGCGTGCCGTAATCGAGGAAGGGCAGCGTGATCGCCTTCTTGATCTTGTAGGCGAACTCGCCGGCCAGCAGCAGCCAGGAGGCATGGGTCTCGATCAGTTCGACGCGGTCGGCGGGGTGCAGATAGCTGCGTGGATCGAGGAGCGCCGTGATCAGGGGTGGCAGGGCAGCGGGCATGATCATCATTATCACCCTCGCTCATCTGCCTCCGGCGTCAAAGAAATTTCTCAAGGGGGGGTTGACACAAACGAACGATCGTTCTATAAAGCGTCCATGGGCAAAGGCGAACAGACAAGGCAGACCATCCTCGACGAGGCGTTCTCGCTGGCGAGCTGCATCGGCGTCAGCGGCTTGAGCATCGGTGTGCTGGCCGACCGCACGCACATGTCGAAAAGCGGCTTGTTCGCCCATTTCGGTTCCAAGGAGGAGCTGCAACTCGCCGTCCTGCGCGAATCTCAGCAACGCTTCGCCGAAGTGGTCGTGCGTCCGGCCTTGCGCCTGCCGCGGGGGCTGGGCCGATTGCGCGCCATCGTGGTCAACTGGCTGGACTGGACCAAAACCTGCAATCTGCCGGGTGGCTGCGTGATCAACGCCGCGGCGGCTGAATTCGACGACCAGCCCGGCCCCCTGCGGGACGAAGTCAGGAGCGCCTTGCTGGCATTGAACCGCACCTTGGCCGCTACCGTGACCAAAGCCGTGGAGACCGGCGAGTTGCGCGTCGATACCGACGTCGAGCAGTTTGTCTTTGAATTGAACGGGATCTACCAGGCGACACAGCAGCGCCGCCGACTCTTCAACGACCCGGATGCGGACCGCCGGGCGCTTGCCGCATTCGATCGACTGGTTCGCGACCACGCAGTCATTCACGCAAAGGAGTGATCATGGAGCTGAATCTCAAACCCGCTTTTTTTTGGCCCATAAATCGCACGATCGTTCGTACCGTTAAGTTCTCGGCCAAGTTGTTCGTGCAGCGCGCAATCTTCCGCGTCCTCATGCAGACCGCACCGCGGCACGCCGTCGAGCGCGCGATCCGGGTGATGCTGACGCCGCCGCGCCAACCGTTCTCGGATGCCGAACTGGCCGTGCTGGAAGAGGCCAGCCTGATGCCCGTGCCCCTGATTACGGGGCGCCTGATCGCCTGGCGCTGGGGCCGCGCTGCGGACCCGGCGGTGGTTCTGGTGCATGGCTGGGGCGGGCGCGGAACCCAGTTACGCGGCTTCATCGAGCCGCTCCTGGCACGCGGCTTTTCCGTCGTGGCCTACGATGCGCCGGGGCACGGCATGACCGGCGGCGCCGAGTCTTCGCTGCCGCATGTTCTGCAAGGGCTCAATGCGGTGCTCGATCATCTCGGCCCGGTGCACGCCATCGTCGGCCATTCGCTGGGCGGCGCGGTCGCTGCGATGGCCATGGTGCGCCGTCCGGCAGTGAAGCGCGGAGTGCTGATCGCGCCGCCCGCGAGCCTGACCGACTCCTCGCGCCGCATCGCGGACACCCTGCAATGGCCGGAGGCCCTGCGTGCGGCCGTGCAGCGTCGAATCGAAACTCGATTCGGACTGAAATGGAGCGAGTTCGAGGCCGAGCAGGCCAGCGGCGAACAGCCTCTGCTGGTAATCCACGACCGCCAGGATCGCGAAGTGCCGTTCGGCGACGGCCACCGACATGCGCGCCACTGGCCGCATGCACGAATCCTGGAGACCAGCGGTCTGGGACATCGCCGCGTGCTCGAAGACTCCATGGTGATCCAGGCCGGCGTCGATTTCGTCGCCGGAGAGCGGCAATGAGCGCCCGCCAGCCGTGGGCTGACCCGACGCAGTTTCAGGTGCGCGCAGCCGGCCCGCATGATCACGACCGCGTCGCCCGCTTTCTCGCCGCGATGGACCGCGACGGGCTCTACGAGCGCCATTTCGCGCATGGCGAGGCGCCGAACCTGGCGTTGCTACAACGGCTCGATGCGGTCGATCGGCAAGATCGAGTCGCCGTGCTGGCCGTCGCCGCCGACGGCGAAGTACTGGGCCACGGCGAGTACGTCGCGGAGCAAGGCGCGGCGGAATTCGCCCTGATGGTGCTGCCCCACTTCCGTCACCACGGCGTCGGTCGCAGGCTGCTCTACGCCCTGCAGCAAATCGCCGAGACTGCCGGCCAGCGCAAGTTGCACGGTATCATTCAGGCCAGCAACACGCGGGCGCTGCAATTGGTCCGGAGCAGCGGTTTCGGCCTTGTCGCCGGCGCCGACCGCACGACCGTGATAGCCTCGCGCCAGTTGCCGCCGAACCCGGAAGCAGCCCACGCCGGTCCGGCCATTGCCGCCGACCATCATCTGCCCCGCTTCATTCGCCATGACCCTGACCGAACTTCGCTACATCGTCGCCCTGGCCCGGGAGCGTCACTTCGGGCGGGCGGCGGATAAATGCAACGTCTCGCAGCCGACGCTGTCGGTCGCGGTCAAGAAGCTCGAGGACGAGCTCGGCATCGCGCTGTTCGAGCGCAGCGCCGGCGATGTCCGCACCACGCCGATCGGCGCCCAGGTGGTGGCGCAGGCCGAGCGCACCCTGGCCGAAGCAGCCCGCGTCACCGAGATTGCGGCGGCAGGCAAGGACCCGCTGTCGGGTCCGCTGCGCCTCGGCGTGATCTATACCATCGGCCCCTGGCTGCTGCCGGCGCTGGTGCCGCGGGTCAAGGCGCGAGCGCCGAACATGCCGCTGTTCATTGCCGAGGGCTATACCGAGAACTTGCTGGAGCGGCTCAAGTCCTGCGAGCTTGACGTGCTGGTGCTGGCCTTGCCGATCGACGAGCCCGGCATCGTCGCCCAGCCGGTCTATGACGAGGCCTTTCGCACGCTGGTCCCCGTCGGCCATCCCTGGGCCAAACTGAAATCGCTGCGCCCCGAACAACTGCTCGACGAACCCCTGCTGATGCTGGGCGCCGGCAACTGCTTTCGCGACCAGGTACTCGATCTATGCACCCGCGCCAGTCAGGGCGAGTCGCCGCAGGTGCTGGAAGGAAGCTCGCTGGAGACCATTCGCCACATGGTTTCCTCGGGTGTCGGCGTCACCGTGATGCCCGCCAGCAGCGTCGACGGCATCCCCGCCAACGACCCTTTGCTGCGCGTCAAGCGCTTCACCGATCCGACGCCGACGCGGCGCGTCGGGCTCGTCTGGCGCTCCAGTTTTCCGCGCCACAAGGCCATCGATCTGATGCGCCAGGCGCTGCTCGACTGCCACTTGCCGGGAACCCGCACCGCTGCCTGATAGCCGATGCCTATCGGCTCGGTCAAAAAATACAATTAGAACTTGTCGGGTCTCTCGGCTAAAGTTTGTGCAGGTCCACGGGCTTCAACGCTCCGTGACTTGGGGCCGTGCGTAAGCTCGGCGCCGCCAACCCAACCCAGAGGAGACTCACCATGCAACTCAAGGGATCCAAAACCGAAGAAAACCTGAAAGCCGCGTTTGCCGGCGAATCGCAGGCTAACCGCCGCTATCTGTATTTCGCGAACAAGGCCGACATCGAAGGCTACAACGACGTTTCCGCCGTGTTCCGCTCCACGGCTGAAGGCGAGACGGGCCACGCCCACGGCCACCTCGAGTACCTCGAAACCTGTGGCGACCCGGCCACCGGCCTGCCCTTCGGCGAAACCGCCGCCAACCTGAAGACCGCGATTGCAGGCGAGACGCACGAGTACACCGACATGTACCCGGGCATGGCCAAGGCCGCGCGCGACGAAGGTTTCGACGAAATTGCCGACTGGTTCGAGACGCTGGCCAAGGCCGAGCGTTCGCACGCCAACAAGTTCCAGAGGACGCTGGACAGCCTGAACGGCTGATAGCTGCACGGCGCGCGGCGATGCATCGGCATCGCCGTGTCGCCGGCGCCGACTTTCAAGGGCAAGGGAAACATCATGCGCGAAGGCAATCTGCAAGCTCCGACCCGACATCCGATCGACTGGAAGAATCCCGACTTCTACGACGAATCCCTGTGCGAGAAAGAGCTCGAGCGAATCTTCGACATATGCCACGGCTGCCGTCGCTGCGTGTCGCTGTGCAATGCCTTTCCGACCTTGTTCGACCTGATCGACGAGGCGGGCGATCTCGAAACCGCCGGCGTACCGAAGGAGAAATTCTGGAAGGTCGTCGACCAGTGCTATCTGTGCGACGTCTGCTACATGACGAAGTGCCCCTACGTTCCGCCGCACGAGTGGAACCTCGATTTCCCGCACACCATGCTGCGCGCCAAGGCGATCCAGTACAAGACCGGGAAAATGAAATTCCGCGACAAGCTGTTGACCTCGACCGAGATGATGGGCACCTTTGCCTCGATTCCGATCGTGGTGCACGCGGTGAATGCCGCGAACAGGAATGGCCTGGCCCGCGGCGTGATGCAAAAGGTGCTGGGCGTCCATCCGGCCCGCGAGCTGCCCGAGTACGACAGCGCCAATTTCCGCGCTACGGCGACGCCGAGCTACAACTACCCGGTGAAGGACGGCGCCAGGAGCCCCGGCAAGGTGGCGGTGTTTTCCACCTGCTACGTCAATTACAACGAGCCCGGTCTCGGCCACGATTTGCTCAAGCTGCTCGACCACAACGAAATTCCCTACGTCGTGGTGCAGGGTGAAACCTGCTGCGGCATGCCGAAGCTCGAGCTCGGCAATCTCGGCGCAGTGGAGACGTACAAGGAGCGCAACATTCCGCTCATGTACGACCTCGCGCAGCAAGGCTACGCCATCGTGACGCCGGTGCCTTCCTGCACCCTGATGTTCAAGAGCGAAATTCCCCTGCTGTTTGCCGACGATGCACGCTGCAAGGCGGTGTCGGAGGCGATGTACGACCCCTTCGAGTATTTCGTGCTGCGCAACAAGGACGGCCTGCTGAAGACGGACTTCAAGGTGCCTCTGGGCAAGGTCTCGTATCACATCCCCTGCCACTCGCGGGTGCAGAACGTCGGCCGCAAGACCGAGGAAATGCTCAAGATGACCGGGGCGACGGTGAACACGGTGGAGCGCTGTTCCGGCCACGACGGTACCTGGGGCGTCAAGCAGGAGTACTACGAATTGTCGATGAAAATCGGCAAGCCGGTGTTCAAGGCCATGGCCAGGGACGAGCCGGACTACATCAGTTCCGACTGTGCCATCGCCGGACGGCACATCCTGCAGGGCATGAACGAGGCCGGCGATTCCGCAAACTCGGGCCGCAAGGAAAAGCAGCATCCGCTGACCCTGCTGCGGATCGCATATGGACTGGAATGAAATGGAAACCGCAATGACGATTACCCGCGACTCACTGATGACCCTCGAAGCCTATGCAAAGGTCCGCCCGGCCATGCGCGCCGAAGTCATGGAACAGAAGAAGCTGCGCCGCGTCTTTCTCGGCGAGCATCTGCTGCTGATTTTCGAAAACGAACTGATGATCCGCTACCAGATCCAGGAAATGCTGCGTGTCGAAAAGATCTTCGAAGAAGACGACATCCGGCACGAACTCGAGTCCTATGTGCCGCTGGTGCCGACCGGCAGCAACTTCAAGGTCACGCTGCAGATCGAATACGCCGAGGAGGACGAGCGCCGCCGCATGCTCGCCTTGCTCAAGGGTGTCGAGGACCGCATCTGGGTCCGCGTCGAGGGTTTCGATCCGGTGTTCGCGGTGGCCGACGAGGATCTGGAACGCGAAACTGCGGAAAAGACCTCCGCCGTCCACTTCCTGCGCTTCGAGTTGAACCCGGCCATGGTTGCTGCCGCCAAACGCGGCGCGGCACTGTCCGCCGGCGTCGATCACCCGCACTACACGGCCTCCACCGGGCCGCTGGCCGAGCCCGTGCGCGCTTCGCTGGCGGCCGATTTGGCCTGACTTTGGCTTGGGTTGACGCGGATCAACTGATTCCGGCGAGGGCTCAACTACACTGCCCGCCTGCTTTTATGGGGGCGGTACGTGGCAGCAAAACCTCAATTGGTGTGTCCGGCCGGCAGTCTGGCGGCGCTCAAGGCGGCCGTCGATAACGGCGCCGACGACGTCTATCTCGGCTTTCGCAACGACACCAACGCGCGCAACTTCGCCGGGCTCAATTTCGACGACAAGAGCCTCGCCGAAGGCGTTCGCTACGCGCATCAGCGCGGCCGCAAGGTGCTGGCCGCGATCAATACCTATGCCCAGGCCGGGCGTTTCGCCGACTGGACGGCGTCGGTCGACAAGGCCGCCGAACTCGGTATCGACGCGGTGATCATCGCCGACCCGGCGGTGCTCGACTACGCCACGAAGACGCACCCCGGCTTGCGCCGCCACCTGTCGGTGCAGGCGTCGGCCACCAGTTACGAAGCCATCAATTTCTGCCGCGAGAAATTCGGCATCCAGCGCGCCGTCCTGCCGCGCGTACTGACGCTGGCACAGGTGGAGAACGTGATCCGCAACACCGAAGTGGAAATCGAGGTGTTCGGCTTCGGCAGCCTGTGCGTGATGAACGAAGGCCGTTGCTGGTTGTCTTCCTACGCCACGGGCGAGTCGCCCAACACTGTTGGCGCCTGCTCGCCGGCCAAGTATGTGCAGTGGGAAAAGAAGCCAGACGAAATGGACGTGCGCTTGAACGGCATCCTCATCGACCGCTACGGAAATGACGAGAACGCCGGTTATCCGACCATCTGCAAGGGCCGCTTCGAAGTCGCCGGCGAGACCTACTACGCGATGGAAGAGCCGGCCAGCCTCAACGTTCTGGAAATGCTGCCGGAGATCATCAGGATCGGCGTCGCCGCGATCAAGGTGGAAGGTCGCCAACGCAGCCCCACCTACGTCGCTCAAGTCACCCGCAACCTGCGCCAGGCGCTCGATGCCGCGGTCGCGGCGCCCGAACGATTCAGCGTCAAGCCGGCCTGGGCTGCCGAACTGGGCAAGGTTTCGGAAGGCTCACAGATCACGCTGGGCGCCTACAACCGGCCATGGCGATGATGCAGATCACATTGGGACCCCTGCTGTATTTCTGGCCGAAGGCCGAGGTCATGGAGTTCTATGCCCAGGCTGCGCAGCATCCCGCGATCGACCGCATCTATCTGGGCGAAGCCGTCTGTTCGCGCCGCCAGCAGTTGCGCACGTCCGACTGGATCGGCCTGGCGAAGGATCTGCGCGACGCCGGCAAGGAAGTCGTGCTCACGGCGCAGGCGCTGCTCGAATCCGAAAGCGACCTCAAGGCCTTGCGCCGGTTGATCAGCGAAGCCGGCGGCATGATCGAAGCCAACGATCTGGGCGCGGTGAAGATCGCCTGTGACCAGGGTCTGGGCTTCGTCGCCGGGCCGCACCTCAACATCTACAACGAGCACACGCTGGCCTTCTTCGCCGCGCAGGGCGCGAAGCGCTGGCTGCCGCCGCTGGAAGTTGCCGGCAAGGTGATCGAGGATTTGCACAGGACCCGGCCGGCCGGCATGGAAACCGAGGTGTTCGCCTTCGGCAAGCTGCCGCTGGCATTTTCGGCACGCTGCTTCACCGCGCGTCACTACGGGCTCAACAAGGACGATTGCCAGTTCAAGTGCCTCGACCATCCGGAAGGCATGCTGGTGAACACCCGCGAAGGCCAGCACTTCCTGACCCTGAACGGCATCCAGACCATGTCGGCGCAAACCTTCAGCCTGCTGGCGCAGATGCCGGAGCTGCTGGAACAGGGCATCGACGCCGTGCGCATCAGCCCGCAACCGGCGCATACTTTCGAAATTCTCGAGGCCTTCGACAGGGCGCGCAGCGGCGAAGCAGCCGGGGATGACGCAGCCTGGGCGCCGGACGGCCTGGTCAATGGCTTCTGGTTCGGCCGCGCCGGCATCGTGCAGCAGGCCGCCTGAATGGATTTGCAATGACAACTCGATTCAAGCTTCCGTTGATTCCCGCCTTCACCCTGCCGCCTCTGGTGGCGCGTGTGGGAGCGCGCCTGCCGCAATGGCCGCACGCGGTGAACCTGGTGCTGGCCTTGAATGCCGCGCGCAGGCTCGGCGTGCTGCCCGAAGAGACCTTGCAGGAACTCGAGGGCCGCCAGTTTCGCGTCACCGTCCTGGACACCGGCATGGTGGTCGACTTCGCCTATCGCCAGGGTGCGTTCCGGCCGGTCTTCATCTTGGTGGGCACGCCCGACCTGCACTTCACGGCACGCCTGTCGGCCTTCCTGCAGATGGTCAGCCGGCAGGAAGACCCGGATACGCTGTTCTTCAATCGCACCCTGACCATCGAGGGCGATACCGAACTGGGCCTGCGGGTCAAGAACATGCTCGACGCCCTCGAGTGGCCGCGCCTGTCATGGCAGGGCATGCGCCCGACCTTCCTCAAGAGCTGAATCCCGCGCCGCGGCATGCGCATGGACGGGCGCGATAGCCCGTTGCTATCGACTGCATTGCAATATCTCATTGGATCGGCTCGCCGGAAGTCCCTAATATGGCCGGCCCGAACCCCAATCAGAGAAAAAAATGAAGCAGTGGCAATGTATTGTCTGCGGTTGGATTTATGACGAGGCCGCCGGCGACGCCGAACACGGCCTCGCTCCCGGCACGCGCTGGGCCGACGTTCCCGAGAGTTTTGTCTGCCCCGAGTGCGGCGTCGCGAAGAACGACTTTGTCATGGTAGAAATCTGAGGCGCATGAGTCGGCGCCGACGGCACGGCGAAAGAAATTCAGGGCATCGCGGGCGGGCTGTGTTACAGTCCGCCCCGCTTCACCTCCTCAGCGACCGCGCCCCAGTCTGCCGGTCGTGCCTGAATGGCGACATCAAGTCCCCTCGAAGGTTACACCCCATAGAAGTTTCCGCCCAGATTGGCCTGCAGGTTTGCGGGGGTCGGCTTCAGAGGTAATCAACATGCAGTTCTCCGAACTCGGCCTGTCGGCCGAGCTCCTGCGCGCCATTGGCGAGCAGGGCTACACTACGCCCACCCCTGTTCAGCAACAGGCCATCCCCCACATTCTCGCCGGCCGCGATCTCGAAGCCCTGGCCCAGACCGGCACCGGCAAAACCGCTGCCTTCGTGCTGCCGATCCTGCAGCGCCTGACCAACCCGCTCGTAAGCCCCTTGCAAAAGGTCACCCACACCGCACCGCGCGTGCTGGTGCTGGTGCCGACCCGCGAACTCGCGGCGCAGGTACTCGAAAGCGTCCGCACCTACGGCGCCCACACCGGCCTGCGCAGCCTCGCCGTATTTGGCGGCGTCGGCATCAACCCGCAGATCCAAACCATGCGTCGCGGCATCGACATCCTGGTCGCCACGCCCGGCCGCCTGCTCGACCACCTCGGCCAGCGCACCGTCGATCTGTCGAAGGTGCAGACCCTGGTGCTCGACGAAGCCGACCGCATGTTCGACATGGGCTTCATCCGCGACATCCGTCGCATCATCGAGCGTCTGCCGAAAGAACGGCAGAACCTGATGTTCTCGGCCACCTTCGCCGCCGAAGTGCGCGAACTCGCGCACACCGTGCTGAGGAATCCGGCCATGGTCGAGGTCGCGCGCCGCAATGCGCCGGCCGAGCTCGTGACGCACACGGTGATCAAGGTCGATCAGGACAAGAAGCGCGACCTGCTGCTGCACCTCTTCGCCGCCCACGGCTGGCATCAGGTGCTGGTCTTCTGCCGCACCAAGCATGGCTCCGACGCGCTGGCCAAGAAGCTGGAGCAGGCCGGCGTGCGCACCGCGGCCCTGCACGGCAACAAGTCGCAGAATGCCCGCACCCGCGCCCTGGCCGACTTCAAGTCCGGCAAGCTCGCGGCGCTGGTGGCGACCGACATCGCCGCACGCGGCCTCGACATCGACTCGCTGCCGCGCGTGGTGAATTTCGAACTGCCCAACGTGCCCGAGGATTACATTCACCGCATCGGCCGCACCGGCCGCGCCGGCGCCAGTGGCGAAGCCTTGTCGCTGGTAAGCAGCGACGAGCGCATCCAGTTGCGCGACATCGAACGCCTGTTGAAGCGCGAGATCGAGACTTCCGTGATGCCCGGTTTCGAGCCGCAGCATACCCATGCCGTGCCGCGTCCCGCTGCCGGTCGTCCGGCCGCACCCAAGCCTGCCCAGGCACGCGCGCGGACCGGTGCGGGGAACCGCAGCGGCGCCCCGCGCCCGGTCCGTTCGGGCGGTGGTGGTAGCGGCGCAGCCAAGCCGGCTAGCCATCACAGCGGCCAGCGGCATCGCTGAGATCGCCGTCAGGCGATAACAAACAACAAGGCCCCTCGCGGAGCCTTGTTGTTTTGTGGCGCGGCTTACCGGACTGGCCGGCTTCAAAACGACGACCCGGGCTGCTGGAGAAACGCGATTTCCTCGGGTGTCGAGGCACGGCCGAGGATTGCATTGCGATGGGGAAAGCGTCCGAAGCGGGCGATCACCTCGCGATGGCGCAGGGCGTAATCGTAGGCGCCGTCGAAAGTTTCGTTCTGCATTTCGCGGCGCAGGCCGGCGAAGAGCGCCACCGAGCGCTCCTGGTCGAGCAGCGACTCCCTGTGTTCGAAGGGGAGGTAGACAAACCAGCGCTGGCAGGGCGAAAGATTCTTGTCGCGGCCTGCGGCGACCAGGGTTTCGGCCAGCCGGTGGGCTTGCGTGTCGCCGGCAAAGGCGCGCGGCGTGCCGCGGAAGATATTGCGGGTGAACTGGTCGAGCAGCAGGATGCGCGCCAGCAGTTTCTCGTCGGATCCGTCATCGCGGTTGCTGCGCAACGCAGCTTCGACATTCGCGCCAAAGCGTTCGCGAATGGCGGCATCGAAGGCTTCATCCTTGCGGAACCACTCGGGGCGCGCTCGCCCATGGGCGGGATGGTCCGGCGGCAGGAACCAGAAGTCGAGGACGGCGCGGGTGACGGGCGCCGCGTGTGTCATTCGGCCTTCTTGGCTACCGGTTTTTTGGCCGCGGCCTTGGTCGCTGGTTTCTTTG
>Ga0208753_100600_pt1 | contig 13618 bp, 14 predicted proteins | sample LakWasMet37_LOW7_2_FD_183877 | JGI IMG/M metagenome (GOLD analysis project Ga0208753, IMG submission 183877) | Freshwater sediment methanotrophic microbial communities from Lake Washington under simulated oxygen tension - Sediment Metagenome... | ecosystem: Environmental > Aquatic > Freshwater >... | reverse complement strand
CCTTTGCCGCGCTCGACCACCTTGGTGTCGCCCGTCACCACCGGCACGCCGGCCTCGTGCGCCGCCTGCGCCATGGACTCCACGATGCGCGCCAGGTCGGCCAGCGGAAAGCCTTCTTCGAGCACGAAGCCGGCCGCCAGATACAGCGGCGTGGCGCCCATCACGGCGACATCGTTGATCGTGCCATGCACCGAGAGGCAACCGATATCGCCGCCGGGAAAGAACAGCGGCGAGACCACGTGACAATCGGTGGACATCACGATGCGTCCGCCACGACCGTCAACAGTCGGCGCCGGCATGACGGCGCCGTCGTTGCCCTGGCCCAGATATTCGTTGCCCAGATGCTTCGCAAACAGCTCGGCAATCAGCTGCACCATGGCCCGGCCGCCCGAGCCGTGGGTCAGGTCGACACGGCCCTGCTTGAGATCCAGCGGACGGACGTAACCTCTTTTCACCATTGGTGAGCCCCCGGCGCTGCGCGCCACCCCCCAAGGGGGTATGCAACTTTCTTGGGACGGCCCTGCGATAGTTGCTTAGCCATTTAATGCATATCCTTGTAACGCCCGTAGCTGTAATGCGCGGCGCAGGCGCCCTCCGAACTCACCATGCAGGAACCGATCGGATTCTCCGGCGTGCATACCGTGCCGAACAGCTTGCAGTCCTGCGGCTTCTTGACCCCGCGCAGGATCGCGCCGCAGTCGCAGGCCTTGTGGTCGGGCACCGAGCGGTAGTCGAGCTTGAAGCGCCACTCGGCATCGAAGGCGGCGTATTCTTGCCGGATCTTCAGCGCCGAATAGGGCACCACCGACAGGCCGCGCCATTCGAATTCGCGGCGCAGTTCGAACACCTCGGCGACGCGGTCCTGCGCCTTCAGGTTGCCCTCGCGACTCACGGCGCGGGAGAACTCGTTCTCGACCTCGGCGCGGCCTTCATTGACTTGCCGCACCAGCATCAGAATGGCCTGCATCACATCGAGCGGTTCGAAGCCGGCGATGACGACCGGCTTGCGGTATTCCTCGGCAAAGAACTCGTAGGGCCGGCTGCCGATCACCGTGGAGACGTGCGCCGGCCCGATGAAGCCGTCCAGCGGCACCGTGCCCCACTGGCGGACTTCGGGCGATTCGAGGATGTTGCTGATCGCGGACGGCGTCAGCACATGGCAGCAGAGCACGCTGAAATTCCTCAGGCCCTCGGCCCCGGCCTGCTGGATCGCGACCGCCGTGGGCGGCGTGGTGGTCTCGAAGCCGATGGCGAAGAACACCACCTCGCGCTCCGGATTGTCGCGCGCGATCTGCAGCGCGTCGATGGTCGAATACACCATGCGCACGTCCCCGCCGCGCGCCTTGGCCTTCATCAGCGACAAGCCGTCGGACGCCGGAATGCGCAGCGTGTCGCCGTAGGTGCAGAGGATCACGCCGTGGTTCAGCGCCAGGTCGATCGCCATATCGACGCGGCCGATGGGCAGCACGCAGACCGGGCAGCCGGGGCCATGCACCATGTGCACTGCGGGCGGCAGCAGGTCGGTGAGGCCATAGCGGGAAATGGCATGGGTATGGCCGCCGCAGAACTCCATGAAACTGTAGCTGCGGCCCGGGGCGACCTCGGCCCGAATGCTCGCCGCCAGGTTCTTCGCCAGTTCGCCGTCGCGGAACTCGTCGATGTACTTCACGGCGCGGCAGTTGCCCCCGATGCGCCCGCCCCGGCAAGTTCGGCAAAGAGGGCCAGCGTCCTTTCCGCTTCCTCGGGATCGAGCTTGGTCAGTGCATAGCCGACATGCAGGATCACGTAGTCGCCGACCTGCACATCGGAGAGCAGCGCCAGCGAAATCTCCTTCCTGACGCCACCGAGATCGACAATCGCCGTGTCGTCAGCACCGACTTCCATGACCTTTACGGGAATCGCCAGACACATCGCTTCAGTGCTCCAAGAGGTGAATCGCAACCCAGGCCTGGCCGAGGGAAATCGCGGTGTCGCCCGGCAACAACTTCTTCGGCAACAGGAGTTCCATGCCGGTGGCGGGAACTTTCTCGACCAACCCGGCGCGCAGCAATCCGTTGAAGAAACAGCCGCCGCCGCAGGCGAGGCGTTGAATGCCGGTCTCCTCGGCGGCGCGGACCGACCACTGCAGCAGCGCCGCCACCAGCGAGGCGTGAAACAGCGCTGCGCCGTAGCCGGTGTCGGGCTCGGAGGACAAGGCTCCCAGCAGATGCAGCAGGTCCAGCTGGCCGTTGGCGTCGATGCGCCAGCCGCCTTCGAGCGGCGCCGGCCAGCCGTGGGTTTCGATGTGGGCCGTCGCCTGCTGCTCCAGCGCGATCGCGGCCTGCGCTTCGAATTCCATCTTCGGGCAAATGCCGAGCAGGCCGGCGGCCGCATCGAACACCCGGCCCATGCTGGAGGTTCGCGGGCTGTTCAAGCCCTTGGCCAGCATTGCGGCAATGATTTCGGCGCCCGGCTGATCGGCAAAGCGCGTGGCGATCTCGTCGCCGCGACCGAGATCGAACAGCGCGGCCGCCGCCATGCGCCACGGATCGCGCGCCGCGCGATCGCCGCCGGGCAGCGCCAGCGGACGCAGATGGCCGAGCCGTTCGAAATGCGCGCCATCGACCCTGAGGAGTTCCCCGCCCCAGGCCTGGCCGTCGGTTCCGAGGCCGACGCCGTCGAGCGACAGGCCGAGCACGGGGCCGCTGATGCCATGTTCGGCAGCGACGGCGGCGATGTGGGCATGGTGATGCTGCACGCCGACGGCTTCGATGCCGAGTTCCGCCGCCAGTTGCACGGCGAACCGCGTCGAATGCAGGTCGGGATGCAGGTCGTGGGCGATGGCGACCGGCCTTTGCCCCGTGGCTTCGAGCGCCTGCAGCATGTCGCGCGCCGTTGCCTCATGGGCAAGGCAGGCTTCGGCCCGGAACAGGTCGCCCACCGTGTGCGATACCCAAGCCTGCCCGCCCTGCGCCAGGCATACCGTGTTCTTGAACCACGCGCCCATGGACAATACGGGCGGCGCCGACCGCGCCAGTTCGAGCTGATGCTCGACACAGGCCGGCACGACGCTCCCCTTTGCGTTCATGAGCCAGCACGCTCCAGACGGGGCCTTGCGAGCTCCGCGGCGCCGCGCCCTATCCACTCCAGCCAGGCTTCCATGCCGGCGCCGGTGGTGGCCGACACCTCGATCACCTCGATCGCGGGATTGACCCGGCGGGCGAACTCGATCGCGCGCGGCACGCTGAAGCTCACGTAAGGCAACAGGTCGCACTTGTTCATCAGCATCAGCTTCGCCGCGCGGAACATGTCGGGATACTTGATCGGCTTGTCCTCGCCTTCGGTGACGGAGAGGATCACCACCTTGTGCGCTTCGCCCAGATCGAAGGCGGCGGGGCAGACCAGGTTGCCGACGTTCTCGATCATCAACAGCGAATCTTCCGGCAATTCGAGCTTGCCCATGGCATGGCCGACCATGTGGGCATCGAGATGGCAGCCCTTGCCGGTATTGATCTGGATCGCCGGCGCGCCGGTGGCACGGATGCGCTCGGCATCCTGGCTGGTCTGCTGGTCGCCCTCGATCACCGCGACGCGCTGCCGCCCCTTGAGCATTCCGATGGTCTTGACCAGCAGCGTAGTCTTGCCAGAACCGGGGCTGGAAACCAGATTCAGCGCGAAAATTCCGCTTGCGGCCAGGCGCTGCCTGTTCTGCGCCGCGTAGGCGTTGTTCTTCGCCAGGATGTCCTGCTCGATCTGCACCATGCGCCTGTTGCCGACGCCCGGCGCATGGGAATGGGCGGGGGCATAGCTGTGCTGGTGTGCGTGGACATGCTCGTGAGTCGCGCCTGCCCCGTGTTCGTGGTCATGCCCGTGGCTGTGCCGGGTGCCGTCGGCGTGCACATGCTCGTGTTCGTGATGGGCATCCACGCCATCGATTTTCACTTCGCCCTCACCGCAACCGCACGTCGTACACATTGTCGCTCTCCTACGCCACTTCGAGTTCCTTGACCCGCATTTCGGTGCCGCCGGTCACCTGCATCCGGTGGCCGCCGCACTGCGGACACTCGCCAAACACCTCGGCCATCGGCACGCTCATCGAACACTCCATGCACCAGCCCGTTCCGGGCAGCGCAATGATTTCCAGACGCGCGCCGTCCGCAATACTGTCACGCGTCACGGCGTCGAAGCAGAACTTCATGGCCTCGACCTCGACCCCGGACAGCTGGCCGATCTCCAGCCAGACCGTGGTGACTTTCGCAAATTCCTGCTCCCGCGCCGCATCCTCGATCAGCTGCAGCACGCCTTCGGCAAGCGACATTTCGTGCATCGAAGCTTACAGCCCGTTGCGCACATAGTCGGCAAAGCGCCGGTCGCGCGTGGCAATGTGATGACCGATGAAGCCCAACAACTCCGACGCCCTGCCGGCAATAAGTGCAGCATCGCCTGCGGCATGGCTGGCGGCAATACCCCGCAGGGTATCCATCATCTGCAGGTGATCCTCGACATGATCCTCGTAGTCGTCGTAGCTCTTGAGGCGCATCAGCAATTCTTCCGACATGAAATGCGCCTCGCTGTAGGAAATCAACCGATCGAGAATCTGCCCTACCGTCTCGGCATCGCGGTTCTCTCCCGCAGCAGTGCACAAGGCCCGCAACAGCCCGAGTTGAACCTCGTGTTCACGATCGGTATCCGCATTCGACGCGGTGTTGAATTCGGCGATATTCGACATTTGAAACCCCTTGCTGCGGCATGCCGCCATTAATCATTGTCAGAAACCGGCCCACTCCGAAGCCGCTACCCAAAGCTTAGCGCAAAGCGAGAAAGCGGCGGCGCGAAAGCGAGGGCTCGTCGGCGGGCTTCTGCGCCCTGGCCGCGGCTTCGGCTTTGGCCGGGGAAGTCAGCAAGGCGATCAGCGAAGCCCGGGCCGTCATGGTCGCTTCCGACTGGGAGGAGAACCTGTCCATCGGCGAGAACAGCGGACAACTCTGGTACTCGCCGAGTTCGGCCTCCTCGCTGCCGAGAAAGGCAAAGTCGCCGGCGGGAAACCTGACGAAACGGCGCTTGTTTTCGCCGGTGGAAACCCAGTTTTCGGCGCTGCCGGGTACCAGCAGCATGCTCATGCACCAGGGAGTCACGACAATGCCCAGCCAATGCCCCTGCCAGCGCTGAAAATCCACGGCTTCGACGGAAAGAGCCGGATTGAGGATCGGTACATCGGCCATTTGCGTCTGCTGGATGCGGAAAAACGCTTCTTCCACGGCGTCGGCCGGACTTCGGTCGTGGATGCGGAAGTTCATGCCGCTTCGAAGCCTTCGCCCCAGCTGCGGGCGTCGCCCCCCTGTGTCATGAACTCCTGCATCAGCGCCAGCGCTTCCCTGGCGCGCTCGGGGTCGACCCGCTCGAACGCGAAGCCGCCGGCCTGGATCAACAGGTAGTCGCCGACTGCGACCTCCTCGGCCATCAGCAGCAGGCTGACTTCCCGCATCTGGCCAAAACACTCGGTGAGCGCCATGCCGTCGCTGACTTCGAGCACACGGGAGGGGGCGGCGAGGCACATGTCAGGCAAGCTCCGTCGTCAAGGGCTCGAGCCCATAGCCGCGTGCTGCGAGTTCGGCGACGGCCATCGCCGCCAGCACCGGGACTTTCCCGGCGACCGTCGGCGTCATTTCCATGCCCAGCTCGAGGGAAATCAGTTCGACGCCCAGGACGACGATTTCCTTCGGCATGGTGTCGAGCAGTTCGAGGCTGGCCAGAACGTCCGGCAAGCCTATCTGGTGCGGCGAGAGCTTGTTGCGAAAGAACACCGGGATTTCGTCGCCGGCGATCTTCACCACCGTGCCCGGCGCCGCGCCGGTCTTGACCACATCGAGAACGATCAGCAAATCCAGGTTGGAGAGATCCTCGATCATCTCCATGCCCGAGGTGCCGCCGTCGACGGCCAGCACGTTCTCCGGCAGGCTCCAGCCCCGTTCCAGCGCCTCGACCGCGCGCACGCCGGCAGCCTCGTCGGTGAGGATGGTGTTGCCGATGCCGAGAACGACTGCACGCATGGATGAAAACCCCGGATGGCGATGACGGCAATTGCCGCCCCGATGATAATGCCGTTCGCCCTGACGCTGGTCCCAGAAGGAAGCCACCGGCGCGCAGAGCGCTGTCGAAGGGCCCTTCGACCGTTCGACAAGCTCACGGCTCAGGGCGAACGGTATCGCTTTTGGCGCGACTAGACCACCTTGACGGTGAACGCCGTATCGCTGTCCTTGTCGGTCAGGTGGATGGCGCAGGCGATGCAGGGATCGAAGGAGTGGATGGTGCGCAGCACTTCCAGCGGCTTCTCCGCATCGGCGATCGGCGTATCGACCAGCGACGACTCGTAAGGCCCCGGCTCGTCCTTGTCGTTGCGCGGACACGCGTTCCAGGTCGAGGGCACCACGCACTGGTAGTTCTTGATCTTGCCGTTGTCGATCACCACCCAGTGCGACAGCGCGCCGCGCGGGGCCTCGTGGAAGCCGACGCCCATCACCTCGTCCTTGGGGAACACCGGCTTGTTGAAGGTCGTCAAATCGCCCTTGGCCATGTTGCCGATCAGGGCCGTCCATTGATCGGCCAGCATATCGACGTTGACGCAGCAGGAAATCGCCCGCGCGGCATGGCGGCCGATGGTCGAGTGCATGGCATCCAGCCCGACCTTGGTCTTGGCCAGCGCGGAGACCGTATCGAGCGCGGCGGTGGCGTACTTGGTGGTCGGCGCATGGCCGGCGGCAAGACCGTTGATGACGCGGGCCAGCGGCCCCACCTGCGCAACCTTGCCGTAGAAGGTCGGCGACTTGAGCCAGGAGTACTTGGCGTCGTCCTTGAAGTCGGTGTAGTTCGGCTTCGTTTCGCCCATGTAGGGATGCAGGGGGCCGGCCTTGCCGTAGTCGTACCAGGAATGCTTGACCGCCTCTTCGACGCCCTTGATCCAGTAGTCGTCGTTGAAGCTCTTGATCTGCTTCTGGCCGGCGAGATTGCCGCCCTCGACGAAGCCGCCGGGGAAGGCGAACTGGGTGCCCTTGGTGTCGAGAGGAATGTCGGGCACCGACAGGTAGTTGATGACGCCCTTGCCCACCTTGGTCCAGTCGGCGTAGAAGGCACCCACGGCTGCAACATCGATGAGATAGACGTTCTTGACGAAATCGGACAGCTCGTCGATGAAGCCCTTGATCGCCATCAGGCGCTCGACGGTCAGCACGGCCTGTGAATCGGTCGCCAGCGGATTGGCGACGCCGCCGACGGCGACGTTCTGGATGTGCGGTGTCTTGGCGCCGAGGATGGAAACGATCTTGTTGGCCTTGCGCTGCACTTCCAGCGCCTGCAGGTAGTGCGCCACGGCGAGCAGATTCACTTCGGGCGACAGTTTCATCGCCGGATGGCCCCAGTAGCCGTTGGTGAAGATGCCGAGCTGGCCGCCATTGACGAAGTGCTTCAGCCGCTCATGCACGCGCCGCATTTCATGCTTGCTGTTGAGATGCCAGGACGACAGGCTTTCGCCCAGAGCCGCGGTCTTGTCCGGATCGGCCTTCAGGGCGGAGGTCACATCCACCCAGTCGAGCGCCGACAGATGGTAGAAATGCACGATGAAGTCATGCACCGAGTGGGCCAGGATGATCAGGTTGCGGATGTACTGGGCGTTGAGCGGGATCTCCATCTTCAGCGCGTTTTCCACGGCCCGCACCGAGGTGATGGCATGCACGGTGGTGCACACGCCGCAGATGCGCTGGGTGATGGCCCAGGCGTCGCGCGGATCGCGGCCGAGCAGGATCAGTTCGACCCCGCGCCACATCTGGCCGGACGACCAGGCCTTCTTGACTCGGCCGCCATCCACGTCGACGTCGATACGCAGGTGGCCTTCGATACGGGTGATCGGATCAATCGTTATGCGCTTGGACATTTTCTGTCTCCATCCTTATCTTAGTGAGCAGCCTGCACATCTTCCCGGGGCAGCACCGGGAAGCGACGGGTGATGATGATGTAACCGAGAACTTCGACCGCGAACATGCCGGCCGTAACGAGAACCTCGGCCAGGGTCGGGAAATACGTGAAGCCGCCTGCGTCGCCGATATTGGTCTCGTAACCGATCAGGAAGCCGTTCAGGCGCATCAGCGCTCCACCCAGCATCAGCAGGATTCCGGCGAGGAACAGCCTGGCCGGATTGCGCCGGTTCGTTTCGGCGCCGATCAGGATCAGCGGCGCGATGCAGCAGGCCATTTCCAGCCAGAACATCAGCGCTTCCACCGAAGGCACGAAGGCCTTGAATATCGCACCACGCACCACCAGGTCGCCCAAGCGCACGACGATGAACACCGCGAGAATGCCCAGCATGATCTTGGCCATCGGCGTCAGCATCTGCATCTCGATCTTGCGCCGGTAGGCGGACGAGGCCACGCAGGACTCGAACAGCACCACCGCGTAGCCCATGAAGATGGCCGACAGGAGGTACAGCAGCGGCAGCACCGGTGTCTGCCACAAGGGATGGATCTGCACGCCCATCACCACCAGCAGCGTGCCCAGCGAGGACTGGTGCATCATCGGCAGCACGGTCCCCAGGGCGATGATGAAGAACATCGCCTTGCTGACTTTCTTGCGGGCGTCGTGCTTGCCGAACTGCTCGAGGACCACCGGCGAAAACTCGATCCACATGACGACGATGTAGAGCGAGATGCAGATCGCCACCTCGAACATCACCGAGTTCGGATTGATCGACGTGGGCCAGTACATGTTCCACACGTTCCACCAGCGACCGAGGTCGAAGATGACCCCGGCACCGGCCAGCGTGTAGCCGAACAGGCTCGCCAGGAGGGCCGGCCGCACCAGAGGATGGTATTCACCCTTGTTGAAGATGTAGACCAGCATCGCCACCGAAAAGCCGCCGCAGGCGAAGGCCGAGCCGATGATGACGTCGACGGCGATCCAGATGCCCCACGGATAGCCGTCGTTGAGGGCGGTAACGGCGCCGAGCCCGAACAGGAAGCGCACCATCAGGATGGCCGCCATCAGCGCGATGAGCACGCCGCAGGTCAGCGTCACGATATTGACCAGGCTGCCGCCTACCGGCGCGGGGGCCCCGTGTTGATTGTTGGCCATGATCAACCCTCCTCCTTGCCGGACGACTCGTCGTCGGGCTTGACGTTGCGCTTGGCGACGTAAGTCATCGCGCCCAGCACGGCGAACGGCATGATCAGGTTGCCGTAGAGGTTGTGCTGGATGGTCTCGGACATCGCCGCAGCCGCCTCCGGCGGCAGGTCCGGCATGCCGACCTTTTCGAAGTTGACCGCGGAGAGCTTCAACACCTGGGTGCCGCCGTATTCCTTCTCGCCATAGACGTGCTGCAGATATTTTCCGGCGGGCGTCTCGTAGCTCTGGTCGGGCTCGTCGCGCCAACCGTGGCGATGTTTCTGCCCCTTGCCGTCCGGCTTGCCCTGAAGCATCCTTTCCTGTGCCGGACGCAGGCGGCCGCGGGGGAAGCGGTTGAGCTCGCCCGGTTTCATCGCCAGGCGGCGTTTGGCCTCGGCCAGCAGGTCCTCGGTGCGGCCGAACAGGGTCGCCCCGGTCGGGCAGACTTCGGCGCAGGCGGAATAGCGACCGTCCTTGTGGCGATGACGGCACAGCTCGCACTTGCCGATGCGTCCCGTCGGCGAGTCGTACTGGTACTTCGGAATGCCGAAGGGACAGGCCGCGACGCAATAGCGACAGCCGATGCACTTGTCGGGGTTGTAGCCGACCACGCCGGTTTCCGGGTCCTTGGTCATCGCCGACACCGGGCAGGCCGAAACGCAGGACGGGTCGCCGCAATGCATGCAGGAAGTCTTCATGAACGCGTAGCCGTTCGTCTCCTGGTCCTTCGCATCCATGGTGCCGTTGCGATACATCTTGATGATGTTGAAGGTATAGCCCGAGGTATCCAGCGGCGTATCCCACAGGTGATCGACCGTGGAAAACTCCGGTGGATTGTTGTTGGACTCCTTGCACGCGGCGACGCAAGCCTTGCAGCCGACGCAGAGCGTCGCGTCATAGAGCAGGCCGAGCGCTTCGGGCGGCCGCGGCCGGGTTTCCCTGGCGAGGGCAGGTACCGCCGCGGCGCATGCCGTGGCCGCCGCCCCGCTCGCGAGGACTCCCTTGAGAAAATCTCGCCGGGTACCCATGATTACACCTGTGCCTTGTCTTCGGCAGCGGTGGGTTTGCCGGCATCGCCGGCATCCCTGGCACGCTCGGCTTCCGCCGCCGCGTGGGAGAGACCGAGGTTGCGCGTCAGCATGATCGCTGCGCCGGCTGCCGCCCCTGCCACAGCCGCGACCGCCGCGGCCGAGGCGAAGGAAGCCGCCTTGCCCTGTTCCTCCACAATTCGCGGATATTGCAGCGGCGGAGTCACGTTGAGCATCCTGGCGACCTGGTGGATCGGCTTCTGGAAGCCCACGCCCTTTTCGGTGCAACCGATGCAGGGGTGGCCGCAGCCAACCGGCCAGTTGTTCTCGCCGGCATCACCGAAGCCCAGCGTCGAACAGTTGGCGTAGGTTTCCGGACCCTTGCAGCCCAGCTTGTAGAGGCAGTAGCCCTGGCGATGGCCGGCGTCGCCGAATTCCATCGCGAAGCGGCCGGCATCGAAGTGGGCGCGGCGCTCGCAGTTCTCGTGGATCAGGCGCGAGTAGGCGAACTTGGGACGACCCAGCTTGTCGACCTCCGGCAGTTTGCCGAAGGTCAGGAAATGCACCACCGTCGCGAGGAAATTGTAGGGATTGGGCGGGCAGCCGGGAATCGTCACGACCGGCTTGCCAAGGACCTCGGCGACGCCCGCCGAACCCGTCGGACTCGAATCCGATAGTGGCGAAATCGTCGAGGGCATGCCGCCCCAGGAGGCGCAGGACCCGATGGCGATCACTGCCGCGGCATCGGCCGCAACCTCCTTGACCATGTCGATGGCAGTCTGGCCGCCGATCTTGCAGTAGATGCCGTTGCTCTTGGTCGGGATCGCGCCCTCGACCACCAGCACATACTTGCCCTTGTTCGCCTGCATTGCGGACTTGCGCGCCGCTTCGGCCTGATGACCCGCAGCGGCCATGAGCGTCTCGTGGTAATCGAGGGAGATCACGTCGAGGATCAGCTTTTCCAGCGTCGGATGCTCTGCACGCAGCAGCGACTCGGAACAGCCCGTGCATTCCTGGAAGTGCAGCCAGATCACGGAAGGCCGCTTGGCCGATTCGATCGCCTTGGCCACCGCCGCCTCGGCCCCGGTCGGCAGACCCATGGTCACGGCCAGCGTTGCGCAAAACTGCAGAAACTCCCGCCGCGGCATTTCGAGGCGCTGTTCGATCTCTTGCAGCGTCTTGCGGCTCGTTTCAAAGATTTCGTTGATGTCGCCCATGTCTGCTATCCCCCTCCAAGAGCCAGGCCGCATCCGGACCTGATACTGGATGGATCGCAAATTTCGGGCCAGCATGGCCAAATCTTCTGCCACGCTTTGAATTCAAGGCCTTGACGGGTGTGCGGCGCAACATGGCCGCAGCAGACTGATTAGTTCATTACCATGGCGCTAATCACTGCGACGAAGCCTCTCGGCGGGCAAGAAATTGGGCACGGGCGCCGCGCGCCCTCGGTCAACGGATGAAGGACAGACCCAGTCCGAGCAAGGCGCAAACGCCGATCACTTTCATGATGTCTGCCTTGTACTTCCACAGCGCGACAAACGAAGCAACGGCGATGACTAGCGCAATCGCGTCGAAGGGATCGCCGAAGGGTGCCGAGTGTGTCGCCTTGGGCCAGAAGGTGTGCCAGGCGAAGAAGGTCGCCAGATTGAGGACCACCCCGACCACCGCGGCCGTAATGGCCGTCAGCGGCGCGGTGAATTTCAGCTCGCCGCGCGTCGCTTCGACCAGCGGACCGCCGGCGAGGATGAAGAAGAAAGACGGCAGGAAGGTGAAGAAGGTCGCCACCGCCGCTCCGGCGATCCCCGCCGCCACGGGATTGGCTGACACCGCCTTGGCGACGCCGCCCAGATAGCCGACCCAGGTGACGACCATGATCAAGGGCCCCGGTGTGGTTTCGCCCAGCGCCAGCCCGTCCATCATCTGCGGCCCGGTGAGCCAGCCGAAGTGCTCCACGGCGCCCTGATACACATAGGGGAGCACGGCGTAAGCCCCGCCGATGGTGAGGAAGGCCGCCTTGGTGAAGAACTCACCCAGATGGTAGAGATCCTTGCTGGCGCTGATCGCCAGCATGGCCGCCGCCCAGATCGCCACGAATGCGATGACGGTGGCAGCAAACTTCCCCCAGGTGAATTTCGCATGGGCCGGTGGTGGCGTATCGTCGTCGATGATCGCCCGACCGTAGCTCCCGCTCGAGGCGCCATGCCCTCCGCCCGCGGCGAACTTGGCCGGCATCAGCTTGCCGCCGAGGGCGCCGAGGACCGCTGCCGCCAGCACGATCCAGGGAAAGTCGATATCGAAAAAGAAGATGCCGGCAAAGGCGAGCATGGCGATGCCGAACATCACTTCGTTCCTGATCGAGCGCGAACCGATGCGCCATGCCGCGAACAGCACCACCGCGACGACCGCGGGCCTGATGCCGTAGAAAATGCCCTGCACGACCGGCACGTCGCCGAAGGAAAGATAGATGCCCGCGAGCAGCGACAGCAGCACAAAGGCCGGCAGGAAGAACAGCACGCCGGCGATAACGCCGCCCCTGACGCCGTGCATCAGCCAGCTGATGTAGATCGCGAGCTGGGTCGCCTCGGGACCCGGCAGCAGCATGCAGTAGTTGAGTGCGTGCAGGTAGCGGTGTTCCGAGATCCAGCGCCGGCGTTCGACCAGTTCCTGATGCATCATCGCGATCTGCCCGGCCGGGCCGCCGAAGCTGATGAAGCCGAGCTTGAGCCAGTACTTGAAGGCTTCGCCGAGAGTCGGCGTTGGCGGTACGGCGCTTGTGGCTTCAGTCATGCGACTTCTCCAGTTGATAGTTCTTGTAGAGACTATCGAAGACTCGACTCGCCTCGGCCAGCAATTTGTCGTCATCAGCCGCGGCGGCCCTTGCGCCGGCCAGCACCGCCTCGATGCCAGCCGCCTCGGCTACCGGCACGCCGCCGACGTCGAGGCAATGAACGACTTTGGCGATGCGGGCGATCGCGGGATCGCCGTCCAGACCGAAACTCGCCGCCAGCACCTCGAAGGTGACGCGGCCGCCGACGTGGGTGAAGGCGGCGCCGTCGAAGTCGAAGCCGAGCACGGTTTTCGGACATTTCTTCGGCTTGTCGAGCCAGAGGAAATTAGCTTTCCTGTCGATGAAGCGCCGGATCAGCCAGGCCGATGCCATGCGATCGACCCAGAGGCCTTTGCGCGTCGCCCAGGTTCGCCCCTGAAAGTCGGCGCTGGCGAGACGGCGAATCCGCCCCGAAGTTGCCGACGGCTCGCCGCCGGTGGCTGCTTCAAGCGCCGCCAAGGCCTCCTGGGCCTGGCGCCGCGCTTCGCCGGGAAAATAATCGATGGCGACCAGCGCCGCCAGATCGCGGCGCAGGCCGCGCAGCGCCTTGGCGTCCCGCGCGCCGGGATCGGCCATCGCCGCCATCAGGTTCGCGTACTCGGCAGTGCGATCGAATAGCGCGACGATGTCGTCC
>Ga0208753_100589_pt1 | contig 13777 bp, 15 predicted proteins | sample LakWasMet37_LOW7_2_FD_183877 | JGI IMG/M metagenome (GOLD analysis project Ga0208753, IMG submission 183877) | Freshwater sediment methanotrophic microbial communities from Lake Washington under simulated oxygen tension - Sediment Metagenome... | ecosystem: Environmental > Aquatic > Freshwater >... | reverse complement strand
CATCGGACTCACCGAAGTGCAGGTGCGCGTCGAAAGCCCGGCGATGAAGCTTGACCGGACCTTCCCGCTGCAGGTGCAGGCGCCAACGCCGCGGCAATCGGTGATGAAGCGCCTGATCGTCGCGCCAGGGGAAACGGTGGAAATACGCGACGCCGAACTGGGGGGCTTCCTCAAGCAGACCATCGCAGCGACGCTGTCGGTCTCCGACAAGGCGCCGATCGACGTGCGCAGCGCCGTGCAGGGGCTGCTGACCTACCCCTACGGCTGCGGCGAGCAGACCACCAGCACAGCCTATCCGCATGTTTTCATCGACGAGGCGGCGGCAAAGCAGTTCGGCCTCAAGCCTTACACGCAGGCGCAGCGTGCCGAAATGCTCGACAAGGCCATTGCGCGCCTGGCCGGAATGCAGGCGCCGAACGGTGGCTTCAGCCTGTGGGGCAACGTATCCGAGTACCAGTACTGGCTCTCGGCCTACATCGCCCACTTCCTGCTCGACGCACGCGAACAGGGCTTCAACGTGCCGGCGGAAATGGAAAAGAAGGCTGTCGAGTTCCTCCTGAAAGGCTTGCAGGAAGGCATTGCCGGCCTGCCGACGGGTGCGGTCAGCTACAACGAGAACTCGGTCTGGAACGACTACCGCTATGCCGGTTCCGGGCGCTTCGGCGTGCTTGCATACGGCGCCTACGTGTTGGCGCGGCAAGGCAAGGCACCGCTGGCAACGCTGCGCCAACTACACGACTCGCAAGCGGCGGCTCATTCCGGACTGGGCCTGGTGCATCTCGGGCTGGCGCTCAAGCTGATGGGCGACGAAGCCAGGGCAAAGAGCGCCATCGAGGCAGGCATGAAGAAGCCGCGCAGCGGCAATTACTGGTGGGGCGACTATGGCAGCAACCTGCGCGACTGGGCGCTGATCTACGTTCTGCTCGAAAAACACCAGCTCAAGCCGGAAGGCCGCGACAACCTGGTCAGCCAGGTGGCCGGCGAAATGGAACGCAGTCGCTACTACAGCACGCAGGAGAAGCTCGCGCTGTTCCTGCTCGGCCGCAGCTTCGTCACCCAGGCCGGCAGCCAGTGGACGGCCGAGCTGACTCAGGCGGGCAAGGCGCAGCCGATAGGCGGCAAGGGCGCGCAGTTTCAGCCGCTGTCGGCGACCGAGGTGGCGAGCGGAGTGAAGATCAGGAACACCCACAAGGAGCGCCTTTTCGTCGAACTCAACTTCGCCGGCAACCCGTCCAGGATGCCGCCCGCGCGGCGCGATGTGTTCGACCTCAAGCGCGAGTGGTACACCGCCGACGGCAAGCCCCTGGGCAGCCGCGCGCTGAAAGTCGGCGAAACGCTGATCGTGCGCGTGAACGCGAAAACGCATGGCCGCTACGCCAACGGCATGATCGTGGATTACGTGCCTGCCGGCGTCGAGATCGAGAATGCCAATATCGTCCAGGGCGAGCAGTCGGCCGTGACCGTCGCCAACATCGACATGCGCCAGGCCATGCAGGATGCCCGTATCAAGCACGTCGAGTTCCGCGAGGACCGCTTCGTCGTCGCGGCCCGGCTCGACCAGGAAATGAACTTCTTCTACCGCGTCCGGGTGGTCACGCCGGGCCGCTTCGTGGTGCCGCCGACCTACGCCGAAGACATGTACCAGCCGCAGATATACGGTCTCGCGGGCGGCGGCGACATGCTGGTGATCGGCGACGGCCGGAAAGAGGCGGCGGCGGACAGCGGCGGGAAGTAAGCCGTGCGCGCGCTGCGGCTGGCGCTGGCCGCCGCCCTCGGGCTGCTGCTCCTGGCCGACCGGTTGTTGCCGCCGCCCCTGCCGGGGCGGTCGGCGCCGCATGCCCAGGTGGTAGTGGCCCGCGACGGCACGCCCTTGCGCGCCTTCCCCGACCGCACCCACATCTGGCGCCACCCGCTGAGTCTCGATGAGGTCTCGCCGCGCTACATCGAGGCGCTGGTCGGCTACGAGGACCGGGCCTTCTGGTGGCACCCCGGCGTCAACCCCTACGCCCTGCTGCGCGCGGCTTGGCAGTGGCTGGCGCAAGGTCGCGTGATTTCCGGCGGGTCGACCCTGACCATGCAGGTGGCGCGCATCCTCGAACCGACGCCGCATACCGTGTCCGGCAAGCTGCGCCAGATCACGCGGGCGCTGCAGCTCGAGTTGCGTCTCTCAAAAAAGGAAATTCTCGAGCTGTACCTCGGCTACGCACCGATGGGCGGCGTGCTCGAAGGCGTCGAGGCGGCAAGCCGCGCCTATCTCGGCAAACCGGCGCAGCGGCTGACCGAAGCGGAAGCAGCGCTGCTGGCGGTGCTGCCGCAATCGCCTTCATTGCTGCGCCCGGACCGCTACCCGCAGCGCGCGCGCCAGGCGCGCGACAAGGTGCTGGAACGCATGGAACGGCGCTGGGGCGCGGCCGTCGTCACCGACGCCAAAGCCGAGCCGGTGATCGCGCAAACCGTGCGCGAGCCGATGCTGGCGCCGCTCTTTGCCGAACGCCTGCGCCGCCAGAATCCCCGCGCGGCGCGCATCGACACCACGCTCGACTCAAGCATGCAGAACACCGTCGAGCAACTGCTCGCCACGCGGCTGGCGTTGCTGCCGCCGCGCGTATCGATGGCGGCGCTGGTGGTCGACAACGCCACCCTGGAAGTGCGCGCCTATGCCGGATCGGCCGACTTCGGCGACGAGGCGCGCTTCTCGCACGTGGATATGGTGCAAGCCGGACGCTCGCCCGGTTCGGCGCTGAAGCCGTTTCTCTATGGCCTCGCGCTCGACGAAGGCCTGATCCATTCGGAATCGCTGCTGGCGGATGTGCCGCAATCCTTCTCGGGCTACCAGCCCGGCAACTTCCAGGCGAACTTCAGCGGACCAGTGGGCGTCACCGAAGCGCTGCAGAAATCGCTGAACGTGCCGGCGGTGGAAGTGCTCGACCGTCTCGGCCCGCAGCGTTTCGTTTCCCTGCTGCGCCGTGGCGGGCTGAGGCTGGAGCTGCCGCGCGGCGCGACACCGAACCTCTCTGTCATCCTCGGCGGCGTGGCGGTCAAACTCGAAGGACTGGTCGGCGCCTACACGGCGCTGGCGCGGCGGGGTATTTCCGGCAAGCCGCGATACCTGCCGGACGCGCCGCTGGAGGAAGCGCGCATGATGAGCGAGGGCGCCGCCTTTATCGTGCGTGACTTGCTGGAATCTGGCGGGCCGGTGACGCGGCAGATCGAAAGCGGCGTCGGCGCGCGGCGCGGTATCGCGTGGAAGACTGGCACCAGCTTCGGCTTCCGCGACGCGTGGGCGGTAGGCGTCAGCGACCGATTCACGGTCGGCATCTGGGTCGGCCGACCGGACGGCACGCCGAACCCCGGCTTCTTCGGCGCCAACATCGCCGCGCCGCTGCTGGTCGATGTCTTTTCGGCGGTCGACGATGCGCCGCCGCTGCCGCGCCATCCGCCGGACAGCGTGGCGTCGATGAAAATCTGCTGGCCCCTGGGACTGCGCGCCGACGCGACCCCGCCTGAACTCTGCCACCAGGAGCGAACTGCCTGGATGCTCAACGACGCGGCGCCACCCACCTTTCCCGACCGGCTGCGCGGCGGCCCGGCACGCTACACCGACTACCGCGATGGGGCGAGCGGCCAGCGCGTGCGCGCCGGTTGCGCACCCGGCGGAATGTCGGCCACGGAGATGGCGCGCTGGCCTGCGGCGCTGGAGCCCTGGCTCGATGCCGCAACGCGCCAACGCGCCTTGCCGCCGCCGTGGGCGCCCGCCTGCGCCAAAGCGCAGGCACCGGAAGCCGGACTGAAAATCGTCGGCATCGGCGATGGCGAAACCATCCGCCGTGCCGGCGGCGGCCGAGCGCCGGAATTGCGCCTGGAAGCGCGCGGCGGGCAGGATGAATTGATCTGGCTGGCGAACGGCCGGCACCTGGGACGGGTGGCGGCCAACCGCTCGCTGATTTGGAGCGTCGCCGAGGCCGGGCGCTACCAGATCACGGTCATGGATGAGAGCGGCCGCTATGACCACGTCGAGATCAGCGTGCGCTAGAAATCCCTCGCCGCGGTCCCGGATTCAGCGCAGGAAGGTCCGGCTGACCTCGCGGAAGACGTCGGAATCGGCACGTCGCAGCCATTCGAAGGCCACCATCTCGCGGCTGACGATGGCCGCACCCGCATCGCGCATGCGGGCCAATGCCAGAGCCTTGTCGGAATCGCGGCGCGAACCGACGGCTTCATCGACCACGAATACCTGCTTGCCGCCGGCCAGCAGTTCGATCACGGTCTGCAGCACGCAGACGTGGGTCTCCATGCCGCAGACCACGTACTGGCCCCGGCCGCCCGCCTGATCGAGGCCGTGGCAGGCCCCGGCGACGGCCGAAAAATGCAGCTTGCTCGCGATGCAGCCGGCCGGCAGTTCGGCAGCCACCGCCGGATGGGTCGGACCCAGCCCTTTCGGGTACTGCTCGCAGGCCAGAACCGGAACCTCCAGCCGGCGCGCGACGCGAATCAGCCAGATGACGTGGTCCAGCAGCGCCTGCCAGCCGGCGACGGCCGGCACCAGCCGGCCCTGTACATCCACCACCAGCAGCGTGGAATTGCGTGCGTCGATCAGCATGAGGCCTCCCAGGCGGCAATGAATTCCTTCCAGTGCGGCAGCCCGGTCGCCGCCAGCGTGCTCTTCACCAGGTCCAGCTCGATCTCGTGTTCGCCGGCCGTCAACAGGCCGCGCATCTGCTGAAAGCGCAGGAAGACCAGCCAGGTATTGACCACGTCGGTCTCGCAATAGTCGCGAATCTCGTCGATGCGGCCCTCCAGCCACGCACCCCAGACCGCGGAGCCGTCCATGCCGAGCTTGCCCGGCAGTCCCATCAGTCGCGCCAGCTGGTCGAGCGGCGCACTGGCGCGCGGCTGGTACATCGCCAGCAGATCCATGAGATCGAGGTGGCGCGAGTGATAGCGGCTGATGTAGTTGTTCCACTTGAAGTCTTTCGAATCGCGGTAGTCGCCCTCGCCCATGTCCCAGTAGCGCGGCGCGGTGACGCCATGGATCAGGCCGCGATAGTGCAGCACCGGCAGATCGAAGCCGCCGCCGTTCCAGGACACGATCTGCGGCGTGAACTTTTCCACCCCGTCGAAAAAGCGCTGGATGATTTCGCCCTCGCCCGACTTCGGCTCGGCCAGCGACCAGACGCGAAAGCCCTCGTCGCTGCGCAGGGCGCAGGAAATCACCACCACGCGCTGCAAGTGCAGCGGCAGGAAGTCGCTGCCGTTCTTCGCCCGCTGGCGCTGGAAGGCAAACTCCGCCACCTCCGAGTCCGGCAGCGTCGCCGGCAATTCGTGCAGCGTGCGCAGGCCGGCGATGTCCGGGATGGTCTCGATGTCGAAGACGAGAACGGGAGTCATGGGCTGGGTTCCGGTGGAGAATCGTGATAAGTCGGCGCTGGCTCGCTTTGCGTACTTGAAATTCCGCTTCGCGGGCAAGTAACGGCGATTCTATAATCCCGCTCCATGTCAGGTGAAGAAAAAGACGAAGACGGCCGCCAGGGGATACAGTCCATCGAGGTTGGCGTACCGCTCTTGCGGGTGCTGGCCGATCACGGCGCACCGATGATGCTGCGCGATCTCGCCCGGGAGGCCGGCATGCCGGCCGCCAAGGCCCACCGCTACCTGGTCAGCTTCGTGCGCACCGGATTGGTCGCGCAGGACACGATCTCGGGCCGCTACGATCTCGGCCATTTTGCGCTGGACCTCGGGCTCGCGAGCCTCGCCCGGCTCGATGCCGTGCGCGTGGCGACCCCGGTGCTCGATACCCTCGCCGAAGAGATCGGGGAGACCGTGGCGTTGGCGGTGTGGGGCAACATGGGCCCGACCATCGTGCGCTGGGTCGACTCGAAGCGGCCGGTCACCGTCAATCTGCGCACCGGCGCGGTGATGCCGCTGCTGCATTCGGCGATCGGCCTGTGCTTCGTGGCTTTTTTCGAGTCACCGCTGCTGCAGCGCCGGATCGAGGAAGAACTCGAGATCAACGCGCGCGGCGGGGACACCCGGGCGCCGATCACCCGTGCCCAGCTCGATGCCCTGACCGCCGATATTCGCCAGCACGGCATGTCGCGCGCAGTGGGATCGGTGATTCCCGGCATCAACGCCTTCTGCGCGCCGGTGTTCGATCACGAGGGAAAGATGGCGCTGGCCATCACCGGCCTCGGCCCCGCCGGCCTCTTCCCGCCGAACTGGAACAGCCCGACGGCGAAAGCGATAGGCGCCGCGGCGCACAGCATCTCGCGCCAGCTGGGCTGGCGCGGCGCCGCTGCACGCTAGGGCAAATCACTTCGCCGGCTGCGCCTCATGAGTGCCCGTGCCGGCCGTTCGCCTTCGGCGCCAATGTTTTCGCTGCAGGCGGCTCGGGATAGCGAATCACCTCGATCTGTTCGTCGGGCTCGAACCAGAACTCGCCGTGCGGTCCCTTCAGATTGCCGGTGATCAACAGGATCAGGCCGTCTTCCGATCGCACTTCGGTGACGGTTTCCCAGGCGAAGGTGGGATGGGCGTTGGTACCGGTGCCGTTGTAGATGTGGTCGTTCACCCGCACCTCCGACGCCGCCACGATGATCCTGCTGGTCATGAGCGCTTCCCCTTCGTATCCGCGTTCTGCCTGTACTTCTTGAAGACCGCCTTCGCATCCTGGTGAGCACGCTCCAGGGTGCAGATTGACGGATCGTCGTCGTGTCCGCTGAAGAAATCATCGGCCTGCGCGCGCATCACCATCTGAATTGCCGCCTCGTCGCTCAAGCCATATTCCTCGGTAATCAGCGTGGTCACTTCGTCGAGATGTTCTTCGTAGGTCATTTCGAATCACGCCCTTTTTCGTTGTCGCTCCGCCGCACCATCGCAATGTACAGCGATTCCACCTGTTGGCGCGCCCAAGGCGTGCGGCGCAGAAACTTGAGGCTCGAGGCGATGCTCGGTTCGTGCTTGAAACAGCGTACCTCGATCTGCCGCCCCAGTTCGTCCCAGCCGTAGAAAGCGACCAGTTCGTTGAGGACCATTTCCAGGGTGATGCCGTGCAGCGGATTGTCAGGCTGCGCGTCCTTCATGCGTCGCCTGACCTCAATTCTCGGGTGAGATGTCGAGCTCGCTCGATGACGCAGTCGCTGCCGCCCGTCGGATATTCGAGGCAGACGCCCGGCCGTCGCTCGTAGATGGTGCATTTCATGGTCTTGCGATCCAGGGCCGCGCACCAGCCGTCTTCGAGGCGGCGCATCACCCATCCGCCCCAGCGGTCCTCGACCGTCAAGTCCACCGGCACATCGTCATCGCCCATCAGGATGACTTCGAGCCTGCAACAGCAGGCCTCGCAGGCACTGCACGAAATGGTCGGGTCGCAGTCCGGGTCGTCGCGATCGTCTCTTGCGTTCATGGGGCATTGTCCCATAAGCCGGTCAACGGGTCTGTGGCCGCGCTTCGGAGCTCGACCTGCAAAGCGCCGGCATCGAATTTCAAGTTTCCCATTCACAGATTGCTACCGTTGGTAGTAGTCTGGCGAAACCGGACCAACATAGGTTCGGACAGATAAAACCCACAACAGGAGAAAAAGACATGCGTACCAATATCACTCGCCTGCCACAACTGCTTGCAGCCTTCGCACTGGGAATGATCGCTTTCTGCTCGACCGGGGTGCTCGCCGCCGACGATAGCGCCGCGCTGGCCGGGCTCAAGGAGGGCAAGATCGCATTCGATATCCATGAAGGCAACCCCAAGCTGCTTCTGGCAAGACTGAATGTCATCGACGAGACCCGGCAATCGCTGATCCAGCAGGGCGTGAAGCCGCATTTCATCCTGGCGTTCCGGGGACCGGCGACAAAGCTGGTGCAGACCGACCAGGACAAGATCAAGCCTGAAGACCGCGAAGGGGCGGCAAAGGTCGCCGCACGGATCAAGGAAATGAGCAAGGCGCCCGGCGTCGAAGGATTCGAGCAGTGCGCAGTCGCATCCCGGACACAGGAAACCAAGACCGAGCTGGTCCTGCCCGAGATACGCGTCGTCGGCAATGGCTTCATTTCGCTGATGGCATACCAGTCCAGGGGCTACGCTTACATTGCTCCCTGAGTCTTCGCCGGAATCGGCGAACAGGAAATGATCCGACCCGCCCACGCCATGCGTCGGCGGGTCGCTGCCGGCGCAGCGCCCTGAATTTCATTCCCTTCATGCACCGTTTTCTCCACCGGCTGTTCTTCGTCCTCGTCGCCGGCCTGCTGCTGCAGGGCTGCAGCGCCGTGCGCCTCGGGTATGGCAATGCCGACAGCCTGGCCCGCTGGTGGATCGACCAGTACATCGATATGTCGCCGGAGCAGGATGCGCTCGTGCGCGAACGCCTCGCCCGCTATCTCGCCTGGCACCGCAAGACCCAGCTCCCCGATTACGCTTCCGTGCTTCGCCAGGGCCAGAAATTCGTCGCCGGGCAACCCGCGACCGGCGACGCCCTGGCGCTGACCGATGCCATCGTCCGCCGCGGCCGCACGCTGGCGGAACAGGCGACGCCGGACATCGCCGAATTTCTGGCGACCCTGACTCCGGCGCAGATCGAACGGATGGCGGCGCGGCTGGCCGAGAAAAACGCCGACTACGCCAAGGAGGCGCGGCTGGCGGACGGCGAAGGCGGGCAGCGCAAGGCGCGCTACAAGCGCCTGCTGGAGCGGGCCGAGTACTGGTTCGATGACTTCGGCGACGAGCAGAAGGCCGCCCTGCGGCGGCTGATTGACGGCCAGGCGAGCGGCAGCCAGTTCTGGTACGAGGAGCGGCTGCGGCGCCAGCGCGAGTGGCTCGACCTCGCGCGCCTGGTGCAGCGCGAACGCCCGCCTCGCGAAAGGGTCGTGCAGCTGCTGCGCGACTACTCGGCGCGCTTCGACCTGCCGGCGGATCCGGCGCGGCTGGCGCAGGCAACGGCATTGCGTCGCGCCTCGGCAGAGCTTGCCGTGGCCGTCCAGGCCATGACCACGCCGGCTCAGCGTGCCCACGCCGAGCACAAGCTGGGTGATCTGATCCGCGATTTCACCGAGTTGTCGCAGGACCCGTAGGCACCGCCGGCACGCTTCCCCCGCGCCGCGCCGATGGACAGGCGGCCGCCACATCGCTATGCTGCGCGCCACGCGCCGCGCATCGCGGCCGCCGCTCCCGCCTCCCGCACCCCCTCAGCCGTACTCAGATGGACATTCCCATGCAGACAGAAAGCTTCATTCCGGGCAAGGATGCCTCGCTCGAATCGTCCATTGCCACCATGCAGGGCAAGCTCGAGGCGCTTGGCTTCCACGTCGAGGAGCGCTCCTGGCTGAATCCGGTGGATGGCGTCTGGTCGGTCCATGTGCGCGACCGCGACTGCCCGCTGCTGTTCACCAACGGCAAGGGCGGTTCGCGGCTGGCGGCCCTCGCGAGCGCCCTGGGCGAATTCTTCGAGCGCCTTTCCTGCAACTACTTCTGGACGCACTACTACCTCGGGGATCAGTTCGCCCAGCGCAGTTTTGCCCACTACCCGCGCGAAAGATGGTTTCAGCCCGGCGAGGATGGCGCATGGCCCAGGGAGTTGCTGACCCCCGAGCTGCACCAGCTGTACAACCCGGACGATTCGATCGACGCCAGTGCCCTGGTGGACCTGAATTCCGGCGACGCCGAGCGCGGCATCTGCGCCATCCCCTATGTGCGCCAGCGCGACGGGGCGACCGTCTGGTTTCCCGTCAACATCATCGGCAACCTGTATGTCAGCAACGGCATGTCGGCCGGCAACACGCCAATGGAAGCGCGCACCCAGGCCTTGTCGGAGATTTTCGAGCGCCACATCAAGTTTCGCATCATCAGCGAAGGGCTTTGCCTGCCTGACGTGCCGCAGCAGGTGATCGACCGCTATCCGCGCATCGCCGGCGGGATTCGCGACCTGCGCGAGGCGGGATTCGGCATCCTGGTCAAGGATGCGTCGCTCGGCGGCGAATATCCGGTGATGAACGTCACCCTGCTGCACCCGGAGGACCAGGGCTGCTTCTCCAGCTTCGGCGCCCATCCGCGCTTCGAGATCGCGCTCGAGCGCGCCCTCACCGAACTGCTGCAGGGCCGCGGCCTCGATGCGCTGGCCGGCTTCCCCGCGCCCGGCTTCGATCTGGACGAAATCGCCGCATCGCCCAACCTCGAGATCCATTTCGTGGACTCGAGCGGCATCATCAGCTGGAACTTCCTCGGCGACACGCCGGACTTCGAATTCTGCGACTGGAATTTCAGCAACCCCGAGACAAACTCGACGGCCGAGGACTACCAGTGGCTGGTCGACCGCGTGCATCGCTCCGGCCACGACATCTACATCGCCGACTTCGAGCACCTCGGCGTCTATGCCTGTCGCATCCTGGTGCCGGGCATGTCGGAAATCTACCCGCTGGACGATCTGGAATGGGAGAACAACAGCGTCGGCAATACCATCCGCGAGGCCATCCTGCACCTGCCGGAACTGGACGACGAGGAATGCGCCGACCTGCTCGACACGCTGAACGAACTCGACCTGCAGGACCAGCGCCCCGTCGCCGCGCTGATCGGGCTGGCGGCGGATGAAGGCTCGCTCTGGAGCGACCTGCGCGTGGGCGAATTGAAGACTTTGCTGGCGCTGGCCATCGGCGACGAGGAGGCGATCCGCGAAGGCTGCGAATGGGTGCGCCACTTCGAACAGCTCGACGCCGGGCGGCGTCGCGTCTATCGCTGCATCGAAACCCTGCTCGATCTGGGCAGCGCCGAAGGACACCGCACGGCGCTGGAACATCTCTACGGCCGCGACACCGTGGCCACTGCCGAAGCGATGCTGCAGCAACAGCAGCGCTTCTTCGGCATCGAGGCGCCGGGCATGGGCCTCAAGGGCTGCGACCTGCACCAGCGGCTGCTGGCCGCCTACGCCAAGCTGCGCCACTGATTGGACCGTCGTCCCGGCGAAGGCCGGGACCCAGATGTGTGCTGGATTCCGGCCTTCGCCGGAATGACGAATCTGAAGTCTTGTGGCTCGGTCTATTTACAGACGTCGCGCTAGCGTTCGTCGAAGGACAACACCACGCGCTCGGTGAGCGGATGCGCCTGGCAGGCGAGGACGAATCCGTTGGCGACCTCGGCCTTGTCCAGCGCGAAATTGCGCTCCATGCGCACCTTGCCTTCGACCACCTTGCAGCGACAGGTGCCGCAGACGCCCGAGGTGCAGGAAAACGGCACTTCCAGCCCTGCCGCCGAGGCCGCGTCGAGGATGCTCGGCTGGTCCTTGCGGAATTCGATTTCGCGCCGCATGCCGTCGCGGACGATGACCACCCTGGCCTGCTCGGCGTCGCCCGGCTGCGCCTCATGCACCACCGCGCCCACCGGCGCGCCGGCCGGCAGGGCGACGCCGAAGCGCTCGATGTGGATACGCTCGCCCGGCACGCCCGCCGCCAGCAGCGCGGCCTCGGCCTCGTCGTTCATCTGGAAGGGGCCGCAGACATAGACATGGTCGATCGTCGCCGCGGGCACCACGGTGGCGAGGAACTCGCCGATCTTGTCGCGGTTCATCACGCCCATGTTGATCGGCGAATCGGTCGGCTCATCGGAGAACACATGCTGCAGGGCCAGCCGCGTCATGTAGCGGTTCTTCAGGTCCTCGATCTCTTCCTTGAACATCGTCGAGCGCAGCATGCGGTTGCCGTAGATCAGCGTGAAGCGGCTGAGCGGCTCGCGCGCCAGCACCGTCTTCATGATCGAAAGGATCGGCGTGATGCCGCTGCCGCCGGCGATGCCGACATGATGGCGTCTTGCCTGCGGCTCGATGGGCACGAAGAAGCGCCCCTGCGGCGCCATGGCGCTGATGCTGTCGCCCGGGCGCAGGTGTTCGTTGATCCAGTTCGAGAACACGCCGCCCTTGACCCGGCGCACGCCGACGCGCAATTCGCCGTCGTCGACGCCGGCGCAGATCGAGTAGGAGCGGCGCAGATCCTGGCCGTCGATGTTGGCGCGCAAGGTCAGGTACTGGCCCTGGGTGAAGCCGAAAACCGAGCGCAGCTCGGCAGGCACCTCGAAGCTGACGATGGTCGCCTCGGCGGTGTCGGGCTCGATGCTGCGCACGCGCAGTTCGTGGAAGAGTGTGGACATGTGCCTTTAGCGCTTAAATGGGTTTGAAGTGTTCGAAGGGCTCGCGGCAATCGAGGCAGCGATGCAGCGACTTGCAGGCCGTCGAGCCGAAGGCGGACAGCCGCTCGGTGCGTGCGCTGCCGCAGCGCGGGCAAGGCACGGCAGCCTGCCGGCGGCCGACGATGCGGATCGGCACGGCGCCGTCGGCCGGCACCGGGCCGGGCGGCGCGATGCCGTATTCCAGCAGCTTGCGCCGGCCCTCGGCGCTGATCCAGTCGCTGCTCCATGCCGGGGCGCGGCGCATGGTCACGCGCGCCGGACCGAGGCCGGCGGCCTCGACCGCATCGAGCACGCTGCGCTCGATCACTTCGGTCGCCGGGCAGCCGCTGTAGGTCGGCGTCAGCACGATCTCCAGGCCGCCGTCGCGCTCAAGCACCTCGCGCACCAGCCCGAGATCGACCACGGAAAGTGCCGGCACCTCGGGGTCCAGCACCTCGTTAAGTGCGGCCCAGGCGTGCTCGACGCGGGACACGGAAGCGACTACCGTCACCACGCGCCGCCGGGATAGGTGCGCTGCAGGTACTGCATTTCGGCCAGCAGGTAGCCCATGTGTTCGCTGTGCACGCCGCGCTTGCCGGTGCTGCGGAAAGTCGCTTCCGCGGGGATCGCCAGTTGCGCCTCGCCGAGGACTTCGCCCATCTCGGCGAGCCAGGGCGCGCGCAGTTCCGACCAGGCCGGGCCGAGGCCGCAGGCCACCGCCACGTCGTCTACGGCGTCGGCCTCGAACAGCTCGGGCGTGTAGGGCCATACCAGAGCCAGCGCCGCTTCGCAGCGGCGGCGCGACTCGTCGGTGCCGTCGCCCAGGCGCACCGCCCAGTCGGCCGCGTGCTGCTGGTGGTAGCGCGCCTCCTTCAGGGCCTTGCCGGCGATCGCCGCGAGTTCGGCATCGCTGGAATCGCGCAGCCGCTCCCACATCAGCTTGAGCCACGTTGCCACGATGAGATTGCGCAGCACGGTGAAGGCGAAGTCGCCGCGCGGCAGTTCGGCCAGCGTCGGGTTGCGGTAGTCGCCTTCGTCGCGCAGGAAGGCGAGCTGGTCTTCGTCGTAGCCCTGCCCGCTGCGCTGACCGGCGAGCGTCAGCAGCGCGCGCGCCTGGCCGATCAGGTCGAGCGCCATGTTGGACAGCGCGATGTCCTCTTCGAGTATCGGCGCGTGGCCGCACCACTCGCCGAGGCGCTGACCGAGAATCAGGCAGGTGTCGGAGAGGCGCAGCAGGTACTGCAATTCAGGCGCGGCGGGAATCCGGATTGAAGCGACCATGGTCTGTGTGCCTTACATGTGGTCTACCGAACCCGGCAGCTTGTAGAACGTCGGATGGCGATATACCTTGTCCTCGGCGGGATCGAAGTACATGTCCTTGTCGCCCGGATCGCTGGCGACAATCTGGTCGGAGCGCACCACCCAGACGCTGCTGCCTTCCTGGCGGCGCGTATAGACGTCGCGCGCCATCTGCACCGCCATCTTGGGGTCGGCGGCGTGCAGGCTGCCGCAATGCTTGTGGTCGAGGCCGGCCTTGGTGCGGACGAAGACTTCCCACAGCGGCCATTCGTTTTCAGGTTTCATGCTGCCTCCTTGAGATTCTGTTTCCGCGCGTGGACCAGCGCCGCCTCGCGCACCC
>Ga0208753_100567_pt1 | contig 14297 bp, 7 predicted proteins | sample LakWasMet37_LOW7_2_FD_183877 | JGI IMG/M metagenome (GOLD analysis project Ga0208753, IMG submission 183877) | Freshwater sediment methanotrophic microbial communities from Lake Washington under simulated oxygen tension - Sediment Metagenome... | ecosystem: Environmental > Aquatic > Freshwater >... | reverse complement strand
TGGCCTATTCTGTTGAAAAACCCCTTGACATGCCATATGCATGGCGGTTATGATTATGGCATTGTTTAGGAGGATGCATTGCCATGATGGGTCGCCAAGCAACGGGTCGTGAGCAACTGTTCTACACCTTCAGTATGGAAGACCATGTTCCAAAGGAGCATCTGCTCCGAGGCATTCATCAGTTTCTCGACCTGACTGCGTTCCGGCAGCACCTGGAACCGTTCTACAGTCCCGTCGGACGGCCCTCGATTGATCCGGAACTGATGATCCGCATGCTGATCGTCGGCTACTGCTTCGGGATTCGTTCAGAGCGGCGCCTGTGCGAGGAAGTCCATCTCAACTTGGCCTACCGCTGGTTCTGCCGGCTGGGCCTGGAAGATTCGGTGCCGAATCACTCGACGTTCTCCAAGAACCGGCATGGTCGCTTTCGGGACAGCGAAGCCTTTCGCCATTTGTTCGAAGGCGTCCTTCAGCGCTGCATGGCGGAAGGACTGGTACGCGGCGAAGGCTTTGCGACCGACGCCAGCATCGTCAAGGCCGATGCTCAGCGGCAGAGTGGCGTACCGGGGAATGAGCCGATTGATTGGGGTAACCCGGACGAGGCAACTCGACCGGTGCGCGAGTACCTTGCGGCATTGGAGGAGACGAATGATCCGGGTACGCCACGTAAATCCATCTCGCTGACGGATCCCGCGGCCTCCTGGACTTGTGCTCCTGGTGGTCCGGCCTTCTTCGCCTATTCGACCAACTATCTGATCGATCTCAAGGCCGGCATCATCCTCGATGTCGAAGCATCCGCCGTCAATTCGGCCGCCGAGGTTGATGCTACCAAGACGATGATTGATCGGGTCGAGGACAAGTTCGACCTGAAGCCCGAACGCCTGGTCGGCGACACCAACTACGGTTCAGCCGCCATGCTTGGCTGGCTGGTCGATGAGAAGCAGATCGAACCGCATGCGCCGGTTTGGGACAAGACCGTGCGTGAAGATGGAACATTCTCGTCCAGCGAGTTTGAGTGGAATGCGCAGACCAAGGAATACCGCTGCCCCACAGGCAAGGCACTTCGCTCCAATTGGCGCTCCTTCAAGAATCCCCGCACACATCTTACGAAGGTGGACACCATCGTCTATCGCTCAAGCCAGCTCGACTGCGCCAAATGCCCGATGAAGAACCAATGCTGTCCGAACACCTCGATTCGCAAGATCGCCCGCAGCATTCATGAGGACGCCCGCGACGTGGCTCGTGCCATTGCCACAACCGATGCTTACGCACAGTCACGCAAGGATCGAAAGAAGGTCGAAATGCTGTTCGCTCATCTCAAGCGCATCCTGAAACTCGACAAGTTGCGATTGCGTGGCTTCAGTGGTGCGAAAGATGAGTTCTTGCTGGCAGCAACCGCGCAGAATTTACGACGAATGGTAATGTGGTTGATGCCAAGAACACCAAAACCAGAACTGGCCCCCGCATAACAGCGGGTTGGAGGCGTGTCGCCTTCAGAATCTCACCATCAACTTCGCCAGCACTTCAGTTTCTCCACAGCCGGCCTCATCTGCCAAAAGTTAAAACCGACTTTTTCAACAGAATAGGCCGAAAGCTCACCTCGGCCTTGAATCCCAAGCGCGCATCGAATCCGGCCGCCCCGGCCGGTCCTACTTCTTCCGATAGGTGTCCAGATTGATGCCTTCGCGCGCCATGGCGGCAGCGACCGGCGGCACTGCTGCCAGGCGCTCGACGTAGGCCTTGTAGACCGGCAGCGATGCGGGGTCGATGCCGGCAAGGCCTCCCCAGCGCAGAAAGACCAGTGCGTAGGCGTCGACAAAGGAGAGCTTGTCGCCCAACAGGAAGGGCGACGCCTTGTCCGCCAAGCCTTGAATGCGCTCGAGGCTTGAGCGGAACTTCTCCGTGGCGAGCCGCTTGACTTCCGCCTGCGCCGCCTCGCCGTCGGCGAAGTTCCCCGGACGGAAGATGTGGGTGAATGTCGGATGGACGGTGTTGTTCATCCAGGCGAAGGTGGACATCGCCTGCGAACGCTGCCAGGGCTCGGCCGGAAGGAGCCCGGCCTGGGGATAGCGGCGGTCGAGATAGTCGCAGATCGCCAGAATCTGGCTCAGGGGTTTGCCATCGACCACCAGCAGCGGCACCAGGCCCAGCGGATTCAGCGCCAGATATTCCGGCGAATGCTGCTCGCCCTTGTGCAGTTTCACTGCCCGGGGCTCGAAGCCCTCTCCCGTGGCGGCCCTGATCGCTTCCAGGCCCACGTGGGGGACGAACGAACAGGCACCGGCACCGTAGTAAAGCTCCATCATGAAATGTCTCCTTTGTTATGGCCGCCATTTTGGCAGCGGATTGCATGGTCGAATATTACCGGCTGGCCGCAATATCGCGGCCGGCAATCGCTGCAAATGATACTGGCCGGGATGCAAAGGCCGACTATGCTTGGGGTTCTGCAATCGAGTCATTAGACCCGGGAACCCCTGGAAAGGCTGGCGATCATGGGAATCGTGTTCAAGGGCGCGGCGGCCATCGTGACCGGAGGCGCCTCCGGCATCGGGCAATCCATCGTCCGCGCCCTGGCGGCGCGGGAAGCGCGCGTGATCATCGCCGACATCGACGGCGAAGGCGCCGAAGCCGAGGCAGCGGCCTTGCGCGCCAAGGGCTGCGAGGCGGCGGCGAAAACGGTCGATGTGACCGATGCCGCGGCGGTGGAACGATTGGTGGCCGATGTCGAGAAACGCTGGGGGCGGCTCGACTTCCTCTTCAACAACGCGGGCATCATGTACGTCGGGGAACTGCTCGACATGGGCGACGATGCCTGGCAACGCCTGATCGATGTAAACCTGTGGGGCGTCGCCAACGGCGTACGCGCCGCGTACCCTCGCATGGCAAGGCAGGGCTCCGGGTGCATCGTGAACACAGGCAGCATTGCCGGCCTGGGTCCGGCGCCGGGCTTCGCCATCTACGCCGCCACCAAGCACGCCGTGGTCGGCCTGTCGCAATCCCTGCGCGCAGAGGCCAGGCAATATGGCGTGCAGGTGAACGTGCTTTGTCCCGGATTCGTCAACACTCCCATGGTCCGCAACGCCAGTTTCGCCGGGATGGACGGCGCGGCGGCGGCGGCGGCGATGCGCAAACGCGGCGCCTTTGCCGAACCGGACCAGGTGGCTGCCGACCTCATGAAGGGAATCGAGCGCGACACGCCGGTCATCGTGACTCCTGCGACAGCCAGGCTGGCGATGGCTATCCTGCGCTACGCACCCGTCACCGGCGAGCTTTTCGCAGGCAGGTTCATGGCAGCCATCCGCTCGTTCCGCAGCCGGAAATAGCCGTCCCGGGCGGTCAGTGCGACGCGTCGATGGTCTCGTCGTAATGGCGGAAGGCATCGCGAAGTGTGCTGACCAGCTCGGCCTCTTCCCATGGCTTGGTGATGAACTTGTAGATTTCCCCGAGGTTGATCGCCTCGGTCAGGCTGTCCAGCCCCGTATAGCCCGACAGCACCATGCGCACGGTCCTGGGATGTATCTTGCGAACGCGGGCGAGCAGTTCGGAGCCGCTCATGCCGGGCATGCGCTGATCGGTCAGGATCACGCCCACCTCGTGCTCGGCGAGCAGGGCCAGGGCTTCCTCGCCGCTATTGGCAATGAGGATGTTGTAGTTCTCGCGCCGCAATAGGCGCTTGAGCGACGACAGGACGCTCGGCTCGTCGTCGACCAGCAACAAAGTGGAGATCTTGGTCTCGCCGGCGGCTTGCGGCGGACTGAACGAACCGAGAAAGCGCGCCATCTCCTCGGCCGGCAGCGGCGGACTGACGAAGTTCCCCTGCATCACGTCGCATTGCAGCGAACGCAGATAGCGTGCCTGGCCCTGATCCTCCACCCCTTCGGCGACAATTTCGAGCCCGAGGCTGTGACCCAGCGCGATGATGGCCTTGACGATCAAGGCGTTGCCGATGTTGGTCGTCATGTCGCGGATGAAGGCGATATCCACCTTCAGCCTGTTTGCCTCCAGCTGCGGCAGGAAGGCCAGCGAGGAGAAACCGGTGCCGAAATCGTCGATCGAAATGCGAATGCCGAGCGCCTTGAGTTCCGCAAGCGCCTTGAAGGACCGTTCGCGGTCGGCCATGACGACTTTTTCGGTGATTTCGATTTCGAGTTGTTCGGCGGCGATACCCGTCCGCGCCAGCGCCTTCTTGACCGCTGCAACCAGGTGTTCGCGGCTCAGCTGGACTGCCGAGATATTCACCGACGTCTGGCCCGCGGTCAACCCGGTGTCCGACCATTGCTTCATCTGGCGGCAAGCCTCGCTCAGAACCCAGTCGCCCAGCTGCACCACCAGGCCGGTTTCTTCGGCCAGCGGAATGAACTCGCCGGGAAGCATCATGCCGCGTTCGGGATGTTGCCACCGGACCAGCGCCTCGAGGCCGACGATCTGGCCGTTGATCAGGTCGACCTGGGGCTGGTAATAAAGAAGCAACTCCTGCCGATCGAGCGCAAGGCGCAAGTCGCTTTCCAGCGTGAGGCGCTTTTTGGCCCGGTCCGTCATTTCCGGCGAGAAGAACTGCAGGCTGCCGCGGCCCTGCGTCTTGGCCTGATTCAGGGCCGCATCCGCGTTGCTCTGCAGGACTTCCGCTTCCCTGCCGTCCGCCGGGTAGAGCGCGATGCCTATGTTGACGCCTACATAGACGCTGCTGCCCTCGAGCAGGAAGGGCTCGGCCAGCGCATCGATCATGCGCTGCGCCCGCAGGTCGATCCCGGGCATGCCCTCGTCGCTGCCGAGGATGATGCCGAACTCGTCGCCGCCGACGCGGGCCACGGCATCGCTTTCCGGCACCAGTGCCTGCAGGCGCTTGCCCACCTCGACCAGCATCTCGTCGCCCAGATGATGTCCCAGGCTTTCGTTGATGATCTTGAAATTGTCCAGATCGAGCGACAACAGGGCGAACTGGGTGCCGTTGCTGTTGGCGTGCAGGATCGCATGTGCCAGCAGTTCCGCGAACAGCACACGGTTGGGCAGGCCGGTGAGCCCGTCGCGATGGGCGAGGGTGCGGTATTTCTCTTCGCTGACTTCCAGCATGGCGGTGCGCTGCGCAACCAGGTCTTCGAGGAAGCGGCGCAAGCGGGCCAGTTCCAGATGGGTGCGGATGCGCGCCCTCACCTCGTCGATGTCGAAGGGCTTGGTAATGTAATCGGCGGCGCCCAGCTCGAAGCCCAGCACCTTCTCCTCGGTGGTGCCGATGACCGTGACGAAGATGACGGGAATGCGGTTGCCAGCCGGGGTCGCCTTGATGCGGCGGCACACCTCGTAACCGTCCATCTCCGGCATGACGACATCCAGCAGCACCAGATCGGGCGGCGTCGCACCGTGCACTATTTCGAGTGCCTTGAGGCCGGAACCGGCCACCATGATGCGGTACTCGCCCTTCAAGGCCTCGAGCAGTTCGTGAATGTTTGCCGGCACGTCATCGACCACCAGCAGAGACGGCGGATGCGCCGGATCGGCGTGGGCCGCGATGTCGAACATCACGGGGCGCTGCCGAAAGCGCTGCAATTCGAGCTGATTCTTCACCCGCATCTTCAACAGGTCCGGATTGACCGGCTTGGTGATGTAATCGGCGACGCCCTGGGCGAGGCCGCGTGCCTCGTCGGCCGGCTCCGCCAGGGCGGTGACGAAGATCACCGGTATCTCGGCCGTGGCCGGGTCGATCTTGAGGGCGGCCAGCACGGCATAGCCGTCCATCTTCGGCATCTGGATGTCGAGCAGGATCAGGTCGGGCCGTGGCTGGCGGCGCGCCAGTTCGAGAGCCTTCTCGCCGCTGGTGGCGGCCGTGATGGCATAGTCGTCGCGCAGGATGCTCATCAGCGCATGCAGGTTCTCGGCCACGTCGTCGACGATCAGGATCCGCGGGCGGTCGTCCGCCTGTTCATTCGCCTGGGCGCTGGTAATTTCGTTCATGAGGTCCTCGCCGGGTCGGAGGCTTCCAGTTTATGCAATTGCGCCAGCGCCGCATCGATATCGAAATCGTCGACCAGCAATGCGATGGCGGCCACTTCCGCTTCGAGCGGCGTACCCGCCACCGCGCTGCCTAGCCTGGCGAGCGCGGGTTCGGCGGCGCCCAGATCATATTTCAGCGCATGCTCCAGCAGCGCGAGCAGTTCGCGCAAGGCTGCGGGTGTGAGCGGCGTGGAGGCGGCAAGGCCCGGTGCAGGCGCAGCGGCCATGCCGTCGATCTCCTGCATCGCTTGCGCCCATGCCACTTCCACTTCTTCCAGCGCGACCTCGTCCGGCACTTGTCCCTGCTTGAGCCGGTTGTCGATGGCGGTGATCTTTCCGTACAGCGCATGGGCGCCGAGGCTTCCGGTCACGCCCTTCAGGGCATGGCAATGCGCCTCGGCGCGTCCAAGGTCATTTTCCGCGAGCAGGCGCCGCAGTTCGGCAATGGCGCCGCGATAGTGCTCGCAAAAGCGCCTGAGCTGCCGGCGATAGGCATCGGCCTTGCCGCCGATGCGGCGCAAGCCATCGTGCACGTCGAGACTGGTCAGGGCCAGCAGATCGGCCGGGATTCCGTTCTCGCGCGGCGCCGCACCGGCGGACAGGGATCCCGGTCGACTCGGGCGTACATCGGGCAACCGTACCCAGCGCGCCAACGACGCCATCAGCTGGTTCGGCACGATGGGCTTGGTGACATGATCGTTCATGCCGGCCGCGTGGCTCTTTTCGCCATCCTGCGCCATCGCCAGCGCGGTCATGGCGATGATGGGCAATGCGGCGAAACGTTCGCCGCCGGGGTTTTGCGCCATTGCACGAATGCGGCGCGCCGCTTCAAGGCCATCCATCACCGGCATCTGGATGTCCATCAGCACGCCGTCGTAGTCCCGCTGTTGCACCTTGTCGAGGGCGATCTGGCCATTCTCCGCCTCATCGACCTCGATACCCTCGCTGCGCAACAGCTCGGTGGCGAATTCGCGGTTGATGTCATTGTCCTCGACCAGCAACAGGCGCGCACCGGCCAACTGGCCGCTGCTGCCCGATTCGGGCCTGCCGGCGCGGATCCCGGCGTCGCTGCCGAGGATGCGCCCGCGCCCCAGTACCGAGAGTATGGTATCGAGCAGCGTCGATGGCGATACCGGCTTGATCAGGAAGCCATCGACCCCCGCCTGCTCGGCAAGCCGGATCACATTCTCGCCGCCGTAGGCGGTCACCATCACCAGCTTGGGCTGGCGCGCAAGCCCCGTGTCGCGATGAATGCGCTCGATTGCCTCGTCGCCGTTCATGCCGGGCATGCGCCAGTCCATCAGCACCAGATCGTAAGGCTTCTCGGCAGCGGCCAGCGTGGCGAGGGCAGCCGGCCCGCTGACGGCGACATCGACCTCCAGTTGAAAGAAGCGCAGCATCTCGGCCAGAATCTCGCGCGACACTTGGTTGTCATCGACCACCAGCACGCGGATACCCTGCAACAATGGCCCGACTTGTTCGATCAGTTCGTTCCGGGGCGATTCCCGGGCGATCTTGAGCTGCACCGTGAAGCAGATCGTGGTGCCCTTGCCCGGCTGCGAGTCCTCGACCCAGATGCGTCCTCCCATCAACTCGACGAGGTTCTTGCTGATCGCGAGCCCCAGGCCCGTGCCACCGAAGCGGCGCGTGGTCGATTGATCGGCTTGGGTGAATTTCTCGAACAGTCTGGTCTGCACTTCCGGCGTCATGCCCATGCCGGAATCGCGCACACAAACCTGAATGGTGAGGTCGGTTTCGCTGACGTTGATGCGGCGAAAGGCCAGTTCCACTTCGCCCTGCTCGGTAAACTTCACCGCGTTGCTGCACAGGTTGAGCATGACCTGCCCCAAACGCAGGGGATCGCCGATCAACAGCGGCGGAATCGACGCGTCGTAGCGAATCAGAAACTCTATGTTCCTGTGCCCGGCCTGGTAGCTGATGGAATCGGTCAACTGCTCCAGCACGGCGTCGAGCCCGAATTCGACCTGCTCGATGTCGAGCTTGCCGGCTTCTATTTTCGAGAAATCGAGGATATCGTTGATGATGCCCAGCAGCGAATGCGCCGCGCCCTGCGCCTTGGTGAGCTGCTTGTGCAGCGCGGGTGACAGCTCGTTTTTCAATGCGAGATAGAGCAAGCCGAGAATCGCATTCATCGGCGTGCGGATCTCATGGCTCATGTTGGCGAGAAAGTCGCTCTTAACCTGCGTCAGCCGCTCGGCTTCCTCCTTCGCCGCCGCCAACTCCCGCGTGCGCTCGACCACGAGCCGTTCGAGATTGGCGCGCTGCTCTTCGAGTTCCTTCGCCGTCTGCGCCAGCGCGCGGGTGCGCTGCTCCACCTTTTGGCGCAGCAGCAGGCTGGCGGCGACCGACAGCGTCAAGGTTGCGCCGAGCGCCGCAAGCAGCCAGCGCACCCAATGCGGTACCAGTACCTCGGGAGGCGCCGCCATGGCATGGTGCAGGGCATCGAAATAGATCGAGTCGGCATCGCCACGCCAGGCCGTCAGGTGTGCGTCGATGCGCTCCAGCAGATCGGCATTGCGGCCATTGGCCGTCGCGAAATACAGATTGCTCGGCAGAAAGACGATCGGCGTCTCCTGCAGCCTGTATTTGGCGCCGCTGCGCGAGGCGAAGAAGCTGTTGGTCACCACCGCATCCGCCTTCCCTGCCACTACGGCGGCATAGCCCTGGTCCAGGGATGTCACGGTCAACGGCTGGTAGGCGTAGTTGCCGCTTGCCATGATCTGGGCAAAGAAGGCCTGCTGGATACCGCCTTGCAGGATGGCGATGCGCTTGCCGGCCAGATCGGCCAGCGACATCACCTTGAGCCCCGGGGCGCTGTAGACCTGCGACCAGCTGCTGGCGACCGAAACGGAGTGAAAGTCGTAGCGCCAGTCGCGCTCGATGGAATAGGCCACATCGGGCATCAGGTCGAGTTGCCCCTGCTCCAGTTGCGCCAGGCAGTCCGCCCATTGGCACGGAACATAGCGCAACCGCCAGCCCTCGATCCGCGCCATCTCGTCCAGCAGCTCGACGAACAAGCCGGCCGGGCGTCCGTTTGCAGCCGTATAGACCTTCGGCGCGTTTTCGTAGAGCCCGACCGCAATCACCCGCGGGCCACCCGACGCTCCCGATCCCGTGGACCGTTGCCATGCGGCCACGGCGAGCAAGGCGAGGACCGCGAGAATCGCAGCAGCTAGCAGGAGGCGCGACTGTTTCATGGCCAATGTCATTGTTGCCTCGTGACCGGTCGAACACTATAGCGTCATTTGAAGTTCGCCTCGCAATCACGGATCAGGTGATATTCGCCGGGCCGACGCGTGCAAGCCGTCGTTGGCGTACTGCGGGATCCCTTGCCGTGATTTCCGCATTGCATTTCTGCCATATTGAAGATGCTACTCGCGAAGCAACGATGGCGTTACACTGCGTGCATGACATTCTCTGCTCCGTCACGGAGGGGGATTGCCCGGGCCGAGTTGCAAGGTCTTCGTCCCAACAGACTTCGGAAGCCCCTACAGTGGCCTCACAGCTTGATACCACGGTCGAAGCGAGGGTCGAAAGGCTTGGCCGCTATTGCGCGCTGCTCTCCGCCATCGACCGCGAGATCATTCGTCCCCGCAGCCGCGACGCGCTGTTCGCCCGCGTCTGCCCGCTCGCCGTCGACGTCGGCGCCATGAGGATGGCCTGGATCGGCCAGGTCAGCGCCGATGGCCTCGGCATCGCGCCCGTGGCGGACACGGAAGGCACCGAATTCCGCGAGAAGGTGAACAAGCTCCATGTTGAAACGATCCGCAACGTGCTGTCCGGCCATACCGATCTGGAAACCGTGGCCGACGCAATCAATCGCGGCGCCATCTGCCGCTTTCTGACCAAGCCCTGGGAAGACGAAATGCCGCACAACCAGATCCACGAGGCCTTCCGCGTCGCACGAGGCCTGGCGCGTCTCTGAGGAAGCAAGACGCCATGTCCGTCCATGACCGCGCATTCGTGCCGACGACCCGGCACTGGGTCCTCGTCACGCTCTGCCTGCTCCTTCTGCTGGCAACGGGTTTGTACCGCACCCACGCCGTCCTGTACGAGCACGCGCGGAACATGGCGCAGCAAACGCTGTACTCGGTCGGGTCGACCAAAGGCAGGGAAATTCGCCAATGGCTCGGCGATCGCCTGATGTTTCTGACCGAGCCCCCCAACGGCATCATGGTCCGGAGCCTCAATCACCTGCTGAAGCACCCTGAATCCGAAGCTGCCACTCGTGAGCTGGCGGCCCGCTTTCGTCATATGCATGCCGCGATTCCCGAGATCTCCTCGATCTGGCTGTACGACCTCGAGGGCCATCCGGTCATGGGCAGCAAAGCCGCCCATTCCCTGCTCGATGCGCTCCATCGCGAAGATATGCGTCGTGTGCGCGAACTGCGCCGGGCCGGCTTCATCGATCTCCATCGAGTGGACGGCGCAACAGGCAATGTCGTGCTCGACATCCTGGTACCCCTGATCAGCGGGCCTGAAGAAAGTGAAGTCGTGATCGGCTACGGACTCTTTGAAATCGACCCGGTGCAGCAGCTCTATCCGATACTCGGCCGCTGGCCTGTATCCAGCACCACTGCCGAGAGTGTCCTGGCGCGACGCGAAGGGGCGGATGTGGTCTTCCTCAATCCCCTGCGCCACAAGGCGGCACCCCCGCTGAGCCTGCGCCTGCCGGTCGATACACCGGGACTCATTTCAGGCAGGGCGCTGCGCGGCGAAGGTGAAGTGCTGGCCGGCGCGGACTACCGCGGCGCGCCCGTGCTGGGCCTCGTTCTCGAGATCCCGGAGACCGACTGGCTGCTGATCAGCAAGATGGACGAAAGCGAAATCTATCAGGAGGCTCGACGCGATTTCGTCTGGATTACTGCCGTCAGCGTGCTCTTCCTGGCCCTGCTTCTCGCCCTGGGCCGCGTCATCTTCGCCACCTTGCGCGCGCGGGCGCGCGAGGCGCGCTACCGTCTGCTCGCCGAGAGCGGCAACGACATGATCTGGCTCTATGATCTGGCCGCGCAGCGCTTTACCTACGCCAGTCCGTCCGTCGAACGGGTGCGCGGCTATACCATGGCCGAATCGCTGCAACAAACCCTTCAGGATGTTCTGACGCCTGAGGCCTACCGGACAGCCCAGGCAGAACTGTCCAAATGGCTGGCGGCCTTTGCCGCGGGCAACGCGTCCGACCGCACCCGGACCTACGAGTTCGCCCAAACGTGCAAGGACGGCGGGACGATCGATACCGAGGTCGCGGTTACGCTGATTGCGGATGCGCAGGGCCGGCCCACCCACCTGCAGGGCATCACGCGCGACATCACCGAGCGCAAGCACGCCACGGACGAACTGCGCAAGTTCTCCCTGGCCGTGGAGCAAAGCCCGGAGAGCATCGTCATCACCAATCTCGACGGCAGCATCGAGTACGTCAACGAAGCCTTCGTCCGCGCCACCGGCTACACCCGGGAGGAGGCGTTCGGCCGGAACCCGCGCATCCTTCAGTCCGGAAAGACGCCCAAAGCCAGCTACCAGGAGATGTGGGCCAACTTGACCCGGGGATTGCCGTGGCGCGGCGAACTGCACAACCGGCGCAAGGATGGCAGCGAGTATCTCGAACTGGCCAGCATCAACCCCATCCGCCAAGCCGACGGCCGGATCACCCACTACCTCGCGGTCAAGGAGGACATCACCGAGCGCCGCCGCATCGAGGAAGCGCTCGCCGAAAGCGAAGAAAAATTCCGCAACATCTACGACACGATCAACGACGCCCTGTTCATCCACGACGCCGAGAGCGGCCGCATTCTCGACGTCAATGCCAGCGCCTGCCGGTTGTACGGGCGCAGCCGCGAGCAGATGGTCGGCCTCGATATCGGCGAGTTCAGCGCCGACGGCGTTCCGCTGGCCCGGCAAACCGCGCGGGAGCGCCTCCGGCTGGCCCATGAGCAGGGATGGCAGGCATTCGACTGGCAGGCCCGCGACAGCGCCGGTCGGCAGTTCTGGGTCGCGGTGAATCTCAAGAGGCTCGATCTCGGCGGCGGGCAGCGGGTTCTGGCCGTGGTGCGCGACATCGACGCCCGCAAGCAGGCCGAGGAAGACTTGAAGCGGGCTTACGCCGAGGCCAAGGCGCTCAACGCCAAACTGACGGAAGCGCAGAACCAGCTGCTGCAATCGGAGAAGATGGCCTCGATCGGCCAGCTGGCGGCCGGCGTGGCCCACGAACTCAACAACCCGATCGGCTTCGTCTCCTCCAACCTCGGCTCGCTGGAGAGCTATCTGAAGGACATTTTCGCCATCATCGCGGCCTACGAAGCGGCGGCGGCCGCTCTCCAGGCGCCGCCGCTCGAGGCCGTGCGCGCGCTCAAGGCGCAGAAGGACTACGAGTATCTCAAGACCGATATCGTCCAGCTCATGGCCGAATCGAAGGACGGCCTGAATCGCGTCGCCAAGATCGTGCGCGACCTCAAGGATTTCTCCCGCGCCGGCGATGCGAGTTTCCAATGGGCCGACCTGCACCAGGGCCTCGAATCGACGCTCAACATCGTCTGGAACGAGCTCAAGTACAAGTGCACGATCAAGAAGGAATACGGCGTGCTGCCGCAGGTGTGGTGCGTGCCCTCGCAGATCAACCAGATCTTCATGAACCTGCTGGTCAATGCCGCCCACGCCATCCCCGAAAAGGGCGAGATCACCATCCGCACCCGGCAACAGGGCGAGGAGGTCTTCGTCGCCATTTCCGATACCGGCACCGGCATCGCGCCCGAGCACCTCAACCGCATCTTCGAACCCTTCTTCACCACCAAGCCGGTCGGCAAGGGCACCGGCCTGGGCCTGTCGCTCGCCTACAGCATCGCGCAGAAGCACCAGGGCCGCATCGAGGTGCACAGCGAACCCGGCACGGGCACCACCTTCACCCTTTGGCTTCCGATCGAGGCCAAGGAGGTGGAGAATTCCGAAACCGCCGTCCTGCCAACGCCGACTCCCTGACGCCATGCCGCTCGCAGATATCGCCACGCTGTTCTACGCCACCATCGCGATGAGCCTGGTGCTCGCCTTCGCGCTCGGCGTGATATCGATCCGCCGCGGGATGGAGGGCTTGCGGTCATGGTCGGCGGCACTGGTGCTGTATGCGCTGTGCTATGTACTTCTCGGGGTGTACGATGTTTCCCCGAACCGGCCGGCGATCATAGGCTCCAACATTGCGGTGTCCGCTTTCCTCGCACTGTGGGCCAGCGCGATAGGCCGCCTCCGGGGCCTCTCGTTCGGTCAGGCGGCGATCTACACACCGGTGGTTCTGGTCGCCCTGGTAGTCACCGTCGTCGCGGACGATCCACGACTTCGAATCGGCATCAGCAACACGATCCTCCTCGTGCAACTGGGCCAGGTCGTCCATCTGCTGACCACGCAGCGGGAGCCGGCCCGCTCCGCAGGGCGCGCGCTGCTGCTCGTTGCCGCCGCCGTCACCGCAGTGATGCTGCTGCTGCGCATTGCCGCCGCCGTGACTGGAGCGGAACAGCTTGCCGGAGTCACCACGCGCAGCTTCGTTCAGACGATCACCTTCCTGGTCGCCATGGTAATGCCGGTGATCGGCTCGCTCGGGTTCCTGCTGATGATGAAGGAGCACGCCGACCGGGTGATCGAAGAAGGCAAGCACGTGCTGACGACGATCTTCGACAGTTCCGAGGAAAGCATCGCGCTGTTCCAGCGTGACGGAACCCTGCTGATGATCAACCGCAGGGGCGCAGAGCGCCTCGATGCCACGCCGGAGAAGATGATCGGCTTGCGCATGATCGACGTCATGCCGCCCGAGGTGGCCGGCCCGCGCATCGCCGCGATCCAGCGCGTGGCCGGAACGGGAGTCGGCGAATCACTGGTCGACCGGCGCGCCGGCCGCACTTTCCGCCTGACCTTCTATCCGATCGAGGGCGAAACGGAACGCGTGGTGGCCTACGGCGCCGACATTACCGAAGCGCTCGCCGCGGAAGAAGCCCTGCGCCGCAGCGAGGAACATTTCCGCGCCTTCTTCGAACGCTCCATGGTCGGCATGGCCACCACCAGCCCGACCAAGGGCTGGCTGGCCGTCAATCAGGCGCTGTGCGACATCCTCGGCTATCCGCGCGAGGAACTGTTGACCAAGACCTGGGCGGAACTGACCCATCCCGACGATCTCGCCGTCGACGTGGCCCAGTTCGACCGCATCGTCGCCGGCGAGAGCGAGGAATACTCGATGGACAAGCGCTTCATCCGCAAGGACGGCTCGGTGACCCATGCGCATATCGCAGCCCGCTGCGTGCGGCTGCCCGACG
>Ga0208753_100559_pt1 | contig 14454 bp, 16 predicted proteins | sample LakWasMet37_LOW7_2_FD_183877 | JGI IMG/M metagenome (GOLD analysis project Ga0208753, IMG submission 183877) | Freshwater sediment methanotrophic microbial communities from Lake Washington under simulated oxygen tension - Sediment Metagenome... | ecosystem: Environmental > Aquatic > Freshwater >... | reverse complement strand
ACTGCAAGCCATGCATGCGGCCGGCGTGCGCGGCGTGCGCTTCAATTTCGTCAAGCGCCTGGTCGATTTCACGCCGCGCGACGAACTCATGGAAATCGCCGCGCGCATCGCCCCGCTGGGCTGGCATGTGGTGATCTACTTCGAGGCGGTGGACCTGCCCGAGCTGTGGGATTTCTTCACCGCGCTGCCGACCACCATCGTCGTAGACCATATGGGCCGTCCCGACGTCGGCAAGCCGGTCGACGGGCCCGAGTTCGAGCTCTTCGTCAAGTTCATGCGCGACTACCCGAACGTCTGGAGCAAGGTCAGCTGCCCCGAGCGCCTGTCGGTCACCGGACCGAAGGCGCTGCGCGGCGAACCGGGTCTGGAACACGGTGCCTACCGCGACGTGGTGCCCTTCGCCCGGCGCATCGTCGAGACTTTCCCCGACCGCGTGCTGTGGGGCACCGACTGGCCGCATCCCAATCTCAAGGACCACATGCCCGACGACGGCCTGCTGGTTGATTTCATTCCGCATATCGCGACCACAGCGGAATTGCAGCACAAACTGCTGGTCGACAACCCAATGCGCCTTTACTGGCCGGAGGAAAGGTAAAGCCATGGCACTCGACAAACCCTACCAGGACGTTCCCGGCACGACGATCTTCGACGCCGAGCAGTCGCGCCTGGGCTATCACCTCAACCAGTTCTGCATGTCGCTGATGAAGGCGGAGAACCGTGCCCGCTTCAAGGCGAACGAGCGCGCCTATCTCGACGAGTGGCCGATGAGCGAGGAGCAGAAGCAGGCCGTGATGGCGCGCGACCTCAACTGGTGCATCCGCCTCGGCGGCAACATCTACTTCCTCGCCAAGATCGGCGCCACCGACGGCAAGTCCTTCCAGCAGATGGCCGGCAGCATGACCGGCATGACCGAGGAGGAATATCGCGACATGATGATCGCCGGCGGCCGTTCGGTCGAAGGCAATCGCGTGGTCGGCGAGGATGGCAATGCACAGGCACACCGCCAGCCGCAGGGCAAGTCGCAACAGAAAGCGGGAGCCTGAACATGGCCAGGATCACGGCAAGCGTCTATACCTCGCACGTTCCCGCCATCGGCGCCGCGCTCGATCTCGGCAAGAGCGGAGAGCCGTACTGGAAGAAGGTTTTCTCCGGCTACGAGTTTTCCAAGCAATGGCTCAGGGACAACACGCCCGACGTCATTTTCCTCGTCTACAACGACCACGCCAATGCCTTCAGCCTGGAGATGATCCCGACCTTCGCCATCGGCTGCGCGGCCGAGTTCGCGATTGCCGACGAGGGCTGGGGGCCGCGCCCGGTGCCGGTCGTCAAGGGACATCCGGAGCTCGCCGCCCATATCGCACAATCGGTGATCCAGGACGATTTCGATCTGACCATCGTCAATCGGATGCCGGTGGATCACGGTCTCACCGTACCCCTGTCGCTGATGTGCGGCCAACCCGCGGCATGGCCCTGCCCGGTGATTCCCTTCGCGGTGAACGTGGTGCAGTACCCGGTGCCGTCGGGCCGCCGCTGCTTCAATCTCGGCCGCGCCATCCGCAAGGCCGCCGCCTCCTACGACCAGCCGCTGAAGGTGCAGATCTGGGGCACGGGCGGCATGAGCCACCAGCTGCAGGGGCCGCGCGCCGGCCTCATCAACCGCGAATTCGACAACGCCTTCCTCGACCGGCTGATCGCCGATCCCGCCGGACTGGCGCAGATGCCGCACATCGACTACGTGCGCGAAGCCGGTTCGGAAGGCATCGAACTGGTGATGTGGCTGATCGCGCGCGGCGCCATGAGCGACAATCCGCCGCGCGTGGCGCACCGCTTCTACCATGTGCCGGCGAGCAACACCGCCGTCGGCCATCTGATATTGGAGAACACATGAGCAAGACCATCAAAGTCGCGCTGGCAGGCGCCGGCGCGTTCGGCATCAAGCACCTCGACGCGATCAAGCTGATCGACGGCGTCGAAGTCGTGTCGCTGGTCAGCCGCGACCTGGCGAAGACCCGGGAAGTTGCCGACAAGTACGGCATCGGCCATGTCAGCACCAACCTGGGCGACAGCCTGGCGCTGAAGGAAGTCGACGCGGTGATCCTCTGCACGCCGACGCAGATGCATGCAGCGCAGGCCCTGGCCTGCATGAATGCCGGCAAGCACGTGCAGATCGAGATCCCGCTGGCCGACAGCCTGGCCGACGCCGAGACGGTGCTGGCGATGCAGCACAAGACCGGGCTGGTCGCCATGTGCGGCCACACGCGCCGCTTCAATCCGAGCCACCAGTGGCTGCACAAGAAGGTAACCGCCGGCGAATTCAACATCCAGCAAATGGACGTGCAGACCTACTTCTTCCGCCGCAGCAACATGAACGCGCTGGGCCAGCCGCGCAGCTGGACCGATCACCTGCTGTGGCACCACGCCGCGCATACGGTCGATCTCTTTGCCTGGCAGACCGGCGGCAGCATCGTCGCCGCCAATGCCCTGCAGGGACCGATCCATCCGGGGCTGGGCATCGCCATGGACATGTCGATCCAGCTGAAGAGCAGCACCGGCGCGATCTGCACGCTGTCGCTGTCGTTCAACAACGACGGCCCGCTCGGCACCTTCTTCCGCTACATCGGCGACACCGGCACCTACATCGCCCGCTACGACGACCTGATCGACGCCAGGGACAACAAGATCGACGTGTCCAAGGTCGACGTCTCGATGAACGGCATCGAGCTGCAGGACCGCGAGTTCTTCGCCGCGATCCGCGAAGGCCGCGAACCGAACGGCAGCGTGGCCCAGGTGCTGCCCTGCTACCGCATCCTCGACCAGCTGGAGAAGCAGCTGGCGAAGAGCGCCTAGCGAAGGGGAACGCCATGCAACAGCGCCGCCTCGGCCCCTTCAGCGTCTCCGCCTTCGGCTTCGGCTGCATGAACCTGAGCCACGCCTACGCCGCGCCGCCCGCGCCGGAGGCCGCCGAAGCCTTGCTGCTGCGCGCACTCGAACGCGGCATCAATTTCTTCGACACCGCCGCGCTCTACGGCTTCGGCGTCAACGAGACGCTGGTCGGCCGCGTGCTCAAGCCGCACCGCGCGAAGATCGTGCTGGCCAGCAAGGGCGGCATGACCGGCATCGCCGGCAAGCGCGTGATCGACGGCCGGCCGCAAAGCCTCAAGCGCGACTGCGAGGACAGCCTGCAGCGCCTCCAGACCGACGTCATCGACCTCTACTACCTGCATCGCTGGGACAAGCAGGTGCCGATCGAGGACAGCATCGGCGCGCTGGCCGACCTGGTGCGCGCGGGCAAGGTGAAGACCATCGGCTTGTCCGAAGTGTCGGCGCTGACGCTGCGGCGCGCGCATGCCGTGCATCCGGTGACGGCGCTGCAATCGGAATACTCGCTATGGACCCGCGAACCGGAAATCGCCACGCTCGCCGCCTGCCGCGAGCTGGGCACGACCTTCGTCCCCTTCAGCCCGCTGGCCCGCGCCTACCTCACGGGCACCCTGCTCAAGCCGCAGGAGCAGCTCGAGCCGAAGGACATCCGCCACCAGATGCCGCGCTTCGATGCGGCCAACTACCCGAAGAACCTCGACCTGCTGCCCGAGTACCTGCGCATCGCCAACGCGGCCCACTGCACCCCGGCGCAGCTCGCGCTGGCCTGGCTGCTGGCGCAGGGCGAGGACATCGTTCCGATCTTCGGCACCCGCAACCCGCGGCACCTCGACGACAACGCCGGCGCCGCCAACGTGAAACTCGAACCCCGCATCATCGAGCGCCTGAACGCGCTGATCAATCAAAAAACCGTGACAGGGCCGCGCTACAACGCCGCCACGCAAGCGGAAATCGACACCGAAACTTTCTGATTCGGAGCAAGGGAGGCAGGACATGAATACCGGCAGGCAGAAACGCGTGATACCCGGCACCACGATTTTCGACGGCGACGTCGCACGCAAGGGCTACGCGCTCAACAAGATGTGCTTTTCCTTCAACTCGGCCGGGAACCGCGCCGAGTACCTCAAGGACAAGGAGGCCTACTGCGACAAGTACGGCCTCAACGAGCAGCAGAAGAAGGCCGCGCTGAGCCTGCAGGTGCTGGACATGCTCGCGGCCGGCGGCAACGCCTACTACCTGGCCAAGCTGGGCGGCATTTTCGGCCTCGACATGCAGGACGTCGGCGCGCAACAGACGGGCATGACCAAGGAAGCCTTCAAGGCGAAACTCGTGGAGGCAGGAAAATAGAATGGCCAAAATAGTCGGCGGCATCAACGTCACCCACGTGCCCTACATCGGGCGCGCGATTGCCAACAACCTGCAGCAGGACCCGTACTGGAAACCCTTCTTCGACGGCTTTCCGCCCGTCCGGCAGTGGCTGGCCAAGGTCAAGCCGGACATCGCCGTGGTCATCTACAACGACCACGGCCTGAACTTCTTCCTCGACAAGATGCCGACCTTCGCCATCGGCGCCGCGGCCGAATACAACAATGCCGACGAGGGCTGGGGCATCCCGACCCTGCCGCCCTACCAGGGCGAGGTGGATCTCTCCTGGCACATGATCGACTCGCTGGTCGAGGAGGAATTCGACATGGTCACCTGCCAGGAAATGCTGGTCGACCATGCCTTCACGATCCCGCTCGAACTGTTCTGGCCCGGCCAGCATCCCTGTCCCGTGCGCACCGTGCCGATCTGCGTCAACACCGTGCAGTTCCCCCTGCCGAAGCCGGCGCGCTGCTTCAAGTTCGGCCAGGCCATCGGCCGCGCCATCGAATCCTGGGACTCCGACGCGCGCGTCGTGGTGATCGGCACCGGCGGCCTTTCGCACCAGCTCGACGGCCAGCGAGCCGGCTTCATCAACAAGGAATTCGACCTCATGTTCATGGAAAAGCTCATCAGCGACCCGCTGTGGGTGACGCGCTATTCCATCACCGACCTGGTCGAGCTGACCGGCACCCAGGGCGTCGAACTGATCAACTGGCTCACCGCGCGCGGCGCGCTGCTTGGCGAAGTGGCGAAGGTACACGCCAACTACCACGTGCCGATTTCCAATACCGCTTCCGGCCTGCTTTGCATGCAGACCGTGTAATCGAAGGAGAGAAAATGAGAACACAAGTCGCCATCATCGGTGCCGGCCCCTCGGGGCTCATCCTCGGCCAGTTGCTGCACAAGGCCGGCATCGACGCCATCGTGCTCGAAGCGCACACCGGCGAGTACGTGCTGGGCCGCATCCGCGCCGGCGTGCTGGAGCAAGTCGCCGTCGACCTGCTCGACGAAATCGGCGTCGGCGCGCGCATGCACGCCGAAGGCCTGCCGCACAACGGCATCGACCTGCTCTTCGACGGCGTGCGCCACCGCATCGACTTCCCGGGCCTCACCGGCGGCAAGCAGGTGATGGTCTATGGCCAGACCGAACTGACCAAGGACCTCATGGAAGCGCGCGCCGCGGCCGGCCTGCCGACCGTTTACGAGGCGAAGGAGGTCAGCGTGCATGACTTCGACGGCGAGCGTCCGCGCGTGCGCTACACCAAGGACGGCGTCGCCCACGAAATCGAGTGCGACTTCATCGCCGGCTGCGACGGCTTCCACGGCGTCTGCCGCGCCAGCGTGCCGAAGAATGCCATCGCCAACTTCGAGCGCGTCTATCCCGTCGGCTGGCTGGGGCTGCTCTCCGACACGCCGCCGGTTTCCGAAGAGCTGATCTACGCCAAGCACGAGCGCGGCTTCGCGCTGTGCAGCATGCGCTCGCACACCCGCAGCCGCTACTACCTGCAAGTGCCGCTGACCGAAAAAGTGGAGGACTGGTCCGACGCGCGCTTCTGGGAAGAGCTGCGCCGCCGCCTCGACCCCAAGGCCAACGCCGCGCTGGTCACCGGCCCCTCGATCGAGAAGAGCATCGCCCCACTGCGCAGCTTCGTCGCCGAGCCGATGCGCTTCGGCCGCATGTTCCTCGCCGGCGACGCCGCCCACATCGTGCCGCCGACCGGCGCCAAGGGGCTCAACCTCGCCGCGTCCGACGTGCGCTACCTGTCGCGCGCCTTCATCGAATACTACGGCGGCAGCAGCGCCGGCATCGACCACTACTCCGCGCGCTGCCTGCGCCGCATCTGGAAGGCCGAGCGCTTCTCGTGGTGGATGACCAACCTGCTGCACACCTTCCCCGACACCAACGCCTTCGACCGGAAGGCACTCGAAGCCGAACTCGACTACGTGGTGAATTCCCACGCCGGCCGGACGACGCTGGCGGAGAACTACGTGGGGCTGCCGTTCGAGGATTGAAGGGGCGGGGCTGCGTTGCGGCCGCAATCTGCATGAACGATCGCCCCGAGCCCGAAGGGCAGCTTCGCGTTCGCCGATGCCGGCTCAATAATCCCGGTCAGGGGTCGGCGCCGGCGACACGGCGGGCCGGCGCCCGAAGCTACATCAGCCCCAGGCTCTTCAGGACCACGATGCCGCCGCTGGTGAAGAACAGCGAACCGACGGTGGTCAGGGCGATGATGTTGGCCGCCAGCGCCGCATTGCCGCCCATCGCGCGCACCATCACATAGCCGGCCGCCGCGCTCGGCGCGGAGGACATCAGCAGCAGGATGCCGAGGTCCATGCCGCGAAAACCGAGAGCGATCCCGCCCAGCACGAACAGCAGCGGCACGGCGACCAGCTTGCCGGTGGCAGCCAGCACCGCATCGCGCGGATCCTGGCGCAGGCTGCGAAAATCCAGCGCCGCTCCGGTACACAACAGGGCCAGCGGCAGGGTCATGCGCGCGAAGTATTCGCCCGACTGGATCAGGATGCCGGGCAGGCGCAGGCCCGCGATCGAGACCGGCAGCGCCAGCACGATGCCGATGATCAGGGGATTCATGGCCACCGACCGCAGCACGCGTCCCACGTCCTGGCTGGCGTGCAGCGACGCGCTCAGGCTGATCACCGAGAGTATGTTGAACACGATGGTGACCAGCCCGACGTACAGCGAGGCGGCGGCCATGCCCGGCTCGCCGTAGGCATTGACGCAATAGGCCAGCCCGATGATGGCCATGTTGGAACGGAACACCCCCTGCACCACCACCCCGCGGTCGCGCGGGACGCGCACCGCAGCGCGCGCCATCAGCTCGCTGGCGCCCCACGCCAGCAGCGTCGCCGCGATGCCGAAGCCGATCAGCGAAAAATTCGCCGACGTATCGAGATGCGTCTTGCTGACGCTGATGAACAGCAGCGCGGGCAGGGTGACGTTGAACACCAGCCGCGACCCCACCTCGATGAAGGCGTCGTTGATCATGCCGATGCGGCGCAGCCACGCCCCGAGGCCCAGAATCACGAAGATCGGGCCGGTGACGGAAAGGGAGAATTCGAGCGTATCGAGGAATTCGGAAATCATCGCGCCGGACTATGACACAGTCGCAGGTGGCGGGGGCATCGACCGGTGCGCCGCGTCAGGGAGCGGCTCCATTCCGGTGAACAGTCGGCGCTGGCGGGACGACGAGCTATACAGTAGTGGAAATCAATGCGGCTCTAACCCCTTATCGGATTCCCTAATTGGCATTTTTCCAAAGTTAAGCCAGTCAGGATAACTTTTAGGGCTCGGCATCAGGTCGAGGTCTTCCGCCGGACCGAAATCAGTTCTATTAATCTTTGGCGCATCCTTTCCAAAGGTATCTTTGAACTGCACAGCAATCCGATTGCCGTGCTCTGCCAAGTCCTTGCACAAGAGCTGACTGAAGAAGATTCCGTCGTCCGCTTGATCGCTGATGGCGTTAATCGCTGATGGATAGTTTTGATCGATTTGGCCAGCTATTGGAAGGCCAAAGTATTGCGGCACAGTAACTCCGCCTGCTGCTTTATACGACTCAATCAGCTCATTACGCTTTTCAAGAAAAGCGCCCAATGTATGCACTGTTTGACCCAAAGTTGTAGTTAGCGCAAGCGGGCGCCCCACAAGCGATAGTCTTTCAAATACCAGGCCTTGGAGAATATCTACTGGGAGCGGAGGTAAAGAAAGAGTCTCAAGATCGGCCTTAAAGTGAAATATCTCATCTTTGCTAATCTGGCCCAGCCTACGTCTCTCCTGATGCTCCAGCAGCGCTAACTTTTGAGTCTCAAAATCTTCTTTGAGTACCTTCAAATGTTGCTTTTTTATCGTTATGAGCGAGTTACAGATGCCAAATGCCACCATCATTGCTGTATTCGTGTCTCGTATCTCCTTAAGGAATTGATCCCTAACTTTCGCCCTTTCAGCAATCCGTTGAGCACCATATGCGCCAGCGAACGCACCTGCTAAAGAGCCAGCAATCGCTGTGAAAAAGACAGAATTAAAGAACTCCTTGATTTCCACCCAATGAGCTGTCAAGTAGGTAGGCAATTGGACGTTCAAAACAATCCTCACAGATTACTGAGCAAGCTTGTTTCGGCTACGGGTCCCCGCTCAGGTAACACAGGGGCATGCGGATGCCGAAAGAACTATCGGATCGGAAAGGGTACATCGATAGCATGCTACAGGCAATTCAGCATGTGTTTCTCTTGGATTAAGTGATTCGGCATCTCCCTGATCTGTGATCACAGCACAAATCGCCGTCCCGCCAGCGCCGACTGTTCACTTCAGCCGCTCGTGGCTATGGACTCAGGCGCCCTCACGCTCCGCAAGCCGGCGCAGGACGAGCGGAAAGGCGCCGGTCAGGAAGCTGGCGACGGCGGAGACGATCAGCGCCCAGCCGGCCATGTCGTCGTTGAACAGCGGATGGACGCCTTTCAGCAGTCCGGCCAGCGCCGCGACGCCGGCCAGCAGCAGGACGGTGCCGAGCAGGGTGAAGACGAGGAAGGTCCAGGGCCAGTGATGCGGTTTCATGGTTCGCTCCGGGCAGAAGGAGGCAGTATCGCCCGGTTTCCGCTGCGGCGGCCGTGCGGAAAGGACTGGCGTGGCCTGCCATCATGCTAAAGTTATATGAATTCGAGACGGTTTGCCGAGGAACTAGCGTCATGTTGAGTGATCGACTTTCTGCCTTCGTTCCAGACATGCTGAGCATGTGCAAATCCCAATTCCCCAAGAGATGCGGGACATGCGGCAAGGTCTATCCCACGTTCAGGAGCTACGTGGAGGCGGTGTCCCCCATCGGTCTGCCCAAGATCGACAACATCGAAGACGCGAACCCGATTGGCTTGATGTCGTTCGGCAACTGCGCCTGCGGCAGCACGCTGCTGATCCAGTGCGAACAGCTTGGCGACGACGCCGAAACAATGCATCGGCTCTTCAACGAGACCTTGCGCCAGGAGGCCGCAAGCGGTCGCCCGGTCAGCGACATCCTGTTCGAGCTGCGCTCGCTACTGCGGGACGCGGCGGTGAGTGGGGAGTGAAGCTCAGCTCCTGATCGCGGGCTGCGGCGCCGGAACGACCCGGGCATGCGCGAACGCGGCGCGTTCCGAGGCAAAATGGCGGACCTGAGCAAGGAGCCGGAATGAACCCAGCAAGAAAATCCGCTTTTCGATTCGCCAGTGCCGGCGTCGCCGCGCTTTGCGCCATCGGACTGCTCGCGGCCTGCGGCAAGCCCGAACCGGCGCAGACAGCGGCGGGCGCTGCGCAGCAAGCCCCGAGCCCGTGCGTGCTGCCGCACATGGCTCCGAATGCGGAGTTCAGCGCGAACGACAGGCAGCTGTTTGCCGCCGTGGCGGCGGGCGACGTGCGCGCGGCCGCGCAAGCGCTCGAAGCGGGCGCGAACGTCAATGCAACCGGCGCGCTGAAACGTACGCCGCTGTTCGCCGCCGCGTTTTGCGATCGGCCCGCGCTGGTGAGCCTGCTGCTGGAGAAGGGCGGCAAGCCCGACATCGCCGACGCCAACGACATGCTGCCGCTGCATGCTGCCGTGGTCGTCGGCGGCGTGGAGACGGCCAGGGTGCTGCTCGCGAGCGGCGCCAACGTCAATGGCAAGGATGCCGCCGGACGCACGGCGCTGCATCTGGCGGCGGCAACAGACCAGATGCCGATGGTGGAATTGCTGCTGGCCGCGAAGGCCAACACCGCGTTGCGCGACAAGCATGCGATGACGGCCGCGGCGCTGGCCGCGGACAACGGCCATTCGAAGACCGCAGCCGCCATCAAGCAATGGCAGGAGCACCACAAGGCGCCGCCGCCTTAGCACGGCGGACTCCATCGACAGTCGGCGCCGGCGATACGGTGACCCGATCGCAGGCGGAGCCGCCTGCTGCCGGACCGCGGCCTTCTAGTCGGCGATCGCCTCGCCGAGATAGACCCGCTTGATCAGTTCGTTGCCGCGCAGCTCCCAGGCGGCGCCTTCGGCGATCATCTCGCCGTGGCCCAGCACGTAGGCGAAGTCGGCAACGTTCAGCGCCTGGAACACGTTCTGCTCGACGAGCAGCACGGTGGTGCCTTCCTTGTTGATCCGGCGCAGCGCGCCGAACATTTCATCGACCATTTTCGGCGCCAGGCCGAGCGAAGGTTCGTCGAGCAGCAGCAGCCGCGGCCGGCTCATCAGGGCGCGGCCGATGGCGACCATCTGCTGTTCGCCGCCGCTCATGGTGCCGGCCATCTGATCGAGACGCTCGCCGAGGCGCGGGAAGGTTTCGATCACGCGCTCGAGCATTTCCTCGCGCTGGCGGCGCGAGGCGAGGTAGGCGCCGAGCTCGAGATTTTCGCGCACGCTCATGCCGGGAAACAGGTGGCGGCCTTCGGGCACCAGCGCCATGCCGCGCCGCACGCGATCGGCCGGGGTGTCCCCCGACAGCGCCCGGCCGTCGATCAGCACGCTGCCCGAAACGGGCGGCATGACGCCGGCCAGCGTCTTCAGCAGCGTAGTCTTGCCGGCGCCGTTGGCGCCCACCAGCACGGTGATGCGCCCGGCCGGCGCGACGAGCGAAATGCCGTGCAGCACGGGCAGGCCGCCATAGCCGGCGCGCAGCTCGCGCACCTCGAGTTCCAGGCCTGCCGTGATGGCGGTGGTCGTGCTCATGCTGCGGCCTCCGCCCGATTGCCCAGATAGGCTTCGATCACCTGCGGATTGCGACGCACATCGACGGGCTTGCCGTCGGCGATCTTGACGCCGAAGTTCAGCACGGCGACGCGGTCGACGGTGCGCATCAGGATGTTCACCGCATGCTCGATCCAGATCACCGTGAAGCCGTGCTCGCCGCGGAGGTCGCGGATCAGCGCGGCGATGTCCTTCACCTCGGCCTCGGTCAGGCCGGCGGCGACTTCGTCGAGCAGCAGCAGGCGCGGATGGCTGGCCAGCGCCATGGCGATCTCGAGCTGGCGCTGCCGCGCCGGCGGCAGGCTGCCGGCGTGGAGCGTCGCATAGGGCTCGAGGCCGACCCGCTCGAGCAGGCTCGCGCCCGATCTTGCCGCGGCGAAGCTGTCCTGCTTGCGGCGGATGTCGCCGACGAAGTCGAGCGCGAACTGAACGTTCTCGGCGACGCTCAGGCTGCCGAATACGCGCGGCGTCTGGAAGGTGCGCGCCATGCCGGCGTGGGCCAGCACGTAAGGCGGCGCGCCGGTCAGGTCGGCGCCGCAGAAGCGCATGCTGCCCGAGGTGGGCTTGACCATGCCGCTGATGGCGTTGAAGAAGGTGGTCTTGCCGGCGCCGTTGGGGCCGATGATGCCGATGAACTCGCCTTCCGCGGCGACCAGGTCGATGGCGTTGAGCGCGACCAGGCCGCCGAAGCGCACGGTGAGATTGGCGATCTCGAGGAAGGGCTTACTCATGGCGCTGCTCCGCGGCCTGTTCGGGCGGCTGCTTGCGCCTGGAGATCCTTTGCCACAGGCCGCGCCAGTCGTGGCCGGCAAGGCCGTTGGGCAGGTAGAGCACCGAGACGATCAGCAGCACGCCGAGCAGGATCATGTACAGGAAGGGCAGCGAGAGCCGCAGGAATTCCGACAGCAGGCTGAACACCAGTGCGCCGACCAGCGGACCGCCGATGGTGAGCGGGCCGCCGACCATGGAGATCAGCACGGTCTGGAACACGATGAAGGGATTGAACACGGTGTGCGGGTCGATGTAGGTCCAGCGCACCGCCATTGCCGCGCCGAGCGCGCCGGCGAACCAGGCCGAGAGGCAGAAGCCCAGCAGCTTGACGCGCATCGGGTTCACGCCGAGGGTGGCGGCGCGCTCCTCGTCCATGCCGATGCCGCGCAGGGCGTGGCCGTAGCGGCTGCGGCCGAAGCGGACATAGGTGTAGACGGCGAGCAGGGCGATGACCAGCACGGTCCAGTAGACGACGTCCGACGAGGGCGTGTCGTTCATGACGCGCCCCACCGTGCCGGCATAGGTCTTCTCGACATGGGTGATGGTGTGCTTGACGAGTTCGCCGAGGCCGTAGGTGATGACGGCGAAGTAGGCGCCGCGCAGGTTCAGCACCACGAGGCCGATGATGAAGGCGAAGAGGGTTGCCGCGAGGCCGCCCGCCATCACCACCACGGGCCACGGCAGGTAGCTCAGGCCCCAGGCCGTGCAGTAGGCGCCGAGGCCGAAGAAGGCCGAAGTGGCGAGCGAGAGGTAGCCGGTCGGGCCGCTGAACATCGACCAGCTCACGGCGAGCCCGGCATACATCAGGCAGGTCAGCGCCATCGACTGCACGAAGGGCGAATCGAGTGCCGGCAGGGCCGCCAGGATGACGGCGGCAATCAGGAAAAGGGTGCCCCGTTTCATTTGGCGAAGAGCCCTTTCGGCCGCAGCAGCAGCACCAGCACCAGCACGCTGTAGCTGATCAGGATCTTCAGCGAGGGACTGGTGTAGTAGGTGCCGAAGGTTTCGACGAGACCCAGCAGCAGCGCGCCGGCGATGGCGCCGGGAATGTTGCCGAGGCCGCCCAGCGTGATGACGATCAGGGCCGAGATGGTGTAGGGCTCGCCCATCGATGGCGTCAGCTCGTACACCATGCTCAGCAGGCCGCCGGCCAGCCCCGCCAGCGCGAGGCCGAGGCCGAAGCAGGCCGGGTGCAGGCGGCGCGTGTCGATGCCGACCAGCATGGCGCCCAGCGGCGCCTGCAGCATGCCGCGCACGGCCATGCCCAGCAAGGTCTTCTTCAGCAGCAGCACCAGGCCCAGGCTCGCCGCGGCGGCGACGGCCAGCACCAGCAGGCGATTGGCGGCGACCGTCACCTCGCCGAACTTCACGGCTTCGTCGAGATAGGGCTGGCCGCTCATGCCGCCGCCCCAGATGAGCTGCGCGACGTTTTGCGCGATGAACATGAGGCCGAAGCCGACGATCAGGCTGCGCGATTCCATCGCGTCCGCATCGGGCGAGGTCGCCGCGAGGCGGCGGAAGATCAGGCGATGCAGCAGCAGGCCGAGCAGGAACAGCGCGACCATCATCGGCGGGATGAACCAGAGCGGGCTGGCGCCGGTGTATCTGACCAGGGTGTAGGTCAGGTATGCGCCGAGCATGAGGAACTCGCCGTGGGCGATGTTCATGATGCGCATCAGGCCGTACTGCAGGTTGAGGCCGAGGGCGACCACGGCGTAGATGCCGCCTGTCACGAGGCCGGCCACGACGAGGTCGATGAACAGGTAGAGGTTCATTCAGAAATTATGCGGGAGATATAGCGCAGCGCACCGCGCCCGGACTCGATCGAGCCGGGCGCGGCGGGTCATGCGAAGGAAGCAGCTGAATCCGTCCGAGGTGCTGTCCGGATCAGTTCCAGACCTTCGGCACGACGGCCTTGGCGGTGGCACGTGCCGGCGGCCAGACGATTTCGAACTCGCCGTTCTGCCACTGGCCGACCATGCCGGGAACGCCGACTTCTTCGGTGCCATTGAACTTCATCTTGCCCAGCACGGTGTCGAACTCGGTCTTCGCGATGTGGTCGCGCATCGCCTTGCGGTCGAGGCCGACCTTCTCCACCGTCTGCTGGATGATTTCCAGCGCGGCCCAGGCGTGGGCGCTGGCCCAACGGTCCGGTTCGCGCTTGTTGAGCGCGACGTGTGCGTCGAAGTAGGTCTTCGCGGCCTTGCTCATCTTCGGGTTCCAGGAGCCCATGCCCATCACGCCCTCGGACGCCTTGCCCATGCGCTCGCGATAGATCGGGAAGGCGGTGCCGACGGCGGTGTAGAAGATCTTCGGCGCGAAACCGATTTCCTTCGACTGGCCGGTGATCAGGAAATTGTCCGGCGGGTAGGTGATGCCGATGAAGGCATCCGGGTTCGCTGCCTTCATGCCCTTGAGCATGGTCGACAGGTCCTTGACGCCGAGCGGGTAGCTCTTCTTGTCCAGCACCTTGATGCCCTTGGCCTGGAGCAGGGGTTCCAGCGCGCCGATGTTCTCGAGGCCGAACAGGTCGTCCATGTAGCTGACGGCAACGGTCTTGACGCCGTTGGCGGCGAGCATGTCGACCAGGGCGTTCATCATCGGCTTGGGCTGCTGCAGGGTGACGAAGTAGTAGGGCAGCTTCATGTCCACCAGCTTCTGCGACAGGGCGGTGGGGGCGACCATCGGATAGCCGTGCTTGTTGGCGACGGGCGCCACGGCGAAGTTGGCGCCG
>Ga0208753_100548_pt1 | contig 14690 bp, 10 predicted proteins | sample LakWasMet37_LOW7_2_FD_183877 | JGI IMG/M metagenome (GOLD analysis project Ga0208753, IMG submission 183877) | Freshwater sediment methanotrophic microbial communities from Lake Washington under simulated oxygen tension - Sediment Metagenome... | ecosystem: Environmental > Aquatic > Freshwater >... | reverse complement strand
TCTTTTTGAATTGTCGGAACGCCGACGATCAGCGCGCCTCCTCTGTTGCGAATGATTATGCGGTGGGGTGCCGGTTTGCGCAAGTGATTGAGATGCGAAATGTTCAGAAAGCCGGGCTTCAGGCCGTTTCGACGGCGTACTTGTTGCGCTACACTGGAACTTCATCAAGAGGGATTGCCATGATCCGACCTGCCACCATTGTCGTGCTCGGGGTTGCGGCATTTGCGCTGATCGGACAGCGCACGGCGAGCGCACAACCCGTCATTCCGGGATCGACCGCGTTTTGCCTGTTCGAGGTGCCGGCCGATGAAGCCGGAAAGCGGCGCTGGATCAATCTGGGCATCGTCCAGTATGTGGAGACAACGCGCACCGAAGTGAAGATCGCCTACGGCGGGGGATCCTTTGGCGCCGGCCACGAAGCGAAGATTCCGGTCGCAAGCGTGGAAGAGGCACTGACGGTGCTGGAGAAAATGCGCCGGGTGGCTGCCGCCTGTCGCTGACCCGCTACCTGCGCGGCCCTCAGATGGCCAGGGCCGCCTCGCGTCCGCGGCGCTCGTCGATGCCCAGCAGCAGAAACAGGCCGGCGACGAAATACAGCCCCGTAACGCCCAGCGCCAGGCGGTGATTGCCGCCGGACAGCCATGTCGTCATGCCGTAGGTCATGGGCCCTGCAATCGCAGCCAGCTTCATGGCCAGGCCCCAGAGCCCGAAAAATTCAGCCCGCCGCCGGCGCGGCGCGAACAGCCCGACCAGCGCGCGCGACGCCGACTGGCTGGAGCCAAGGCATAGCCCGGCGATATTCGCCGCCACCCAGAACTGCTCGCGGCTGTCCGAACTCAAGGCAATGGCGGTCATCAGCAGCCAGCCCGCCAGGGTCAGGGCGATGGTGCGCACGTGGCCCAGCCGGTCCTGCAGGTAGCCGAAGGCGAAGGCGCCGACGGCGGCCGTGCCATTGACCACGAAGAACAGCTTGATGTTGTCCTCCGCCGTGAAGCCGATCGCCTCCTGGGCGTAGATCGCCGCCAGCGCAATCGCGGCGAAGACGCCGGACTGGTAGAACAGCAGGCAGACCATGAAGCGCGCCATGTCGGGAAAGCGGCTCGCCTCGCGCGCCGCACGTACCAGTACCTGCGCCAGCGCGGTGAGTTCGGCGCGGGCTGCCGCAACCGGCCTTGCCACGACCCGCTCGCGCAGCAGCAGAAAAGTCGGCGCCGACGCCACGGCGAAAAAGGCGGCGGTGATCAGCATGGTGACCGGAACGAAGCTCTCCGCGCCTTCGCCGCGCCCCTTGGCGGTCATGATCCACGCCAGACATAGCCCGAGACAGGCCATGCCGCCCAGGTAGCCCCAGCTCCAGCCCCAGCCCGACACCTTGCCAAGGTCTTCCTCGCCCGCCAGTTCGGGCAGGAAGGCGGCGATGATGTTTTCGCTGCTGCCGAAGAAAAAGCTCGAGATCACCACCAGTGCCATGGCCAACAGGACGTCGCCCGGACCGACCCAGAACAGGGCGGCCGTGCCCGCGACGCAACCGGCCGTGGTCACGGCGAGCAGCTTCTTCTTGGCGCCGTGGCGATCCGCGTAGGCGCCTACGCTGGCCGCCGTCAGCATGATGGCGAGGCTGGCGATCGCCTGCGTCGTGGTCCAGGCCAGCGTCGCCCAGGACGCCCCGCGGGCGACGACGGCGACAAAATAGGCGTTGAAGATCGCCGTCACCACCGTGGTTGTGTAGGCCGAGTTGGCGAAGTCGTACATGGCCCAGGCCCAGACTTCGCGCACCTCGACCCCATCGGCAAGGATCTTCCTGGTCACGACGCCCCACCCTCGAGATCGGATTCGCCGCAGTACGCGAGGATTTCCCGTCGCGCCGCGTCGCGCATGCGCAAGGCGGCCTGCCAGCCCTCGCCCGCTGCCGGGATGGGCGTGCAGACGGTGACGCGCACCGCGCGGCGCCTCGGCAGCAGGGATTCATCGCGCAGGATTTCGCGGGTTCCGGCCAGTGCCACCGGCGTCACGGTCAGCCTGTTCTGCACCGCGATCTGGAAGGCGCCGAGGCGGAAAGGCCGCAAGCCCGGCTCGCGCGTGAAAGTCCCTTCCGCGAAGAAGAACAGGGGCCGCGTGGCGTCATGCTGCGCCAGCCGCCGGACATCATCGACTCCCTGGCGCGCATCGAAGCGTTCGACGAAGACGGCGCCGAGATGGCGCAGCAGCGGACCGGCGAAGGGATGCGCGGCCAGCTCCTGCTTGGCGACGAAGGTGACGGGCATGGTCAGCGCCGCCGCCAGAACGATGCCGTCGACATAGCTGGCGTGATTGGCGACGAACACCCCCGATCCCGGATGCACGTGTTCGAGGCCGGCGACCTGCAGGCGGATGCCGCACAGGCGCACGCAGGTCCGCGCGATCGCGCCGACGAAGCGCCAGCGCCGTTCGATGCCGGGCAGCAGCAGGATGCCCGCCACGGCAGGCAGCACCAGCAGGCCATAGACGGACCATGCGTAGCCGCCGTAGACCAGATCCCGTCCCCGCCGCAGGGCGGCGATGCCAGCCTGCCGGAAACCGGCCAGGCCCAGCCGCACGACTTGCAGCCAGAGCGCGCGACCGCCGGCGCCGAATCCCTCGCCGCAATACACATCCCGCGTCGCCGAGCGGCGGATCTTGCCGCTCGAGGTCTTCAACACGGCGTGCGGCGGCGCCAGCACCACGTCGTCGGGCGGCGTGCCGAGCAGATCCACGGTCAGGCCGTTGATGCGCCGGATCAGCTCCTGCCGCGCCGTTACGCCGGTCTCGCGGCTTTCGGCCACCACCACCAGCTTCTCCGTCCCCTGCCCCGCCACGGCGACGCCGAACACGGCGACGCAGCCTCGGCGCACGCCGGGAATCGCGCCGACCGCCTCTTCCAGCTCGTAGGGATAGAGATTGCGCCCGCCGCGGATGATGGTGTCCTTGATCCGCCCGGTGATGACGATGTCGCCGTCGGCGAGATAGGCAAGATCGCCCGAATCGAGCCAGCCGTTGCGGATCAGTTTTGCGCTGGCCTCTGCGTTGCGGTAGTAGCCGCGCGTTGCCGACGGACCGCGGAATTCGAGGCGGCCGACGCGGCGCGGCGGGAGTTCCGCACCCGCGTCATCGACGATGCGCACCTCGTGACCCGGCAACGGTATGCCGCAAGCCACCATGTGCAGCGCATTCATGTCGTCGTCCGATGCCGGCAATGCCTCGCCGGCCGCCAGCGGTTCGCGCTGCACGCGGTCGATCAGCGGTCCGCGGCCGGGCGGCGACACGGCGAGCCCGACCGAGCATTCGGCCAGGCCATAGACCGGCGCCAATGCCTCGCCGCGCAAGCCGTAGGGCCGGAATGCGGCCGCGAACCGGGCCAGGGTCTCCGCCCCCACCGGTTCGGCGCCGTTGGCGGCGTAGCGCCAGGAACTCAGGTCGAGGCCTTGCAACCGCACCGGATCGAGATGCCGCAGGCAGAGTTCGAAAGCGAAGTTGGGTGCCGCAGTCACCGTGCCGCGGTGCCGGTGGATGGCCCATAGCCAGCGTTCGGGGCGCGCCAGAAAATCCAGCGGCGACATCAGCACCAGCGGACAGGCATGGTAGAGGCTGCCCAGCCAGGCGCCGATCAGGCCCATGTCGTGATACAGCGGCAGCCAACTGACGGTCACGTCCGCCGGCGTCAGCGCGACGGCCTGACCCCAGGCGCGGATGTTGGCCAGGAGGTTGCCGTGATCGAGCGTCACGCCCTTCGGATTGCCGGTAGAACCGGAGGTGTATTGCAGCAGGGCGATGTCATTGGCGCCGGCCCGATGGTCCGCCGCGGGCGCAGCCGACTTGCCCGCGTCGCGCAATTCGTGAGGCGTCGTGACCTCGCGCAGGCCGGGCACCAGTCCCGAAAGAATGCGCGCCACCATTCGCGCCGCATCGAAGGTGATGAGTGCCGCGGCCTCGCAGTTCTGCAGAATGCCCGCCTGGCGGCGCAGGTGGTCCTCGATCTGGCCCGGCCGCGTCGGCGGGTAGATCGGCACCGGCACCGCACCGGCGAGCAGGATGCCGTAGAAGCTGTGGAAGAATTCCAGCCCGGTCGGCAGCATCAGGGCCACGCACTGGCCGGGAACAATGCCGATCCCGCGCAGGCCGGCGGCAACCTGCCGCGCCGTTGCCAGCAGCGTCGCGTAATCGAGCGTATCGGTCTCCGTGGCGGTGCGCTGAAACAGGACATGCGGCCGCTGCGGATGGCGGCGGGCATGCCACTGCAATACTTCGACCAGCGTCGCGGCGCTGTCGGGGCGGCCTTCCTCGACAACGTCCGGGGCGCGCCAGGGCGTCCCCGCGCCGATGCCTTCGAGCGCCGCCGGCGGCGCACCGGCCGCGAGGGCTGTGAGCAGGTCGCGCGGGGTTTCGGCCGAGCCCAGCACCTCGTCGTTCAGGCGGACACCGAAAGCCTGCTCGACGCGCGCCAGCAACTCCACCCGCGCCAGGCTGTCGAGCCCGAGGTCCTTGTCCAGCGCACTGTCGAGCCCCGCCTGCGAGCGTGCGCCGGGACGCACTTCGGCCGCCAGCCGGTCTACGATGGACAGCAGTTGCGCCGCTTTATCAGGCGCTGAAGCCACGTCCATGTGTTCAGTCGCCGTAGCTCCAGCGCCGACTCTCACAGAGCTTGTGAAGAAATCGTAGCGAGCGGGCCGCAGCGGGGTGCGGCCGGAGCGCAGCTACCGGAATGTACGTCGTTGTACATGAGGATAGCGAGCACCGCCCAAGCGCCGATCCGGCACGCGCAGTAGATTTGTTCGCAAGCTCTCAGCAGCCCTTCCACTCCGGCTTTCGCTTCTGCATGAAGGCATCGATGCCCTCTGCCGCGTCGGCCGCCATCATGTTGCAGGCCATGGTTTCCGTCGCCAGTTGGTAGGCGCCGTCGAGCCCCATCTCGAGCTGCTTGTAGAACATCTGCTTGCCCATGCCGACGGCGACGGACGACTTGGCGCAGATCGAATCGGTGAGCTTCTTCACTTCGGCATCGAGCTGCTCGAGCGGCACCACGCGATTGACCAGGCCGCGCCGCTGGGCCTCGGCGGCATCGATGAAGTCGCCGGTGAGCAGCATTTCCATCGCCTGCTTGCGGCCCATGGCACGGCCCAGCGCGACCGACGGCGTGGAGCAGAAGAGGCCGACGTTGATGCCGGACACCGCGAACCGCGCCCCTTCCGCGGCGACGGCCAGGTCGCACATGGCCACCAGCTGGCAACCTGCAGCCGTGGCGATGCCGTGGATGCGCGCGATCACCGGCTGCGGCATGTCGACGATGGTCATCATCAGCTTGCCGCATTGCTTGAACAGCTTCTGCATGTAGGCCTTGCTGTGATTGGCGCGCATCTGCTTGAGGTCATGGCCGGAGCAGAAGGCCTTGCCGGCGCCGGCGACGACAACGACGCGCACCGACGTGTCCGCGGCAATGGCATTCAGCGCCGTCTGCAGTTCGGCCAGCAATTCCTCCGACAGCGAGTTGAATTGCGCCGGACGGTTGAGCGTCAGGGTCGTGACGCCATCCCTGTCTTCGCGCAACAGGATGGGCAATGTCGTTTCGGGTGCATTCATGGTGCTGTCTCCTTGCGGTGTTCGATGGGCTCATTTTAGCTTCGGCCGCTTCGCTTAACACCGATGAAGCCGGCGTTAGCCTCCACTGAAATTTCATTTTGCCGCAGAGCGGCCCTGTAGTACCAATTTGTGCTCGCCCTTGCCCCACAGCGGCAGATCGCGCAGGGCCGCCCATGGAGCCGCGAGGTCGCGGTACTGCGGCGCCAGAAAGAGACCGGACTGGCCGCTGGAATGCATCACGCCGGACTTCCCGGCATCGCCGAGATCGTAAATCGCGCGCAGGCTGGCGGCGTGTTCGTTGAGATAGGGTTCGTCGCCCTTGAGATGATAGCGGGCGACATTGACGGTGTAGTTGTCGCCGCCGGTCGCCGCGCGCAATTCGAACCAGGGCGCGATTTGCGGCACTTTCGAGAACGGCCGGTGCTCCGAACGGGCCTGGTGCAGCGTGCCCCACTGCCAGCGCGCGATGTCCGCGCCCAGCTTCTGCTGCAGCTCACCGAGCGCGCGATCCAGCGAACGGCTGACCAGCTGCTCGCAGGTTTCGACCGCCGGCGTGGCCTTGTCGTCGCACCACCAGGCGTCGTTTCTTTCGAGGACGCCTTCGAGTCCGGCGCGGAAATCGCTGCGGCCGACCTGCCGCAGGTAGGCTTCATCGCCGCCCATTTCATCGGCGAACACGGCTCTCGTCATTTCCCGCGCCCAGGCGGCGAAGATCAGCGGTGCCGCCTCGCCGGCGCGCATTTCGCCCTCGAAGGCCGCGAGCTTCTGCATTGCCGCGGCGCCCAGCGCGTGCGTCGGTGCGGCCTTGCGCAGATGGGGCAGCAGGCGCCGGGCGGCGAGCGACAGGACGTCTGCCTGGATCCGGCGCAGGCTTTCCTTGTCGTGCTTCGGTTGCGCCGCGAGCAAGGCCTCGATGCGCTGCTGGCGATACGGCAGCGCCCATTCGCTGGTGATGTACTCCGGATAGTCGGCGCTGGTGATGCGGTGATTGGCGGTGGCGATCCAGCCGCGCGGCGGGTCGATCTCGCGCGGCGTCTTGCCCGCAGCGACAAAGCCGCTCCAGTCGTAGCGCTTCTCCCAGCCGGGCGCCGGCGCGACTCCATGCAGGTCGTTGTCGGCACGGCGCAGCGGCACGCGGCCGGCGGCGACGAAGCCGATGCCGCCGTCGACGTCGGCCACCACCATGTTCTGCATCGGCGCCACATGCTTTTCCACTGCCGCGATGAATTCCGCCACCGATCCGGCGCGATTGACCGCCAGCCCGGCCTCGATGCCGCCGGCATCGGCGTCCAGCGCCGTCCAGCGCAAGGCCAGCGCATACGCCGGGCCGGGTGCGGCGCCGGTCAGGCCGGCGACGACGACGACTCCGGAGTCGGAAATCACCGGACCGTGGCGGGTGGCGCGCACCGTCAGCTTGACGTCGGCCTGGCCCTTGACGCGTATGGTTTCGTTGAAGGATTGAAAGGCCGCCCAGCCCTCCGGGGTGCGATAGCGGGACGCGTCGTCTGCCTTGATCTGCTCCAGATAGACGTCCTGCACATCCGGGTTGGTGTTGGTGGCGCCCCAGGCAATGCGTTCGTTCTGCCCCAGCACGACGAAGGGAAAGCCCGGCATGGTCGCCCCCGCCACCTTGAAGCCGGGGGCTTCGAGGCGTGCGAAATACCAGAGCGCCGGCGCCGTCAGCTTGAGGTGCGGATCGTTGGCAAGCAGCGGCTTGCCGGAGACCGTGTGCGAACCGGCGACCACCCAGTTGTTCGAGCCGACGCCCTCGACGCCGGATTCGGGCGCATCGAGCAGCGCCCGCTGGCCGAGGTCGCCGCTCAGCTTCAGGTCGCGATACAGCGCCGCGTAGTCGCGCACCGGCAGCGGCTTCTCGCCCGGATAGGGCGGCAGCAATTCGTTGATGCGCGCCACCGGCAGGGTCTTGGCAAGGCGCATCCGCAGCAGCTCGTTGGTCCAGTTGCCGCCGAGGTCCCAGGCCATCATGATGCCCCAGGCCAGCGTGTCTTCCGGCGTCCACGGTTCCGGCTGGAGACCGAGGATCAGGAACTCGGGCGGCCGCGCACTCAGCTGGCCGCCGATGAAGGCGTTGATCCCGGCGGTGTAGGCAAGCACCGCGGCGCGCGCATCGCCTTGCATCTGCGCCCATTGCGCGGCGGCGGCGCGGCGCACGCCGAGCGCGCGCAGGAACTTGTCGTTATCCAGCGCCGCCGGTCCGAACGCCTCCGCAAGCCGCCCGGCGCCGATGCGGCGGTGATTGTCGAGTTGCCACAGGCGGTCCTGCGCATGGGCGAAGCCGAGACCGAACAGCACGGCGTCGCGGCTCGCGCCGCGCACGGTCGGAATCCCGGCCTCGTCACGGTCGATGCGGACTTCGCCGGCCAGCCCGGCAACCTCCAGGCGGCCTTCGGTCGCCGGCATCACCCGCTGCCACCAGACCACCACGGCGGCCGCCACGGCGACCAGCAAAATCAGCAGCGCCGCGGCGATGCGTGGCATCCAGACCATGGCTTCCCCCTACTCGAAGGACAGCGTCGACTTGGCCTTCTGGCGCAGGACGAACTTCTGGATCTTGCCCGTCGAAGTCTTCGGCAAGGCCTCGAAAATGAAGTGCTTGGGCACCTTGAAGCGCGCCATGCGCTGCCGGCAGAACTCCGTCAGTTCCTCGGCCGTCACCTCGGCACCCTCGCGCAGCTCGATGAAGGCGCAGGGCACTTCGCCCCATTTCGAATCGGGTGTCGCCACCACCGCCGCACCCATCACCGCCGGATGGCGATACAGCGTGTCTTCGACCTCGATCGAGGAGATGTTCTCGCCGCCGGAAATGATCACGTCCTTGCTGCGGTCCTTGATCTTGATGTAGCCGTCGGGCTGCATCACGGCCAGATCGCCGGTGTGGTACCAGCCGCCATGAAAGGCCTCGGCGGTCGCCTGCGGATTCTTCAGGTAGCCCTTCATCACGATGTTGCCGCGGAACATGATCTCGCCCATGGTCTGGTCGTCCCAGGGCACCGGCTGCATGGTCTCCGGATCCATCACCGCGACGCCTTCCTGGCAGTGGTAGCGCACGCCCTGGCGGCCGTTGAGGCGCACCTGCTCGTCCAGCGGCAATTCCAGCCAGTCCTCGTGCTTGGCGCAGACCGCCGCGGGCCCATAGGTTTCGGTCAGGCCATAGACGTGGGTGATGTTGAAGCCGATCTGGCCCATGCCTTCGATCACGGCGGCCGGCGGTGGCGCCGCGGCGACCAGCGCCGACACCTTGTGGTCGATGCCCTCGCGCCACGCCGCCGGCGCGCTGATGAGCATCGAGTGCACGATGGGCGCGCCGCAGTAGTGGCTGACCTTGTGCTCGCGGATCGCTTCGAGGATCAGCTTCGGATCGACGCGGCGCAGGCAGACGTTGGTGCCGGAATTGGCCGCCACGGTCCACGGGAAACACCAGCCGTTGCAATGGAACATCGGCAACGTCCACAGATAAACCGATTGCGGCGGCATGCCCCAGGACACGATATTGGACAGCGCGTTGAGATAGGCGCCGCGGTGGTGATACACGACGCCCTTGGGATTGCCGGTGGTGCCCGAGGTGTAATTGAGCGATATCGCCTCCCACTCGTCGGCCGGCGTCTTCCATGCATAGTCGGGATTGCCATTGGCGAGGAAGCTCTCGAAGTCGATGCTGCCGACCCGCTCGCCGGGACCGGTGTACTCGGGATCATCGACATCGACGACGAGGATCTTGCGCCCCAGTTCCGCCAGGGCCTTCTTCACCATCGGCGAATACTCGCGGTCGGTGATCAGCACCTTGGCCTCGCCATGGTTGAGCATGAAGGCGATCGATTCCGCATCGAGGCGCGTGTTCAGCGTGTTGAGCACGGCGCCGCACATCGGCACGCCGAAATGGCACTCGAACATCTCCGGCGTGTTGTTGAGCATTGCCGCCACCGTGTCGCCGGCGCCGACTCCCTGCGCCGCCAGCGCCGAGGCCAGCCGCCGGCTGCGCTCGTATTCCTGACCCCAGGTGTAGCGGCGACTGCCGTGGATCGTCGCGACGCGCGCGGGATAGATGTAGGCCGAACGCTCGATGAAGGTGAGCGGCGTCAGCGGTACGTAGTTGGCCGGATTCTTGTCCAGGCCGGTAGCGTAAGGATTGCTCATGGGGTCCCCTCCGGAAGTGCGTCAGTTGTTGCGGCAGCGTTGAACAATAGCAGGCTTCTCGCGGGCAACGTCGCCGAGCCAGGTCCCGATATCGCCGGCCAGCATCTGTACCGCGTCGCGCGCGGCGGCGGCGCCAGCACGCGCATCTGCGGCTGCCGCCGGTTTGCGGATCAGGAAAGCCCGCCGGGAGAGCATTTCGCCGCCGCGCAAGGGAGTCAGCAGCGCACGCGCCTCGAGCACCACCTCGCTCCTTTGCGGATCGTCGAAGCGCTGCTCCAGTTCGTCGAGAACCAGTTGCAGACGGCAGCCGGTGCCGTTGAAGTCGTCCTGGCCGAAGACGATGCGGCGCTTCAGGAAGGCCTCGAGCAATTCCGCCGGAGGGGCGGCCCAGCGGCTTTCGGCGAAGCTCTGGCGGCGCAGGGGCTCGGCATAGGCAAGACGGAAATGCATGGCCGGCCCCGAGAGCCACGACGCAGACTGCACGTCGACGGCCGCGATCGGAACGCGCGATGCCGGCCCCGCCTCCGTCGCCTTGGCGGCCAGGCTCCCGAAGTCGTAGCGGGCCGGCTCTGTGATCGGTACATTGCCGCCGCAAGCGGCGAGCAGCATGCCGGCAAGAATTGCGATTGGCCACTTGTTCATCGTTCCCCTCCTTGTTTGACCGGTGCGGAAAAGCCGGCTTCGCCGGGGCCCGGCGCGGCTGCCCCGCGGCCGAAAATCAGCATCTGCGGATTGTTTTCCAGCCCGTCGAGAACGCGCGACAACTGCCGCGAATTGGTCGCCAGCTCGCGCATCAGTGCATTCGCCCGCGGCAGCATGCCCGTCGTCAGCTCATCTCCGGCGCTGCTCGTCAGCTGGTCGAAACGGCGCGCCAGAACGCCCATCGACTTCACCAGATCGCGCATTTCGGCGGCCAGCGGCGCGCCTTCGCCCGCCGTCTTCTCGACATGCGCCAGAATCTGGCGCAGGTTGCGCAAGTTGCTCTCGGACAGCGCCTCGCGCATGGACGCAAGGATGACCGGCATCTCGCGCAAGCCGTCGGATGCCGCAGCCACGTTCTCCAGCGTGCGCGAAAGATTATTCACGTTCCTCTCGTCCAGCACCTTGCCCAGCCGCAGGGAGGCCGCGCTGATCTGATCGACGATGACGCCCGCCTTCTCGCCCAGCGTATCGAACAGCGTCGGCCGCAGCGCGATCCGCGCCGGCTCGCCGTCCTTGCCCACCAGCGGCTCGCTCGACGTGCCGTCGTCTTCGATCTGCACGTAGGCAAGGCCCGTCACGCCCTGGTAGCCGAGTTGGGCGGTGCTGCTCCGGGTCAGTCTGAATCGGCTGTCGACCGCGATGCGCACCAGGATCACCCGCGGATCGTTCTCGTCCGGCTCGATGGCCGTCACCTTGCCGGCACGAATGCCGCGATAGCGCACCTGCGCCTGCGCGTTCAGGCCCGTCACGTTGCGCCGCGTTTCGAGGACGTAGGTCGTCGTCGACTCGTCGCTCTGCCCCAGCCACCAGATGGCGACGGCCGCGGCAATGGCGAACAGGATCGTGAAAATGCCGGCAGCCAATGCGTGGGATCGGTTTTCCATGGTTCGACGCTCTCAATGGTGCACGGCCACGAGCCCGGAATTCTGCAGGGCCCGCACGCTGCGCTCGGAAAGGAAGAAGTTGCGAATGAAGGGATGGTCGATCTGGATGATTTCGTCCGTCGTGCCGTAGGCGAGGATGCGCTGTTCGGCCAGCACGGCAACGCGGGTCGACAGCGCCGCCAGCGTGTCGAGGTCGTGCGTGACCAGCATTACGGTGAGCCCGAGCTCTTCGCTAAGCATCCGGATCAGGCGCACGAAGCTGTCGGAACGGTCCGGGTCGAGCCCGGCGGTCGGCTCATCGAGCAGCAGCAGTTCCGGCTCGAGCGCCAGGGCGCGGGCCAGTGCGACACGCTTGACCATGCCGCCGGACAGCTCGGCTGGCATCAGCTTGCCATGGTGCGGCAGCAGTTCCACCATGGACAGCTTGAGCATTACCAGGTCGTGAATGGACCCTTCGTCATAGCGCTTCAGCTCACGCAAGGGGAAAGCGATGTTGTCGAACACGTTGAAGGCCGAAAACAGCGCGCCGTGCTGGAACAGCACGCCAAAACGCTGCCGCAACGAGCGTTCGCGCGCCACCCCGCCGCCGAACAGGGGCTCGCCGAAGATCTCTATGCTGCCCTGGTCGGGCATCAGCAGGCCGATGATCATGCGCAGCAGCGTGGTCTTGCCGCTGCCGGATCCACCCACCAGCGAAACCAGCTCGCCGCGCTGGACGTCGAGACTGAGTCCCTTGTGGATCCACACGTCGCCGAAACGGGTGGAGAGATCGCGAATGCGGATGACCGTCGTCATGACGCGGTGCTCATACGGGCGGCAGGCCGATGCTGCGTGTCGCGATGGCGAACATGGCGTCGAGGATGATCACCACCGTGATCGCCGAAACCACCGACGCCGTCGTGTTGGCGGACAGGCTCTCGGTGTTGGGCCGCACCCTGAGCCCAAAGTGGCAGGCCACCAGGGCGATGAATGCTCCGAAAACCGCGCCCTTGACCAGCCCGATCCACAAATTCGCCGCCGGCACGACCCGCGGCAAGGTCTGGAAGAAGAACCCGTAGGAAATGTCGAGTTGCACCTGGGCCGACACCATGCCGCCGATCAGCGCGATCGCCGTGCTCCACAACACCAGCAGCGGCAAGGCAATGGTCAGCGCCACCACCTTGGGGAAGACCAGCCGCAGCCCCCGCGGCACGCCCATGGTCGCCAGCGCGTCGATCTCCTCGGTGACGCGCATCACGCCCAGTTGCGCCGTCATCGCCGAGCCGGACCGGCCGGCGACCAGAATCGCGACCAGCACCGGCCCGAGTTCCCGCACGATGCCCAGGCCGATGATATTGACGATGAAGATGTCCGCCCCGAACTGCTTGAGCTGCAAGGCCGACAGGTAGGAGAGCACGACACCGATGAGAAAGCCGACCAGCGCGGTGACGGGCATGGCGCGCACCCCGCTCTTGTAAAGATTGGCCGAAATTTCCCGGCTTGGCAGGTCGGCCCAATTGCGCAGGACATGCACAAGGTCCAGTCCGAATTGCCCGATCAGCGCGACAAAATCGACCAGGTGGCGGCCAACGCCGATCGACGCCGATCCGATCACCATCACGCCATGCAGGGGCGACAGAGGCACCAGTGCCGCTCGCGGCTCGTGATCGGCGGCCTCGATACGCTCGAAGACCCGCCAGTGCTCGGGCTTGATCGACAGGTCGGACGGCATGGCGCGGCCCCAGGCGCGCCACAGCAGAATGGCGCCGGCGCTGTCGATCGCTTCGAGGTTCAGGCAGTCCCAACTGCCGGCCGGGCTGGCGACGCGGCTCAGTTCACCCGCCAGGTCCGCAACCCGCTGCGAGGTGGTCGCCAGCGTCCAGCGGCCGGAAAGCCTGACGACGCTTCCGCCGTCGCGAACGATCACTTCAATGCGGGCGGCGGACATCGGGCAGGTGCTTGCGCTGGCAGCATGGGAGGACCCTGATCATAGCGATGTCATGCACAGCGCCTTCAGGCTTCGCGATGAATCCGCAGTTCGCTGCCGATACCAGACCATTGCTGCGCCTCGTCGTCGAGCGCCGCAGCCGTCAGCGGCAGGGCATCCAGATCGTCGGCGCCCAGTTTCATCTGGAAGCCGTTTCGGGTGAATGCCGCGGAACGCCGCGGCAAAGGCTGATCGTCGCGCGATCGATGCAGCAGGACGGCCGTTCGCAGACAGAAAATCAGCGTCCACTCCGGGGCTTCTCCGCGCAGGGGCTGGGCACGCTCCAGTTTGCCGCGATGCGCCAGCACCAGCCGCGACAGGCGCGCCTGGTCGCGCCGGGAAAAGCCCGGCATGTCGGCATTGGCGAGGACGTAGGCACTGTGCTTGTGGTAACTCGAGTGCGCCACGGAAATCCCGATCTCGTGCAGGCGCGCGGCCCAGACCAGGAATTGCGCATCCGGATGCCCGGCCGCCTGGCTCTCGGGGACCAGTTGATTGAGCAGGCCAAGTGCCGTATGGGCAACGCGCGCCGCCTGCCTGCGGTCCACTTCATAGCGCTGCATGAAACGATTCACCGTCGCTTCGCGCAGGTCGTCGTGATGATAGCGGCCCAGCTGGTCGTAAAGCACGCCGAGACGCAGGGCACCTTCCGAAAAGGCCATGCGCTCGAGACCGAACTCCTTGAATATCGCGGACATGATCGCCAGGCCCCCGGGCAGGACGGGAATCCGGTCGGCGCGCAGCCCCTGCAGTTTCAGGCGCGAGGCCTCGCCTGCATGCAGGAGTTCGTTGCGCAGCTTCTCCAGCCCCTCGCGGGTAAGGCCATGGTCGGAAAAACCGTTCAGCTCCAGCAAATCGACGATGGCCTTGGCCGTGCCGGACGATCCGATGGCCTCGTCCCATCCCGTTTCGCGGTAGGCGTGCACGATGGTCTGCAACTCACGCCGTGCCGCAAGCTCCGCCTCCTTGAAGGAACGCTTGTCGACGCGACCGTCCGGAAAGAATCGCAGGCTGTAGCTGACGCAGCCCATGTAGAGCGACTCGAGCTGGATGGGATCGATATTCTGGCCGATGATGAATTCGGTGGAACCGCCGCCGATATCGACGACCAACTGGCGCGTTTGCGGATTGGCCAGGGTGTGGGCAACGCCGAGATAGATCAGGCGCGCTTCTTCGCGCCCGGCGATCACTTCGATGGGAAAGCCCAGCGCCGCCTCTGCCTTCTCCAGGAACTGCGTGGCGTTCTTCGCCACGCGCAGGGTGTTGGTCGCCACCGCGCGTACCGCCCCCGGATCGAAATTGCGCAGGCGTTCGGCAAAACGCGACAGCGCTTCCACGCCGCGCTGCTGGGACGCGGCATCGAGCCGCTTGTCGGCAGTCAAACCGGCAGC
>Ga0208753_100537_pt1 | contig 14888 bp, 10 predicted proteins | sample LakWasMet37_LOW7_2_FD_183877 | JGI IMG/M metagenome (GOLD analysis project Ga0208753, IMG submission 183877) | Freshwater sediment methanotrophic microbial communities from Lake Washington under simulated oxygen tension - Sediment Metagenome... | ecosystem: Environmental > Aquatic > Freshwater >... | reverse complement strand
ATGTCATACACAGTGACCTGCCCCTCAAAACCAATGGCAGCACCAGACACCAGCGATTTTTTCAGCTGCACACAAAGGCGATTCAACAGGTAGCGTGTAGCAAAATTATCGCTGCAATCAATCACCACATCCGCTTGCGCAATCAGCTTCTCAAAATCTGCCGCAGATGACTTTTCGCAAACCGTATTTACCGTGACTTCTGGGTTAATTGCCAACAGTGTTTTTTGTGCAGATACCGCCTTATTCACACCCACAGCGCTGGTGGTGTGCACAATTTGGCGCTGTAAATTAGTTAAATCCACCACATCAAAATCACAAATGGTGAGTATGCCCACCCCCGCTGCTGCCAAATATAAAGCCACGGGCGAGCCTAAGCCCCCAGCACCCACGATTAACGCGTGGCTATTGACTAGTTTATGTTGCCCTTCATATTCAATCTGCGGTAATAAAATATGGCGGCTATAGCGGAGAAGTTGTTGATCGTTCATAAGTTAATGCAATTGTCCTACTTCGATCATGGCATTATAGAGAACATAAGGAGAAATCCAAGTCACGATGTGATCAAACTCACCATTAGGATCAGCGGCACTTCTAGGCTCGTGGCTTACAAATACATTGTCATTGTTGAGATTAGCCGTTTCGTCTGCGCCACCTACAGCTTGGGAGCCGGTCTCCCCAGTTGAATAAATAACGGCAACAGCATTATTAATTGCAAAGTTAATTTCATTCGGCGGCACTGTAGAGCAAGTGCTTGCTGTGATGCCGGCAGCACTCAAACATACCCGCAAGTTCGGATTCAAGGCAGGTATCGTTTGGAGGGGAGCGGGATTCATAGTAGCAATCCCAATATTCGACATCTCGCCTGCACCTGTAAAATCGGGCAGCCCCACCGTGCCAAAACTAGGATTGTCGACTTGTGTTACTGTATACAGAATACGATTATTCCAGCCATCTAACGCAAAGCCTTGAGCATCAACCGGCTGAATGCCTAATGTTGCGGCAGGTAAAAAGCCTGCCATCTGTGTGCAGGCAACAAGCCCGCCTATAGGTTGTTCAATGCCATTGCTAGCAGCAGTTGCCGGGCAAGGTAAACGTCCGTGTTGTTGAGCAAAACCCAGCAATGCTTTCTTAGCGATTGCTAATGTACTTTCGGTTTGCGACTGGGCCAGCTGTTGTCGTTGCACCTGCATAGGCAGCAGCAAAGCCCCCAAGACAAACCCGAGGATAACGATGACAATCGCCATCTCCACCAGGGTAAATCCGGCAACACTACGATATGAAAATGATTTTTTTATCATGGGGCTACAATATAAGTATGGTCATTGTAATTTGGAGTCCTTGTAATACGTTGCCCATCAAATATTTGGTTTGCATTGGTATTCTCAATACTATCCAAATAATCATTCACCGCACATGATGGCCTTAACTGACTCGCGCCTTTGGACACCGCACTATTAGGTGCGATAATCGAACGGCCAGTACCAATTAGCAAACTATCTATATTAACCTTACTGCCGCTCGTTAATTTAATACCATTCCTTGACGACGCATAATAAAAATAATCGTACCATTTATTCGTCATAATCCATGTAGGAAGTTGCGATCCTCCCGTATTAAAAACAGGGTCTACGCACGAAGTTCTGGTAGCGCCACCCGCCCCAGCTCCTGAACATGCAACATCCGTACAGCTCAAACTGCAACGTGAGTTAGCAGAGGTGAACTCCCCTCCCTTAAAAGTAACCGTACCGTTGAAGTTAGCGCTGCAGCTACCCAGTGCATTACAACTAAAAGTCTGCCCACCTCTTGAGCACGAGCCCGCACCTGCACAGGTGCAATCCCGCCCTGAGTAAGAGCAAGCGCCAGAAAAGCTCGTGAAATTATTATTTTTCCGCATTACAATTGAACTGATATTCGTAAAGCCAGTACTGCAACTTGCACTCGTCACCCCGCCGCCACGACTATAGTTACAAGTAAAATCAGCCGATGCAACACTGCTTATCGGCAAGACCCCTGCTACGCTTGACGTCACACAGGCATAATCTTTACTACTGCCTAAACTCGCTGCGTAGGGGAAGTAGCCAACCCCTCTTCCATTTGGCCTATCACCCGAAGCTGGCTCGTAATAGTTTAAAAGAGCATTCTTTAACTCGTTTGCAGCTCTAGCCTCTAGCGCAGTTAACAGCTCGTCTGCTGTGATGAACACCAGCTTATCATTAAAATAGTATGGCTTTTGAAAAACAGCGTCATTAGCACCTACCCTACGCATATCCTCACCTATGATGAATTGGTTGTCGTCTAACTGATTGGGGGGATATCCATAATTTTTAAACGGTACGCCATCGGAACTTCGAACAATTCTATCCAAATATTCGCTTGCCTCAGGTGCGGCAGACGACCTATCCTGCACATCAACCGAGGTTCCTGGCGCAATAATCACAGCCGCTACGCGATTGGATATAACATTTCCATTTCTGTCCACTACCTCTATCCAATCTGTTGCTATATTCGCAATGCCTGGATTGATGATTGGGTTAGAGCCTGTGCCGTAATAGTCATGTACTAAATTTCTAGATACGGCATACCATAATGGCTCACCGGTCGCATCTCGGAAATCCTCCCCTAATGCTGCGGTTACAGTAATTCCATGATGATTACAATTTGGGTCTAAACCGTGTACGGGCAATCTACCTAGCAGAAATTTATAATTAAAGCTTTGGTTAGTCGCAAAGCAATCGCTGTATCCATCATAGTTTCCATCCTCATTCCTATCTGGATAAGGCATTTGACCTGGATGATTAGGATGGCTAACCGCCCATGCAATCAATGCAGATTTGGCTTCACTTAGCACTCGCATGGTTTCTTCGTCCTGCTCTACTTGCAAACTAGACGCATTAAACATCCGATACATGAACGCTGCCGCACCTAAACCAACAATAAATGCGATTAGAATAAGCACCATTCCTCGTTGGCTGCTATGCCTAAGGGGGCGACTACTCATCACCACCAATCACTCCGGCCTCTTCCAGTCTTAGTCGCTTAGCCTTTTCTACCACTTGAAGCTCTTTAACTTGGCTGGTTTCAGGCTCGTACACTTGGCCAGCTTTAAGCCGAATTTTTTTACCGCTAGCTTGCACATCAACACCCTCTGCACCTGAAGCTTTAGTTGAAAAACCTCGGCGGTTGATTCGCCCAACTTGCACATTATCGACAGCGTCACCCTCTTGCACGGCCTGATTATTAATCCAAAGCGTACCTTTGACCCCATCACTGCGCTTCACGTAACCTTGCATGGTGATTGGCTCTGTAATATCGACAGGCTGCGTATCTGCATCGCTGTCTGATGACTCGCTTTTCTGAGGAGTAACGATCTTCAACTGCTGACTTTGTCTAAGTTTATCTAGCTTCTCACGTTCAGCAGGCTTGCTGAATAGCCGTCCAAAGTCATCATTAGCTGCTGCTTGGATTACAGTGAACCCAAGACTCATGAAGCAAAAAACAAGCACATGAAACAGTAACTTAAGCATGACTATGGTCCCGCTACGGTTTGGATTGCTGCAGGCTCACGTAAGGTAAGCCAGTCCAGCTCACATTGCGCATGTAAGTTGGCAATCAACTGACTACTCAAAGCACCGCTCTCGTTCAATCTGGTAATTTCGCAGTCTCTTAACATCAGCTCAGCCACATTGGCTTTACTTAAAGACTCCGTTAGCTGCAATAAATCTCCTTCATGTAGCATATCCAGCTCAAACTGCATCACAGAGCGGTTTAATGTAAAACCGCCCTGATTAGGTGCAAATGCGGGCGTATATTTTTCCTGCTGCTTGATACTGTATTTAATCCCAAATAACTTATGGTTTTTATGTTGATCGCGCAGGCTCTCTACCCACTCGATGCGGCGCTCTTCTCCCACAAAACCTTTATTAATCAAGGTTTGATATTGCGGCAGATATGCGGTGATAACCTCTTTTTCCAAACCGGAAGACTGATAGCGCTGACGAGCCGCATTGAGCTGATTCTGCTGATTGAGCAATGCCAGCTCCTGTTCAGTTTTATACTGCTGTGCAAGCACGATGCACGCTACTACCACGGCAATCACCACGCCTAAAACCACTAGTGGGATTTGCAGCTTTTTCCAGTCATTCGGCTCTAGCTTCATAATGGCTGCACCCCACTTGCACTAGTCACATCTGATGCTGGCTTAAGCACTATTTTTAATTTAAAAAACGCTGGCTGCTTTTGTGTGGATTGCTCGTCCGTGGTACTGCCCTGTAAGCTAACAAATGAGCTAACATTCACCGGCTCTTGCAGCACAGTTACTTCAGCGACTCTGGCATCAGCCTTAATGTTGGTCACAAACTGGTTCAAGCTGTTCAAGGCACGCCGATAATCTCCAGTAAACCCAGAAATTTGTGCCGTGAGAAAGCCTACTTCGACCAACTTAGTCGGATCTGCAGGCGGTACCGCGTTGGTGGAGGTTTGCACGCCACTCGTTGTAGCTGATAGTGGCGTAAATTTATCTTGGTCATTGATATTAGTGTCATTAGTTAACACCCAATGCAAGCGGTCAACTTGCACCTCATCCAACGCGCCTTGGGTGGTAGGTGCTAGCGCCGCACTGACCACCTGCATCATTAGCCTTGGTGACTTAGGAAACATAGCGATGGTTTTATCTAACTCCACCGCAACTTTTAAATCATTCGCGCTTATCTGCGTCACTGGGAAATCTTTTGCGGCCTCGTCATATCGATGCTGCTGAATCCGCGTATCTTGCTGCGCTTGCTCAAAAGCAGACTTATGATCCCAGCCCTCTTTAAACATCCATGCCGCAGCGACCATGCCAAAGAAACCCACTAAGGCTGTGCCAATCGCTAGACCTTGTTTTAATTTATTAAACTGAAAAGATTTGGTGAGCCAGTCTGGCGCTAAGTTATCAACAAAATGTCCGTTCGCCAGCAATTGCATATGCATCAACTCTGGCTTTTCTTGCAGTAAAGCCACTGGCAAACCTAGCGTTTTGGCCAAGCTACTCAGGTTTACATCGGAACAATTCAAGCCTTGCTCCTGACTGATGCCTTGGCTAATCTGCTGGGTAGAGCCATTGGCACTGACTAGCGCCAAGTTTAAGGGCGTGTCACGCGTGATATAGCGCTGACTCATTAAATAGAGACGTGTTTTCTCAATTTCAACCAGATAAAAATAGCCCAACTGCCCAGCCCCGTCAGGGACATTCGGCACCAAACGACTCATGCGCAAACAACCATGATGGAAGTAAGATTGACGCAACCCAGAAGAAAGTTTTTCGCAAAGCAACAAGTGCGGCGATGTTAGCTTGAGCTGCCGCATCAATACTTGGCTTAACATTGGCAGCAAGTAAACGCCCACCAACTGCGCCTCTTGTGCCTTAATGATGGCAACCCAAGCTTGTAAGAAATCATCTTTACTGATGGCAACAAACAAAAAGTTATCATCTTTTCGTTTGTCTTTATCTCGATCAATAAAATGTGCCGTGCGGAAATCCAACCCTCGGTAGTGTTGATTCAACTTACGTGTAATCAGTTCATGCTTCGCACTGCCTGTCGTATGCGGCAAGCTCTCTAGCCTAAAGTCTTCCTCTACGGCATCGGTAATCAAATAAACCGGGCTGGATAAATATTGCTGTAGAAATGCTGAAAATGCCTGATGCCCAGCTTCGTTGTTCTCAAAAGCCTGGTTGCCTTGCAGCTTACCCGCATGCCAAACGCCAACCAGCAAATGATTGGCAGTAGCGCATAACACTAGTTTTTTTGGATTAGCGAATATCATGCTTTGTTATATTTAATCACTTAAATTTTAAGCTTACTAAATGAGTCGTACACCGGCCCAAGTACTGAGAACATAATGAACGCAAGTATGCCGCCCAGCAACACCGTGAGTGCAGGCTCTATCATTTTGAGCATTTTCTGCATGGCATCATTCACATCACGGTCATAAAAATAGCTGATATTGAGTAGCGATTTATCGAGCGCACCCGTGCTTTCGCCGACCTTAATCATGCGCACCACCAATTGTGGGAACAGCCCGGCATTACGAAAACTTTCACTCATGGCATCTCCCGCGTTAATCTGCGTATGTACTCGCGTCAGCGCGTCTGCCACTACTCGATTGCCCACGATGTTTTCACAAATTTTAATTGCATCCAAAATAGGGATACCAGTTTGATACATCAAGGCAAAATAACGCGCAAAACGCGCCATGATAATTTTATGCAAGATGGGCCCAGTAACCGGAATATTTAATTTAAACAAATCAAACCGATAACGTGCTGCAGGGTTAGTGCGGATTGTTGCTGCCAACAAGGCTACCGCCGCCACTGGCAAACCAAGTATTAGCCACCAATAATTCACAAAGGCGTTCGACATCGCAATTAAAATCTGCGTATTAAGCGGAAGTTCTTGCCCCATGTTGCGCAAAAAAGACACCATTTGCGGCACAACATAAATCATCAAAAACACGACCGCCAGCGATACCACAACAGCAACAAACGCAGGGTAAGCTAATAGCTTTTTGGTTTGCGACATTAGCTCATCTTGCCAGCGTATTGTATTGAACAGGTTGTTCAATACCACAGGTAACTGACCTGTACGCTCACCAGCATCAATCAGGCTCACAAACACATCACTAAATACCGCAGGATGTTCAGCCAAGGCTTGTGATAGCATTTTGCCGCCTTCAACCTCAGCGCTAATGGCACCCAGCACTTTTTGAAAGTATGGGTTGTTACTGCTCTCACGCAAGTCAACCAAGCACTCCAGTAATGGCACACCGGCGCTGGATAACTGCTCCAGTTGAAAGCAAAACATCACTAAATCTTGGTTCGTGACTTTATTGCGATTAAACAGGCTGGTAGACCTAGTCGCCGGGCGAAAGGTAATTAAATCCAAGCCCATGCGCTCGAGCCGGATTTCAAGATCCACCTCATTAAGTGCATCCACCTGCCCCATGGCAATACGGCCTAATTTATCAACGGCTTTATAGCTAAAGGACGGCATAGATTACGAACTGATCCTGCTGGTTAAATCAATCACCCGCATTACTTCCGACAAACTGGTATATCCTTCTAAAATCCGACGCACCCCATCCTCGGCCAAGGTGATAAAGCCTTTATCCAAAGCCACTTTCTTCAACTCATCCAAGTGCGCGCGCCGCGAAATCAAGGCATCCATATCCGTGTCTATGCGTAACAGCTCAATAATCGCCATACGCCCTCTGTAACCGGTTTGATTACAATGATTACATCCTTTTGGCTTGTAAATCGGTGTTTGGTCATTTGGTTTTAGCCGCAAAATCTTGCGCTCAAGGTCATCTGGCTTATGTTTTTCTTTGCAATGCGGGCACAGCACGCGCACCAAGCGCTGCGCTACTACGCCAATAATATTACCCGCCATAATGTCAGGCAAGATACCAATGTCGGATAAACGTGGAAAAGCGCCTAATGCTGAGTTGGTATGTAAAGTACTAAATACCTGATGCCCGGTCATCGCCGCGCGAAACGCCATCATGGCTGTATCGGCATCGCGAATCTCACCCACTAAAATGATATCGGGGTCTTGCCGCATAATAGACCGAATACCATTAGCAAAATCGACCTTATTGACCTCAGCCACAGAAGTCTGGCGCATCATGGTCACCGGATACTCCACTGGGTCTTCCAGCGTCATGATATTCACTGCCTCAGTGTTCTGATGCGTTAGCAATGAATACAGGGTAGTGGTTTTACCACTGCCGGTAGGACCCGTTACAATCAAAATCCCCTCAGGGCGGGTCATCATCAACTGCAATTCATCCAACGTTTCTGGACGCAGCCCCATGCGCTCCATCGGGATAATAGACTTTTCACGGTCCAGCACACGCAATACGATATTCTCGCCATGGATGGTAGGGTGTGTAGACACCCTAAAGTCAATCGGGCGACCACATAAGTTCATATTCAAGCGGCCATCTTGTGGAGCACGCGTTTCTGCGATATCCAGCCCACTGACCACTTTCAAGCGAACAGCCAAACCACCCCAATAACTTTTATGCAAACTTCTAATTTGCTGCAATACACCGTCGATTCTATAGCGTATGCGTAAAAAGGCCTGCTCCGGCTCAAAGTGAATATCCGAGGCGCCGCGCTTCACAGCATCCATCAGCAAAGCGCCGACCAAGCGCACTACCGGTTGTGTATATTCATTATCATCTACACTTAAGCTTTGATAATCAATTTCACCGGTTTCAATCTCGCGCAGTATGCCGTCAACAGATAATTCATAGCCATAAAACTGGTCAATCACCTCTTCCAGCTGCGCTTCGGCGGCCAATACCGGCTTTAACTGAATCTGCCCGCCCAGCATGGCGCGTAGCTGATCCAATGCCACCACATTGAACAAATCCGCCATGGCGACGACCATGGTTCTGGTCAGCGCATCGTACGCCACCGGTAACAAATGGTAGCGGCGTGAAAAATCCTGCGGCACCATTTGCAGCGCTTCAAAATCAGCCACCACGGTGGTTAAATCAACACTATCGGTGCCGATAGTATGCGCAACGGTGTCACGCACCATTGCCTCAGTCACAAAGCCCAAGCGCACCAATTGGCGCCCTAACGGCAAGTCGTTATGCTCTTGCTCAATAAGCGCAATGCGTAGCTGGTCCTGGCTAATTAAGCCCTGCTGCACCATCAACTCGCCTAAGCGAATTTTACGCCGCTGTTCAGCCATTTAATTTAGCCTGTTTATATAAATTCATTATTGTTTTTTTCATTTACTTAATCGGCACTACGATTATTTTGAATAATTATGCTAAAGCCGTATTACTGCAACGCACGGACTCTTGCCTCTACTTGAGATCGGTCTGGGCTGGCGGCACCTGTCATATTCAGTAAATCAAGCGCACGCTGATATTGCACTAACGCTAACTTTGGCTTACCTAAATGCTCTAAACTAATCGCCAAGTTAAATGCATAATCTGCACTGATCGGTGCAAACTGGCTGGCACTAAAATAAGCCGCCTGTGCAGAGGCCCACTGATTTTGTGCCGCATACAAGTTACCTAAGGCCGCATGCAAATTAGCCGCCTCGGGCTGGCGTGCCAGCATGCTTTTAATCTTACTCTCCGCCCCTACCGCATCTGTATTTGCCTCTAAATCTGCCATTACCGATTGAGCAATGCTATTTCTAGGCTCAATTTCCGTTACCTTACGATACCATCCAAGCGCATCCATATTGCGGGCTTGACGCTGTGCAATTGCCGCCATGCCTAGCAACGCATCTACATTTCTGACATCCTTCTGCAATACTTGGCGATATTTCTGCTGCGCCGAAACATCATCCCCTCGGTTAAATGCCTCATACGCGGCCAGCAATGTAGGGTCAACCCCCGCAACCTGCGCTTTACTCACCAGTCTTAGCGGCTCTTTCGATTCATTTGTCGAAGACTCGCGCCGCAAAGCAGCATCTACTGTCGCGGCCTTGCGCACGGTAACCGAAGCTGCCTGCTGATGCACTAATGGCGCAACCCCTGCAGCAGGCTCGCCCGACGACATGGGCTCATCTACATTCTTCTCTGCTAGCTTATGCTTTTCTAATGCGGGCTTGACCACTGCGCCACTATCCTGCGCCTGAGTTGCAACCACCTCGGTAGCACTGGCATGATCAATTGCGTCATCCACCTCACCCTGCTGGCTAACAGCGACAACCTCAGACTCCGGGCTCACTTCACTTTCTACCGCAGCAACATTAGCCGCTGGTGGTGGCGCTGGCGTTACAACCACCACTTCATTGGCGCCCAGCGTCTTAATGTATTTATATCCTTGCAAGCCCAACAAAATCATCAAGGCCCCAGCCACACCCAGCAAAAGCAATGCGGTGCGTGAACTCGCAGTTTTAGTTGCATGATTCGCCACAAACACACTGGCCGCTGCTTTTTGATTACCCTTAGCCACGTCAGCCTGCGCTTTCAGGTTAGCAACACTTGCCATTGCCGCTTCATTAAACGCATCCGCCTTACTTTTTGCTTTAGTAACGCCTTTCGCTGGCTGGGCAATATTTTTAGCAGGAGCATCCTCTTTGGATTTGATATCCGCGCTAATCAAACCAGCCTCTTCAGCCAGAGACAAATCCATTCCCTTGAGCGCACGTTTATCTGGCGCTAAAGTGAACTGTTCAGCATTATTAGCCCCGGTTTTCGCATCAGAGCCTGTAGCAACGGCAGCATTATCTGACTCCAGCTCCAGCGGCGACAGTGACAACGCATCAGAAGGTAAAGTGTCGGCACGCCCGGACTTTTCAGCCTTCTGCTTATCTTTTTCGGCTGTCGCCAGTGCCTTGATTAGCAAACTCATTTGCTAATTACCTTTCACTCTCGGCATCTACTGTGTTGGCTAACTGCTGCGAAGGCAGATACTGTTTATAGCTTGCTAGCTCATCACTCTCCAAACTAGCATTAGTAATGACTGTAGGTCGCAGAAAAATCACTAACTCTGTTTTTTTATTCAAGTCATTATGACCTTTAAAAATTGCACCGACGCCAGGGACATTTGATACGCCCGGGACTTTGTCTAAATTACGCTGAATATCGTCTTGCATCAACCCACCTAAGACAGCAATACTCCCGCTACTTATTCGCAATATCGACTCCATTTCTCTAACTTGAATCTCAGGTATGAGACTAGGTATTTGTTTACCCGCGTTTGGCGAACCTTGCGGATAAAAAAGCTGCGGATTAGGGTCTTGTTGACCATCTCCAATTTTTCTTGTCACGGTCGGCCTCACGTTAACGCTAACCAAATCAGACTCACCAATTTGAGGGGTTACGCTCATAACCACCCCTACAGGAACAATATTAGGTATAGTCGTTACCGTATTTGAGCTACCCGCATTAGCAACCAAGTTGTTTTGAACTTGCACAGTGAAATACACTAAGTTATCAACAACTTTCAACACCGCTGTCTGATTGTTCAAAACCATTAATTTTGGACTTGAAAGCACTTTAGCATCACCAAATTGGTTTAATAAAGTTACCGACGCGGCTAAATTACCCAGAGCACTTGATGGATTTAAATATCCAACACTAATCCCCGTTCCGGTTGCAACATCTATCGCAGGCCCTAAAGACTGCTGGAATTGGAATCCAGAGTTTTTATTTGGATTATTTCCAATCCGACTCCAATCTACTCCGGCTTGATATTTATCGCTGAGCGTAACCTCTACAATTGTCGCCTCAATAAGCACTTGACGCCGCACACTGCTCATCACCTTATCCAAAAATTCCTGCACTCTCTCATGTTGCTTATTCGTTCCTCTTACGCTAATAACACCAGCTTCACGATTTGAAATAACGTTTGCAGCAAATAAAGTTTTATATTCAGTCACAGCCTTTTGTGAATCACTGCCAATTGAAGAAGCATTACCGACATTACTTGTGCCATCTTTAGGTGAAATGGCATTTGCAGCCTGCTTATCGGCCTCAACCCTACTAATAATTATTTCTTTATCAGTTTCCGTCAAAAGCTCACTAATATTTTTTTCTAAACTATCCCAGAAATGATTCTTGGACTCACTTCTAACCATGGTGCGAGAGCTATTATTTGCACCAGTTCCAGACGTACTACTCGTAGAACCACTTCCAGAACTCTGACCTGAGCTTTGGCTAGTACTGGAAATTTGGCCATCTGCACCTATAAAGCCTGTAGCGTCGCGCGACATATTTAAATAATCAACCTTATAGCTTCTTAAAACCGGCTGATCTGGTGTAATTGTCAGCACATTACCCTTAAAGCTGTAAGTTAAATCAACCTGTTTAGATAAGCGTTCTAAAATCGCAGGTAAGGTTTGGTCTACTGCATTTAAAGTAACGCGCCCTTGAATAGCAGGGTGGATATCAACATTGAGTTTGCTGTCTCTTGCTATTGCAAACAGCACTTCTTTCACGGGGGTATCGTAAACAACAATACTGTAAACAGGCTCTTTTGCTTTAGGTGTAGGTGGTGGCAAGTACGGGCTGTTCGTGACCGGCTTAGGAATAGCAGCAGATGCTGCAGACGTTACTGGTTTTGACGTTAGGGACGGTGAGGATGTATTTTTGCCATCAATATGTCCTGTTGATGGCTTCACTTTGGATTGATGTGAGCACGCTGACACCCCAAAAACCAAGGTCATGCATAGCAGTGTTGATACTGTTTTATTCTTTATCACGGCTTGGTTACCCCTACATTCTGCAACTTTATCTGTACACTCTTTAGTCATTTTCCATGATACCGCAAAAAATGCAAGAAAATACAAATAGCAACAACAAGTTACAGGAGTAAATCAAGGTTATTAATGAGGTAGAGCACCAAACTTTATAACGAACTGTGCCGCATTTAAACTCAGCGTTGGTAGCTCGCCATCAATCCACACCCACTCAACCAAACAAGCATGCAAAAACAATGTCGTACCTGCTGCAAAAGAAACCTAAGAAATCACTAAAAGTCGTTAAGCAGAATGAAATGAAGCGCATGGAGGGAGTGCAAAAGCCGAGATAGTGTGGGGTATACAACGAAGCAACTCGCTCGCGTATACACTTAATTCCGTGATTTCTTAATTAAGCGGTGAGATATCTTTACTAATGCCAGCCAACGTTCTTAGGTAAGGCCGATTATTTTTAATATAGGGGGGCAAGTTTTTTAATGCCTCCAACGCATCAGCCCGCTGTGCATAAGCACCATACAGTACCACGGTGTATAAACCATCCGCCTTACGCATACGATAGAGATAAATATTATCCACCTCCACTTGCCGACTTAAGCTCTCAAGCTCTGCTACTAGTTGAGCATACTCTATATTTTCACCTGTCGATAGAGCATTGGGTACTGATTTAATTTGCAACAACACGGTTTCGGGCTTTGCACTCTGCAGTAGTTTATTCATCGCATCCAAACGCTGCCCCACCAAACCCTCGGCACTTTTACTTATTACAACAAGAGGCTTATCACTCGCCACTGCCACATTTTTCAATGTCGCTGGCGTATTAGTATTCGTCAGCGCCGACAAATTATTCACGCTCATTTGCGTATTAGTCACAGCAACAGCCGATTGCTTTGCTACCTGAGGCAGACTGGGCTTAACAGTGACGGACTTAGTAGCGGTGGACTGGGCTGGCTGCGCCGCCAGGTTAGCCCCAGATTGCTTAGCAGATGATTGCTGCCAAGCAATCGCCGCGATGATTATGCCACTCACAATCGCAAGCAAACATATAAACCACACGGCAAATTGCTTATAACGCCCAACTTGTTGCCCATATAAGCTTTCCGCAAACTCGCTATCTTGGATAGCAGCTTTTACATGCTTAGGCGTTACTTGATATACATTGTCAGCAAATGCTGCCAACAAGGCTTTATCCGCCAAGATATTCACGCGCCGCACCAAGCCCTGCGCAGCATGAGACAACTTTTTAATCGAAGCATCGGTAAACAAATGCGGGCCATGATAGCCCGCCGCGCGCAATCTAAAAATCAGATACTCACCAACATCTTTGGTTTGCAGTGGACTCAAATTAAAGCGATGCGTGATGCGCTCACGTAATTGACGAATTTGCTCTTGGTTTAAATTCTCATCAAGCTCAGGCTGACCAAACAACACAATCTGCAACAGCTTGTCTTGCTTAGTTTCCAGATTAGAAAGCAGGCGAATCTCTTCCAGCGTTGCCAATGGCATACCTTGCGCTTCTTCTACAAAGATCACGACTTGACGACCTTCTGCGTGCCGATTTAGCAAATGCGCCTGCAAAGCCTGCATCACCTTTAATCGGTCAGCATCTTTAGGCAACTCAAGTTGCAACTCAAAAGCAATCGCATGTAACACGTCCTCAGGCGCTACGCTGGGGTTTGCAAGGTAAATGCTTTCAATTCTTTCGGGAAGTATTGTTTGCAGCATTCGGCATAACATGGTTTTGCCACTGCCCACCTCACCGACCACTTTAACAATACCCTCACCATTACCAATGGCGTACACTAAAGCATCAAGCACTGCGCCCCGATTACCGCCAGAAAAGAAAAAATCTGTATTGGGAGTAATCTTAAACGGGGGCTGCTGCAAACCAAAGTGTGGATAATACAAGTGATTTCCTAGAGAGGATTAGTAGCGACGATTAGTCTTCTTGTGTGTTCATGCGACTATACAGCGTTGTTCGGTTCACATTTAACAATTTAGCCGCCTGACTTAAATTGCCATGCGTCATTTTCATTGCCGCGTCTATGTAAGCACGCTCCCATGACTTAAGCACCGCATCCAAACTGACATTAACTTGGCGCTGCAGATGTTTTTGCGCTTGCGCAGTCATGCTTGCATCATCGTTAAAATCAAATGTATCGGTGCTTGATGCCTGCTCACTTAAATCAAACTCAGCTAACAATTCATTTTCTTTAACCGTCTTACCAGAATACTTGGCAATTAAGCGGATTACGATATTTCTTAGCTCACGCACATTGCCCGGGAAGTCATAATCCAGCCAACGCACTTCTGCCTTTGCATCTAGCTTAAATGGCGCTTTATCAATTTGCTTGGTATAAAACTCAATGAAATGGTCGCGCAACAAATGCTTATCATCCGTCAACTCACGTAATGGCGGCACATGTACCGTAAATACACTTAAACGGTGATATAAATCTGACCTAAACTTGCCGGCACGCACCTCTGCTCTTAAATCGCGATTGGTAGCCGCCACGATGCGCGCACGACTTTTACGCGTTTGCGTCTCGCCAATGCGCTGATACTCGCCATTTTCCAGCACACGTAATAACTTGGCTTGCAACTCTAACGGCAACTCACCAATCTCGTCTAAAAATAAAGTGCCCTCACCCGCGTCTTCAAAATAGCCAGCATGCGCAGCTA
>Ga0208753_100531_pt1 | contig 14992 bp, 13 predicted proteins | sample LakWasMet37_LOW7_2_FD_183877 | JGI IMG/M metagenome (GOLD analysis project Ga0208753, IMG submission 183877) | Freshwater sediment methanotrophic microbial communities from Lake Washington under simulated oxygen tension - Sediment Metagenome... | ecosystem: Environmental > Aquatic > Freshwater >... | reverse complement strand
GCCGGCGCACAAGCCCGCCCAGGCCCGCACGCGCAGCGGCACCGGTGATCGCAGCGGCGCACCGCGCTCGCCGCGTCCCGCCCGCTCGGGAGACGGCGCCGCCAAGCCCGCGAGTCACCACAGCGGACAGCGCCATCGCTGAGATCGCCGTCAGTCGATAACAAACAACAAGGCCCCTCACGGGGCCTTGTTGTTTTGTGGCGCGGCTTTCCGACCTTGCCGGCTTCAGAACGACGACCCCGGCTGCTTGAGGAATTCGATTTCCTCGGGCGTCGAGGTACGGCCAAGGATGGCATTGCGATGGGGAAAACGTCCGAAGCGGGCGATCACCTCGCGATGCCGCAGGGCATAGTCACAGGCGCCGTCGAAAGTCTCGTTCTGCATTTCGCGGCGCAGGCCGGCGAACAGCGCGACCGAGCGCTCCTGATCGAGCAGCGACTCCCTGTGTTCGAAGGGGAGGTAGGCAAACCAGCGCTGGCAGGGCGAGAGGTTCTTGTCGCGACCGGCGGCGACCAGGGTTTCGGCCAGTCGATGGGCCTGCGCATCACCGGCAAAGGCGCGCGGCGTGCCGCGGAAGATATTGCGGGTGAATTGGTCGAGCAGCAGGATGCGCGCCAGCACTTCCTCGTCGGACCCATCGTCGCGGGTGCTGCGCAACGCGGCTTCGACCTCCGCGCCAAAGCGTTCGCGAATGGCGGCATCGAAGGCATCATCCTTGCGGAACCACTCGGGGCGCGCTTGCCCATGAGCGGGATGGTTCGGCGGCAGGAACCAGAAGTCGAGAACGGCGCGGGTGACGTGCGCCGCGTGCATCATTCGGCCTTCTTGGCTACCGGTTTTTTGGCCGCGGCCCTGGTTGCCGGTTTCTTTGCTGCGGGCTTTTTGGCCGCGGTTTTCTTAGCGGGCGCTTTTTTCACCGCCGGCTTCTTGGCCACGGGCTCTTTTGCCGTATCGCCAGCGCCGAGCTTTGGCGCGGACTTGGCGGCGGACTTGGCGGCGGGCTTTGCCCCGGCTTTGGGCGCTCCTTTTGGGTTCCTGGGTTCGAATTCGAAGCCGACCTTGCCGGTGGCCGGATCGCGCACCAGATAAGCAGAGAACTTGCGCCGCGTCTTGTTGGAGATGAAACCCTTGAGCAGGTCGGTCTTGCCGGTGGCCAGCAGTTTCTGCATGTCGGCGCGGGCGACTTCCTGTTGCAGGATTATCTTGCCGGAACGGAAATCGCAGGTCTTCCCCGGGCCCACGGCTTTTTCGCAGACATAGGCCATGCCGTGCTCGAAGACGCGGCCGCCGCATTTGGGGCAGGCGCCAAGCGCTTCCTGGGTCGAGAAATCGACTTCCTCGGCATCGGCCTCGGCGTCCGACTGGCCGAAATCGAACTCCGGCGTATGGTCTTCCTTGAGCTTGATCATGGCCGCGAAGGGGCGGCCCATCTTGCTGCGGAAACCCTGCAGCGGACCGATCACGCGCTTGGTGAGCAGTTCGTCCATTTCCTCCGGCTCCCATTGCCGGCCGGCGACAATCTTCCACAGACTGTAGTCGCAGGACTTGCACTGGAACTTCTTGTAGTTCTCCTGGATCACGCCGCCGCAGCGCGGGCAGGGCGTCTTCAGTGTCGAGAAGGCGGCTTCGGGCAGTTCGCCGGTCTTGATGCGCTCGACCATCTCGCGGGTCTTGTCCACGATGTGGCTCATGAACTCATCGCGCTGCAGGCGGCCGTGCTCCATTTCCTTGAGCTTGTATTCCCACTCGCCGGTCAGTTCGGGCGAGCGGATTTCGTCGACGCCGAGGTTCTCCAGCGCGAACAGCAGCGAAAATGCCTTTGCCGTCGGCTGCAGTTCGCGGCCGTTGCGATGCAGGTATTCCTCGGCCAGCAGGCCCTCGATGGTGGCGGCGCGGGTTGCCGGCGTGCCGAGGCCGCGCTCTGCCATGGCTTCGCGCAGTTCCTCGTCCTCGATCAGCTTGCCGGCGCCTTCCATCGCGGTCAGCAGCGTGGCTTCCGTGAAGCGCGGCGGCGGCTGCGTCGCCTTGGCCTTGACCTCGACATCCTTGGCCCAGACGCGTTCGTTCTTTTCCAGCGGCGGCAGGTTGAGGTTCTCGCCGGCTTCCTCGCGGGTCTCCTGCGATTCCTTGCCATACACGGCGAGCCAACCCGGTGTTACCAGCACCTTGCCTTCGGTCTTGAAGGCTTCCTGCTCGATGCGGGTGATGCGGGTGGTGATGTTGTATTCGGCGGACGGATAGAAGATGGCGAGGAAGCGCTTGGTGACCAGGTCGTAGATCTTCTGTTCCGGTTCGGACAGGTTCTTCGGTGCGGCGCCGGTGGGGATGATGGCGAAGTGATCCGAAACCTTGGCATTGTTGAAAATGCGCTTGTTCGGATGCACCCAGCCATTCTTGATGATCGCGCCGGCGAAGGGCGCGTAGGGCGTGCCCGCCATGTTGGCGAGGGTTTCCTTGACCGTGCCGATGTAGTCCTCGGGCAGGTGGCGGCTGTCGGTCCGCGGGTAGGTCAGCGCCTTGTGCTTTTCGTACAGTGCCTGGGCCAGCCCCAGCGTATTCTTGGCGCTGAAACCGAAGCGGCCGTTGGCCTCGCGCTGCAGCGAGGTGAGGTCGTAGAGCATCGGACAGGCTTCGGTCTTGGGCTTGCTTTCCTCTTCAACCGTGCCGTGCTGGCCAAGGCACTTTTTGCGCAGGGCATCGGCCCTGGCCTTGTCCCAGAGTCGCTCGGCACGGGCATGCTCGTCTGCAGCCTTCTTGAACTTTTCGTCGAACCACCGGCCGCGGTAAGTGCCGGCGAGGCACTGGAACTCTCCCTCGACTTCCCAGTAGTCGCGCGAGACGAAGGACCGGATGCGGCTTTCGCGTTCGACCATGATCGCCAGCGTCGGTGTCTGCACGCGACCCACCGGCGTCTTGTAGAAGCCGCCTTCCTTCGAGTTGAAGGCGGTCATGGCGCGCGTGCCGTTGATGCCGATCAGCCAGTCGGCTTCCGAACGGCAGCGCGCGGCGTCGGCCAGCGGCAGCATTTCCTGGTCGGTGCGCAGATGGGCGAAGCCGTCCCGGATCGCCGTGGCGGTCATCGACTGCAGCCAGAGGCGGCGGACGGGTTTTTGCTTGGCGCCCAGGGCGTGCTGCGCGACGTAGCGGAAAATCAGTTCGCCTTCGCGCCCCGCGTCGCAGGCATTGACCAGGCCGGTGACGTCCTTGCGCTTGATCAGGCGGGTCAGCAGGCGCAGGCGCTCCTGCGTTCTCTCGATGGGATTCAACGCGAAGTGCGGCGGGATCATCGGCAGGTGGGCGAAACTCCACTTGCCACGCTTGACGTCGTATTCCTCCGGCACGCTCAGTTCGAGCAAATGGCCGATGGCCGAGGACAACACATAGTCCTCGCTCTCGAAATAGTCGCCGGTCTTGGTAAAGCCGCCCAGCGCCTTGGCAATGTCCTGGGCGACGGAGGGTTTCTCGGCGATGATCAGTTGCTTTGTCATTGTTTGTTTGGGCAATACCGGGAGCAATACCGGGTCAGGAGCGGCGCATCATAAGCGCGCCTCTCTCAATTACGCAAGCGGGGCTCAATTCAGCAGGATACGCGCGACGTCGTCGCCGGCGCCGAAATCCTCGTCCTCGCTATCCTCGGCGAGGAGCTCCTCGAGGATCAGTGCGTCGACTTCGTGGCGGTAGCGCCAGATCACGGCGAGCACGATCACCTTGAGCCGGTCGAGGCTGACTTCGGCGTCCGGCAAGGCCAGGGCGCGCTCGATGATGGCTTCGCGCAGCGGAGCATCGACGGCATCGTGCTGTTCCAGAAAGCTGATGAAGCCGCGGCAGGTGGCCGAGAGCCGCTCCTGTTCTTCCTCGTCGTAGATTCTTATGGAGCTGGCCAGCGCCGGGCTGCGGCAACGGCTGCCCTCCTCGCCGGCGAGGCCGTCGAGCCAGGAAAGCGCCGCGGTGATGTCGTCGCTGCCGAAACCCGCCGCCGACAGCTTTTTGGCCAGCACCGCAGGTTCCGGGCAGGCATCGGGCAGGTAGTTTTCGAAGAGGTAAACGAGGATATCTATCATGATGATTAGTGGAGTCTCTGGTAGAGGCCGCCGGGCAATTGGGCCACACGACCGGCGAGCTCCATGGGCAGGAGCATGGCAAGAAGGTCGGCAGGCGTCAAGCCGCTGCGTGCGGAAAGCGTGTCGAGCGAGCAGGGGGCATCGCCTAGAAGAGCGAGCACTTGCTGTTCGCTATCATTCGACACCGCAGGCACCTTGCCAAGGGCTGTGCCTGTGGTAGGGGACGCTTCCCAGCGCAATTCTTCGAGGATGTCCTGTGCCGATTCGACCAGCTTTGCGCCCTGGCGAATCAGCTGATGGCAACCGCGCGACAGCGGCGAGTGGATCGAACCCGGAATCGCAAACACCTCGCGCCCGGATTCTGCGGCCAGCCGGGCAGTGATCAGGGACCCGCTGCGCAGCGCCGCTTCGACCACCAGGCAGCCCAGCCCGAGGCCGGCGATGATGCGGTTGCGACGCGGGAAGTTCGAGCCCAATGCCGGCGTGCCGAGCGGGAACTCGCTGAGGACGACGCCCTTTTCCGCGATGGCGCGGGCCAGGGCCTCGTTTCGTGCCGGATAGAGGCGGTCGGCGCCGGTGCCGATCACCGCCACGGTGCCCGCCGCCGTCGCCAGCGCGCCGCGATGGGCGGCCGCGTCGATGCCCAGCGCCAGGCCGCTGACGATGGTCAGCCCGGCATTGCCCAGCGCTTGCGCGAAGGCCTCCGCATCGCGCGCGCCCTGCGCAGTCGCGTTGCGGCTGCCGACTATGGCCAGCATCGGTCGATTGAGTCTTGCGACGTCGCCCTTGGCGTAGAGCAGCACCGGCGGGTCGTCCGCACTCAGCAGGCTTTGCGGGTAGTCGGTATCGGCCAGGGTCAGCAGCCGATTGCCGGGCTGGGTCGCCCAGTCCAGTGCCGCTTCGATCTCTGCTGTGCATTCGTGGCTCAGTAGACGCTCGGCCAGCGCCGGGTCGATGATGGCGGAAAGGGCCAGCGGCCCCGCTTCGAAGATCGCCTGCGGCAACCCGAAAGCCTTGAGCAGCGCGCGCCGGGCTTCGCTCCCGACGCCGGGTATCAGCGTGAGACGGAGCCAGGAAGCGAGTTCGAGGCGGTCCGCCGTCATGGTTAACGCGACACGACTCGTTCGGAGCGACGGGTGATTGTCGAGCGAAGCGAGCTGAAAAGTAGCCCCGCCCTGGGGCGGGGACGGGGGTGGGGGGTCATCAATTCGCCTTTTGCGTGTTTCATTTGCGGTGGGTGCTGCCACCGCGGAATGAGCGTTAAGGAGTGCGCACGGTGTCGCCGACCACTACCGGGTGCGTCGCGTTCATCACCAGGGCGTAGGAGACGCGGTCGAACACGCGAAAGACGAACAGCAGGCCGTTGCGGGCGTCAGGCAACTGATAGTTTGTCTTTGTGCCATCGTAGCGGTTGCTGACTTCTGCGCCGGCCAGATCTGCCGCCAGCACGTGGCCGGGTTCCAGTCCGTCGGCCTTGCCGCGATTGAGGGTGATGACCGACAGCGGGCCGCCGAAGTTAACCCCGCTGTATATGGAGAGCACTTTGGCCTGGATCATCTTGGCCGGTGGATGCGGAATGTAATTCACCACGTCCTGGCGCGGCGCGGCCAGCAGACGGTCGTCACGGGCAATCTCCTGCTTCGAGGTGAGCACCAGGAAGCTTGACGGGTTGCCTCCCTGGGTCATGCGCGCGGTACCGAGAAATACCGCTTCGTGCCCAAGTGTCTCCTTCGTGTCGGGGTCGAGCAGCGGCTTGCCGGGACGGTAGATCTGCCAGATCTTGTTCCGGGTGGTGACTTCGGTGGTGTAGACGGTGTCGCCAGCGCCGGCGATCACGCGGTCGCTCTGCAGGGCCACCACGCGCGGCGCGGCGGCGAGTCCGTCGACGTCGAGCACCCGCGGCTCGCTGAGGAAGGGCTCGATGACTTGCGGCTCGATGGACGGGATGCCCTTTTGCAGCGGCTCGACATACTCGCGGCGCGGTACGGTCACAGTGGCCAGCTTGAGGCGGGGCTGGGCGCCGCTCCTGTCGAGCACGATGACCTGGCCCGGGTAGATGCGGTGCGGGTTCTTGACTTCTTCCGCGTTCATCTTCCACAGCTCGCCCCAGCGGTAGGGATCCTTGAGGAACTTGGACGAGATTCCCCACAGGGTATCGCCGGCCGTGACGATATGGCGGTCGGGCGCGCCGTCGGCCAGCTCCAGCGGCTTGGCCCCCTGGGCGACTGCCAGGGTGGTTGAAATGGTGATGAGCAGCGCAGATATAATGCGACGCATGGCGTGATCTCCTGGCCGAGTGTCTATGTGGATGGCGAACCACCCGAGTATCCGCCGATTCTGCCCGACAATTCCCCCAGCATCAATTCTTTCAAGAGCGGTTTCATGGCCCTATTGCCGATTTTGCGTTACCCAGATTCGCGGCTGCACAAGAAGGCCGCTCCCGTCACCGAGGTCGATGCGCGCATCCGCCAGCTTGCCGCCGACATGGCCGAAACCATGTATGCCGCGCCCGGCATCGGTCTCGCTGCCTCGCAGGTGGACCAGCATGTGCGCCTGATCGTGATCGACATTTCGGAAGACAGGTCGCAGCTGCAAACGTTCATCAATCCCGAGCTGCTGGAAAAATCCGGCGAATGCGAAGGCGAGGAAGGCTGTTTGTCCGTGCCCGGCATCTACGAGACGGTGAAGCGCGCCAGCCATGTCAGGGTGCGTGCTCTGGGACTGGATGGCAAGCCCTTCGAACTCGAGGCCGACGACCTGCTCGCGGTATGCATCCAGCACGAAATGGACCACCTGGAAGGCAAGGTCTTCGTCGAATACCTCTCCCGCCTGAAGCAGGCGCGGATCAAGAGCAAGCTGGTCAAGCAGGCGCGCGAGACGTTCTAGAGCCCATTTCAGTGAAAATAATATTTGCCGGCACGCCGGACTTTGCCGCGCACGCGCTGGATGCGCTGATTGCCGCCGGACACCAGGTCGTGCTGGTGTTGACCCAGCCCGATCGTCCTGCCGGGCGCGGCATGGTGCTGCAGGCTTCGGCCGTCAAGAAAGTGGCGCTGGCGCACGGCATCCCGCTGTTCCAGCCCGAGCGGCTCAAGGATCCGGCAACGCATGAGCCGATCCGCGCCGCCTGCGCCGATCGCGGAGCGGAAATCATGGTGGTGGCCGCGTATGGCCTGATCCTGCCGCAGGCGGTGCTCGACCTGCCGCGTCGCGGCTGCATCAACATTCACGCCTCCTTGCTGCCGCGCTGGCGCGGCGCGGCGCCGATCCATCGCGCCATCGAGGCGGGCGACGCGCAAAGCGGAATCACGATCATGAAGATGGAAGCCGGGCTGGACACCGGCCCGATGCTGCTCGCGGAGGCCATCGATATCGATGCACAGGACACCACCGGCAGCCTCCACGACCGTCTCGCCGGGCTCGGCGGCAAGCTCGTGGTGGAGGCGCTGGCGCGGTTCGATCAGCTGGCCCCCGTGCCGCAGCCCGAGGCCGGCGTGAGCTACGCGGCGAAAATCGACAAGGCCGAAGCCAGGCTGGACTGGAACCAGCCGGCAGTAGTCCTTGCGCGCAAACTGCGCGCCTTCAATCCTTTTCCCGGCGCTGTGGCGACGCTGGCCGGCGAGCCGGTCAAGGTATGGCGCGGCAACGAGGTCGCGGCAAGCGGCCGGCCCGGCCAGGTCCTCGCAGCCGATGCCGGTGGCATCGTGGTGGCCTGCGGCGAAGGCGCTCTGCGCCTCACCGAACTGCAAAAGTCCGGCGGCCGCCGTCTCGCCAGCGCCGACTTTCTGCACGGCACTCCCCTGCGCCCGGATTGACCGGCCCCGATCGCCAGCACGTCAGCGAGCGATCGGCTGCGGCGGCAGGGCTTCGCTCTCTTCCTGCCGGATGAGCCAGGTCCTTTCCGACTTTATCAGCGTCAGGGTCTTGAGTGCGGTTTCGCGGCGCCTGTCGGCGCGGTACTCCTGCACGAAGCGCGCCCTTGCCACGTCGCCGTCGACGGTGATTGCCAGATCGCGAATCTGGATGTCGATCCGCGTTTTGCCCGCGATGCGCGTCCGCCTTTGGCGTTCCCACTTCTGCCGGGATTCGCCATGCGGCGGTTGGAAGTCGGGGGCGTAGGCAGCGAGATAGCGATCGACGTCCCGCAGCGACCATGCGTCGGCCCAGCGCTCGATCGCCACCGCCAGCTGGACGCTGACGGACTGCGTTGCGTCCGGCACAGGTGCCTCGGTTGCGCTCGCGGCCGGGGCGGACGCCGGCGCCACCGCCGGAGCGGCTTCCGGCTTTTCCTGCATTAGCGGTTTGCCGTCCGCGTCTAGCTCCACCGTGATGGGAGGGGGCGGCGCAAGGGTGATGCACAGCGGCATCCTTGCATCGCTCATTTGCATCCCGTCCAGCTTTCGTGCCGCCGGGCCGTGTCCCAGCGCAGCTGCGCGCTGGAACAGGGCAGCCGCCTGGCGGTCGTCGCGCTCGACGCCGTCGCCCTCGGCGTACATCCAGCCGAGCCGGTAGGCGGCGTCGGCATTGCCCAGGTGGGCGGCGGCACAATACATTTCGGCTGCCCGCCCGGGATTCCTGGCGACCCCGTCACCCTGCTCGTAGCGCAGCGCCGCGGCAATCGCCGGATCGTCGCTCTGCGACGGAGGTGCGGGTTCGCCGGCCAGCACGGGCAGCGCCAGCAGCGTCGCGAGCAGCGCCGTGAAGCCTGTCTGCCGCTGCATCGACCGCCGCGGCCGCGCGGCCTCATACCCCCACATAGCGTCCCTCCTTGTGATTGACGGCGATGACCAGATTGAGTGCCACGGCGCCCACGATCGAAAGGCCGACGCTGAGCGGATCGCGCACCAGCAGTGCGGCGCCGACGATGACGCAGTCGGCCGCCATCTGCACCTTGCCGGCCGGCCAGCCCTTGCGCTTCTGCAGATAGATTGCCAGCACGCCCAGCCCGCCCAGGCTCGCCTTGTGCCGGATCAGGATCAGCAGGCCGACGCCGATCAGGAAGCCGCCCATGACGGCGGCAAACAGCGCGTTTACGCTCTGGATCGAAATCAGCGCCGGCAACGTCTCGGTATAAATCGCCAGCAGGGTCACGGCAACGAAGGTCTTGACCGCGAACTCCCAGCCCATGGCGCGAATGGCGAACACGTAGAAGGGCAGGTTGACCGCGAACAGCACGGCACCCATCGGCCAGCCGCCGGCATAGTGGATCAGGAACGCGAGACCGACCGTGCCGCCTGTGAGCAAGCCGGCCTGCCGGAACAGCAGCACGGCGAAGGCGACGAACAGCGGCGCGACCAGCAGGGCCTGGACATCTTCCGACAGGCTGTGGGGAATCTCGGTGGCGGGAGTCATGGGGGCAGGCGCAGGAGACGGACGGCCGAAGTGTAGCGGACGCGATTGTTCGTGCGTCAGCCGGTGCGGCGGCGGGCAGGCTGGTATTCTTGGCCGATGCATATGCTCCCTCCCCTGGCCGAGGCCTTGCACGCGGCGGCCGGCCTCATCGCCGCGGTGCTCGCCGGGCGCAATTTCGATACGGTTCTGGCGCGCGCCGGCCTGCCCGGGCCGGTTCGCGCCGCAACCATGGACTTGGCCTATTCGACCCTGCGCGCCTACGGTCGCGGCGACTTCCTGCTCGGCCGGCTGCTCGAACGTCCGACCAAGGACCAGGCGGCGCGCGGCCTTCTGCTGGTCGCGCTGGCGCGCCTCGAGGCGCGGCCGGAGGAAGCCCATACCACGGTGGACCAGGCCGTGACCGCCGCGGCGAGGTTGGCCAGGGGCCAGTACAAGGGACTGGTCAACGGCGTGCTGCGCAACTTCCTGCGCCGCCGCGAAGAACTGCTGGCCTTGGCGGACGCCGATCCGGTGGCGCGCTGGCAGCATCCGGCATGGTGGATCGCGCGCCTGCAGCAGGACCATCCCGCGCATTGGGAGAGGATCCTCGCCGCCGGCAATACGCACCCGCCGATGTGCCTGCGCGTCAATCGGCGCCGCGTTCCACCGGCGGATTGGCAGTCAGGCGCTGTCGGTGCCGGCGACGGAGAAAGCCCGGCGCGCGTTTTCATGGCGCAGCTCGATGCGGCCGGCATCGCAGCGCGCGTACTCGACGAAACGGCCATCCTGCTCGACAGGCCGCTGCCGGTCGAGCGCATTTCCGGCTTTGGCGCGGGATTGTGTTCGGTGCAGGATTGGGGTGCGCAGGCGGCAGCCGGATTGCTCGACGTGCAGGACGGCATGCGCGTGCTGGACGCCTGTGCGGCGCCCGGCGGCAAGGCCGCGCATCTGCTGGAAGTCGCAGACATCGAACTGACGGCACTCGATGCGGATGTCGGGAGAATGGCCCGCATTGCCGAAAATCTGGAGCGGCTGGGCCTGGCGGCGACCGTAAAGGTGGCCGACGCACGCGCGGTCGATTCTTGGTGGGATGGCCGTCCCTATGACCGCATCCTGGCCGATGTGCCCTGTTCGGCCTCCGGCGTGGTGCGCCGCCACCCCGATGCGAAATGGTTGCGGCGCGAGTCGGACATCGCCGGATTCGCCGCGACGCAAAGGACAATTGTCGACGCCCTGTGGCGAACTCTCGTCCCCGGTGGCAAAATGCTTTATGCCACCTGCTCGGTTTTTGGGGAGGAGAATGCCCGTCAGGTAGAAGCCTTCGTCGGTCGCCACGCCGATGCGCGTCGCCTGCCGGCCGCTTGTACCACGACCCGCGCAACAACCCGCGATCCACAACTGCAACTCTTGCCCGATGCCGAACATGACGGCTTTTATTACGCGCTGCTGCAAAAGGATTGAACTCGGGCTGCCGACACTGGTGTTGGCGCTGCTGTTGCTGACGGCAGTTGCGGCACAGGCCGGCCGCATCGAGCCGAGGCGCGCGGCGCTCAGCCCGAATGAGGACGGTTATGCGCTCTCCGCCGAGTTCACGATCGAACTTGGCAACCGCCTGGAAGACGCGGTGGCGCGCGGCGTCCCGCTCTACTTCAACCTCGAGTTCGTGCTCGAGCGCCCCCGCAAGTACTGGGTCAGCGAACACATCGCCACCCACACCCTGACCTACAAGCTGGCATACAGTAGCCTGATGCGCCAGTACCGGCTCAGCACGGGTCACCTGCACCAGAACTTCGGCAGCCTGGGCGAGGCGCTGCGCGTGGTCGGCCGCATTGCGGCACTGCCCGTGGTGGACAAGGACGTGATCAAGCCCGGCGAATCCTACGAGGCGGCCGTACGTCTGGCGCTCGATCGCAGCCAGCTGCCCAAGCCCTTCCAGGTCGACGCCCTCACCGACAGCGCCTTGCACGTCGAGGCCAAAGTCCTGCGCTGGCAATTCGTCGCCCCTGCGGTGGCACCATGAGGGTAGCCCTAGCCGTATTTGCCGCGCTCGGCGCGATCATGCTGTTCCTGCTCGCATCGGCATCGGCCAATACGGCGCTGTTTGCCGAGAACTATCCCTGGCTGCTGGCGATCAATGGCGTCGCCGCCGTCGCGCTGCTGGTGCTGGTCGGGCTCCAGCTGGGTCGTCTGCGCCGCGATTTTCGAAGCGGCGTATTCGGCTCGCGCCTCAAGTTCCGCCTGTTGCTGATGCTGTCCCTGATGGCGGTGCTGCCCGGCGCGCTGGTGTACGGCGTCTCGATGCAGTTTGCGGTGAAGAGCATCGACTCGTGGTTCGACGTGCGCGTCGATGCTGCGCTGGAAGGCGGCCTCAATCTCGGCCGCAGCGTGCTCGATACCCTGCAGGCGGAGTTGCTGGCCAAGGCCCGCGATGCGGCTTTGGATCTAGGGGACGGCGGCTTCGTCAGCCCGAGCCGGCTGAACCGGCTGCGCGAACAGACCGGCGCGCAGACCGCGACGCTGCTGACGCTGTCCGGCCAGGTGCTCGGCAGCAGTTCGGGGGAACTGCGCAGCCTGGTGCCGTCAGTGCCGGCACCCAGCCAGCTGCGCGCGGCGCGCAGCGGGCGCGGGCTGGCGACGATCGGCGACGCGGACGGTGGCGGGCTGATGCTGCGCGCATTGGCACCGGTGAGCAGCAGCAGCCTCAATCTCGATCCGTGGATTCTGCAGTTGACGCTGGCGGTGCCGGCCTCGATCGCGAAAAGCGCGGAGAACGTCGAGGCGGCGCATCGCGACTATCAGGAGCTGCAGCTCGGGCGTGCGGGCCTGAAGCGCATCTACACCCTGACCCTGACGCTGGCCTTGCTGCTCGCGCTGTTCGCCGCGATCGCGCTGGCCTTCTTCCTGGCCGAGCGGCTGGCGCGGCCGCTGCTGATCCTGGCCGAAGGCACGCAGGCGGTGGCCAGCGGCGACTACACGCCGCGCGCGACGGTGGAGGCATCCGACGAGCTGGGCGTGCTGACACATTCCTTCAACAGCATGACGCATCAGTTGAGCGAGGCGCGCGCGCAGGCCGAGCATCATCGCCAGGAGATGGAAGCGGCGCAGGCCTATCTGGAGTCGGTGCTGGCGAACCTGTCGGCCGGCGTGCTGGCCTTCGACCTGCGCTTTCGCCTGCGGGCGGCGAATCGCGGCGCGCAGGCGATTCTCGGCGATGACCTCTCCGGCTTCGAGCAGACGCGCCTGCAGGACTGGCCGCGCCACGAGACGCTGGCCGGGGCCATCCTCGAGGGCTTCGCGCAGCGCGGCGACGAGTGGCAGGAACAGCTCGAAATTGCGCGCCCGGACGGCATGTCGCAGGCCTTGCTGGTGCGCGGCACGGCGCTGCCGGCAGCAGGCGGCGGCGGCTACGTGGTGGTGTTCGACGACATTACGCGGCTGATCGCCGCGCAGCGCTCAGCGGCATGGGGCGAGGTGGCGCAGCGCCTCGCGCACGAGATCAAGAATCCGCTGACGCCGATCCAGCTTTCCGCCGAGCGGCTGCAGCTCAAGCTGGCCGATCAGCTGACCGGCGCCTCGCGTGAGTTGCTGGATCGCGCGACCCAGACCATCGTCAATCAGGTCGAAGCGATGAAGAACATGGTCAACGACTTTCGCGATTACGCGCGCACCCCCCTGCCGCAACTGGCCGCGCTCGATCTGCAGGCTCTGCTGGCCGAGGTGCTGGGCCTTTACGAGAATTCGACGGCGGTCATCGCCGTCTCTCCGGCGCCGACTCCCCTGCCTCCGGTGCTGGCCGACGCCAACCAGTTGCGTCAGGTGCTGCATAACGTCCTGACCAACGCGCAGGATGCTCTTGCCGAGACGGCCAACGGGCGCATTACGATTTCAGCGACCCAGGAAGGGTCGCGCGCGCGGCTGACGGTGGTCGACAACGGCCCGGGATTTCCGGCGCAGATTCTTTCGCGCGCCTTCGAGCCCTATGTCACCACCAAGTCGAGGGGCACCGGGCTGGGGCTGGCGATCGTGAAGAAGATAGTGGATGACCACGGCGGCGAGATCCGCCTGGCGAACAATCATGGCGGTGAGGTAAGCATCTGGCTGCCGCTGGCGACGCCGGATGCGGCAAAGGGAGTATAGGGAAATGCCAAAGATACTGGTGGTCGACGACGAAATCGGGATACGCGAGCTGCTCTCGGAAATCCTGCGCGACGAAGGTCACGACGTTCAGCTCGCAGAGAACGCCGCCGCGGCGAGGATGGCGCGCGAGGCGGGGCGCCCCGACATGGTTCTGCTCGACATCTGGATGCCCGACACCGATGGCATTACGCTGCTGAAGGAATGGGCGGGCAACGGGCAGCTCAACATGCCGGTGGTGATGATGTCGGGGCACGCGACGATCGACACGGCGGTGGAGGCGACCCGGATCGGCGCGCTGGATTTCCTGGAAAAGCCGATCGGCATGCAGAAGCTGCTGGCGGCGGTGAAGAAGGCGCTCGAGCGCAGCGCCCGCCACGCCGGCGGCGGTTTGTCGCTGGGCGCGTTTGCGCGGCCGGGGCCGCTGCGCGATCTCAAGCGCCGTCTGGACCAGGTGCTGGCCAAGAGCCCGCTGCTGATGCTGCGTGCCGCGCCAGGCGGCATCGTCGAGCTGGTGGCGCGCACGGCGCAGGTGCCCGGCAAGCCCTGGGTCGATCTGGCCCACGATTCGAATCCCCTGAGCGTCGAGACGCTGCAGCGCGTCGCCGGCGGCGTGCTGTGGTGCGAGGAACTCGCGCGCCTGACGCGGCTGCAGCAGAAGAACCTGCTGTTCGCCGCCGACCGCCTCGACCGCTACAGCCTGCGCCTGGTGGCGGCAACCATCCACAGCAGCGCGGAGCTGATCGCCCTGGGTTGGGAGGAGGCGGCGCTGGCGCGCCTGTTCGAAACCGGCTTGGGCGTGCCCAGCCTGGCCGAGCTGAAGGACGAAGTGCCGGATATTGCGGCGCATCTGCTGACGCAATTGATGGAAAGCGACGAGATCCCGCTGCGGCGGTTTTCCAGCGCCGCCCTCAATGCCCTGCGCCAGCATTCCTGGAGCGGCGGCTATGCCGAGCTCAAGGGCGCAGTGAAGTCGCTGGCGCTTGCCAGCCTGGGCGAGGAAATCGGCGAGGAGGAAGCGCTGCAGCTGCTGGCACCGGCCGGCGAACCGAATCTCGTGCCGGCAGGCCTCGCGCCGGAGGTCATCGAGCTGCCCTTGCGCGAGGCGCGCGAAGCCTTCGAGCGCATGTACTTCGCCTACCACCTGGCCAAGGACGGCGGCAACATGACGCGTCTGGCGGAAAAGACCGGGCTGGAGCGCACCCACCTGTATCGCAAGCTCAAAGACCTCGGACTTCGTTGACCTGAAATAGCTTGTTCGGAGCGACGGGTGATATTCGAGCGAAGCGAGCTGATCAGAAGTCTCCCCGTGAGGGGGCGAGGCGGGAATTCGCGACGCATGGGTCGCGCCGCCGCAGCCGGCTGGCTGTGCAGAGCCAGCCGTGGGCCGCGTAGCGGATGGGAGGGGCGGGACTTTAATTCGCCTTTCGTGTGTATCAAGATCAACTGTGCTGGGTCACTACTGC
>Ga0208753_100526_pt1 | contig 15072 bp, 12 predicted proteins | sample LakWasMet37_LOW7_2_FD_183877 | JGI IMG/M metagenome (GOLD analysis project Ga0208753, IMG submission 183877) | Freshwater sediment methanotrophic microbial communities from Lake Washington under simulated oxygen tension - Sediment Metagenome... | ecosystem: Environmental > Aquatic > Freshwater >... | reverse complement strand
GATGGGCGGCACGCGCCAGCGTCCGCCGCTGGTGGTGCTGTCGGCCAGCGAGGCGGAACTCGCCGACCACGCCCGCGTGCTGGCCGAAATTGCCAGGGAGAGCAAGGGACAGTGCCTCTGGCGCGACCTGGAGAGTGTGCCGCAGGCGTGAGCCGAAGCGGACGCGGCAGGCTTGCCGCGTGGGAGCAGCGCGGGTTCGGCCAGGAACCGCTGTCTGGGCTGACGATAGGCGAGGTACGCTCCTCGGCCACATCGATCGTACTGTCCAATACTGAAAGTCGGCGCTGGCGATACGGCGGTTATTCGGCCGAAGCGGACGTTGCCCTGCTTAGCAAGCACTTCTGCCTTCGGCCAACTGCAGCCACTCGATGATTCCGGAAAGCGGCCATCCGAACGACGGCTATACCTCGGAACCTGCCGGATGGCCAATTCACACTGCTCGGCCAAAGCAGTCAGCGGCTCTTGTTTGATGAACTTCTGCCCCCGGCCCAAACCGGTAGGTCGTGCAGCCATTGCAAACTGATATTGGAGCTTAGTCTCAGCCAAACTGAGTGGCTGGCTGGCTTCACGCGTTGACCTTGAGATGATCACCGCTTCAACTTGACCCTTTGCATTCTTAGTCAGTTGCCGCCAGCGTCCCAAGCGACAATGAACGCCTTTCACGCAGTAGTGCGGCAAACTCGTCCGCCGGCAAGGGACGACTGAAGTAGTAGCCCTGCATCTCGTCGCAGCTGTGCCGACGCAGGTAATTTAGTTGTGCCTCGGTTTCCACGCCTTCCGCCACCACGCTAAGTCTTAGGCTATGGGCCAAGGAAACCACCGCCACAGCGATGGCCGCACCGTCCGCATCGATAGTGATATCGCGTACGAAGGACTGATCGATCTTCAGGGTATCGATGGGGAAGCGTTTCAGGTAATTCAGACTGGAATACCCGGTGCCGAAATCATCCAGCGACAATCGCACACCGATGCTCTTGAGCTCGCGCAGGGTGGCCACGGTCCGCTCGGGATTCTGCATCACTGCGCTCTCCGTCAATTCCAGCTCCAGGCAATGTGCCTGTACCTTGCTCAGATGCAAGGCCTGGGCTACCACTCTGGGCAAGTCTTCCTGCTCAAACTGGCATGCCGACAGGTTCACCGCCACACTGATGTCGGGCAGCCCTTCGTTCTGCCAAGCCTTGATTTGGTTGCAGGCCGTCTCGATCACCCATTTGCCGATGGGCACGATCAGCCCGGTTTCCTCGGCCAGTGGGATGAAATCCGCCGGAGATACCATGCCCAGGCGTGGATGGCGCCAGCGAATCAAGGCCTCGGCGCCCACCATCTGACCTCGCTGCAATTCCACCTTGGGTTGATAGAACAGGACCAACTCGTTGCGCTCCAGCGCGTGGCGGAGTGCAGTTTCCAGTTCCAGCCGCTGGAGGGTGCGCACATTCATTTCCGGTGTGTAGAACTGGAAGCTGTTACGCCCGAGGTCCTTGGCACGATACATCGCAACGTCGGCGTTTTTCAGCAAGGATTCGGCCTCCTCGCCATCCCTCGGATACAACGCGACACCGACACTTGCAGTCGCCACGACATCATGCCCCGCTACGGTGATGTCATGGGCAAGCAAACCGAGAAGATTGCGTACCAGGGGCGCCACATCGTCCTCGTGCGCCACATCGGCCATCACGACCACGAACTCGTCGCCACCCAAACGGGCCACAGTATCGCCTGGGCGCACACAGACATTCAGGCGTTCCGCCACGACTTTTAGCAATTCATCGCCAGTTGCATGTCCAAGGCTATCGTTGACCACCTTGAAGCGGTCGAGGTCGAGCAATATCACGGCCACCAGGCGGTGGGCGCGATGCGCATAGGTAATCGTCTGCGCCATGCGGTCGGCCAGCAGGTTGCGGTTTGCCAGCCCGGTCAGAGCGTCGTAATTCGCCTGGTGCTCCAGCTGTGTCTCATAGTTCACACGCTCTGTGACATCGTTGATGATGCTAATGAAATGCGTCGCCTCGCCGGACTCGTCGGAGACGGGCGCCAAAGACAACTCATTCCAGAACAGAGTGCCGTCCTTGCGGTAATTGCGCAGTACCGTCCTCGCCACGCGCCTTCCCCGCAAGCTGGCGCGAATTTCCTCGAGACCGATCTGTTCCCAGTCCTCACCCACCAGAAAGCGGGGATTCCGGCCAATGACCTCCTGCGCGGTATAACCGGTAATGCGCTCAAAGGCCGGATTGACGTAGATGAGAGGCTTATCCGGCTGGGCTACCGCAGTTATCATGATACCGTTGCTGCTCGAATCGACGGCGTGCTGGCGCAGGCTCAACTCCTGCTCGATGCGTTGGCGTTCGGCCGCCGCTCGCAGCGCGACAAGACCGTAGGCGAGGTCATCCGCCAGTTCCGAAAGCAAGCCGACTTCATGCTCATCGAAGGCGTCTGCCTGCCGCGCATAGATGCTGATCGCGCCGAGCACCCTACCAGCTGCCTTGAGCGGCAGCGAGATCGTCGAATTTACTCCCAACCGCACGGCAATATCGCGCCACCGTAGGAGGCGCGGATCGTTCCGCTCGCGCATCACCACCGTTTGTCCTGTGCGCACCGCGGTACCCGTTGGGCCCTGTCCGCCTTCGCTGTCGGCCCAAGTAATGTCATTTATCGAAGCCAGCAGCACCGCGTCCTCGATGCCGCTCCACGCCACCGGACGCACCCGCCGTGCCGCGTCGAACTCTGCAAAACCGGCCCAGACGGCGACATATGCTTTGCTCTCGGCAATGCGATGGCAGACGCCCTCGAGCAATGCGCTCTCGTCCGTCGCATACACCAATACCTTATTGCATTCACGCACCAGTGTCAGGGTTCGATTCAGCCGGCGCAGCTCTTGCTCGCTACGCTTGCGCTCGGTGATATCCTCCTTCACGGCGATGAAATGGCTAATCACGCCGGCCGGATCGGCGATCGGAGAAATCGCCTGCCTCTCCCAATATAGCTCGCCACTCTTTTTCCGGTTGAGCAGTTCGCCGCGCCATTCCTTGCCGGCCAGAAGGGCCTGCCACAATTCCCCGTAAGTCTCTTTCGGTGTCTCCCCCGACTGAAGAATGCGAGGATTCTGACCGATGAGGTCGTCGCGACTGTAGCCACTCACGTGGCAAAAATACGGATTGACGTATTCGATCATTCCGTCTCTATCGGTGATCGTTACGCTCACCGGGCTTTGCTCGACCGCGCGCGACAGCTTTTGCAGTTCGACCACGGCCAGCTCTCGCTCCCGCAGGACACGCCTCGCTTCGCCGCGATTTTGGGCTTCCTTCAGTTCGCGCTCGAGCGCCGGCGCAAGCCTCGCCAGGTTCTGCTTCATGATGTAGTCACTCGCGCCGGCCTTCATCGCCGCCACCGCAGTTTCCTCGCCGATCGTGCCGGAAATGAGGATGAACGGAATGTCGAGGCCGGTCGCACGTAAGATATCGAGAGCGTCGATACCGTTAAAACCCTGCATCCTGAAATCCGAGATGACCGTGTCCCAAGATTCCTCGGCAAGTGCAGTCTTCAACTCCGCGGCCGTCTGGACACGCCGGTACGTCGGGTCGAACCCGCCGCGCCGCAGTGCCCGCAGCGCCAGCTTAGCGTCGTCTTCGACGTCCTCGACGATCAGCACCCTGACTCGCGTGTTCATTGGGCTCTGCACGCTGGCGGCACTTGATTCATCATCAGCCAGTAGATGCCGAGAATCCGAGCCGACTCCAGGAACTCGGCAAAATCGACGGGCTTGCGCACATAACTGTTCGCCCCCAGGGAGTAACTGCTGACCAGATCCTGGTCCTCCTTCGAGGTGGTCAGAATCACCACCGGGATGAGGCGTGTCTTTTCGTCCGCGCGGATAGCCTTCAGCACCCCAAGGCCGTCAAGCCGGGGCATCTTCAGGTCGAGAATAACCAGTGTCGGTAACGGCATACCGGCACGGTCGGCGTAGGCACCTCGGGCAAACAGAAAATCGAGCGCTTCGATGCCGTCCCGAGCGACAGCGATCGGATTCAGCATGTTGTTGCGCTTGAACGCGCGCAGAGTCAGCTTTACATCGTCCGGATTGTCTTCAACCAGCAGGATGATCTTGCTCATCTGATCCATTTTCCGATTCCCCCAAACTGAAGAAAAACGTTGCGCCTTCGCCTTCTCTGGCTTCGGCCCATATCTTCCCGCCATGCCGATGAATGATCCGCTGCACAATCGCCAGACCGATCCCCGTGCCTGGAAAATCGTCGGCATGATGCAGGCGCTGAAAGGCGCCGAAGAGGTTCTCCGCATGCGCCATGTCGAACCCCGCGCCGTTGTCGGCGACAAAATACACTGTGTCGGCATCGTGTTGCCGTGCGCCGACGCGAATCACCGGCCGCTCCACCCGGCCGCTGAACTTCCAAGCGTTCTGCAGCAAATTTTGCAGCGCGATGTGCATCAGCGAGGGGTCGGCGCGGAGGCTCAGATCAGGTTCGATAATCCATTCTATGGAGTGGTCGGATGGCTCCCTGTCAATGCTATCCGCGATGGAGCGCGCCATTGTGCTCAGGTCGACCCGCGTTACGTCAAGATCGGCGCGCGTCACTCGCGACAACCGGAGTAGGTCGTCAATCAGGTGGCCCATGCGCTGGCTTGCGGCGCGGATGCGCTCAATAGCGTCCTTGCCTTCCTCGTCGAGCTTGTCGCCGTAGTCTTCGAGCAGCACCAAGGAGAAGCCGTCCATGCTGCGCAACGGCGCACGCAAATCGTGGGACACCGAATAACTGAAGGCTTCCAACTCCCTGTTCAATGCGGCTAGATCCTGATTACTGAGCTTGATCTGCGCAAACACCTCCCGCAGCGATTGCGTCATGGCGTCAAAGTTCCTCGACAACGCACCTAGCTCATCATCGCGATCTATCCCGGCGCTCAGGTTCAAATTACCTGCAGCGACCTCCCGCGTGACGCCCTGTAGGCTGATGATCGGCGTGAGCACATGGCGGCGGATAAGCCACGACAAGCCGCCAGTGATGACTGCAATCAGCGCCAGCCCGGCGAGAATGACACCCACTACCCGTCGCTGCGCCGCCTCTATGCGTTCGGTCGCCAACCCGGCGATGCGAAACACGTCTGTCAGGCTGTCCTGTTGATCGATCAGGAACCGGTTGACCAGCTGCGCCTCGAATCGCTGGAGCGCTTCGGCGCCCTCGGCACCCGCGAGGTCGTTACCCAGGGCCTCTGCAAGTTCCGCAAAAAGGCGAGGTGCCTCCGCCCTCCTTGCGCGCAAGCCCGCCAGAATTGCCTCATATTCCTTTCCTCGCAAGGTATTGACGGCGATCAAGCGGTCGATGCGATCCGAAACTGCATACCATTGCACGCGCGATCTCTCAGTGCGGTTCAGCAGGTAGTCGATGCTTACCAGCCGCAACTCGGTGTAACGCTGCACGATTTCAAGGCTCTGCTGGCGTTGGCGAGTGGCATCCTCGAATTCCGTGTAAGCCCAGCCGATAGCAGCCGCGATCAGGCCGATTACCGCGAACGCAGTGCCGGTTGCGATTCGGTGTTTTGTGCCGATGTTCACGGAGCGGCCTCAGTCAATGCACCACGCTGACCCGCTCAGGCTGTACCGCCAGCAGTGCGTCCAGGTACAGATGCGGCAAACAATTCGGAACCGGTCTGCGGGCGACATAGCCGCGTGCCATGGCCCAACTCGCCTGATCCTCAAGCGTGATGAGTTGCGATTGTTTCAAGTCAACCCTGAAGTTGAAACTCTTCCAGGTCGGTTGCAGGGTCTTGCCTTCGACCTTGAGCCGTTTGGCGACCAGGTTCAGCGCTTCGTCGGGATGTTCCCTACTGAACTGCTCGGCCTTCAGCAGCGCCCGTAACAGCCTCTCAATCGCCGGCGAATGTGCTTGCAGGAAGTCGCGACGCCCACCCACCAGAAAACTGAGGGTATAGACGTTCGCCTCGGTGAATACCACCGCGTTCTTGCCCAAGGCGGCCTGCGCGTCGGCCAGATTCGGTGACCATGTTGCCGTCGCGTCGATGCTTCCCTTGGCTAGTGCCGGTGCGATCTGGTCGGGAGGCAAATCCACCAGCGTCACCGATTCCGGCGCGAGTTTGTTCCGGATAAGGAACGCCCACAAAAAGTATTCACCGCTTGTGCCGAAGCTGACTCCGACCCTCTTGCCTGCCAGATCGCGCGGCGCGGCGATGTCGCGATCACGCCGGGCGACGACTGCATGCTCGTATGAAGTGCTGAGCACGCTGGCGGCGACCCCGAAGGGCTCCCCTCTCATGACCGAAAGAAGGAACACCACATCCGCCATCGCCGCAAGGTCGGCCTTACCCTGACGTAGCTGTTCCATAGCGACCTTGCCGTGGGTGACCGGAACGATTGTCAGATCGAGCCCCTGTGCTGCGAAATACCCCTGCTCTGCTGCGATGTGCAGCAAGGCGGCGTGCGGTACATCGGGAAGCGCGATGCTGAGTTTCTCGACCGTCGCCAAAGGTGCAGCCGGCTGGTTCCGAACAAGGAGGTATGCCGCCGCCGTAAGCACCAACGCGACGGCAGCGAATACCCTGACTTTGTGCCGTGGCATGTTGCTATCCATGGCAGCCCTCATGTACCCGGAAACGCCCGGGAAAAGTGCGCAGCAGAAAATCAATCGCCCCGGAAGGCGCGCAAATCTCCCACGCCTTCCGCAAGGTTCCAAGTTTGACAGTATCCCTGAGGCTGGTCACCGCAGTCAATCGGCGATTTCGCGTCAGCATGCGTCACGTCTGCATACAGACCTCTCAAATCGGATCCCAAGCACTGCCTGTGGCCCGGAATGGCTGCAGACGGAAGCCACTCGATGTTCCAGAATTGGCCACAGCCAATTGCTGTCCTTGGCCCTCCGATAACGGCGGCCGTTTGAACGGCTGCATTATTCTTTTACTTGCCATTCGAAGGGCAACTGGCCGAAGGTCGGGATTGGGCACAGAGCAGTAGCTCATCCAAACTCAGCCATTGCCCGCTCAGGCCAAATAACCGCCGTATCGCCAGTGCCGACTCTTGCAGGGCGCGGCCGGCGCCCGGGCCTCAGTGCACCATGAAGCGGAACTGGTCGCCGCCGTGTCCGCCGAAAAAGATCGTGTCGCCGGGACGCAGCACGACCTCCTGCACCAGGGCGTCGAGGTGGGCATTGAGAAACGTGCCGTTGGTGGATTCGAGATCGCGCAGCACCACTTTGCGATCGACGACGCCGAGCCAGGCGTGGTGCTGCGATACGCGGTGATCGGAGAGGACGATATCGTTCCCCGCGTCGCGTCCGACCTTGAGACCGGTTTCGGTGATGCGGAAGGTGTGGCCCTTGAGCGGGCCGCCGACGCAGACCAGCGTGGCAACGCTTCCCGCCGGCAGCGCGGTTTCGTCGCGATGGTCTTGCGCGGCATGCGCGACGGCTGGAGCCGGTCGGAAATGGATCCGCGTGGCGGTGGGATCGAAGGGATTTTCCTTGAGGTTGGAGGCAGGGTTGGTGGCGGGGATGACCCTCGGCTGTTCGGCCGGCGCCGCCGGGCGTTCCGGCGGACGTCGCCTGCGGTTATGGATCAGCTGCGCTGCGATGCCGAGCATGAGGAGGGCGAACAGGCCCCAGAAAACGTAATACTTGACCACGCGAAAATCTCCTGAATTCTGTCTTCGAGGCCGCCACGCGGCCTGACGATTAGGGAAGCCTGTCTTGCCGCTGCCGTGTCGCCTCAGCCATGCTGAAGATCCTTTCGGCGACCGATCGATTGAGCATTTTGTCCGGAACTCTCCCGAGATAATTTTTCACGACGAAATTGAGATAGGCCGCAATGTGTTCGATGTCTGCGCCAACGTCGACCGACGGGCGTTCCACGGCGAGGCGATGAATGGCCGGAACATAGGCGTCGTACGCGGATGGACCGGAACCGGACCGGCAGGGTTCCCATTCCCGGAAGAGCAGCTCGCGAATGTCTGTTGCCAGCGGTCCAAGTCGCTCGAGGGTGCTTTCATGGTTCATTGCGGGCATTCGGAGTCAAGGCAGGCGTTCATTGGCAAGCCGGTCCGGGTGGAAATGGCGGTCCGGATGCCGGCCGCAAATCCTAGGTGTTTTCCCTGCCGGCAACAATACTCACTTTAGACATATAGCAATTGTTGCTCGCCGCGGCGCGCCACCTTTCTCCTCGCCGCCGCAGCGCAGAATTGAAAAGGGCGCAGCTCGCGCTGCGCCCTTCCGGCATTATTGTTGTTTCGCCGATGTCCTTGCCGGTCAGCGCATGACTTTGAGCAGTTCCACCTCGAAGTTCAGGGTTGCATCGGGCGGCACGGCCGAGCCCGCGCCGCGCGAGCCGTAGGCGATATTCGGCGGGCAGGTCAGCTTCGCCTTGCCGCCTTCCTTCATTTTGGAAACGCCCTCCGTCCAGCAGGGGATGACGCGATTGAGGGGAAAGGTCGCGGGCTGGCCGCGCTTGTAGGAACTGTCGAACTCGGTGCCGTTGGCCAGCGTGCCGCGGTAGTTCACTTGCACGCTGTCCGTCGGCGAGGGCTTCGCGCCCGTGCCGTCCTTGAGGGATTCGTAGATCAGGCCCGACGGGGTCTTTTCCGGTGCGGCGGCCTGTGCAGCGGCGGCGGCCAATCCTGCAAGCCCGGTCAGTACGATTTTCTTCCACAGTTTCATCGATTGCTCCTGCGCTTGTGCGCAAATGGTTGTTGGGCCCGGCACGCTACAGCGAAGCGGCGTGCCGGGCAAGTCCCCGACGGCTCGAATCAGGCCTTCGGCGCCGGGCGGAACTGCATGGCCTTGTATTCGAGGAATTCCTCGAGGCCGTACTTGCCCAGTTCGCGGCCGTTGCCGGATTGCTTGTAGCCGCCGAAGGGCGCGTAGAGGTTGAAAGTGCCGCCGTTGATTTCCACCTGTCCGGTGCGCAGGCGGCGCGCGACCTTCTCGGCGTGCTCGTCGGTGGCCGACCAGACGCCGCCGGCGAGGCCATAGACCGTGCCGTTGGCGATGCGCACCGCATCGTCCTCGTCGGTGTAGGTGATGATCGAAAGCACCGGGCCGAAGATTTCCTCCTGGGCGATGGTGCAGTTCGGCTTCACCTTGCCGAAGACCGTGGGTGCGACGTAATAGCCGTCCGCGTTTACGCCGGCGGGAAGATCGACGCCGCCGGCCAGCAGTTCGCAGCCTTCGGCGATGCCCTTGCGGATGTAGTCGCGCACGCGGCCCCGCTGCATCTTCGAGGCGAGCGGGCCGAGGGTGGTGCCGTCGACCATGGGGTCGCCGGGGCGGTAGGCTTGGGCCGCCTCGACGGCGATCTGCGCGGCTTCGGCATAGCGCGCGGCAGGCACCAGCATGCGCGTGTGCGCCGTGCAGGTCTGTCCCGAGTTGAGGTAGCAGTTGCCGACCACGCCCTTCACCGCGATCTTGAAGTCGGCGTCGTCGAGGATGATCGCCGCCGACTTGCCGCCGAGTTCCAGCGCCACGCGCTTGACCGTGGCCGAGGCCAGTTCGGAGACGCGGGTGCCGGCGCGGGTGGAGCCGGTGAAGGACACCATGTCCACTTCCTTGTGCGTCACCAGGGCCTCGCCGATCACCGGGCCGTAGCCGGTGACGAGGTTGAAGACGCCGGCAGGCACGCCGGCGGCGTGGATGATTTCGGCCAGCAGGAAGGCGTTCAGCGGTGCGACCTCGGAGGGCTTCAGCACCACGGTGCAGCCGGCGGCGAGCGCGGCGGCGACCTTGGCCGCGATCTGGTGCAGCGGGTAATTCCACGGCGTGATGGCGACGACGACGCCGACGGCCTCACGCACGACCTTCGAATTGCCGACCTGTTCCTCGAAGGGAAAGTCCGCCAGCATTTTCGAATACATGCCGAAGCTCGCCGTCGGCGAGCCGACCTGGATGCGCTGGGAGAACTTGTAGGGCATGCCCATTTCCAGCGTGATGGTCTTCGCGATCTCGTCGGTGCGGGCCTTGAGGCCTTCCTGGATCTTCTTCAGATAGGCGGCGCGCTCGGCCGGCGGCGTCGCGCTCCAGGCGTCGAAGGCGCGCCGCGCGGCCAGCACGGCCATGTCGGCGTCGGCCGCATTGCCTTGCGGCACGGTCGCCAGCAGGGCGCCGTCGGTGGGCGAGAAGACCTCGATGCTGCCCTCGCCGGCCGGTGCGACCCACTGACCGTAGATGTAAAACTGTTTGCGCTGTTCCATGTTGTTCCTTGTTGTTCAGTTAATCGTTGCTTATTCGTCACCCCGGCGTACGCCGGGGTCCAGGTCTCTGAGACCACTGGATTCCGGCGTTCGCCGGAATGACGGCTGGGGGGGCAGCGTTTGCTAGATGTTGGGCAGTACGACGATCTTGCCCTTGACCTGGCGGTTGGCGATCTTTGCGATGGCATCTTTCGCCGCGGTCAGCGGAAAGTGTTCGCTGACGACGGGGCGAATGGCGCCGGCGGCAAACCATTCGTGGAGCTGATGCATGTTGGCGAGATGGCCGGCCGGGTCGTGCTTCACCGAGTCGCCCCAGTATACGCCGACGATCGACCGTTCCTTGAGCAGCGCGAGATTGAGCGGAATCTTCGGGATCTCGCCGGCGGCGAAACCGATCACCAGCAGCCGGCCGCGCCAGGCCAGCGCGCGCATTGCCGGTTCGGTGTAGGACCCGCCGACCGGGTCGTAAACGACGTCGGCACCCTTGCCCCCGGTGAGTTCGTTGATGCGGTCCTTGAGGTTTTCGGTGCTGTAATTCACCGTCTCGTCAGCGCCGACTTTCCTGCACAGTTCCAGCTTGTCTGCGGACGATGCCGCGGCGATCACGCGCGCGCCCATGGCCTTGCCGATCTCGACGGCGGAGATGCCGACGCCGCCGCCGGCGCCCAGCACCACCAGGGTTTCGCCGTTCTTCAGATGGCCGCAGTCCTTCAGCGCATGCAGCGAGGTGCCGTAGGTCAGCACCAGTGCCGCGCCGGTTTCGAAGTCCATGCCCGACGGCAGCGGCATGGTGCGCGCCGCCTCCGCAATGCACTCCTCGGCAAACCCGCCCTGGCCGACCATGGCGATGATGCGGTCGCCCGGCTTGTAGTGCATTACGCCGGCGCCGACCGCCTCGACGATGCCGGAGATCTCCGCGCCCGGCGTGAAGGGCAGCGGCGGCTTGACCTGATAGAGGCCCTGCACCATCAGCGCATCGGGAAAGTTGACCGCGGCGGCCTTGACCTTGATCAGCAGCTGCTTGGGGCCGGGCACGGGGGAGGGGATGTCCTTGACGACAAGGGTGTCGATCGGACCGTAGGCTTCGCAGACGAGTGCTTTCATTGGGGGTCCTTCATCCTTTTTTGTGAAATCGGCCAATAAGCGCGCCCCGTGGAAATCGAGCGTAGCGAGCAAACTGGTCTCCTCCCCCGCGAGGGGGAGGACGGGAGGGGGCGGGTCTTTCGGGGACGCCGCTCATGATGCGTCAAGCATCATGATAGCGGCGTCGGATTGCGCAGGTTCATGATGTCGTCCATGCGCAGCTGGATGGCGTTGTTGATCTTGCGGTGGGGAATCACGTAGAAGCGGTCTTCCATGACGGCCGCGAACACCTCGCTGGCCATGTCGGCGGCGGTGAGGCGGCCCGACTTGACGGCACTTGCCATGCGCTCCTCGTAGGCGGCGGAAAGGCCGGCGGCGGGCTTCGCCGCGCCGAAGCGGTCGGGCCGGTTGCGCGCCGATTCGTGGATCGCGGTCGGCACCCAGGCCGGGCACAGCAGCGAGACGCCGATGTTCGCCCCGGCCGCGCGCAGCTCGCCGTAGAGCGTTTCCGACAGCGTCACCACGCCGTGCTTGGCGACGTTGTAGGCGGCCATGCCGGGCGTCGACAGCAGCCCGGCGACCGACGAGGTGTTGACCACGTGGCCGCCTTCGGCCTGCTTCAGCATGCGCGGCACGAAATGCTGGACGCCGTGGATCACGCTCCACAGATCGACGCCGAGCACCCATTCCCAGTCGGCGGTGGTGAGCTCCCAGGCGACGCGCGTGAGGCCGACGCCGGCGTTGTTGCACAGCAGATGCACGCCGCCGAAACGGGCGAAGGCGGCGTCGGCCAGCGCGGCGACCTCCGCTTCGCGGCTGACGTCGGTCTTCTGCAGCAGCAGGCGGTCGGCGGGCAGGCCCAACGTCGCCGCGGCCGCTTCGAGCTTGCCGTGTTCGATGTCGGCCAGCACCAGGTTCATGCCCTCCGCAGCGGCGCGGCGCGCCAGTTCGAGGCCGATGCCGCTGGCGGCGCCGGTGATGACCGCCGTGCGGTCGCGGAATTGCTTCATGTCGAATTCCTCCGTGGGTTGGTTTGTTTGCGCGTTGTCGTTGTACGGGTCGGGACGGCCCGCAGGCCGATCATCCTGCCCAGCGTGGCGGTCAGCCGGGCGACGAGTTCATCGGGCGGCAGGCGGCCTTCGGGACGGTACCAGGTGTACATGAAGCCGACCGCGCCGCCCATGGCCATCGCGGTGACGGTGGTGTCCTCGAAAGCCAGCTTGCCGTCGCGCCGGCCTTCTTCCATCAGGGCGCCGAGGTCGGCGTAGAAATCGTCGGCGAGCTTGCGCAGTTCGGCGCGGAATTCCGGGCGCAGCGAGGCGGTGACGCGGAAGGCCAGCGCGCTCGAGCGGAAATGTCTGACGCAGGCCGCCACCCAGCGCTGCAGGCCCTCGGCCAGCTTGAGATGGGCCGGCCGCGTGTCGCCGGCGGGAAACTTCATGGTCGTCAGGCAGGCCACCGAAGCGCGCCAGGCCAGGGTTTCGACGATTTCGTGCTTGTCGCGGAAATAGTAATAGACGAAGGGCTTGCTGACGCCGAGTTCGGCGCAGATCATGTCCATCGTGGTGCCGGCGAATCCGTTGCGGTAGAACAGGTCTTCGGCCGCCGCCAGGATGCGCTCGCGCTTGTCGATGCAGGCCTGCGTTTCTGCGGGCCTGGCGGCAGGTGCGGACGGGCGGACGGCGCTGCGGATGGCGGACATGGATGGCTGCGGCAGGGGAACGGCGGAAGGAAACGCATCATACCGGACGGTACAAGAATATTATACTGAGTAGTATAAGTTTGTCGCCGGCCGCTTCGGAGCGGAGACTCGAGTCTTTGACAGGGGAGAGCATGGGCAGGAAACAGCCGGACGATCCCGGCATCGAAACCCTGAGCGGCGTCGACGGCGCTTTCCTCAATCTCGAAACCGAGGCGACGCCGATGCATGTCGGCTCGCTGCATCTGTTCGAGACGCCCGCCGGCTACCGGGGCGATTTCTTCGCCAGCGTACGGCGCATGATGGAGTCGCGCATGGTGCCGGTGCTGCGCCGCCGCCTGGCGTCGCTTCCGCTCCGTCTCGCGAATCCGGTCTGGGTGCAGGACGGGATCGACCTCGACCGGCACATCCGCCGCGTGCGCCTGCCGAAGCCCGGCACCTGGGCGCAGCTCGAGGCGGTGGTGGCCGGCCTGCATGCCGAACTGCTCGACCGTTCGCGCCCGCTGTGGATGATGTACGTGCTGGAGGGCCTCGCCACGGGCGAGAAGGCCTACTACTTCAAGATCCACCACGCCATGCTCGACGGCCAGGCCGGCGTCGCGCTGGCGAGCGCCCTGTTCGACACCTCGCCGGATGCGGCGCCGGCGCCGAGGCGCAAGGCGGGGGCGGCTGCATCCGGCGCAAGGCCGGCCGCCACGCCCGGCACGCTGGCGCTGGTCGCCGCGGCCTTCCGCCACGATGCCGCGCAGTACGTCAAGCTGGTGCGCGAACTTCCCGGCGCGGTGCGCACCCTCGCCGCGATCGTCGGCAACTCGGCCAGGAGTTCCGGCGCCCGGGCACGCGGCAAGGCGGGCATCGAAGGCGCGGCGGATTTCGCCGAATTGAAGCGCAGCATCTCCTTCGGCCCGCGCACCGCGCTGAACGTGGCCATCACGCCCGAGCGCGGCTTCGCCACGGCAGCGGTGCCGCGCGCCCGGCTGAAGGCGATCGCCGAGGCGAACGACGCGACGGTCAATGACGTGGTGCTGGCGCTGTGTAGCGGCGCCCTGCGCCGCTACCTCAAGCGCAATGCTTCGCTGCCGCGCAAGTCGCTGATCGCCTCGATGCCGATCTCGCTGCGCGAGCAGGGCAACACCGAGATGCGCACCCAGGCCGCGCTGAGCCTGGTCAGCCTGGCGAGCAACGTCGCCGACCCGCTCAAGCGCCTGCGGGCGATTCGCGATTCCGCCGGCGCCACCAAGGCGGTCGCGCGCCAGGCCAGGTCGGTGATACCGACCGACTTCCCGCTGATCGGCGTGCCCTGGCTGCTCGGCGCCCTGGCCTCGCTCTACGGCAGTCGCGGCGTCGTCGATACCCTGCCGGTGCTGGCCAACGTGCTGGTTTCCAGCGTGCCGGGGCCTCTGGCGCCTCTTTACGTCGGCGGCTTGCGCATGACGGGCTACTGGCCCCTGTCCATCGTCGAGCATGGCATCGGTCTCAACATTACCCTGATGAGCTATGCTGGCAATTTATGCGTGGGATTCGTCGTCGCCCGCTGTGCGGTGCCCGATGCGCGCGAGCTGGCAGACGACTTTCTCGACGCCTTCGAGGAACTCGAGCAGCACATGCAGAAGCCCGCCGCAGCGCCCCGCAAGGCCGCCGCCGCAAAATTGTGAAAGCCGATATGCCCGCTCGCCGCACCGTTGCCCGCCACGCCCACGTCGGTTCGCCCCGCGCCGTGCATTCGATGCTCGAGCCGCGCGCCCTGCTCGAGATGGCGCTGCTGCCGGCCTCGTTGCCGCTGCTGCTCGAAGCACCGCGCGGCGACGGGCATCCGGTGCTGCTGCTGCCCGGCTTCATGGCGGACGAAAAATCGCTGATCGCCTTGAAGCTGTTCCTGCAGAGCAAGGGCTACGAGGTGCACACCTGGGGCCTCGGGCGCAATCTCGGCTTTCGCAGCAAGCACGCCAGCGCCCTGCCGCAGAAGATCCGCTACCTGCACCACGTCACCGGGCGCAAGGTGAGCCTGGTCGGCTGGAGCCTGGGCGGCGTGTTTTCGCTTTACGGCGCCGAAAGCACGCTCGAATGCGTGCGCTCGATCATCACGCTGGGC
>Ga0208753_100512_pt1 | contig 15458 bp, 13 predicted proteins | sample LakWasMet37_LOW7_2_FD_183877 | JGI IMG/M metagenome (GOLD analysis project Ga0208753, IMG submission 183877) | Freshwater sediment methanotrophic microbial communities from Lake Washington under simulated oxygen tension - Sediment Metagenome... | ecosystem: Environmental > Aquatic > Freshwater >... | reverse complement strand
GGGGCGCGAGCAGGCCTTTCTGGACGCCGCGCGCGCCGTGGTGGCGAAGTGCTTCCCGGAGCTGGCGACCACGCCGGACTACACCTCGATCGTCAATGACCGCCACTACCAGCGCCTGAAGGGCTACGTCACCGACGCGCAGGCGCGCGGCGCCCAGATCGAGCCGCTGTCGACGTCGATGCCCGATGAAGAGCGGCGCAAGCTGCCGCCGCTGGCGCTGCTGAACGTCGATGACAGCATGCGCGTGATGCAGGACGAGATCTTCGGGCCGCTGCTGCCGGTGCTGCCCTACAAGGACCTCGATGCGGCGATTGCCTATGTCAACCAGCATCCGCGTCCGCTGGCGCTGTACTGCTTCGAGAACGACGCCGGCCGCCGCGACCGCGTGCTGAACGAGACCGTCGCCGGCGGCGTCACGATCAACGACACGATCCTGCACATCGCGCAGGAAGAGCTGCCTTTCGGCGGCGTCGGCCCCAGCGGCATGGGGCATTACCACGGCATCGAGGGCTTCAAGACCTTCACCAAGCAGAAGGCGGTGTTCTATCAATCGGGGCTCAACGGCATGTCGCTGTTCAATCCGCCTTACGGCGCGCTGTTCGAGCGCCTCACCAAATTCCTGATCCGTTGAGAGTCGGCGATGGCGGCACGGCAATTCCGCAGGCTGCTGCTGGGTGAGCTGCTCGGCTACGTGCTGCTCGGCTGGTGGCTGGTCGGGCACGCCGGCTGGACGCCGCGGCAGGCCGCCGGCTTGGCCTTGGCCGGTTTTCTCGGCGTGCGCTTCCTGATTGTCGGGCTCACCTTCGTCCTCATGCTGCGGGGGCGCGGCCCCGTGCCGGCCGAACTGCGCATCGGCCCATTCGCCGCGCTGCGCATGGTGCTGCAGGAATATGCCGGCATGCTGCTGCTGTTCGCCGCGATCATTCCCTTCGAATCATTCTGGCTCGGGCCGGACCGGCTGGGGAAGCCGCCCGCGGGGCGCCGGCCGCTGCTGCTGATCAACGGCTACCAGTGCAATCGCGGCTTCTGGTTCTGGCTGCGGCGGCGGCTCGAAGCCGCCGGCTGGACCGTGGCCACGCACAGTCTGGAACCCGTGTTTGCCGACATCGACAGCTATGTCGATGGAATCGCACGGCGCGTCGACGAGGTGCTGGCCGCCACCGGTGCGCCGCAGGTGATCCTGGTCGGTCACAGCATGGGCGGCCTGGCGTCGCGCGCCTACCTGCGCCGCCATGGCACCGCGAAGGTGGCGCGCCTGATCACGCTGGGGACGCCCCATCACGGCACCCTGCTCGCGTCCTTGGGCCTCGGCCCCAACGCGCGCCAGATGCGCATCGACAGCCCGTGGCTGCGGGCACTGGCAGCGCCCCTGCCGCCCGGTTCGGTGTCGATCTACAGTTGCCACGACAACTACGTGTTTCCGCAGCAGGCCGGATCGACCCTGGAGGGTGCGGTTAACGTCGCGATCGGCGGCGTCAGCCATATCGGCATGGCCTTTTCGCCTCGGGTGCTGGGCAATTTGATTGCAGCGCTCGAACCATCGGTTTGAATTTGAATGATCGGAAATGTCATGAGGGAATTCGATTACATCGTAATAGGCGGCGGCGCCGGCGGTTGTGCCGTGGCCGGGCGGCTTGCGGAAGATCCTGCCGTCAGCGTGTGTCTCCTGGAAGCCGGGAAGGGCGATGACCAGACCCTGATCAAGGTGCCCTTCTGCACGGCATTGATGCTGCCGACGTCGATCAACAACTGGGCCTTCCAGACCGTTCCGCAGCCGGGCCTCAACGGCCGGCGCGGCTACGTGCCGCGCGGCAAGGTGTTGGGCGGATCGAGCTCGATCAATGCGATGGTCTATACGCGGGGCCATCCCTGGGACTACGACCACTGGGCCGCGCTGGGCAACGACGGCTGGTCCTGGCGCGACGTGTTGCCGTATTTCAAGAAATCGGAACACAACGAGAACTTCCGCGACGAGCATCACGGACAGGGCGGGCCGCTCAATGTCGCAAACCTGCGGTCGCTGAACCCGTTCCAGGAAATCTACCTTGAGGCTGCGCGGCAGGCCGGCTTCAAGCTGACCGATGATTTCAACGGCGCCGACCAGGAAGGCATCGGCATCTATCAGGTCACGCAGAAGAACGGCGAGCGCTGGAATGCGGCGCGCGCCTATCTGGCCAGCCGCCCCAACCTGACGGTGGTAACGCAGACGCGGGCGCGACGCATCCTGTTTGCCGGCAAGCGCGCCAGCGGCGTGGAATTCCTGCATGGCGGCGAAATCCGGACCTTTGCGGCGAAGCGTGAGGTGATCCTGGCTGCCGGTGCGCTGCAATCGCCGCAACTGTTGATGCTTTCGGGAATCGGCGCCGGCGCCGAACTGCAGCAATTCGGCATCCCCGTAATCCACGACCTGCCGGGCGTGGGCAAGAATCTCCAGGATCATCCCGACTACATCTTCAACTACCGGGCCAAGTCGCTCGACCTGCTCGGCATCTCATTGGGCGGCTCGCTGCATTTGATGAAGGAGATCGGCCGCTACCGGCGGGAACGCACCGGCATGATGACGTCGAACGGCGCCGAGGGCGGCGGCTTCCTGCGGCGCTATCCCGATTCGCCGGCGCCGGAATTCCAGTTGCACTTCGTGGTCGGTATGATCGACAGCCATGCGCGCAAACTGCACATGGGGCACGGCTATTCCTGCCATATCTGCCTGCTGCGGCCGAAGAGCGTCGGCACCGTGACCCTCGCCAGCGCCGATCCGACCGCCGCCCCTGACATCGATCCGAAGTTCTTCGACCATCCCGACGATCTCGACGCCATGGTCGATGGCTTCAAGCTCACCCGGAAACTCATGGATGCGCCGGCGCTGGCCAATATCCGCACCGGCGAGCTCTACACCGCGGGGATACGTTCCGACGACGCGATTCGGGAAGAACTGAAGAACCGTTCGGACACCATCTATCACCCGGTCGGCACCTGCAAGATGGGCTCCGATGCGATGGCGGTGGTCGATTCCCGCTTGCGCGTGCACGGCCTCGAAGGCTTACGCGTGGTCGACGCTTCGATCATGCCGAACCTGATCGGCGGCAACACCAACGCGCCGACCATGATGATCGGCGAAAAGGCCGCCGAGATGATACGCAGCGACGCCGCGCGGGCTTAGCGCCGTGTCGCCGCAACCGGCTGGCTGTGCAAAGCCAGCCGTGGGCCGAGCAGCGGATGGGAGGGGCGGGCCTTCAATTGGCCTCAAGTGACGGCCGCTGTGCTTGACGCCGGTGATGCCGGCGTTAGCCTCCAGTGAAACTTCGCTTTCGCGTGTTCCATCTTCTGCGGGCGGTGCCCGGTGCCATGGGCGTCAGAAGTGGATGCCGCGCATGAGCTGGGTGAAGGCGACCTGGTCGGCGGAGGGCGGCGGCAGTGCGGTGTCGCCCTTGCCCTTCGATGCCCCGGAGTCGGGGAACATGCGGTAGGTGGTGTTCATGATGATCTGCGCGACGCGCGGCGCCATCGCGTGCAGCACCTGGCCGAAGACGCCGAGCCGGGTGGCGATGCGCACCGGGCGGTGGATGATGGCCTCGACGATCATGTCGGCGGCGTCGTCCGGGGTCAGCGTCGGCACGTGGTCGTAGAGCTTGGTCGGCGCGATCATCGGCGTCTTCACCAGCGGCATGTTGATGGTGGTGAACTCGACGCCGCGATCGACATACTCCGAGGCGGCGCAGCGGGTCCAGGCATCGAGCGCGGCCTTCGAGGCGACGTAGGCCGAGAAGCGCGGCGCGTTGGTCAGCACGCCGATCGAGGAGATGTTGATGACGTGGCCGGCGTGCTTCTCGGTCATGTGCGGCAGCACGCCCAGCGTCAGGCGCAGGGCGCCGAAGTAGTTGACCTGCATGGTGCGCTCGAAGTCGTGGAAGCGGTCGTAGGAGGTCTCGATGCCGCGCCGGATCGAACGGCCGGCGTTGTTCACCAGGATGTCCACGCCGCCGTGTTCGGCCTTGAGCCTGGCGAGCAATTCGGCGCACTGCGCCTCGTCGCTGACGTCGGTCGAATAGGCGATCAGGTTGAGGCCGCGGGCCTTGGCTTCGACCAGGGTTTCGTTGATCTTCTCCATGTCGCGGGCGATGATGATGGTGATCGCGCCCGCCTCGGCCAGCTTGAAGGCCGCCGCCTTGCCGATGCCCGATGAGCCGCCGGTGACCAGCACCACCTTGCCGCCGACGCGGCCCTTCAGGCTGCGATCGACGAAGAGGTCGGGGTCCAGCCGGCGCTCCCAGTAGTCCCACAGCTTCCAGGCGTAGTCCTCCAGCTTGGGTACCGCGATGCCGGTGCCGGCCAGCACCTTCTCGGTTTCGCGGTTGTCGAAGCGGGTCGGGTAGTTGACGAACTGCAGGATGTCTTCGGGCAGGCCGAGGTCCTTCATCACGGCGCGCTGTATGCGCCGCACCGGCGTCAGCGCCATCAGGCTCTTCTTGACGCCGCGCGGGATGAAGCCGAGCAGGGCGGCGTTGACGCGCATCGCCATTTCCGGCGCATGGCCGGCACGGGCGAAGATGTTGAGCACGTCGCCAACGCGGCGCGGATGCGGGTCGGTGAGGTGGAAGGCGCGCTGGTCGAGCCCCTTCTTGTGGGCGATGACGTACATCGCATCGACCACGTAATCGACCGGCACGATGTTGATGCGGCCGCCTTCGAGGCCGATCGCGGGCATCCAGGACGGCATCAGCTTGCGCATCTTCTGGATCAGCTTGAAGAAGTAGTAGGGGCCGTCGATCTTGTCCATTTCGCCGGTGCGCGAATCGCCCACCACGACCCCGGGGCGATAGACGCGCCAGGGCCGCTTGCACTCGTTGCGGACGATCTTTTCCGACTCGTGCTTGGAGCCGAAGTAGGGGTGCTCGAGATTTTCCGCTTCCTCGAACATGTCTTCGCGGAAGATGCCCTCGAACAGGCCGGCAGCGGCGATCGAGCTGACGTGGTGGAAGCAGCCGGCTTCGATCTGCTGGGCCAGTTCCACGGTGTTGCGGGTGCCGTCGACATTCGCCGCCATCTGCTTCTCGGCACTGGCGCCGAGGTCATACACGGCGGCGAGGTGGAAGAAATGGTTGACCTTGCCCTTCAGCTTCTTGATGTCGGCCTTGCCGACGCCGAGGCTGGGCTGCAGCAGGTCGCCGACGATGGGAACGGCGCGGGCCGGGTCGACCTTCCAGTAGTCGTAGAGCTGTTCGAGGCGCTCGGGGCTCTTGTCACGGGTGAGGAAATACACGGTGGCCGCGGGTTTTTCCAGCAACCTGGCAACCAGCCGCTTGCCGATGAATCCGGTCGCTCCGGTGACAAAGTAAATCATTGCCGTCTCCTCGTTGTCTGATGTGACGCGTGGCCCCGGGCGGGGGCATGCCGGATGGAATCATACAGAAGCAGGGCCGCAGGCGGGGCGGTGCGGGACATTAGTGTGACCTCTCTAATACAAATCGCTAGTCTCGCTCCCGTGGCAGGCACGGCGCCTGCCGGGGCCTCGCAGGCGGGGCATCAAGAATCAATCCATCAGGAGGGTGTCATGGTCAAGAAGCTCGTGGTAAAGAAACTCCAGTCCGTCGGCAAGGATAGCCAGCTTTCCGCCACCATTCGCGAATCGGCGCAGCAGATCTGGCTGGCCGGCCTGGGTGCGTTCGCCAAGGCGCAGCAGGAAGGCAACAAGGTGTTCGATGCGCTGGTCCGCCAGGGCGAGACGATCCAGAAGAGCACGCGCAAGGTGGCCGAGGACAAGGTCACCGAGATGGCGGCCAAGGCCACAGGGACGTGGGACAAGCTCGAGCAGGTATTCGAGAATCGTGTCGCGCGCTCGCTGCACAGCCTCGGCGTGCCCACCCGCGACGACGTCGCCGCACTGTCCAAGCGCGTTGCCGAACTGAAGGCCGAGGTGGAAAAGCTGAACAAGGCGGCAGCGAAGGCTGCGCCCAAGGCCGCCGCCGGCAAGCCGGCCGCGAAGCCGAAGGCCGCAGCGGGCAAGGCGAAAGTCGCGGCCGCCAAGCCGGTGCATAAGGCGGCATCCTGACGCCTGTCGGCGGAGCGCCGCGGCCATCGCCTGACGGCTGGCTGCGGGGTGAACTGACATGAGACCGGCGGCGCAGCGGCCGCGCATGGCCCTCGCGCTGGCGGGCGGCGGCCCGCTTGGCGCGATCTACGAGATCGGGACGCTGATGGCGCTCTCGGAGGTCCTGGACGGCGTCGATTTCAACGAGCTCGATGCCTATGTCGGCGTCAGTGCAGGGAGTTTCATCGCGGCCGGCCTCGCCAATGGTCTGAGTCCGGCCTACCTGCACCGCATGTTCGTCGACAGCGACTCGGCCGAGTTTCCCTTCGAACCCGAGATGCTGCTCAAGCCGGCCTTCGGCGAATATGGACGACGCGCCGCGTCGGTGCCGGCGCTGCTGGTCGAGTCCTTCGTCGACTACTTGCGCAAGCCGCTGCGGCAGGGCTTTCTCGCGTCGTTCCAGCGTCTGTCCCGGGCGATTCCCACCGGCATTTTCGACAACGCGGGAATGGACGTCTTCCTGACGCGCCTGTTTTCCATGCCCGGCCTCACCAACGATTTTCGCCAGATCAGGAGCCGCCTGTTCCTGATAGCCACCGACCTCGATTCGGGTGCCTCGATCGCGTTCGGCTCCAAAGGGCATGATCATGTCCCGATAGCGACCGCGATCCGGGCCAGCGCCGCGCTGCCCGGACTGTATCCGCCGGTCGAGATCGACGGCCGCTGGTTTGCCGACGGCGCGCTGAAGAAGACACTGCACGCCTCGGTCGCGCTGAAGGAGGGCATTCCGCTGGTGCTCTGCATCAATCCGCTGGTGCCCTTCGATGCCAGCCTGGCCTCGCATGAAAGGCACCTCAAGCGCCGCCACCTGGTCGATGGCGGCTTGCCGGTGGTCCTCGCGCAGACCTTTCGCGCCATCGTCCACTCGCGCATGAAGACCGGGCTGGAGAAGTACGACATCCAGTACAAGGATGCGGACGTGATCCTGTTCGAGCCGAAGCGCGACGATGCCGACATGTTCTTCACCAACATGTTCAGCTATGCGGATCGCAAGCGCCTCACGGAACAGGCCTACCGCAAGACGCGCGACGAGTTGCTGCGACGCTACGAGGAGCTGGCGCCGAAGCTGGCCCGGCACGGGGTGTCGATCAACCACGCCGCGTTGACCGATCCCCATCGGTCGCTGGCGCGCCGCATGGCGCAGTTGAAGCGCCGCCGCGCAGGCAACATGGGGCTGACGGCCTTGCGCCTGTCCGATACGCTGGACGATCTGGCGCGGGCGCTCAGGCGCCGGGAGCATCGTCCGGTCTGATGCCGGCCTTGCTGATGACGGGAGGGTTCGGCGTTTCTGCTATCCTCGATGCACTGGTCGAGATGGATGATTGATGGAAAGAAAGCCGAAGCGCCGCACCCGCGAGCGCATCCTGGAAACGTCCCTGGCGCTGTTCAACGAGTTCGGCGAGCCGAACGTCACGACGCAGCTGATTTCGGACGAGATGGGCATCAGCCCCGGCAATCTCTACTACCACTTCCACAACAAGGACGAAATCATCGAGTCCCTGTTCGCCGACTTCGAGCGCGAGATGAGCGAAACCCTCGCGGCGCCGGTGCGGCGCGCGCCGAACGTCGAGGACATCTGGCTGTTCCTGCACCTGATATTCGAGGGCATCTGGAAATTCCGCTTCCTCTACCGCGACATCAACGAACTGCTGTCGCGCAACCGCGTGCTGGAAACCCACTTCAAGCGCATCGTCGCGCACAAGGTGCAGACGGCGACGACGATCTGCCAGGGCCTGGTGGCGACCGGCGACATGAAGGCGACGCCGGCCGAGATTCAGGCACTGGCGATCAACATGACGGTGGTTGCGACCTACTGGCTTTCGTTCGAGTTCGTCAGCGACCCGCGCAGGAAGATCGACGGAAGCAGTCTGGCGCGCGGCGCCTTTCAGGTCATGGCGCTCGCCGCGCCCTACCTGGCGGGACGCTCGCGCAAGTTGTTCGAGGAATTGTCGAAGAGTTACCTAACCGCCTGAAGAAAAAAGAGGAGACCCATCATGGCCAAACCCACCTGGAAAAAATTCCCGTATGCGGACAAGGCATTCGTCTATGCGGGCCCCGCGCTGAAGAAGAGCTGGGACCGTCTGCATCGCGGCGACCGCGAGCCCTATCCGGCCGATGCCGCCGTGCAGGAGGCCTGGCGCCTCTACCACCAGGGTGAATTCGCCAAGGCCTGCGAGGCGGGGCTGGAGGCCGGCATCGACGGCTACAACGCGGCCAACAAGGCCGCGATGATCTACGCCAACTATCTTGAAACGGACGAGAAGCGCAAGCTGACGCTGTTCCAGGAAATCTCGGAACGGTGCGAGGAACTGCAGGAGGCGCAGCCGAAGAATGCCAACGCCTACTACATCCAGGCCTATGCGCTGGGCCGCTACAGCCAGGGCATCTCGGTGCTCAAGGCGCTGACGCAGGGGCTGGGCGGCAAGATCAAGGCGGCACTGGAAACGGCGCTCAAGCTCGACCCGAAACACGCCGACGCGCACAGCGCGCTGGGCGCCTACCATGCCGAGGTGGTGGACAAGGTCGGCGCAATGGTCGGCAAGCTGACTTACGGCGCGAGCAAGGACGTGGCCGTGAAGCACTTCGAGTCGGCGCTGAAGCTGGCGCCGGATTCTGCGATCGCCTGCATCGAGTACGCCAATGCGCTGGTCATGCTCTATGGCCAGAAGAGCATGGATGACGCGGTCAAGCTCTACGAAAAGGCCGCAGCCGCAAAGCCGGTCGACGCCATGGAACGGCTCGACGTCGAACTGGCCAAGTCGGAACTCGAGGAGTAAGGCCTAGGCAAGGCTGCGGAAGCGCTTCGGGATCCGCGGCGCTGGCGCGGCGGCAGGCGGGGGTTCGGCCGCCGCCGCCGGCTTCGGGTGGACCACGGGCTTCGCTTTCGGCGCGGCCTTGGCCGGCGCGCCGCGGCGCGGCCGCGCGGTGGCGGCCTGCGGCCCGGCTGCTGGCGCGCTTGATGGCGTCGCGGGCTTCCTGCCGAACAACTGCTGTTCGATTTGCTGCGGGTCGAGCGGCGTGTCCCAATCGATCATCAGCAAGGCGAGCAGCATCTTCTCGAATTCGGCTTCGAACAGCGGCGTGATCGCCTCCGGGTCGGCAACGAAGTGGCGGTCGGTGACCATGCCGAACTGAACCTTGTCGTTGTAGCTGAGGATGGAAACACCGATGCCGATGTCGCCCGACTGCGGCACCCAGACCATCACCTGATCGAGGCGCGCGCCGGCCAGATACAGCGGCTGCTTCGGCCCGGGCACGTTGGTCATCACGGCGCTGGCCTTGGCGGCAAGGATGTCGAGGAACTGCTGCTGCACCATCTTGGGAGCGACGCCGACCGCGGCGAGCAGGCCCAGCGTCAGCGGCGGCTGATACGAGTTCTTCAATTCGTTCATGCGTTCGCGTACCAGGAACAGGCGGGCGAAAGGGTTGGCCTCGTACACGGGCAAGGACAGCGTGCCGAGCCCGAAGCGGTTGCCCAGCGTGCCTTCGTCCTTCGCCGAGCGCAGGTTGACAGGAATCACGGCGCGCACTTCGACGCCCTCGACCGATTCGCCCTTTTGCTCGAAGTAGGCGCGCAGCGCGCCGGCGACCGCCGCCAGCAGGATGTCGTTGACCGAACAGCCGAGCGCCTTGCCCAGCGCCTTGACCTCGCCCAGCGGAATCGGGTCGCACCATGCGACGCGCTTGACCGTGCTGGTCTTGCCCTTGAGGCTGGTGGGGGAGTCGACCGGCATCGCGAGCAGCTTGGCGAGTTCGGTCAGCAGCCCGATGCCGTATTTGCCGTAGGTGGACAGGCGATCGGCGTCGGAGGCCAGGTTCAGCGCCTTGCCGCCCAGGTCAGTGCCCATGCTGACGGCCGAGGTGAGCGTCTCCACCAGGGTTTCCAGCAGACCGGCGGGCATCGCGTCGGCATGCCGCTTCTCCAGCTTGGGGATGGAGCGCCTTTGCGCGGGCGCGTCCGGTGACTGGTCGGTGAGCGAAAGGATGACGCCGACCAGCGCAATGCCGTCGGCGATGCTGTGGTGGATGCGCGCGACCAGGGCCGAGCCGCCGTTGTAGTTCTCGACCAGGTCGAAGCGCCACAGCGGCTTGCCGGGATTGAGCGGCTGCACCGACAGTTCGCTGGCCAGCGCCTGCAATTCCTTCTTGCCGGCCTTGCCGGGCAGGACGCGGCGCTTCACGTGCGCCTCGATGTCGAAATCGGGATCGTCCTCCCACCAGGCGCCGGTGACCTCCTGCACCGCGCATTGCCGGAAGCGGCGGTAGCGACCGACCATGCGCGCTTCGACGGTGTTGCGCAGCCGGGCGAAGTCGATGCGCTCATTGAAGACCATGACGCCGACGATCATCATCAGATTGGTCGGGCGGTCCATCCGCAGCCAGGCGGTATCGACCGCGGACATCCTTTCACGTTGGGGCATTGCGCGCCTCCTCCAAGTTGACGGCATATAATAGTCCAAGCCAAATCTTGGCGACCACAGTTTGTTGCGACGGAAGACGACATGAGCGAACTCAAGACAAAATTCGAAGCAGCGGTTGCCGCGTCCAAACAACTGCCGGAGCGCCCCTCGAACGACGAGCTGTTGCAGCTCTATGCCCTTTACAAGCAGGCCACCGAAGGCGACGTCGAGGGCAAGCGCCCGGGCTTCACCGACATGGTGGGGCGCGCCAAGTACGACGCCTGGGCGGCAGTCAAGGGCACCGCCGGCGACGCGGCGATGACGCGCTATGTCGAACTCGTCGAATCGCTGAAAGGCTGATTCAGGCGCCGCCTGAATTTACGGCGGCTGCAGCCGGAACGGGCGGCTGCTGCGGATCGGGCCTTGCAGGGCGAAAGTCGGCGCCGGCGGCACGGCGCCGGCCGCCAGGGGATTCGGGAGGGCGGCCTCGGCCCCGACAAAATGCCTTCGCTTTTCTGATCGGGGCGGCGTGGGTGCGAACCGCTTCGTCCTGCGCTCGCTTACCCGGCTATTGCTTCACGTTGGCGGCATGTCGGACACATCCGGAGGCTGTCCAGGCCGCCCGGCATGTTGATCGCGTGTTCCTGCATCAGCGCAAGACCTGTCGCCAGCTTGCGACGCCCGATGAAGGGCGTGCCGCAGCTGCTGCATGGCACGAGTTGATCGCCGGCCAGTTCCCGCAAGGCCTGCCGTGCCGCTGCGTCGGGCAGAAATCGCGCCTGGAGCGTAATGGCCGCTTCCGGGCAGCCGGCGCGACACAAATCACATTGCACGCAGAGGCTTTCCTTGAAATGCAGCTTCGGCGCAGGATTTAGCTGGCCACTCAATGCGCCGGTCGGACATAGATGAGTACAGGCATGACAAAGCGTGCATTTTTCCGCATCGACCAGAACCGTGCCGAACGCAGGCCCGGGGTTGAGCGTCGCCGGTTCAGCCAGTGCTCCGCCCAACTGCCCATTCTCCCGCTTGCTGCGGATCAGCGCATCGACCAGCACGAGAATGTTTGCCCGCTTTTCGTCTGACGAATTGCCGCTGACTCCATCGCCAGATACAAGTGGATGCGCGCCATTCCTGATCTTGTCGATCGCGATGCCCACAAGCATCGGTGTCGCAATCTGCAGCGCCGCCTGATCCCTGCCCAGACTCACAAGAATCGCGCGCAGTTCTGCCACCTTCTCTTCCAGCAGTTCTCGGCTCTTTGGCGCAATCGTCGGCGCCGGTGCCAGTACCACACCCCTGACGCCAGCGAGCAGCGCCCTCAACCACAGCACGTCCGAGAACGTCGCCAGCGGATCGGCTTCCAGCAAAAGAACCGCGGACGGGTCCATCGCGGGCAGCAAATGTCGCGCGGCGGCATCGTGCACCACCAGGATGCCCGCACCGCCGCTGCGCGCCGAGAGCAGGTCATCGAGCCTGGCTCTCAGGGCTTTCGTGGCGGGTTGGGGAAGACTCAGCGCTCCGGTCGGGCAGGCCAGGGCGCAACTTGCGCAACCCTGACACAGGAAGGGATCCACTTCGATCCTCTCGCCGGTGGAACGAATCGCGGCGGCCGCGCAGACGTCCAGGCAACGCGTGCAGCCGGTGACGCCCATGGCATGGTGGGCACAGAGTTGGGGCCGGTAATCGAAGTACTTCGGCTTGTAGAAGTCGCCGGTCAGTTGCGGCAGGCTATCCAGGGCACGCGACAGCGCCGCGACATCGCTGCCCGGCGCATAGTAGCCATGGGGCGGCACTGTCTGCGGAACGAGCGGTTCGCGAGACAGATCGAGCACCAGATCAAAATGCCGGTCTTCGTTGCCGCTGAATATGCCCGCGTCGTCGACTTTGTCGGGCGCGACGCGCACCGATGCCGAAAACCGCCCCAGATATCCTCGCAGTGAAGCAATGCGGCCGCCGACCGCGGTGATGCCCGACGGGAGATTCTTGAGTGCCGCAACGCCAGGTGCAAACAGCACGATTCGCAGTTTTGGCGCACGCTCGTGCAATTGAAGTGCGGCGTCCGCCGCTGCGGGCGAGTCGCCGATTATCAGGACCGAACCACGTGACCGATAGACCACACCATCGTGCGGCGCCGGTGTTCCCGCGGCCATGAAGCGCAAACTGCCCTGGCAGCCGGTTCGAGCGGAAGGGCCGGAGGCCGAAGCAGCCGCGGGAACGAATGACTCAGACATTGGCGGCGAGAGCCGGCACGGATTCCAGGATGGCGTCGATATCGTCGCGGTCGAGCATGCAGGCACGAGGCGTAATCGTCAGCAATGCCCGATAGAACGGGGTCTCGGCCAGGTCTGCTGCCTTCAGGCAGTATTCAGGCACCCAGCGCAGGATATGCCGGTCGAGAAAGTCCCTTTCACGCCGAACCCAGCCCATTGCAGCCTGGGTGTCCTCCGCCTGCCAGGCTTCGCTCTCGCGATGGCAGGCAATGGCGAGAAAACGCAATTCGGCGGCGAGATGATCGACCGGGCCGGCTTCCGGCAGGGGGGGCGCAATGTCCGCATCTGCATAATCAGCGATGACTTCCAATGCGGCGTCGCCGCCCCAGTGGCCGGTTCGCACGACGGACTCGAAGGGCGGCGAGCCGCCATGGGATTTGGAAATTGCGCCAAACAGTCTGGTGAACTCGATGGCGAGCAGGGGGGGCTCGTCATCCATGCTCAAGGCCGCCTGCGCGCCGTCCGCGAGCGCGGCGGTCTCCACGCCCAGCGGCTCGGCAGGATCTACCGGGCCCAGTGCGGCGATGAGGTCGCCGAAAAGCGCCCGTCTCGGCGCCTCGGCGAAGCCGCTGGCAAGCAGCCAATAAGTGCGGCCGCGACGTCCGGCAATTTCCGCCAGGGTCGCGGCCGTTGCGATAGTCACGCTCAGACTCCCCAGAACGAGTGCGGACCGTTCGGTATGTAGCCGGGCTTGTGGCAGGTCAGGCAGCCCTTGCGGTCGACCTGGCCCTCGTCCGACAGCTTTTGCGACATGCGATCGTCCTTGCGCAGGTACAGGATGTCCTCCTGCACCTTTTCGTGGCAATCGTTGCACTCAAGTTTTTCCTGCTTCTCGTGCAGTTTGTGGAAGCGGCCATCGACGGCCATCGACGGCTTGCCGGTCAGGTGATACTTCTTCTTGACCGGTGCGTCGGCGCCGAAGGCCGGCGCCATTGCCAGGCTCAATCCAAGCGCAAGTGATGCAACTAGTGCCTTCATGACTTGGCTCCTTTATCCAGTGTGTAGTACACCTGCGGCTTGTTGCCGAAGTGCGTCTTCAGCTGTACCGCCTTGGTCTCCTTGATGCGCATGGAGATTTCGGACTTCGGATCGTCGAGGTCGCCGAACCAGCGTGCCTGAGTCGGACAGACCAGATCGCAGGCCGGCGTGTAGTCCTGATCCTTGCCGATGCGGTCGGTCTTGCCGTCCTTGATCGCCTTTTCGATCTTGTGCCAGCAGAAGGTGCACTTCTCGGCGGTCTTCGCCCTCTTCTGATGGGTCGGATGACGATCGGCATAGGCGAAGGTTTCGGCCCCCTGCGGGCCCTTTCCCGGGTACAGCGGCTTCAGCTCGGCATTCATCTGCGGCACGCCATAGGGACAGACCGAGGCGCAGTAACCGCAACCGATGCACTTCTTGTAGTCGATCAGCACCACACCGTACTCGTTCTTGCTGATGGCCTTGACGCCTATCCTGTCGCAGATCGCCTTGCACGACGGCTTCTCGCAGTGCATGCAGTTCATCGTGTTGTAGATCATGTGCACTTCGGGATAGGTTCCCACTTCGTATTCGATCATCGCGTTCCATTGCGCATCGGGAGTGAAGTGATTTTCCACCGCGCATGCGGCCACGCAGGAGCGGCAGCCCATGCACCGCTTCAAGTCTATGAGTCGTCCAAATTTTGCCATGATGGTTTGCTCCCTTAGGCTTTGGTCAGCTTGCACTTGGTGTCGTTGAAGGAGTTCATTCCCGACGGAATATCCGGATGCAACTCCAGCACCTGATTGATCCAGGTCCCCCTGTCGGCGCCCGGCGCATAGCCGGGGCTCCACTGGCCGTAGTGGTAGGACACCGCCAGCGTGTCGGGGCGCACGCCCTGCATCACCTTGGCCGTGCCCTTCACCTTGCCGACGCGGGTCTCGATCTGCACCGCGTCGCCGGTCTTGATGCCCATCTGCTTGGCCGTCTGCGCGTTGATGGCCACATAGTTTGTGTCGAGATCGGGCCCCAGCGCATTGTTGGTGATCGCGTTGTTGATCGTGTTGCCGGTCTGGTAGCGGTGCATCAGCTTGTGCGTGACGAGGTAGAAGGGGAAGTCCGCGGCCTCGCGATGCGGCGTGGGGAATGCATGTTCCTTGCCCGGCAGTGGCGCATAGGCGATCTTGTACTTCGCGAGATCGATTCGCGTGATGTTGTTGGCCCTGGTGACCTGCTCGACCTTCTCGAAGGTGCCGACGAAGTGATCCGCATACAGCTTCATCTTCGGCTTGCCGGCGCCCTTGAATGCCGGATCGATGCCGTGCAGATATTTGCCCTTGGCATCCTTCTTCTTGGCGACGAAGGCATGCTCCTTGGCATAGGAGAAGTCCTTCCTGGTCTTGTCGGTCCAGATCGTCGCTACCTGTTCTTCGGTCGTGTAGTCGCGGCCCGGCTTGAACTTGACCTCCTTGAGGCCCCAGGACTTGTTGAGCGCCTCGAGGTACTTGTCGCGCATGTCGAGACGCTTGGCCAGCTCGAAGAGAATCGAGCTGGCGTTGTGCTCGAGGTTGAAGGGGTTGGTCATCGGCTGGCGGATGGCGACGATTCCCGTGCTGTCCGGATTGGTCTTGGCCGGCGAGTTGTGCCACGATTCGAGATAGGTCTTGTCGGGCAGGACGATGTCGCCGTACCACGCGGTTTCGGTCATCACGATGTCGATCACTACGGTGAATAGCTTGCTCA
>Ga0208753_100504_pt1 | contig 15546 bp, 15 predicted proteins | sample LakWasMet37_LOW7_2_FD_183877 | JGI IMG/M metagenome (GOLD analysis project Ga0208753, IMG submission 183877) | Freshwater sediment methanotrophic microbial communities from Lake Washington under simulated oxygen tension - Sediment Metagenome... | ecosystem: Environmental > Aquatic > Freshwater >... | reverse complement strand
TGCGCTGGAAAAGTTCGATGCGGAACGCGGCTTTCGCTTCTCGACCTACGCCACCTGGTGGATTCGCCAACATGTCGAGCGCGCGATCATGAATCAATCGCGTACCGTGCGGCTGCCGATCTATGTGATCAAGGAACTCAATATCGTATTGCGCGCGATGCGCCAGCTGGACCGCGAACGCGGCGCGCAAGACGATCCCCCCGGCGCCATGCTGGAAGATGTGGCGCGCCTGCTCGATCGCCCGGTAGACGAAATCCGCCAGTTGCTGGTGCTCAACGAGCGCTCCTCCTCGCTCGACTCGCCGCTCGACGTCGACCCCGAGTTGTCGATGTCCGATTCGCTGGCCGATGACGGGGCGGAAGACCCCGCCACCCACCTCGCCCAGCAGGAAGCCGAACTGCTGGTCGCCGACTGGGTGGCGCAGCTCACCGAGCGGCAACGCATGGTCGTCGAGCGCCGCTATGGTCTCGGCGGGCAGGATGCGACCACGCTGGAGGTCATCGCAACGAATCTGGGCCTGACCCGCGAACGCGTGCGCCAGATCCAGATGGAAGCCCTGTCCAAGCTCAGAAAGCGCATTGCCCGGGACGGGCTGACGCCCGACGCGCTACTCTGAGGCGCGCAGCTCGGCGGCCAGGTCCATGACCGCTGCCGCATAGAAGCTGCTGCGGTTGTAGCGCGTGATGGCGTAGAAGTTGCCATAGCCGAGGCGGTATTCGGTGGCGGCGCCTGGAGTGATCAGGTCGATCAAGGCGGCCGGGCGGTCGGCAATCGCCGTGTCGCCGGCGCCGACTCCCGCAAAAGTGACATTGGCTGCCTCCAGCTGCCATGGCCTGCGTTGCGGCGCGATGCCTTCCTCGATCAGCGCCTGCACGCCGGCGCCGGCCACATTGACGCTGACGGCGATCGGGCCATCCTTTTCCCAGCCGTGTGCGGCCATGAAATTCGCCACGCTGCCGATCGCGTCCGCAGCGCTTGTCGCCAGGTCGATGCGGCCGTCGTCGTCGAAGTCGATGGCAAAGCGTCGGCGGGAGGATGGCAGGAACTGCGGCAGGCCCAGGGCGCCGGCGTAGGAACCGGTATAGGCCAAGGGGCTGCGGTTTTCCTCGCGAGCCAGCAGCAGCAATTCCTCCAGTTCCCTGCGAAACAGTTCGGCGCGCGGCGGATAGTCGAAAGCCAGCGTGGTCAGCGCGGCAAAGGTGCCGAAGCGGCCCATCTGCCTGCCGTAGATGGTTTCGACGCCGATGATGGCGGCAATGATTTCGCTCGGGACGCCGAAGCGCGCCTCGGCGGCCGCGAGTTCCGCGGCATGGGCGCGCATGAAGCGGCGCCCGGCGGCGATCCGCTTCGCCTCGACAAAGCGTCCGCGGTAGTTGTGCCAGGAGCGCACCGCAGGATCCTTGGGCGGCATGATGGCCTTGATCACTGCGGCGATCGGCTTGGTCCGGCGGAAGAACTCCTGCAGACGCCCGGCGTCGAAGCCGTGCTTGTCGTGCATTTCCTCGACGAAGGCCCTCACATCATCGCGATCCCCATAGGTCTCCGCTCGCGGACTCGACGCGAAGAGCAGCAGCAATGACATCAGGAGCAGGGGTTTCATGGATGGAAGGCGGCGATCTTCTGCTTGAGGCGGAGCAAGTCCCCTTCCTGCGGGCTGGCCCCATAGCGCATCCGGGCATAAAGCGTGGCAATTTCATTGATGCTCTGTGCGTGACGCGGCGCCTGCCCGGCGGCGCGCGCGGCAAATGCCAGCGGGCCTTCCCAAGGCTGCCAGACTATGCCGTGTCTGGCCAGCCTGGCAGTAAAGCGCCGCCATGCGACAAGCGCCGGATCGACCCGCAGGCGATTGCGCAATACCCAGATGGTGAGGCCGAGCATCACGACGCCGCAGAGAACGGACAGAACCGCGGTCATGCTGCGCCAATCGGGTTCTTTCATGCCGAGGCCGGCCAGCAGGTCCCGCTGGCGCTGCGGGTTGTAGCCCAGCACCCATTGATTCCAGCCGTTGGTCACGGCATCCAGCCGATAGCGCAATTCCCGGAGCCAGGCCAGATCACCGCGGGCCAGGAAGGGCAAGCCTTCGCCGGCCGGCACGGCGGCTGCCAGGTTGAGGTTGATCCGGCTGGGCGCGGAAATCGCGGTCGGATCGATGCGGATCCAGCCGCGTCCCGCAATCCAGACTTCGGTCCAGGCGTGGGCATCGTACTGGCGCACCACCAGATAGCCGTCCACCGGATTTACTTCGCCGCCCTGATAGCCGGCCACCACGCGGGCCGGCACGCCGGCGGCGCGCAAGGCGAAGACAAAGGCCGAGGCAAAGTGTTCGCAAAATCCGCGTTTGGTATCGAACAGAAACTCATCGACGATGTCGGCGCCCAGCAGCGGCGGATTCAGCGTGTAGCTCAGCAATTGCTGGTTGAAGAAATTTTCCGCGGCAGCGAGGATCGCAGTACCGTCATTGCCATGTTGCGCTCTCCAGCCTGCGGCGACGGCACGCGTGCGCGGGTTGCCGTCCTTGGGCAGCGCCAGTGCGTCGCGCAGGACCCCCTGCTTTTCATCCACGCCGGCATTGGCCCCGGGCCAGGCGCGTTGCGTGTAGCGCAAGCGGTTGCGCACGCGCTGGCGGCTGATGGGCTGATAGTCGCTGGTCAATGCGCTGTTTGCCGGCAATGTGGCCGGCAGTTCCAGCGCGAACAGCCAGAATTGTCCATGCGGCTCCAGCGTCACTTCGTAATCCACCGTCGCGCCTGGTGCCGCGTACGGAACCTCGGCGTAGGCGCCCAGAGTCTGTCGGACGTGCCAACTGCGGCCGTCGAACGCCGGCATCACCGGGCCGCGCCAGTAGAGTTGCGACTGTGGCGGCACCTCGCCCTCGAACTTCACGCGGAATGCGATCGCGTCCGATTGCGAGAGCAGCGCGATCGAGCCGGGCGACATGGTGTTGGACAATCCCGAGACCGCAGAAAAACGATCCTGCGGGATGCCCCACAGCGGTCCCTGCACCCGGGGAAACAGCAGGAACAGCAGCAACATGAAGGGCAGTGACTGCGCCAGCATCAGGCCGGCGCGGCGCAACTGCAGCAGCGGATGCGGGCGATCGTCGCTGGCCGCCAGCAGCGCGGCGGTGGTGATCAGGACGGTCAGGCAGGCCAGCAAGGCAGTGGGTATGGTCTGCGTAAACAGGAACTGGCCGAGGACCAGAAAATAGCACAGCAGCGCAGTGACCACGGCATCGCGCGCGGCGCGCAATTCGAGCAGTTTGAGCGCGAGAAAGACCACCAGCAACGCGATTCCGGGCGTGCGGCCCAGCGTAGTCCGGTATTGCAGGAAGACCGCCACCGTGCCGCCGATGACCAGCAGGACCAGCAGCCAGCGCGGCGGCAAGTGCCATTGCCGCCATGTCAGCGCCGCGCGCCAGATGAACGCAGCTCCAGCAGCAAGTGAGAGCCACAGCGGCACTTGTGGCGCCAGCGGCAAGGAGGCCGCCAGGGCGCTGGCAAGCAGCCACCAGGCTTGGCGTTGACTGACGGGCCGGTTACTGCGCGCCATGACTGTGGAGCGCCAGCGCGCGCAGGCCGGCATTTCGTTGCGCCGGCCCGTTGTCGGGGGCGAGGCGGAGCGCGGGCAGCCGCAGACCCCAGGCGAGTCCCGCCGCGTCGGCATCGAGAATCCAGCGCGCCAGAATGGACAGGCGCTGTTCGGTGTCGATCGTGTCCGGCAGCGCATCCCAGTCCAGCCAGACCTGCTGCGCCGCTGCTCCCGAAAACAGCTTGGTCAGCAGCGGGCCATCCTGCTGGCGTGCCACGGCCTTCCATGCAACGTGGCGCGGAGCGTCGGCCATCTGATGCTCGCGCAGGCCGGAAAAGTCGTCCGCCCCGCGTCCGTCCTTGGCCGACCCGCGTGCCGAGTCGCCGTTCCAGGGCAGCGGCGGCGCCTTGGCTGCCGGTGCCGGATAGACCAGGCAATTGAGTTCGGGAACGGCATAACTCCAGGCGCGGATCAGGCCCAGCGGCCAGGTCGTCTCGACGGTGAAGCGCGGCATGGGCAGCCAGCCGCGCCTTGCCGCACGGACACCCAGTGTCGTCGCCGTGCTGGCATGGGGACCGATGTCGACTTCAATCGGATCAGCGTCGTCGATGAACAGGCGCAGGCTGGTGCGCGCATCGGGGCGCCGGTTCTCCAGCAACAGACCGAATTGCGCCAGTCCGCCGGCGAATACGGGTTCACAGCGGCCCGGGCGGATCGAGAGGAGCACCAGATTGCGGAAGGTGTGCAGTATGTCGACGATGCCCAGTCCCGCCAGCAGGAACACCAGGGCGTGCCCCAGGCTGAGGTTGTAGTTCATCGCGCCGAGCAGCATTACCCCGAGTGCGGCTGCGTAAGCCAGCCCCGCGCGCGTCGGCAAGACATAAACGCGGCGCTGGGTAAGGACGATCGGCGCCGGTTCCGGCGGACGAACGCGCAGGGCCCAGCGGACGAAAGTCTCGTGCAGCCGGCGGCGCAGTTTTCGGAGCATGGGAGCCTCTCAGGGCAGCGGGACTGCCTCGATCAAGGCGGCGGCGACCGCCTCCGCGTCTCTGCGGGTCGTATCATCGGTCGGCCTCAGGCGGTGCGCGATGACACCGTGAAGGACGGCTTGGACGTCTTCGGGCAATACATGGTCACGACCGTCGAGCAGGGCCCAGGCGCGTGCGACGGCCAGCAACGCCAGGCAGGCGCGGGGCGAAAGGCCTTCCTGCCAGCGAGGTGCGGCCCGCGTGTAGGCCGCCAGCGATTGCACGTAGTGGATCAGGGCGGGCGAGGCATGCACCGCGCGCACGGTGTCCTGCAACTCGATCAATCGTTGCGGGGTGATTCGCGGAACCAGTTCGGTGACCAGTCGATGCCGGTCGGTTCCGGCGAGCAGTTCGCGTTCCGCCGCCGGGTCGGGATATCCGATCTCGATCTTGAGCAGGAAGCGGTCGAGTTGGGATTCGGGCAGGGGGAAGGTGCCGATCTGATGTGCCGGGTTCTGCGTCGCAATGACGAAGAAAGGCTCGGGCAAGGCTCGCGTCTGGCCCTCGGTCGTCACCTGTCGTTCTTCCATCGCTTCCAGCAGGGCGCTCTGCGCCTTGGGCGTGGCGCGGTTGATCTCGTCGGCCAGTACCACCTGGCTGAAAATCGGGCCCGGGTGGAAATGGAATGTGCCGCTGTCCCGGTCGAAAATCGACACGCCAATGATGTCCGCAGGCAGCATGTCACTGGTGAACTGGATGCGCTGAAAATCCAGGCCGAGCACGCGGGCGAGGACATGGGCCAGGGTGGTCTTGCCGACTCCGGGCAGGTCCTCGATGAGCAGATGCCCCCGTGCCAGCAGGCAGGCGAGCGAAAGCCGGATGGGGCGCTCCTTGCCGAGGATGATTCGGTTGATGTCCGCCAGAATGGCGTCAAGTTCGGGGAGTCGCATGGGGCGGGGGTTTTGTCGGGGCTTTGATGGATAATATCGTTTTGGTTAGTGCCGCTGCGCTTGACGCCGATGAAGCTGGCGTTAGCCTTCATCGAGACTGCATTTTGGGCTGCATTGTAATTCATCAGGCAAGACACCCGTCATGACAACTACCGCCTTCATTACCCACCGCGACTGCTGGCAGCACGACATGGGAACGCATCATCCTGAGTGTCCGGACCGGCTCGGAGCCATCAACGACCGCCTGATTGCTTCCGGGCTCGATGCCTACCTCCAGTTCCACGATGCGCCGCTGGCCGATGTGGAACAGTTGCTTCGCGTGCACCCGCGCGACTACATCGACCACCTGCATAACAGCAGCCCGGCGCATGGCATCGTGCATCTCGACCCCGATACCGCGATGTCGCCGGGAACTCTGCAGGCGGCTCTGCGTTCGGCCGGCGCGGGCTGTCTTGCCACCGATCTGGTGATGCGCGGCGAAGTGCAGAATGCCTTCTGTGCGGTACGCCCCCCCGGGCACCACGCCGAGCGCGCCAAAGCGATGGGTTTCTGCTTCTTCAACAATGTCGCCGTGGCTGCGCGGCATGCGCTGGAGGCATGGGGCCTCTCACGGGTCGCGATCATCGATTTCGATGTGCATCACGGCAACGGCACCGAGGAGATTTTTGCCGGCGACCAGCGTGTCCTGATGGCAGGTACCTTTCAGCATCCGTTCTATCCCTATTGCGGAACCGAAAATCCGGCGCCCAACATGTGCAATGTCCCCCTGCCTGCGGGGACGCGCGGCGACGAGTTCCGCCAGGTGGTGTATGACATATGGCTTCCTAGGCTGCGGGATTTCCAGCCGGAAATGATCTTCATTTCGGCCGGTTTCGATGCTCATTACGAGGATGACATGGCCTCGCTGGGACTGGTGGAATCGGACTACGCCTGGGTCACCGAACAGATCAAGCAGGTGGCTGGGGAATCGGCCAAGGGGCGCATCGTGTCGCTGCTGGAGGGCGGTTATGCGCTTTCCGCGCTGGCGCGGAGCGTCGCCACGCACATCAAGGTGCTGGCTGATTTGTAAGCCAAGATTGCAGGGTGCGCCGTCGCATGGGCATCAGTTAGAATTCAATATCTTTCGCTTCTATCCGGCGGTCGCTTGCGGCATCCGGTTTCGGATACATTCATGAAGACCATACAGGGTTCCATTCCCGCCATACTTACGCCGATGCAGGACGACGGCTCGCTCGACCTGCCTGCGTTGCAACGCCTGCTCGACTGGCACATCACCGAGGGCTCGGACGGCGTGGTGATCGTCGGCACCACGGGTGAGTCGCCGACGGTGAGTTACGAAGAGCATTGCGCGCTGATCGAAACGACCGTGAAGCACGTCGCCGGGCGCATACCGGTGATCGCCGGCACCGGCGCCAACTCCACCGCCGAGGCCATCGAACTGGCGCAGTTTGCCAAAAAGGCCGGCGCGGATGCACATCTCTCGGTCGTGCCTTACTACAACAAGCCGACGCAGGAAGGGCTGTTCCGGCATTTCAAGGCGATTGCCGAGGCGGTCGATCTGCCGATGATCCTGTACAACGTGCCGGGACGCACCGTAGCCGACCTGGCGACCGATACGACGCTGCGCCTGGCGCAGGTGCCCGGCATCGTCGGCATCAAGGACGCCACCGCCAATATCGAGCGCGGGTCCGATCTGCTGAAGCGTGCGCCGGCAGGTTTCAGCGTGTACAGCGGTGACGATGCCACTGCCATTGCCTTGATGCTGCTGGGCGGCAAGGGGTCCATTTCGGTGACTGCGAATGTCGCACCGCGGCTGATGCACCAGATGTGCGCTGCGGCAATCAGCGGCGATCTGGCGACGGCGCGGGCGACGAATTTCCGCCTGCTGGGCCTGCATCGCAACCTGTTTCACGAAGCCAATCCGATTCCGGTGAAGTGGGCCGTGCAGCAGCTGGGGCTGATCGGTGGCGGCATCCGCCTGCCGATGACACCCTTGTCTCCCGAATTCCACGACCGCGTGCGCGTTGCCATGCGTGAAGCCGGCATCGTCCTCTGACAGGAAACTGATATTCAATGAATCGTTCACTCTCGCTGCTGTCGTGGTCTGCTGCCGTACTGCTGATTGGTCTGCTTGCCGCCTGCAGCGGCAACATCCTCCCCGAATCCAAGAAGATCGAATACAAGTCTGCCGGAAAGCTGCCGCCGCTTGAAGTTCCGCCGGACCTGACGCAGCAGAGCCGCGACGAACGCTATGCCGTTCCCGACGTTTCCGCCAGCAAGGGTTCCGCCACCTACTCGGCTTATTCCAGCGAACGCGGCGGACAGTCGCGTAGCGCGACGGCGCAGGATGTGCTGCCACAGGTCGAAAAGATGCGCATCGAGCGGTCCGGAACGCAACGCTGGCTCGTCGTCAGCGGCACGCCCGACAAGCTCTGGCCGGGCGTCAAGGAGTTCTGGCAGGAACTGGGTTTTCTGGTGAATGTGGAAATGCCGGAAGCCGGAATCATGGAAACCGACTGGGCCGAAAACCGTGCCAAGATACCGCAGGACATCATTCGCGGCACCATAGGGAAAGTCTTCGACAGCATCTATTCGTCGGCAGAACGCGACAAGTTTCGCACCCGGCTGGAGAAGGGCGCCGAACCCGGTACGGTTGAAATCTATATCAGCCATCGCGGCATGTACGAGGTCTACACGAGTGAGGGCCGGAGCGACACCAGGTGGCAGCCACGCCCGGCGGACCCGGAGCTCGAAGCCGAGATGCTGCGGCGCCTGATGGTGCGTCTGGGTGTCGAGGAATCCCGAGCCAAGGCGATGGTCGCGGCCGCGCAGCCGCAGGAGCGCGCCAAAATGTCACGTGCGCAGGACGGTGCCGGCGCTCTGTTGCTGGAAGAGGCCTTCGACCGGGCCTGGCGTCGCGTCGGTCTGGCACTGGATCGTGTCGGTTTCACTGTGGAAGACCGCGACCGGTCGCAGGGGCTCTACTTCGTACGCTACGTCGACCCAGAGCTCGACAGCAAGCGAAAGGATGACGACAAAGGCTTGCTGTCGAAGCTGATGTTCTGGAAGGGCGGGGCGGCTGACAAGCCGACTCAGGCGCAATACCGCATTCACCTCAAGACGACGGGCGACACTACTACGGTTCAGGTGCTTACCCGCGAAGGAGGCATCGATCGGTCGGATGTCTCGAAGCGCATCCTCGGGCTGCTGCACGAACAGCTGAAGTAGGCGACAGACAGGCAAACGCGGTGCGCTTCGCTTCGCTCGGCAGCGGCAGCCGGGGCAATGCCCTGGTGGTCGAGGCCGGCAAAACCCGCGTGTTGATCGATGCCGGATTCGGTCCGCGCGAAATGTCGCGGCGGCTGGAGCGGCTGGGTCTGGCTGCGGATGATATCGATGCCGTGCTGGTCACCCATGAGCACTCCGATCATATCGGCGGTGTTTTCGCCTGTGCGCGGCGCTTTGGCTGGGCCGTCCTGCTCACCCACGGTACAGTTGCCGCGTGCCGTGATGATGGCGCCGATGCTTGCAGCACAATCATCGACAGCCACAAGCCGCTTTCAGTCGGTGATGTATGGGTACAGCCTTTTCCCGTCCCGCACGATGCCCGCGAGCCCGTGCAATTCATTCTTGGCGATGGTGTCAGGCGGCTTGGCGTGTTGACCGATGCGGGCCATGTCACGCCGCATATGGTGGCCATGCTCAATGACTGCGATGCCCTGGTGCTGGAGTGCAATCACGATGCGCAGATGCTGGCGACGGGAACATACCCGCAGGCCCTGAAGCGCCGGATAGGCGGTCTCTGGGGCCATCTGGACAATGAGGCGGCAGCCGCATTGCTGTCCCAGGTCGGACGCTCAAGCCTGCGTCATGTTGTGGCTGCTCATCTTTCCGAGGAGAACAACAGTCCGGCGCTCGCGAGGAAGGCCTTGTCGGTCGTGTTGGATTGCGATCCCGACTGGATCGGCGTCGCGACTCAGAATGAGGGGTTTGCGTGGCGCGATCTCTGAACCGGACGGGCAGCACCAGAAACAAAAAAGCCAGCCCGAAGGCTGGCTTTTTCTTGCCCGAAGGCCGGTGAAAATTTACTTCTTCGCGGCGGCAGCGGCAGCGGGAGCGGCAGCTGCGGCAGCAGCCGGGGCAGCAGCGGCGGCAGCGGCCGGGGCAGCAGCGGCGGCAGCAGCCGGGGCAGCAGCGGCGGCAGCAGCCGGGGCAGCAGCAGCAGCGGCAGCCGGGGCAGCAGCAGCAGCGGCAGCCGGGGCAGCGGCAGCGGCGGCAGCAGTGTCAGCGGGCTTCGGAGCTTCGGCAGCGGGCTTCGGAGCTTCAACCTTGGGCGCCTCAGCGGGCTTCGGGGCTTCGGTTTTGCCGCAAGCGGAGACAGCCAGGGCGAGGAGGGCAGCGACGAGGAGAGATTGCTTCATTTTAGGAGATCCTTAACGTTATGGAGTTACGTGGCCAATTGGTTGATCGGAACGTTTCCATTTCGATCAACTAAATATTTTATCATGTCAAACAGCCTCTGTGGTGCAAGACAGCAACCTGCAACGACCCGCCCTGTGGCTCACAGCCCGGTCGTATTGAACCTCAGGCACGGAAGGGACAGTTGCCACAGTTCCTCGAAACGTTGCAGCCACGGCTGAATATAGGCCGGGTCGTCCACGATCAGAGCGCTGCGCGGTTGATCGACATGGAAACGGCGTACGCCGCATTTTTCGTCGGCGAATATGTGTGTATCCGCCAGATGGCGCAGGTTGTCCGGACTCTGCCGCACGTCGATGCAATGCGAGAAGCGGCCAAAAAGCTGCATCAGGCGCGGCGAATCCCGCTCCAATGGCCCTGTATCGTGCAGCACCACGCGGATTCTGCGCTGGCCGTCCGTCCGCAGGAAGCGGGTTAAGGCTTCGAGCCGAGCCTTCTCCTCGAGCCGCAGGGCGACAAGATCGCGATCGAAGATCAGGATCTCGTGCTCGGCCAGGGCCAGAACCGTATCGCAGGCCTGGCGATACCCGGATTCACTGGTGATCAGCGTATAGGCAGGGCTCATCGCTGGATATGGGCGATGCGACTGGGCTTCATGGGCCGATTATAATCGCCCCCTTTTGTCGAACGGGCCACGCAAACGCCATGCCGCTTGCAGATATCGAATCCCTGGATCACGAAGGCCGCGGCGTCGCCCACGTTGACGGCAAGGTGGTTTTCATCGAAGGCGCATTGCCGGGCGAGGTAGTCGAATACGAAAGCTATCGCCGGAAGCCGAGTTACGAAAAGGCCCACGTCCTGCGCGTCCTGCGTGCCTCGAGTCAGCGGGTTGCGCCGCCTTGCCCGCATTTCGGTACTTGCGGTGGCTGCTCGATGCAGCACCTCAATCTTCCCGGACAGACCGCCGCCAAGCAGCGCGTGCTCGAAGATGCCTTGTGGCACGTCGGCAGGCTCAGGCCCGAGCAGCTCTTCCCGCCGATAGCCGGCACTCCTTGGGGCTATCGGCTGCGTGCCCGTCTTTCCGTGCGCTACGTCGCGAGCAAGGGCGGCGCGCTGATCGGCTTTCGCGAAAAGCACAGCAGCTATGTGGCGCTGATGGATTCCTGCCCGGTGCTGCCGGCCCGCGTCTCCGCGCTGATACCCGCGCTCAAGATCCTGGTCGACGGCATGTCGCAACCGGATCGCATGCCGCAGATCGAGGTCGCCGTGGGCGGATCGCGAACGGTGCTCCTGCTGCGGCACCTGGTGGACCTGACGGCGGACGATCTGGATCGCTTGCGGCAGTTTGCCGATGCACATGGGATTATCTGGTATCTGCAGTCGAAAGGGCCGGAGACGGTCGCCCTGTTTCATCCCGCCGATGCGCCGCTGCTCAGCTATGAACTGCCGGATTTCGGCCTCGACCTGGTGTTTCATCCGACCGAATTCACCCAGGTCAATCATGGCGTCAATCGCATGCTGGTGCGTCGCGCAATGGCGCTGCTGAAGGCGCAGGCGGGGGAGCGGATCGCCGATCTGTTCTGCGGCCTCGGCAATTTCGCGCTGCCCATCGCGCGGCTTGGGGCCCGCGTGCTCGGTATCGAGGGTAGCGCCGCCCTGGTCAGGCGTGCGACTGAAAACGCCGCCCACAACGAACTGGAGGCGCTCTGCGAATTCGCCGTAGCCAACCTGTTCGAGGCGACCGAGGAAAGTTTTACCGCGATGGGAAGCTTCGACAAGTTGCTGATCGACCCGCCGCGCGAGGGGGCCATAGCGGTGGTCAAGGCCTTGCCGGCCGAGGGCGGGCCGCGCTGCATCGTCTACGTCTCATGCAGTCCCGCAACGCTCGCGCGCGACGCCGCGGTTCTGGTGCACGAGAAAGGCTACCGCCTGCGCGGGGCCGGAATCGCCAACATGTTTCCACATACGTCGCATCTCGAATCGATCGCCATGTTCGAGAAATGAGTCAAGGCCGAAATGGAAAACGGCGACCGCAGAAGTCTACGGTCGCCGTTTTTCATTGCGCGACGCCGTACTACCAGCGCCGACTTCTTCCCCCGTCGGTATCAGTCGCGCTCGCCGCTAAGCATCATCAGCAGGTTCAGCAGGCTGACGAAGATGTTATAGATGTCCAGATACACGGCCAGAGTCGCCGTGATGTAGTTGCCCTCGCCCCCCTGCACGATGCGGTTGATGTCGTAGAGGATGTAAGCGGAGAACAAGACCACGCCGATGGCGGATGTTGCCAGCGCCAATGCGGGGATCTGGAAGAAGATGTTGGCGATCATCGCCACCAGCAGCAGGATCACGCCGGCGAAGAGGAATTTGCCGATATTGGAGAAATCCCGTTTGGTCGTCGAGGCGATACCCGCCAGAGCGACAAAGATCGCCCCAGTTCCCCCGGCCGCCATCGCGATCAAGCTGCCGCCGTTTGAAAAGCCCAGGGCAACCTGCACGATGCGCGAGAGCATCAAACCCATGAAGAACGTGAAGCCCAGCAGCAGAGCTACCCCCATGCCGCTGTTCTTGGTGCGCTCGATGCCCCACATGAAGCCCCATGCCACCCCGAGGAACAGCAGGAAGGCAACGAAAGGGCTGCCGGCGAGAAACGAAAACTTCAACTGAACGCCGATCAGGGCACCGGCAATCGTCGGCGCCATCGACAGCGCAAGCAAGGCATAGGTGTTGCGCAGGACGCGATTCTGCCTTTGCGCGAGTTCCTGCGTCGCAGTCTGCGGGTAACTATGGACGTTTTCCATGATCTTCCAGGTCCTCTTGTGAGATGAAACCAGCACTTTCGACAGCGACCGGGCTGCCGAGTTCCTGGCAGCGGCAATTATCCGGGAACGCAAGAGATTATAGGCATGAAACATCGCTGGCCCGCTGGCCCGCTTAAGCCACCTGCCGAGCCGAAGAAGTCCCCGGCAGGACCCATTGCGCCGGCCACCGCAGGGGGCTAAGCTGATGTCAAATTGATGGCAGGAGATGTCGTGGCATCGCTCGATCGCATCCGCACAGACGGCTTCAGACGCTGGTATGAGCGACAGTTGATCGAATGCCATGCCTGGCTCGTAAGCTGGTTTCTCGGCGTCATCGTTCTGGTCAGCGGAATAGAAGTGGCCGGAGGAGGAGCTGCATCGCGCATGTCGGGGGCGCTGCTGCTGCTGGGTGGGCTGGCTGTCACCCTGTACAGCTGGAAACGCTATCACTTGTTGATGGAAGTTGCGGAACGCCTCGGCGAACAGGCGTCATGTCCCGGCTGCAAAGCCTATGGCAAGTTCACCATCCAGTCTTCGGGCCCCGAGCCATTGCCGGACGGTGGCGACCCTGTGCTGGAGAACCATGGCGGCGGGGTCTGGCTGCGGGCCCAATGCCGCAAATGCGGTGACGAATGGACGCTGAAATGACCGGCATCGATGTCCGATGTCATTTGGCGGAAGCGGTGAGATTCGAACTCACGAACGTCTTGCGACGTTGCCGGTTTTCAAGACCGGTGCATTCAACCGCTCTGCCACGCTTCCGCTGCTTTGACGACAACCGCCGCTTGCCGCTCCTGGTTGCGGTCGACCTGACGGTCGCCCTTCGCCAGCTCGCCCTGCTGTGCAGGGCCGGCGCCAGGATTGGTGCATTCGACCGCTCTGCCACCCATTCGTCGGGCTGCGGATTTTAGCACCGCGGTCCCTTGCTCTTGCCGCCGGGCTTAGTTGAATTTCGCGAAATCGGGCTTGCGTTTTTCGAAGAAGGCGGCGAAGGCTTCCTTGGCCTCCGGAGCAACCAGGCGCTGCTTGAACACCTCGGCCTCGAAGTTCATTGTCTCGCCGACCAGGGCCTGCTGTGCGCGTTTCATCAATTGCTTGGTGAGCCGCAAGGATGCCGCCGGCTGCATGGTCAGTTTGCGGCAGCGCTCGAGTGCATGCTCCAGCACCTGTGCATCGGGCAGCACCGCGTTGACGATGCCGACTTCCAGCGCGCGTTGTGCGGAGAAAGCCTCGCCCAGCATCAGCATCTCCGCGGCCCGGGCGTGACCCGCACGCAGGGGCAGCAGCAGGCTCGACGCGGCTTCGGGTGTCAGGCCGAGATTGGCGAACGGCAGGGCGAAGCGCGCGCCGGCCCCGGCATACACCAGGTCGCAATGCAGCAACATGGTGGTGCCGACGCCTACGGCAACGCCTTCGACGGCGGCGACGAAGGGCTTCTGCAGCTTGGCGAAGCCATTGATGAAGCGGAACACCGGCGCACTTTCATCCAGCGGCGGCTTGTCGAGGAAGTCGTGCAGATCGTTTCCGGCAGTGAAGTTGCCGCCTGCGCCGGAAATCAGGATGACCAGCGCCGCCGGATTCGCTTCGGCGGCTGCGAGCGCATTCGCCATGGTCTGGTACATCTCGGCAGTGAGAGCGTTCTTCTTCTCCGGCCGGGCCATTTCAATCCGGAACACCCCATCCGTCAGCCCGGTGCGGACTGCGTCGGTCATTTCTTGGTCCGTGACATGAAGGCTTCCATGGCCGCCTTGCGGTCCTCATTGACCTTCTGCGTGTGCGGCCGCTCGCCGACCAGCTTGATGTACGCCTTGGCCTGGGGCAGAAATTCATCGATGAAATCGCGTCCGTAGATCTTGCGCGTGGCCTGACTGACGAGGGGCAGATGCACCCAGGCGGCACAATCGGCGTGGGTGAAGCTTTCGCCGCCGATGAAGGGCGCAAAACGGGCCAGCCGCGCCAGGCTCTTGAGGCCTTTTTCCAGCAATGCCGCGACCTCATTCTTGGTTTCCTCGGATACCGTGCCGCCGAAGAATGCTTCCGCATACAGGCGGCGCGCCGGCAATTCGACATGCAGTTCGAGGTGTTCGATCAGTTCGCGGCACTTCGCGCGCTCGAAGGCGTCGCGCGGATAGAGCGGGGGCTCGGGCCAGCTGTCTTCGATGAACTCGGTAAGTACCTGCGATTCGCTGAGCACGCCCTTGGCGGTCCGCAGAAACGGTACCTTGCCCATCGGCGACTCGGCCAGCATCTCTTCCTTCTGCGACGTGAACACGAGCGCTTCGGCGAAGGGAACGCCTTTCTCCAGCAGGGAGAGTTTGACCTTGTTGTAGTAGTTGCTGACGGCAAAGCCGCAGAGAGTGATGGTTGTGGTCAATTCATGCTCCAGGGAAACGATAATCACGCAGGCGCTCGCGCAGCTGCAACTTGGAAAGCTTGCCGGTGGCCGTGTGCGGCAGGTCATCGACGAAGATCACGTCGTCGGGTATCCACCACTTCGCCACCTTGCCCTCGTAGAAGGCAATCAACTCCTCGCGGCTGACGTCCTGGCCGGCCTTCTTGATGACCACCAGCAGCGGGCGCTCATCCCACTTCGGATGGGGGGCGCCGATCACGGCGGCTTCGGTAACGGCGGGGTGCGCAACGGCAATGTTCTCGAGGTCGATCGAGGAAATCCATTCTCCGCCCGACTTGATCACGTCCTTCGAGCGGTCGGTGATCTGCATGTAGCCGTCAGGGTCGATGGTCGCGACATCGCCGGTGGGGAACCAGCCGTTGCGCAGGTCGCCGCCCTCGCTCTTGTAATAGCCGCTGGTGATCCACGGTCCGCGCACCAGCAGGTCGCCGAAGGCCTTGCCGTCGTTCGGCAGCGTGTCTCCATTGCCG
>Ga0208753_100475_pt1 | contig 16233 bp, 10 predicted proteins | sample LakWasMet37_LOW7_2_FD_183877 | JGI IMG/M metagenome (GOLD analysis project Ga0208753, IMG submission 183877) | Freshwater sediment methanotrophic microbial communities from Lake Washington under simulated oxygen tension - Sediment Metagenome... | ecosystem: Environmental > Aquatic > Freshwater >... | reverse complement strand
GCCGAGCAGGGCGTCGCGCGCGTCCGCCAGTCGCTTCTGTGTATCGGCGAAGTTGCGGATATCCTGCTGTGCCGACAAGGGCAGGAGCATTCCGCCCAATAGCAGCGTGACGATGAACATCACGATCGCGAGTTCAATCAGGGTGAAGCCGCGCTGTCCGGGAGTCGGCGCTGGTGGCACGGCGAGGCTCATGGCAGCCATGTGGTCGCCCGATCGCTGATTTCTATCAGTTGCCCGCGGGCGGTGGTGGTCGAGGTTGTCGGCCTCTCGGCGGTGGTGAAGCCCAGGCGCAGATTTCGGAAGGAGGGTCGGTAGCACATGTTGTCGGAGCCGCAGGTCTGGCCGGTGGGGCATCGTGGTTCGCTCATGGCGCAGGCACTTTTTTGTTCATCGTAGATCGTCGCGGTGTCGGAGACAAGAGGTTTGGCGGTGGCGTCGAGCACGCTCATCGGGCGCGTCGTGTTGGCGAGCGCGATGGCGCGCGGCGTCAGGGCCTTGGGCGTGGCAATGGCCGGAGCCATATCGCCGGGCTCGTAGTTCAATTCGCGGCCGAAGGAATATGAATTGGCATCGATGCGCCAGACGGTGTAGGTGCCGTTGTATTCGACAGGGATGGCACCGGAGATGGTGACCGAATCCCATGAGCTGAGCCCATGGTTGGGCGAGGTGACCGTGGCCTGGTCCGTAAACCACGGGTCGTCAGTCCAGGTGATGGCAGAAATGTAGTGGCCGGGATTGGCCTTGCCGTTGGGCAGCGTGGCGGTGAAGTGAGTGGCATCGATTTTGGTGACCGGGTATTCGCCATTGAAGCCGGTAGGCACCGCATCCTTGATGACGACCGTGTCGCCGGTGTTGAGATTGTGGGCGCTGCTGGTGCTTACCGTCAGCGTCGGCGGCGAGCCCGCGTTGTAGCTCATTGCCGAGATGCTGGCCGCCGGCTGCGGTTCGATCCAGAACTGCACTTGAATTCCGGTCTGGCCATCCTTGGCGTCCGCCGGGGTGGTGAAGCTGCGGGTGACTTCCAGTCGCGCGTGGAACTCGCGTTTGGCGATGTCGGTGCCGCCCATTCGGTCCAGGGGGGCCACACCGGGGGCCGGATCGGGGGCCGGGGTCGGATAGGGCAGAACAGGGTAGGGATTGCGGGGCGCCGGCCGGGCCGTCGAGTCCGGTGGCCACGGGAAGCCATGTACGTTGTCGTCCTGCTTCGGCAGGGTCACTGGAATCGTGGCGTTCGCCGCGCCGTAACCCCAATACACCACGGCGACGTGGCTGCTGTTGTCGAGGCCCTGGCCGCCGCAGCTTGAGGTGTAGCAAGGATCGTTGCGGCCGGTGCCGAACTCCGAGAAATTCGCGTTGCGCGCCGTGTCGAATTCAATGGCGAGTTTCGGCCACTGAATATAGGGAACCATGATGCTGCCGCTGTCGCCCGAGTAGCCCAGATGCTGGCGCACCCCGCCGCAAACGCTGGCGTCATTACGATCGCCATCGATCACGGCAAAGGTGAAGCCTTCGCCGACGCGCCGTACGCGGAAGCGGAAATAGCTGCGAAAGCCGCTGCCGCTGTCGTGTACTTCCGGAGTCCAGGCACAGGCATAGAGGGCTGCGGAACTGGCGCCATAGTTCGAACCGATGCCCCCGCTGCCCAGGGTCAAGAGACCCGTTGCCGGCGCGTAGCTGGCCAACTGGATGTTGCCGGTACTGGCCGCCACCGTCGGAGCGACAAGCGCGAGGCTGGCGCCGGCCGGAATGCAGCGCACGATGTCCTGATTCACTGTCTGGCCGCCGGTGGCGCTGGTGAAGACCTGGAGAAGCTGGATTGGACCGCTGAAGCTCAGGGCGCCGGTGGTGATGAAACTCGTCAGGTTGGTGCCCTCCAGGTAGTTGGCCGGCGCACTGCGCTCTACCGTCGTACTGCGCGACTGGCCGCTGCCACGCTGGTTGGCAAACAGCAGTGCGCCAGCGCACGTCGTTGTCGTCGTATCGTCTGCGGCACTGGTCGTGTTCTTGGTATCCGTCACAGTGAAGTCGCTGGCAATCTTCGAAGCGACGAAGACCTGATCCCGATAATGGCTGAAGTAGCCGAGCGGGTTCTGCGCGTCGTCGTAGCAGGCGTTGCTTGGAATGCGGCCAGCGTTCTTGTCGGCGGGTGGCGTGAAACCGCTCAGGGCGTCGGGCGCGAAGCCGCTGCCGGCCGCAATCTGGTCGCGCAGGCAGGTGGTCATGCGCTCGAGCATGGCGTTGATGTCGGTGCGGAAATAGCTCGATCCGCGCAGGGTACGAAACAGCTGCTCGCTGGTGATCGCGGCGCCGGTGTCGTTGGCCGCGATGGTGCAGGCCGAGGTATCGTTGGGCGGACAACTTCCTGCCCGCAGCGTCCCGTCGCTGAGCCGGTTGACGGTGCCGCCGGCGGACAGTGCCTTATTCGCGGTGGAAGTGTCGCCGCTCGCGCTGTTGGTCGTGCCGGCGAGGTAGTTGGTGACGCCCGCCAGGTGTGTCGCCACAACCGGGTCCAGGTAATTGCCGACCACGTAATTCCCGCCGCACTCGGTCACGGTGTCGGTTGTCGAGGCGCTGCGATTCTGCCCTGCGAGCGGTGGCCCGGGGGAGAAGATGACGGCGATGGGCCGCTCGTGGGCCGAGGTGACGGCGCTGACCATGGCGGACGTGCCATTGGCGACGACGACATCCATCTGGCTCAGGGTGTCCCAGTTCATCGGACTGGTACGCTGGATGCGCTGATGGCTGCCTGAAACTGCATACCAGAGGCATTCGCCGTCACTGTCCTTGAGCGGGCCGGTGCCCAGCGTGCGCCACGGGAAGCGACCGATCGTCGTGATGTTGGGGGCGTTGCCGGCGAAATTCGCCGCGTCGCAGCCTTCAAGAGGATTGTTGCTGGCGTCCTTGCAGTTCGGATCGGTATTGTTGTTGCGCGAGCTGCCGAGGTCGGGCAGCGGCAGATAGCCATAGACAAGGCCGCTGGTACCGGTCTTCAGTTGATCCTCGCGAAAGCGCACCGCGTAGCCTATCAGCGCCTCGCGCGCTTGCGTCAGTGCTTCGCTCGTCTGCTGTTGCCGACGCGCCTGCATGAGTTCCGGCGAAAGATTGCTGATGAAGAAGTAGAGGCCGCCCATCGCAAGGAGGGCAAGCAGCGCGATCAGCAGAAAGCCCTGCTGCTTCCGCGCCAGCGACCGTCGTCGCCGATTCATCATGACTCCCCGTCAGCGCCTGGAGGCCGGAGCGGCCGGTGCCAGCACTGCGCCGCCGCCCAGCCTTGTATTGCGCTCGCCGGTAGCCCTGTTGATGGTTTCGCCCACCTTGAGCCGCGCCGGCGTTTCTTCCCCCGGCGCCAGCAGGGCGCTGCCCGGCGTCCCGGGCGAGATCGTCGCGGTGACGCCGGTGCGCGAGCTTTCGCCCTCGGTCTGTGCCTGATTGTTCACCCAGACGGTCGCCTTGCCGCTGGATCGATAGACGACGCCGTCGAGGCTCATGCTGGTGCCCTGCAGCGATTGCGCCTCCTGGACGTTGAGCGTGCGCTGACGTTCCAGCGTAGAGCGCCTTTCCGGCGTGAAGAACAAGCGGCCCAGCTCGGGAGCGTCCGCCGCGAAGGCGGGAGCGAGCAGGGTCAGGCTGAGCAGGCCCGGCATCATCCGGCTAGACAGTCTCATTTTCCCTCCTTCAGCGTAATCCATTCGAGCACGCACTCGGCCTTCAGCTGGGCGCTGTTGCCACGCGAGGTGCCGCTCGGCGCAATCCGGTCGATCGTGCACGAGCGGACCTGCAGCAGCGCCTGCACGGTATTGCGGAGATCAGAGAGAAACGCGAGCAATTCGCCTTCGTGCAGGACCTGTATCTGCAGCCGCATCTGGCTCGCCATGATGTCGAAGCCGCCCGCCGTCCCACCGCCGGGCAGTATGCTGGCGTCGACCGGCCGTTGCGGCGCGAAGTCAAAGTCGAGTCTGGAGATGCGCCGCGCGGCCTTGACGCGGGCGATGGCTTCAACCCAGTCCAGACGCCGTTCCGGGCCTATGTAGCCGCGGTCCTTGAGGGCCTGGAAGCGGACAATCTTGTCGCGCAGTTCCTGTTCCTCGTCGCGTGCCCGGGCAAGCTTGGTCTGGATGTCCTTGCGCGCGGCGGCGGCTTCCCGATGAGTCTTTTCGGCGCCCCCTTTCAGCTGCAGCGTAGTCCACACGGAGACGCCGCCGACCAGCGTCATGATGACCAGGAAGGCGATGGCCCATCGCAGGCGTTTGAGATCCTTGGCATCGAGCTTCATGGGATCCTCACCGCAACTCTCACCGTTGTTCTCATAATGGGCGGGCAATGCGCAAGGCGAACTTCGGCACGTCCGCAGGTTGCGCCTCGCCGTCCTTGCCGGTGCTCTTGAGCGGTTTGTCGGATTCGATGTCGAAAGGCCGGCGCAGTACCCTGACGTCCGTCTTGGGATCGCGCAGTCGCTCGGCAAAGCTGTCGATCAGTTCGAGCTGGGCGCGCTGGTCGCTGACAAGGCCGAGCGGCAGCTGCGCATGGATCTCGACGGAGACCCAGCCTGTCGCTGCCGCAGCGGCCGGCGTCACCGCACCGGCTGTCTGTTGTACGCTCTTTTGGACCTTGTCGCTGCCCTCGAGACGATCGACAATTCTCCAGGTAAGTTGGGTGAGCTCGATTCTCGGGTACTCGTTCAGCGCCTGGCTGAGGTATATCAGCATTGGCTCCATTGCCGGAGAGCGTTGCTGAAGCGTCTCGAACCGTCCCGACAGGGCGCGCAGGTTGTCAGGCGTGATGCTGATCTTGGGCAGGCCCTCGAGGATCGCGTTGTAGCGCTGGGTATCGCTGGCAGTGAGGGCCTTGGTGGCTTCGGTCGTGTCGCGCAGGTCGTAGAGATTGAGGGTGGTCTTGCCGGCAAACAGCAGGCAACCGGCGAGTATGACCCAGGCTGTGCTGGTGAGCGCGGAGCGGATCCGCCAGAGATTGTAGAAGCGCCTCTCGTTGGCCGGGGCGAACTGTTGCGGCGGTGTCTTGGTCGCCAGGCAGTGGATGAACAGGTTGTCGGCGTTGCTGTCGGCGGGGACATCCTTGAGCTTCTGCTGGCGCGCCGTGGCAACGAGGTCGATGAACTCGAACTGCAGTTCGGCGGTGTCACGGCAGAAATCCTGCAATGCCGATATCTGCCCGGGGTGGGCGAGGACCATCGTGCGCAGGGCGGCGCCGCGCGGAATCTGGCGCTGGGCGACGAGATACTGGAATATCTTGGCCGAATCATCGGCGCTGGTGCGGCCGATTTCGTCCATGCTGTGGGTGGCGAGCTGCGACAGGCGGGAGAAATGCAGCTTGCCCTGATCGAAGAAGCTTTGGCGCACACCGCCACGGGTCAGGCTGACGAACAGCACCGGGCCACCTTGACCCATGAGCTGGGGAGCGCATCCGGCCAGTACCAGCGGCACAGAATAGACGCCGACGAGAATGGCCTCCGCTTCGCGCAGCGTGTCCAGCCAGGGCGTGAATGTCTCGATACGGGTAAGAGCGGCGAACAGCAATTTTTCATCACGCCGCCCATCCTTGGCGCGACCCAGCGAGATGGCGGTGGACAGCGGCGTGTTGTAGTAATACTGGACCAGGCGCCGCTGCAGCAGCGCGCTGCGGTCGCCGCCCTGGACATGGGGAAGCTCTTCGAGCTGGAAGCCCTCTTCGGCAATGTCCGCCAGCAGGTAGAAGAGGCTGGTGCGATTCTTGTCGAGATAGGCGGCGAGTGCTTCCAGGCCTACCGGCTCATGACTGAACTCGCCCTCGACCTTGATGCGGCCGGCGCTCCAATGGTAGGCCGTGAGGAAGGGGCCATCGAGCAGGAGAATCCGTTTCGCGGCCATCAGGTCTTCAGCTTGGTGATGATGTCATAGATCGGGCCCAGCACGGCCATCATGATCCAGCCGAGAAGCAATCCGATGGTCACGGTCATGACCGGTTCGATCATCGACTGCACCCTCTCGATTGATTCGCGCACATCGCGATTGTAGAAGTAGCTGACATTGGTCAGGGCGGTATCCAGCGCACCGGTGTTCTCGCCGACCCGCAGCATGCGCAGCACCAGCGGCGGGAAAATCCCGGCGTTCTGGAAGGCGATGGTGACGTTCTGTCCCTCGGCAATCAGGTCGCCGACCTTTTGCAGGCCCTCCTTGATGATGAGGTTGCCGACCACGTCTTCCGTTGCCTTGATCGAGTCGAGGATGGTGATGCCCGAAGAATACATCATGGCAAATACCGACGCGAAGCGCGACAGGATGATCTTGCGCAGGATGTCGCCAATGTAGGGCAGGCGCAGCTTGGCATCGTCGAAGTAGTAGTGTGCCGTGCGGTTGGTGTTGACCAGAAAGCCGATGACGGCGGCAAGGATGACCGGCGTGCCGATCACGACATACCAGTAATTGACGAAGAACTCCGAGGTGGCGATCAGTATCTTGGTCTGCGTCGGCAACTCCTGCCCCATGTTGCGGATGAAGCCGGCCATCTTCGGCACCAGGTAGATCATCATGAACAGCGTGATGGCGACCACGACCGTGGCGAGAAAGGCCGGGTACATGATCAGCTTCTTGGTGTGGGCGGCGAGTTCGTCCTGCCACTTGAGCGATTCGAGGAGGTTGTTGAGCACTTGCGGCAAGGCGCCGGTTTCCTCGCCGGCTTTGATCAGGCTGACCATCACGCCGTCGAAGGTCTGCGGATGTTCGGCAAGCGCCTGCGAGAGCGTTTTCCCCCCCTCGATGCTCTCCACCATGCCGGCGATGATTTCGCGAAAGCGCGGGTTTTCGATGGTGTCGCGCAAGTCGGTGAGGCTTTCGATAAGCGAGACGCCGGCCCGTGCGAGTTGCTCCAGATGAAAGCAGAAGTTGATCAGTTCCGGGCGGGTGATCCTGGCGCGGCCTGTGAGGCCACCCTGCTTCAAGGTCTCGCCATTGATGAAGTCCAGGTCCATGCGCTTCAGGCGCATTTCGAGGTCGATCAGGTTGATGGCCTCGAGGCGGCCGGTCACCATCCTGCCGTGGGTGTTCATTGCCTTGTAGGCATAGAGGGCCATGTCTGGGTGCAGGTGGGCGATGATGCCGCAGAGCGGCTACATGCGCTCCGTCAGGTCGATGACGCGACCGACCTCTTCGATCGAGGTGGAGCCATCGAGCACGCGTCGCAGGCCGTCGTCGGACAAGGGACGGAATCCCTTGTCGCGCGCCATGTGGCGAATCTCGCGCTGCGTCGCGCGGCGGCTGATGAGGTCGTCGATATCGTTGTCCAGGCGCAGCATCTCCATGATCGCGATCCGCCCCCGATAGCCCTGATACTCACAGTGGTCGCAGCCGGCCGCACGATACAGGATCGGCGCCGGCTGGCCGCTGACGACGCCCAGCAGCTTGCATTCGTGGGCCTCCGCGGGATAGGGTTTGCGGCAATGGGTGCACAGGCGCCGCACCAGGCGCTGGGCGATGATGCCGATGATGTTGCCGGCCATGATGTCCGGCAATACGCCGATGTCGAGCAGGCGCGGGATGGCCCCCAGCGCGGAGTTGGTGTGCAGGGTGGAATACACCTGGTGGCCGGTCATAGCCGCGCGAAAGGCCATTTCCGCCGTGTCCGCGTCGCGAATTTCGCCGACAAGGATGATGTCCGGGTCCTGGCGCATCATCGAGCGGATGCCATTGGCAAAATCCAGCTTGGCCGATTCCGCCACCGAGGTCTGGCGGATCATCGCCATCGGATACTCGACCGGGTCTTCGAGGGTCATGATGTTCACGCCCTCCTGGTTGATGTGGCTCAGCACCGAGTAGAGCGTGGTGGTCTTGCCGCTGCCGGTCGGGCCGGTGACTAGGATGATTCCCTCCGGACGCGCTACCATCAGCTTCATCAAGGTCATCTGGTGGTCGTCGAGCCCCAGCCGGTCGAGCGGCACGATGCCCTTCTGCCGGTCGAGGATGCGCAGGACGATGTTTTCGCCGTGGATGGTCGGCTGCGCCGCGACCCGGAAATCGACGGCGCGGCCGCTGATGTTGAGCGAGATGCGGCCGTCCTGCGGCGCGCGGGTCTCCGCGATGTTCATGCCGCTGATCACCTTGATGCGCACCGCCATGGCAGGCCAGTAGGTCTTGTGCAGCGCGCGGATCTGACGCAGGATGCCGTCGATGCGATAGCGGATGCGCAGGAAGCTGGCTTCCGGCTCGAAGTGGACGTCGGACGCATCATGCTTTACCGCGTCGGTCAGCAGGGCGTCGACCAGGCGCACCACCGGCTGGCTGTATTCGTCGAGCGATGCGGACAGGCTGCGATAGTCGATCTCGCCGGTTTCGATTTCGTGCAGGATGCCGTCGATCGAGAGTTCGTGACCGTAATACTGATCGATCGCGCGGGCAATTTCGGATTCGCCGGCAAGCAACGTTTCGATCACCAGCTCCGGATGAATCAGCGTGCGCAGCTTGTCGAGGGCAACGATGTCATTGGGATCGGCAATGGCGATCTTGAGCCGCTGCTCGGGCTGCGAATAGCTGAGCGCCAGCAGCATGTGGCGTTTGGCCAGCTCGCGCGGCACCATGCGCAGGGCATCGGCATCGATGATCGAATTGGCCAGATCGACCGCCTTGTGGCCGAGCGACTCGCCGAGCGCGTCGCGCAGCGTGGCCTCGGAAACGAAACCGAGCGCAACCAGCAGCTTGCCTACTGGCTGGTTGGACTTCATCTGCTCCAGCAGTGCAATGCGGAGTTGGTCCTCGCTGATCACGCCTTGCGTGATGAGTATCTGACCAATCGGGCGGCGGGTGGTTGGTGAATTCATACGAGCATCATTATCCCGCATCTGCCTGCGAGGGCAAGTCCTGTGGCGTGCATAAACACGTCTGCTGCGCCGGGGCGTTGCGCGCCCGGGCTTGTGTTTTCCCCGCGAAGGAAACGGTAGCCACCCGCACGCGGGTCGGCGTCAGGGTTGCAGGGTCTGCAGCCTTGCGGCTGCCTGCGCCTTGTCAAAGCCGGCGGGCCGGCTCTGCGCGGCGGCGATGGCCTGGCTGTAGTACTGCGCAGCGAGTTTGTTCTGGCGCAGATGCTCGAGGCTGATCGCAAGGTTATAGAGGATGTCGGGATTGTCCGGCTCGGCATTGAAGGCACGGAAGTAGGCCTGCTGCGCGTCAGGCCAGCGGCCGTGACGGGCGTATAGGTTGCCCAGGGCGAAATGGGGCGCCGCGAGTTCGGGTCGGGCCGCCGCGAGCGATTTCAATCGGCTCTCGGCGGCGCCCGGATCGATCTGTCCGCGGCTGTTGATCAGGGCGGCCGTGGCAACCGCGTCCTGCGGATCGGCTTCGATGATGCGTCGATACAGCAACTCCGCCTGATCGCTGCGGCCCTGGCGCACGGCGATCGCCGCCAGGCCATGAAGGACATCGGTGTTGCGCGGGTCTGCCTTCTGTGCCCGCTCGTATTCGATTTGCGCCAAGGCGAGATCGCCGCGGTTGAATGCGTCAAAGCCGCGCATCAGGGCGGGATTGACCTGCAGCGGCGCCTTGGTCACGTGTACCGGGCCTTCCGGCTCGATCGATGCGGCCAGGCTTGATCTGGCACGACGTGCCGGGGCCGGAGTCCTGGCTGCGCCGGGTGGGGAATCGTCCTCGTCGTCAGCTGCAGTCGGAGCCGACGCACGGGGTGCCGTCGGTGCGGCAGCGACCGGGAGGGCAGTTGGCGGCGCCGCAACAGTCGGCGCTGGCGCTGCGGCGGCCGGCGCTGGCGGCAGCGGAACGCGACTGACCATCGCAGCGGACTTGGGCTGCAGCTGCCACCAGAAATATCCGCCTATGCCACAGACGGTCAGAAAGGTGACTACGCCGACCGCGATCGCGAAGGTCTTGCGTGCCGGCGGCTTTTCAACTTGCTTGGCGGCAAACAGGTTCTGCGCCGCGGACCTGCCCTGTGCGGCGCCTGATTCGGTCTGCCCGCGCCGCGGTTCGGCATGCAAAGGGGCACGCGGCATGTCAGCAGCGGGAGCCTGGTCGGCCTGGGGTTCACGGAGGGGAGGCGGCGGTGGCGCCTTGAGCCTTGCGGATGCGGCCTTTTTCGCTTCGGCAAGGAACTCTGCGTCGAGTTCTTCGAGGTGCGAGGGCAGGTGAGGCAAGGTCGCCCCGGTGGGGGCGCCGGCCGCTTCGCTCGCCGCGGGCTCGCCGGGTGCAGCTTGGGCCGCACTTGCGGCAGGGTGCGGCTCGAGCGCAAGACCTCCTCGCGCTTCCGGCTCCGCTGACCCGCCCGTGCCGTCGCCCTGGCCTTGGCGCTTGGCCAATTCGGCCTTCTTCAGCGCGTCCATGAGCAGGCTCATTGGGGACCGGCCCCCTGACGTTCGGGCTGTCGCGAGTCAGTCTTGGTGGTGAAGAACTCCTTGCCGGGAAGCTGGTCCCGGAAATTGCGATAGTCGCCGGCAATGCTAGGGTCGCGGATGATGGTGGGTTTGAGGAAGATGACCAGTTCCGTCTTGGTGCTGGTGTCGTTGCGGTTGCGAAAGAAATTGCCGACAACGGGAATGCCGCCAAGTCCGGGTACTTCAGTGGTGCTGTAGTCGATCCTGTCTTCCATAAGGCCACCCATCACGGCGACCTCTCCATCCGACAGGCGCAGCATGGATTCCATTTCGCGCGTCTGAATTTCCGGAACTATGTTGGCGACTGCCAGCCCCGGGGTCGGGTCTGTCTTCCCCGCACCCTTGAGACTGGAGATTGTCGGGCGCACATTGAGAAGAATGCTTCCCTGCTCGCTGATCTGCGGCGTGACGCTCATCACCAGTCCGACGGAGACAGACTTGGCGGTGGAGGTAAAGTTGTTCGTCGTGCCCGTGGTGGTGGTGGTCGAATCATTCTTGATCTCGAAATAGACCACGTTATCCACGACCTTGAGCATCGCGGTCTGATTGTTCAGTACGCTGATCTTGGGACTGGACAGGACCTTGACCTTGCCGAAGGCCTCCAGCAGGCTGAGCGTCGAGGAAAGTCCCAGTCCGGGTGCAACATAGTTGAGCAGGAAGGCGAAGGTGCCGGGCGAGGTGAATGAACCCGAGGCCGCAGCAAAGGGATCCGGTACCGGCACACCGCTCGGGTTCTGTGCAGCAGAAAAGCCGGCCTGAGGGTTGCCCGGACGCAGCGTGCGCAAAGTCTGCCAATTGATGCCTTGTTGGTAATTGTCGCTCAGCCTGACCTCGGCGATGGTGGCCTCGATGATGACCTGACGCCGCGCGCTGGTCAGCACCAGATCGAGATATTCCTGAACCTTTTCATGCTGTCTGGCTGTGGCGCGCACGACAACAACTCCCGCTTCAGGATTCACGATAATCGATGCCGCTTCGCGGAAGGTGGTGCGCTTGACCACCGTAGTGCCCTGCTGTTGAAGGCTGGCCGGGTTGGGGCTGCCTGCCAGGCTGGCAGGCGCGTTGCCCGCACGCCCGGATCCCTGCCCGCCCTGGGCGCCAGTGCCGGTGGTCGCCTGCTGGTCGGAGCGTTCGATGACCGTTTCACTCGAGCCTTCCGGCAGGATCTTGTCGCTTTCGCGCAGGATGTCCTTCAGATTCTTTTCCAGCGACTGCCAGAAATTGTTTTGTGCCGAACTCTTGACGGAGGTGCTCGAGTTGTTTCCGGAGGCGCCGGCCGAAGTGGCGCCGGTGGCGCCGGTGCTGGTGGACGCGATCTGCGTGTTTATCGAGACCGTGCCGCTCACGTCGCGCGACATATTGACATAGTCGACCTTGTAGTTGCGCAGGAACGGTGAATCCTGCATCACGATAAGGTTGGGTCCGTCCAGTTCCCATCGCATGTCGACCTGCTTGGAGATGCGCGTCAGGATCTGCTGGAGCGTTTGGTCGATGGCGTTGATGGTGACGACCCCGTTGATTCCGGGATGGACGTCGACGTTGATCTTTGCGTCACGAGCCAATGCGAACAGCAGATCCTGCACGGGGATGTTGCGCACCGAAACCGAATAGGATTCGACCTTGGCTGCCGCCTTGGGACGTGCAAGCATTGTGGTTGCGGCAACCGGCGGCGGAATGTCGGGGTTCGCCGCCACCTGGGCTTCGGCACGTATGTGCGCGGCCGACGGGGGCTGGGGCTGGATGCTGCTACACGCCGACAGAACAAGACCGACGGCCAGTGCAACCGGGAACGGTGGAATCACAAGTGGGCGCAAACCAATCCCCCGATTAAAGCCTTAGCTATAAGAATTAGCATAACACATTATGTTTACGATGCAAGTCAATGATTTTATTGATTCGATTGCTTCAATTCTCACCCTGCCCGATCATCTCAGCGGAGTCGCACAACCTGACGAGGATAGGGCTTGTTCGCCCGCAAGGCCAGCGGCAAACCCCGTATTGCCGCAGAGGCGGCTTCCCTCGTTGCAAAGTCTCCATAGGTGACACCGTAGCGCGGAGCGCCGCTGAGTTCGGAATAATAGACATGGACGTTGCTCATGTCCGTTTTGCCTGAAGACAGCCTGCGCAGCAAAGTCTCGATTTCACCATGGCGTCCCGCGTCCGTGGCGAACACCTGAATGAACCAGCGGTCATCCGGGAGTTTCTCCAGCCAGGCATGCCCGGTCTGGAGGTATTCGAGGGTCAGCGGTCCGATGCTTGGTTTGGTTGCGTTCGGCGGCAGTGCCGCTGCGGCGTATCCGGGCTTCGCGGGGGCCTGCGCGGGAGACGCTGCAGCGGGCGGAGACGGCGTGACCGGGGACGAGGGCGTTGCAGCGGCGAGCGTCGCAGGCGGCGGGGCCGGAGACCGGGGTGGCGTGCTGGCGGGCGCCGATGGCGTGTCGGTTGCCGGCGGCGTGGCCGGTTCGGCACCGATCGCGGCGGGCGCCGCGATCGCCGTTGCCGGGGCGATCACCGTTGCCGGGGCGCCATCGGCGCGCAGCGCGGTCGACATCCAGACGATGGCCGCCAGCGCCGCGAGGGCGAGCACGGCCGCGATCCAGAGGGTCTGTGGCTTTCGAGCCGCCTTGCCGCCATAGGTGGCATCGCTGAACTCGCAGTCGCGAATGGCGGCCCGTATTTCTTTCGGACCTATCTGGTGGCTGCCCGCGGAAAAGGCTGCGAGCAGGCTCTTGTCGGCGAGGATGTTGATGCGCCGGGTGAGTCCGAGCGAACTCTGCGCGATCATTTTCAGGGCCGGCGCGGAGAACACGCTGGGGCCGCGATAGCCGGCCGCGCGCATGCGGAAATCCAGATAGTGGGTAATGTCGTCGCGCACCAGGGGTTCGAGGCCGAAGTTGTGGGTGATGCGCTCCTTCAACTGCCGCATGTCGGGACGGGCGAGAACATCGTTCAACTCGGGTTGTCCGAACAGCACCAGTTGCAGCAGCTTGTTGCGGTTGGCTTCGAGATTCGACAGCAGGCGGATTTCCTCGAGCGTTTCCACCGGCATGGCGTGGGCTTCGTCGATCAGCACGACCACTTGGCGGCCCTCGCCGAAGGACTTGATCAGGTGATCCTGCAGGGCACGCAGCACCAAGGAGGAGCGGGCACTTTCCGGCACGTCTAGACGCAACTCGTCGGCGATGGCGTAGAGGATGTCGTCGCGCGAAAGCGACGGGTTGGCCAGGTAGATGATGGTGACGTTTTCGGGCAGACGTTCCATCAGCACGCGACAGAGCATGGTCTTGCCGCTGCCGACTTCGCCGCTGACCTTGACGATGCCTTCGTCGTGGGTGATGGCGTAGATCAGCGCATCGAGCGTCGCGCCGCGATTGGCCCCGTCGAAGAAGAAGTCGGTGTGGGGCGTGATGCGGAAGGGCGGTTCGTTGAGTCCGAAGTGTTCCAGATACATTTTGTCGGTCAGGCCATCCTGTCGCTTGTCACTGACCGGCGCGCTTCTCGCGCGCCAGCGTCTCGATGCGATTGTAAAGCGTGGTGCGGTTTACCCCGAGCAGCCGGGCTGCCTGGCTCATGTTGCCATGGGCGAGCTGTTGGGCGGCCTCGACATAAGCCTCCTCCCAGCGGCGCAGCGTGGCGTCGAGGTCGAAGTCGTGGCGGCTCTGGATGTCGTTCAGGGCAATCGCAACGAGCTCGGCCTGGCCCGCAAGAGTCGGTGCCGGCAGGACGCCGACTGCAAGCGATTCATCGCCGAGATCCAGTTCGGCTTCGAGATCATGAACGCCCACCTCCTTGCCGGCGAACTTGGTCGTCAGACGGATCGCGATATTGCGCAGTTCGCGGACATTGCCGGGGAATCGATAGGTCAGGAGACGCTCTGTCGCGTCCGCGGTGAGCCGGAACGGCGGCAAATCAGCCTGGGCTGTGTAGACGGCGCGGAAATGTTCGAGCAGACGGATGCGGTCATCGCCGAGATCTCGCAGCGGCGGTATCGCGACCGTAAATACCGATAGCCGGTGGTAGAGGTCGGCACGGAAGCGTCCCTCGCGAACTTCCTTCTTCAGGTCGCGGTTGGTTGCGGCGACGATGCGTGCGGACGAACGCCGGGCGAGAGTTTCGCCAATGCGCTGGAATTCGCCGTTCTCCAGCACTCGCAAAAGCTTGGGTTGCAGGTCGAGGGGAAGCTCGCCGATCTCGTCGAGAAACAGCGTGCCATTCGAAGCGTCCTCGAAGTAGCCGGCCCGCGGCCCGCTGGCACCGGTAAAGGCTCCCTTGCTGTGGCCGAACAGCGTGGCCTCCACCAGGTTGGGCGAGATCGCGGCACAGTTGAGAGCCAGATAAGGTCTTGCTGCGCGCTCGGACAGTCGGTGCAAGGCGACCGCTGCCAATTCCTTGCCGCTGCCGGACTCGCCTTCGATCAATACAGGGAAGGGAGAGTCCGCGAACTGCCTGAGTTGCGCGCGAAGCTTTTGGAGGGGGGCGCTCTGCCCGATCAGCCCATCCTCGATTTCTGTCGATGTGTCTCTAAAAGACAACACTCGGCGAATGAGGCTGCGCAGGTATTCCGGGTCAGCCGGCTTGGCAACGAACTCGGTCGCGCCGAGGGCTCGCGCATGGCGCGCATTGAGCTCGTCGCTCTGGCCGGAGAGGACCACGATGCGGGTTCCCGGCGCATGGGCCAGGATGTCGGCGATCAGGGCGAAGCCCTCATCGGGACGATGCGGGGTTGGCGGCAGCCCGAGATCGATCAGGGCGAGAGCAGGGACGCTTCTCTTGTCGCGCAACAGCCCGACCGCCTCCGCGCGCGTCGAGGCAGTCGTCACCGCATAATCGCGGCCGAGAAAATAGCCCAACGCGTCGGCGATGAGGGGATCATCGTCGACGATCAGCAGTTCGGTTTTGCTGTTGGGAGCGGTCAAGGACGGCGCGAGCGTGAATTGATCGGACCATCATAGCGGAAACCGGGGGTCGCCAATTCCAGTTGTGGATGGCGTTTACCCCGTTCTTCACGGGTTGACCCCAATCGCCGGAAGGCTTGATTCTGCTAGAATCACGCGCTGTGAATTTGACCGGGATTCCCGGTGTGAACATGTCCCAGGAATCGCTTGTCGAAATCCGCGATCTGAACTTCACTTATGACAGCCGGCCGGTTCTTACCGGAATCAACATGACGATTCCGCGCGGCAAAGTCGTTGCAGTCATGGGAATTTCGGGTTGCGGCAAGACCACCACATTGCGCCTGATCGGCGGCCAGCTGAAGCCGACCTCCGGTACGGTGAGGGTTGGCGGTAAGGTTGTGCACGAGCTTGATTCGGACGGTCTTTACGACCTGCGTCGGCGCATGGGCATGCTGTTCCAGTTCGGCGCCTTGTTTACCGACATGTCCGTGTACGACAATATTGCATTCCAGATGCGTGAGCACACCAATCTGCCGGAAACCCTGATTCACGACTTGGTATTAATGAAGCTTCATGCGGTGGGGCTGCGCGGCGCACACCATCTGATGCCGGCGGAGTTGTCCGGTGGCATGGCGCGACGGGTTGCCCTGGCGCGCGCAATAGCGCTCGACCCGATGCTGATGATGTACGACGAGCCGTTCGCCGGTCTCGATCCGATCTCGCTGGCTATCGTCGGCGAACTGATTCGCAAGCTGAACGATGCACTGGGAGCCAGTTCCATCGTCGTCACCCACGACGTGCAGGAGTCATTGAAGATTGTCGATTACGTCTATTTTGTTTCCGAGGGAAGAATTGTTGCCGAAGGCACCGCCGAAGACATGAAGAACTCCAAGGTTCCCTATGTACATCAATTTGTCTGGGGCGAGGCCGACGGTCCGGTACCTTTCCAGTATCCGTCCCGTCCATATGGAC
>Ga0208753_100456_pt1 | contig 16721 bp, 12 predicted proteins | sample LakWasMet37_LOW7_2_FD_183877 | JGI IMG/M metagenome (GOLD analysis project Ga0208753, IMG submission 183877) | Freshwater sediment methanotrophic microbial communities from Lake Washington under simulated oxygen tension - Sediment Metagenome... | ecosystem: Environmental > Aquatic > Freshwater >... | reverse complement strand
GCCGAACAGGTGCTGGCCAAGCCCAAGGGCTGATTGCGTGCAGCTCGAAGGAAAAGTCGCGCTCGTCACCGGTGCCGGACAAGGCATCGGTGCCTCGGTGGCGCACGCCTACGCCCGCGAAGGCGCCAAGGTGGCAATCGTGGACATGAACGGCGAGGCCGCGGCCAAGGTCGCAGCGGAGATAGTCGGCGCCGGCGGCACGGCGATCGGCGTCGCCTGCGACGTGGCCGATCGCGCCCAGGTCGAGGCCGCTGCGGCCAAGGTGAACGCAGCCTGGGGCCGCATCGACATCCTGGTGAACAACGCCGGCATTACGCGCACCGCCATGCTGAACAAGATGACCATCGAGCAGTGGCAGCAGGTGATCGGCGTGCATTTGACCGGTGCCTTCAATTGCCTGCAGGCGGTAGTCGGCGGCATGATCGAGCGCCGCTACGGCCGGATTATTTACGTCACTTCGGCGGCGGGTGTTCTCGGCACCATCGGTCAGATAAACTACAGTGCGGCGAAAGCTGGAATACTGGGCATGACCAAGAGTACGGCGAAGGAGCTGGCGCGCTACAACATCACCGCCAACGCCATCGCACCCGGAGCGGCGACGCCGATGACCGAAGTCATACGCACCGACGATCGCTTCAAGGAGAAGTACCTCGACCGGATTCCCCTCGGGCGTTGGGCCGAACCCGAGGAGATCGCACCGGTCTTCGTGTTTTTCGCTTCCGACGCCTCGGCGTACGTGACAGGACAGATTCTTGCCGCCGACGGCGGCATGACCATACATTGATACTGGAGCTTAGATGAGCAGCCAACCGAGATTCAACTGGGAAGACCCGTTGCTGATGGACCGGCAACTGACGGAAGACGAGCGCATGGTGAGGGACACCGCGGCGGCCTACGCGCAGGACAAGCTGGCCCCGCGCGTGCTCGAAGCCTTCCGCCACGAAAGGACCGATCCCGCGATCTTCCGCGAAATGGGCTCACTCGGCCTGCTCGGCACCACCATTCCCGAAGAATACGGCGGCGCCGGCATGAACTATGTCTGCTACGGGCTGGCCGCTCGTGAAGTCGAGCGCGTCGACTCCGGCTACCGCTCCATGATGAGCGTGCAGAGCTCGCTGGTCATGGTGCCGATCTACGAATTCGGCAACGAAGCCACCCGCAAGAAGTACCTGCCCAAGCTCGCTACCGGCGAGCTCATCGGCTGCTTCGGCCTCACCGAACCCAACCACGGTTCCGACCCCGGCAGCATGGTCACCCGTGCGCGCGCCGTCGATGGCGGCTACAGCATCTCGGGTTCCAAGATGTGGATCACCAACAGCCCGATCGCCGACGTCTTCGTCGTCTGGGCCAAGGACGACGGCGGCCAGATTCGCGGCTTCGTCCTCGAGAAGGGCTGGAAGGGGCTGACCGCCCCGGCCATCCACGGCAAGGTCGGCCTGCGGGCCTCGATCACGGGAGAGATCGTCATGGACGAAGTCTTCTGTCCCGAAGAGAACGCCTTCCCCGAGGTGCGCGGCCTCAAGGGTCCCTTCACCTGTCTGAACTCCGCCCGCTACGGCATCGCCTGGGGCGCCCTGGGCGCGGCCGAATACTGCTGGCACGCCGCCCGTCAATACACCCTGGACCGCAAGCAGTTCGGCCGGCCCCTGGCCGCCAATCAGCTGATCCAGTTGAAGCTGGCCAACATGCAGACCGAGATCACCATGGCGCTGCAGGGCTGCCTGCGCCTGGGCCGGATGAAGGACGAAGGTATTGCCGCGGTGGAAATCACCTCGATCATGAAGCGCAACTCCTGCGGCAAGTCGCTTGAGATCGCCCGCATGGCGAGGGACATGCTGGGCGGCAACGGCATCTCGGACGAATTCGGCGTGATCCGCCACGTGGTGAACCTGGAAGTGGTCAACACCTACGAAGGCACGCACGACATCCATGCGCTGATCCTGGGCCGGGCACAGACGGGGATACAGGCGTTCAGCTGACGGCGCAGCATCTGCAGCACGCAATGAGCATAGACAGAAACCAGGAAACCAGCCGCCACAAGGCGGAGGAGGAGATTGACATGTCAGAACTGAGCTCAGCCGATCACAGGACGTCGCCCCCGCGCGTCAACGTTCCGCGTCGATACAACGCTGCCTACGACCTGATCCAGAGAAATCTGCAAGCCGGACGCGCGCAGAAGATCGCTTACATCGACGATCACGGACGCTATTCCTTCGGCGATCTCGCCGAGCGGGGCAACCGCTTCGGCAATGTGCTGGCCGGCATCGGTCTCGAGGCCGAGAACCGGGTAATGCTCTGCCTGCTCGATACCATCGACTTTCCAACGGCATTTCTCGGCAGCATTCAGGCCGGTATCGTTCCGATCGCTGCCAATACCCTGCTTACTACGGCCGACTACGACTTCATGCTCGGCGATTCGCGAGCCAAGGCCCTGGTCGTTTCGGAAGCCCTGTGGCCGGCGTTCGCCCCGATCGTGGGGAAGCACAAGACGCTGCGCCACATCATCGTCTCGGGCAGCGACGGCAAGGGACATCAGTGCCTGAGCGATCTGATGAAGGGTGTCAGCCCGAACTTCGATCCGGCGCCGACCACCTGCGACGACTTCTGCTTCTGGCTGTATTCTTCGGGCTCGACGGGTACGCCGAAGGGAACCGTGCATCTGCATTCCCATTTGATCCAGACCGCCGAACTCTACGGCAAGGCGATACTCGGCATCCGCGAGGACGATCTGGTGTTCTCCGCAGCCAAGCTGTTTTTCGCCTATGGCCTGGGCAACGGGCTTACGTTTCCCTTGTCGGTCGGCGCCACGACGGTGCTGATGGCCGAGCGGCCCACGCCCGAGGCGGTCTTCAAACGACTGCGCGAGCATAAGCCGACGATCTTCTATGGCGTGCCGACGCTCTACGCCGGCTTGCTCGCCAGTCGCGATCTGCCTGATGCGAAGGAACTGCGCATGCGGGTCTGCACGTCGGCCGGCGAGGCCTTGCCGGCCGACATCGGCAAGCGGTGGACCGAGCATTTCGGCGTCGAAATCCTCGATGGCATCGGCTCCACCGAGATGCTGCACATCTTTCTGTCGAACCGGCCCGGCGAGGTGCGCTATGGCACGACCGGCAAACCGGTTCCCGGCTACTCGGTGCGCCTGATCGGGGAAGACGGCAACCCGGTGGCGCCGGGAGAGATCGGCGAATTGCAGATCAACGGCCCCAGCGCCGCGGTCCTGTACTGGAACAACCGCGAGAAGTCGCGTCACACCTTCATGGGCGACTGGACCCGCAGCGGCGACAAGTACATCGAATCGGATGACGGCTACTTCCAGTACTGCGGTCGCTCCGACGACATGCTGAAGGTCGGCGGCATCTACGTTTCGCCCTTCGAGGTCGAAGGCGCGCTGATGACCCACGAGGCCATCCTCGAAGCCGCCGTGGTGGCGCACGCGGATACCGACGAACTGGTAAAGCCCAAGGCCTATGTCGTCCTCAAGGCCGGCATCGAACCGTCGGATGCGCTCGACGCGGCTCTCAAACAGCATGTCAAGAACCAACTGGCACCCTACAAGTATCCTCGCTGGATCGAGTTCGTGGCGGAGTTGCCGAAGACGGCCACCGGTAAAATCCAGCGCTTCAAACTGCGTTGAGTGCGCTGCACCAAGGGCTGCGGCGCGGTGCCAGGTGAACTTTTGACCTTAATTGGCTTGACGCACCAACGCGGAAGTGTTGTGATTGGGCTTGAAAAACCGTATCGGCACAGATGACTTTGTGCCTTGTCAGAGAACGTTGAGTGAGGAGAAAAGGATAATGAACAAGAATGAGAAGGCCGGTTACGACCGTCGCGAGTTTCTACTTGGCGGCACCGCCATCGCAGGCGCGACTGCGGCCGGCACACTGCTGCCGGCAGGAATGGCGCTCGCCCAGCAGGGCAAGCTGAAGGTCGGCCTGATGCTCCCGTATACAGGCACTTATGCACAGCTTGGTGTCGCCATCACCAACGGCTTCAAACTGGCCATCGAGGAACGCGGCGGCAAGCTCGGTGGTCGCGAGATCGAGTATGTCACGGTCGATGACGAGTCCAACCCTGCCAAGGCGCCGGAGAACGTCAACAAGCTGGTGCAGCGCGACAAGGTCGATGTCGTCATCGGCACCGTCCATTCGGGCGTAGTGATGGGCATGGCCAAGGTACTGAAAGAGACTGGCACGCTGTGGATCAATCCCAACGGCGGTGCCGGCGCCATGACCGGTGCCGCATGTGCGCCGAACTTCTTCCGCACGTCATTCTCCAACTGGCAGACCACGCATGCGCTGGGCAAGGTGCTCAAGGCCAAGGGCCACAAGACTGCCGTGTTCATCACCTGGAAATATGCGGCGGGCGAGGAGATGATGGAAGGCTTCAAGGAGGGCTTCGAGAAGGAAGGCGGCAAGCTGACCAAGGAACTCTATGTCCCGTTCCCGCAGGTCGAGTTTCAGGCACTGCTGACGGAAATTGCCAGCATCAAGCCGGACGCGGTGGTGGCCTTCTTTGCCGGCGGCGGTGCGGCCAAGTTCCTCAAGGACTATCAGGCAGCCGGCCTCAAGGGCAAGATCCCGCTCTACGGCTCGGGCTTCCTCACCGATGGCGTGCTGGATGCCATAGGCGACGCCGGCGAAGGCGTGGAGACGACGCTGCACTATGCAGATGGTCTCGATACCAAGAAGGACAAGGCCTTCCGCCTCGCCTACGCCAAGACCTTCAAGCTGCAACCCGACGTGTACGCGGTACAGGGCTATGACGCGGGCCAGTTGCTGGCCGCCGGCCTCACCGCGGTGAAGGGCAATGTCGCCGACAAGGTGGGCATGATCAAGGCCATGGAAGCGGCCAAGATCGACAGCCCGCGGGGTCCATGGACCCTGTCCAAGGCGCACAACCCGGTGCAGGACATGTATCTGCGCAAGGTAGTCGGCAAGGAGAACAAGGTGCAGGGTGTGGCATGGAAGGCCCTCGCTGATCCGGCGCGCGGCTGCAAGGCATAGTCTTTTCCAGGCAAAGGGCGGCAGGCATCTGCCGCCCTTTTCATGTCTCCGCCCCTCAGGGCGGGGGCGGTTTCCCGGAGTGGTTCCCAATCATGCGCGAGACAAATCGCCGTCCCGCCAGCGCCGACTTTTAACAACCCCGCCCGATGGATTTCGCTTTCTTCCTCATCCAGTTGCTCAACGGCCTGCAATACGGCCTGCTGCTGTTCCTCGTCGCCAGCGGCCTGACGCTGATCTTCGGCATCATGGGCATTATCAACCTGGCGCACGGCAGCTTCTACATGGTCGGCGCCTATCTGGCCTGGTCGCTGTCCAGCATGACGGGAAGCCTCACGGCTGCCATCCTGCTCGCCATTCCGCTCACCGTCATTCTCGGCATGGGGCTGGAACGCCTGTTGTTCCGCCATCTCTATCAGCGCGACCACCTCTATCAGGTCCTGCTCACCTACGGCCTGATTCTGGTCTTCGAGGAGCTTCGCAGCCTGATCTGGGGCGATGACGTGCATGGCGTCGCTGTGCCGGCGCTGCTCAACGCGTCGATTCCGCTGACCGAAAACCTGTCCTATCCGGTCTATCGGCTGGCGATTTCGGGGGTCTGCCTGCTGCTGGCGGCAGGACTCTATTTCCTGATCCAGAAGACGCGACTGGGCATGATGATCCGCGCCGGCGCCAGCAACCGCGACATGGTGCAGTCGCTCGGCATCGACATCAAGCTGATTTACACGCTGGTGTTTGCGCTGGGCATCGCCCTGGCCGCTTTCGCCGGCATGATCAACGCGCCGCTGTCCTCGGTGTTTCCGAACATGGGCGGCCAGGTGCTGATCATCTGCTTCGTGGTCGTCGTCATCGGCGGCATCGGCTCGGTGAAGGGCGCCATGGCGGCATCCCTCATCATCGGCCTGGCCGAGACCTTCGGTCAGGTGCTGGTGCCCGAAGTCGCCGGCATGATCGTCTATGTGCTGATGGCCATCGTCCTTGTCTGGCGGCCTGAAGGCCTGTTCGGGCGGGCCTGAGCGCATGGGCAATTCCCGCCTGACACAGTATCTGCCGTATCTGGTGGTCGGGCTGCTGGCGCTGTTTCCGCTGGTCGAGAGCACCTTCTACATGCAGCTGCTGACCAAGGTCCTGATCATGGCCATCTTTGCCATGAGCCTCGACCTGCTGGTCGGCTATACCGGGCTGGTCAGCTTCGGTCATGCCGCCTACTTCGGCCTTGCCGGCTATGCGCTGGCGCTCATCGGACCGAAATACGAGGCAGTCAGCCTCTGGTGGTCCCTGCCTGCCTCGATAGGGGTCTGCGCGCTGTTTGCGTTGATCACCGGCACGCTGGTGCTGCGCACGCGCGGCATCTACTTCATCATGGTCACGCTGGCGTTTGCCCAGATGCTGTTCTTCATCTTCCACGACACCAAGCTCGGCGGCGGTTCGGACGGCATCTACATCTATGCCAAGCCCCTGATGAAAGTGGGCGAGATCGAAGTCGCCAACCTGGAAAAGCTGGAACATTTCTACTGGCTGGTGCTGATCCTGACGGGAGCGACTTACCTGGTGCTGCATCGCATACTCGGATCGACCTTCGGCCGCGCTCTGATGGGGATCAAGGTGAACGAGCATCGCATGCGCGCGCTCGGATTCCCGGTCTTCAAGTACCAGTTGGCCAGCTTCACGCTGTCGGGCGCGCTGGCAGGCCTCGCAGGCTACATGGCGGCCGTGCAGTACGGCTTCGTCAATCCGGAGATCCTCTCCTGGCACCAGTCGGGCGCGGTGCTCATGATGGTCATCCTCGGCGGCATGGGTACGCTTTACGGGTCGGTGATCGGCGCCTTCGCCTTTGTCCTGCTGCAGGAAGTGCTGTCCAACCAGGCCTGGTTCGGCATTGCCGCAAAGCATTGGCAACTCGCCATGGGCATTTTCATCATGCTGGTCGCCCTCTACATGCCGCAGGGCCTCGCCGGCCTGGCACAGAAGTTCCGCCGCAAGCCGGCGGAGGAGACCTCGGATGAGTGAGCCCATCCTGCGCACGCGAGCACTGACCAAGCGCTTCGGCGGCCTCGTTGCGGTCAGCGACGTATCGCTCGATCTCTTCGTCGGCGAAGTCCATGTCGTGATCGGCCCCAATGGCGCCGGCAAGTCCACGCTGACCAACCTGCTGTCCGGCGATCTGCCGCCGAGCTCGGGCGAGGTCATTTTTGAGGGGCGCGATATTGCCGGCTGCACCTCCGACCATATCTCGCGTCTCGGCATCGGCCGCAGCTATCAGAAGACCAACATCTTCCTGCCCTTCACGGTATTCGAGAACTGCCGTCTCGCCGCCCAATCGCGCACGCCGCACGCGTTGAGCGTGTTTCATCAAGCCGGGGAATACGCCGAAATCAACCGTCTCGCGGAGGAGGCGATGGCCGCAGCGGGCCTCACCCATCGTGCCGGGCGCGTGGCCGCCACGCTCTCGCATGGCGAACAGCGCCAGCTCGAAATTGCGATGTGCCTGGCGACGCAGCCACGCCTGCTGCTGCTCGACGAACCGCTCGCCGGCATGGGGCCGCACGAGTCGCAGCGCATGGTGGAACTGATCAAGACGCTGACCGCCGATCACGCCATCATGCTGATCGAACATGACATGGACGCGGTGTTCGCGCTGGCGCACCGGCTCACGGTCATGGTCAACGGCGAGGTGCTGGAATCCGGTACGCCGGAGGAGGTGCGGTCCAGCCCGGCCGTGCAGCTGGCCTATCTCGGCGGCGAGGAACTGCTCCATGACTGAGACGCTGATCGAGGCGACCGGCCTGCACACCTTCTACGGCGTCAGCCACATCCTGCACGGCGTGGATTTTTCCGTGCGCAAGGGCGAGACGATCGGCCTCATGGGGCGCAACGGCATGGGCAAGACGACCCTGCTCAAGACCATGCTCGGCCTGGTGCGTCCGCGCGAGGGATCGGTCAAGGTCCGCGGGGCGGACATGACCCAGGCCGCGACGCATGCCATCGCCCGCCGCGGCATCGCCTACGTGCCGGAAGGCCGCGGCATTTTTCCCAACCTTTCGGTGCGCGAGAACCTGGTGATGGCGGCGCGCGCCGGTGTCGACGGCCGCCGCGAGTGGACCTTCGATCGTGTGATCCACACCTTCCCGCGTCTGGGCGAGCGCCTGAGCAACGGCGGGGCGCAGCTTTCGGGTGGAGAACAGCAGATGCTGACCATCGGCCGCGCGCTGATGACCAACCCCGATCTGCTGATCCTCGACGAAGCCACCGAGGGCCTGGCGCCGCTGATCGCCCGCGAGATCTGGAGCATCATCAAGACCATCCGCGCCTCAGGCATCGCGACGGTGATCGTGGACAAGAACTACGCCGCCGTCATGGCGCTGGCCGATCGCAGCGTGGTGCTGGTGAAGGGCAGGGTGGTCTTTTCCGGAGACTCCGGCGAACTCTCCGACAATGAAGAGTTGATGCATCGTTTCCTCGGAGTCTGAGCGCATGCATGGCGGTTTCGTCCGGATCTGCGAGCGGAATCTCGAGTACCTGCTGATCCCCGCGCATCAGATCAACCGCCCGACGCTGGTGCTGCTGCACGAGGGCCTGGGCTCGGTGGCGATGTGGCGTGATTTTCCGGCACGGCTTGCCGCCGCCACAGGTTGCCGGACGCTGGTCTATTCGCGCTATGGCTATGGCCAGTCCGATGTCCTCGAGGAGGCCTTCTCGACCGACTTCATGCACCGCGAGGGACGCGAGGTCTTGCCCGAACTGCTGGCGGCGCTGGATATCGAGCACCCGGTTCTGGTCGGGCATTCCGACGGCGCCTCGATTGCGCTGCTGCACGCCGGCGACAGCCGGAGCAACGTGGCGGGGCTGGTGGTCATGGCGCCGCATTGCTTCGTCGAAGACATCTCGATTCGCAGCATCGAAGCCGCCAAGCGCGCCTTCGAGACGACCGATCTGCCCGACAAACTGGCGAAGTACCATCGCGACGTGAGGCGGACCTTCTACGGCTGGAACGACATCTGGCTGCATCCCGATTTTCGTTCATGGAACATCGAGGACTGCCTACCGCGTATCCGCTGCCCAATCCTCGCCATTCAGGGCGTCGATGACGAATACGGCACCATGGCCCAGATCGAGGCGATCGCGGCCCGGGCATCGAGTTCGCCCGGCGTAGAACTGCTGAAACTGGCGGACTGCCGGCACTCGCCCCACCGCGACCAGACCGCGGCCGTCCTCGACGCCATCGGCCGTTTCACCGACCTTGTGTGAATCGCCGTCCCGCCGGCGCCGACTCCTGGTCTGAGGCGGCCGGCGCTGCGCCGCAAGTTGCCGCTAGCCCGTGAACAGTTCCGCGAACTGTTGCCGCAGCCAGCGGTTTCCCTCGTCGTCATGAAAGCGTTCGTGCCAGCATTGCCTGACGTCGAAGGCGGGAATGTCGACGGGAACGGGCAGCAGCTTGACTGCGTCCCCGGGCGAAATCTGGCTGCCGACGCTGTGCGGGACGATGGCGATCAATTCGCTGGCGGCAACGATGCTGGGCAGCACGAGGAAATTCTGCACGCGCAGCGCGATGCGGCTTTCCAGGCCGTGGGCGACCAGGGTGCGCTCGATGATGCCGTGGCCGGTGCCGCCCGGCATGGCGATGGCATGGCTGGCGGCGGCGAACTGCCGCGCCGTGAGGCGGGCGCCTATGGTCGGATGGTCGCGGCTGACGACGCAGACGTAGCGGTCGCGGAACAGGCGCTGCTGGTAGAAGCCGGCGGCGAAATCCGGCAGGTTGCCGATGGTCAGATCCGCCGCGCCGCTGCGCAGTGCCTCGCGCGCCTCGTCGGTGGACAGCGCCAGGGTGCGGATGCGCACGCGCGGGGCGACGCGATTCAACCGCGCCAGCAGGCGCGGCAGGAAGAAGGCCTCGCCGAGGTCGGTGACGTGGATCGCGAAATCGCGCTCCGAGGTTGCGGCATCGAAGCCCTGACGGCCGGCCAGCGAACCGTGTATCGTCGCCAGCGCTGCGCGGATCGGCGCCGCGATGGTCTCGGCATAAGGAGTCGGTACCACGCCATTGGCGAGACGCACGAAGATCCGGTCGCCGGTGGCCTTGCGCAGTCGCGCCAGGGCGTTGCTCACGGCCGGCTGGGAGAGACCCAGACGGTTCGCGGCGCGGCTGATCGAGCCTTCGGCCAGCACGGCGTCGAACACCACCAGCAGGTTGAGGTCGAATTCCTTGATATTCATGTCGTGAATGGATTGTATTCACGTCATTCACTGTTCGCAAAGGAATTTTTGCCCTAGAGTGCCCCCATCACAGACCGGGACTACCGGCGACTACGAGGAGACGAGCATGCTCGAAGGCTGCGTGCCCTGGCCCGCCGATCTGGCGGAACGTTACCGCACCCGCGGCTGGTGGGAAGGCGTCACCATTCCGCAAATGCTTGCCCGCAGTGCCGCGCGGCATCCGCAGAAGACGGCGCTGGTCAGCGGCGACCTGCGCCTGAGCTATCGCGATTTGGTAGAAATCTCCGACCGCCTCGCCTGTCGTTTTCTCGAGGCAGGCATACAGGCCCTCGACAGGGTGGTCGTGCAGTTGCCCAACGGTCCCGAGTTCGTCCACACCTACTTCGCGCTGACACGCATCGGCGCCGTGCCCGTGATGGCGCTGCGCGCCCATCGACACACGGAAATCCGCCACTTCGTCAGGGCCTCGGGTGCCGTCGCCTACGTGATCCCCGATCGAATCGGCACCTTCGACTACCGGGCCATGGCAGCGGAGGTCCAGGCCGATTTTCCCGCCTTGCGCGCCGTGTTCGTCGCCGGTGATCCTGCCGCCGGGCAGCGGGACCTGCGCCCGATGATCGCTGCGCCGATGCCGGCAGAGAGCGTCGGCGCGGCCCTCGCGCAGGTTCGCCCCGATCCGTCCGAAGTGGCAACCATGCTGCTCTCGGGCGGCACCACTTCTCTTTCCAAACTCATTCCGCGCACTCATGACGATTACGTCCTGAACGCGCGCCTTTGCGGCCGTGCCGGCGGCTTCGGCGCGGATACCGTGTTCATGGCCATCCTGCCGCTCGGGCACAACTACAACCTGGCTTCGCCGGGCATGCTCGGCACCTTCTATTACGGCGGCACCGTTGCGCTGGCGGCCTCCGGTGATCCGGCTGAGGTGTTTTCCCTGGTCGAGCGCGAGAAGGTCACAGCGATCGCCGCCGTCGTTCCGCTGATTTCCAACTGGCTCAATTCAGCGGTTCCCGGCGGCTACGACGTGTCGTCGCTGAAGGTGATCCAGAACGGCGGCGCACGTCTCGCTCCCGAACTGCGCACCCGGCTGCGCGCCCGCTTCGGCTGCACCCCGCAGGAGATTTACGGCACGGCGGAGGGCCTGATCAACATGGTTCCGCTCGATGCGCCCGAGGACATGCTGCTCGACAGCTCCGGCGCGCCCGTCTGCGAGGACGACGAAATCAAGGTGCTCGACGACGATGGCAACGAGGTGCCCGATGGCGTGCCCGGCGAGCTGGCGACGCGCGGTCCCTACACCATCCACGGCTATTACAGGGCGCCGGACAAGAACGCCGAGGCATTCACTGCCGACGGCTTCTACCGCATGGGCGACATCGTGCGCAAGGAGGGCCGCTATGTCTTTACCGAAGGCCGCAAGAAGGACCTGATCAATCGCGGCGGCGAGAAGATCAGCTGCGAGGAGGTGGAGAACCTGATCTTCCGCCATTCGAAGGTAAAGGCTGTCACTCTGGTTGCCATGCCCGACCCGGTATTCGGCGAGAAAGCCTGCGCCTTCGTCATCACGAAGGACGGGCAGGGCCTCGAATTCGGCGAACTGATCGCCTTCCTGAAACAACAGAATATCGCCAGCTTCAAGCTCCCCGAGCGGCTCGAGGTGGTCAGCGAGTTTCCGCTCAGTCCGGTAGGCAAGATTCTCAAGCGGGCCCTGCGCGAGGCGATCGCGGAGAAGATCGATCAGGAAAGCGCAAGGCAAGCATGAAGATACGGATCATCGGCGCCGGCCCGGCGGGCCTTTACTTTGCGTCCCTCATGAAGCGGGACGATCCGGCGCACGACATCGTGATCTACGAACGAGGGCCGCGCAACGCGACCTGGGGTTTCGGCGTGGTGTTCTCCGACCGGGCGCTGGAGTTCCTCCGCGCCGATGACGAGGACATGTACCGGAAGCTATCGCCCCTGATGCAGACCTGGCCGAACCTGACCATCGTGCACAACGACACGCGGATTCCCGTCACGGGCAACGGCTTCGCCGCCATCGGCCGGCTCGAATTGCTGTCCCTGCTCCACGCGCACGTGGAGGGGCTGGGCGTGCGCATCGAATTGGACAGCGAAGTCTCGTCCCTTGCCGATCGGGATCGGCTGGGCGGGGCGGACCTGATTGTCGGTGCCAACGGCAGCATGTCCTGGGTGCGCAGCGAAAACGAGGACAAGTTCGGCACCTCCTGCGATGTACGCCCCAACAAATTCATCTGGTACGGCACGTCGAAGGTCTTCGACAGTCTGTCCCTCACCTTCCGCAATACCGCGCATGGCGTCTTCTGCGCCCACCACTATCGCTACAGTCCGTCCATGAGCACCTTCCTCGTGGAAGTCGAGGAGGAAACGTGGCAGCGCGCCGGGTTCGCGCAGCTGAGCCCGGAGGAGACCATCGAACACTGCGAAAGGGTCTTTGCCAGGGACCTCGGCGGCCATCCCATCCTCTCGAACAAGTCCTACTGGCGACAGTTTCCGGCGATCTGGAACGAGCGCTGGAGCTTCGACAACGTAGTGCTGATCGGCGATGCCCTGCGCACCGCGCACTTCTCGATCGGTTCCGGCACCCGCCTGGCAATGGAGGACGCCATCGCACTCTGGAAGGCCCTGCGCGAAAGGGAGAGCGTGCCGGAGGCACTGGCGCGCTTCCAGGAGTTGCGCCTGCCGCCGATGAAAAAGATCTGGGATGCGGCCAACGTCAGCCTGCGCTGGTACGAGCGCATGGGCGACCTGATGAAGCTCAACCCGGTGGATTTTGCCTACAGCTACATGACGCGCACGGGTCGGGTGAGCCATGCCGAGGTCCGCCGCCGCGACCCGGCACTCGCCGCCGAGTATGAGAGGAATCATCCCGAAATGGGGGTGCCTTTTCCTTGACTGGGCGGCGCTTTCCGCTTAATGTATACAGTATCCAATAAATCTGTCGGCGCATGCCGAAATGCAGAACCACAGGAGGAAAACCAAGTGACGAGACCAGGCGAAGCAAAGCTCAGCCACCTGTTCCAGCCGGGACGCATCGGCAAGTTCGAGGTCAAGAACCGCATCAAGTACGGGGCCTGCTGCGTCTCGAACTACAACGGCCGCGACGGCACCATCACGCCGCGCGAACTGGCGCGGGTGCGCGTCATCGCCGGCACCGGTTGCGGCCTGATCACCAACCAGGGTGCCTATCCCGATCCGCTGGGCGAGGGCAAGTCCTACTTCCGCCAGGTCGCGATCCACGACGACAAGTTCCTGCCGCAGTTCGAGATGATCGCCCGCTACATCCACGATGCCGGCGCCATCGCCATGCAGCAGATCCTGCACGCCGGACGCTACGGCGGCATCGACCTCGGCTATTGCGTGCAGCCCTCGGTGGTGCCGCAGACCCTGCCGCACTTCCGTCCGCCGCGCGAGCTGTCCAAGGAGCAGATCAAGGTCGTGATCAAGCAGCACGCCGACGCCGCCAGTCGCGCCATCCGCGCCGGCTTCGACGGCACCGAGATCACCAGCTTCATGGGCTACCTGTTGGCCAACTTCAATTCCCGCTTCACCAACCAGCGCACCGACGAATACGGTGGTTCCGTGGAGAACCGTGGCCGCTTCATGCGCGAACTCATCGATGCCATCAAGCAGGCCACGCCGGACAATCCGCTCTCCGTGCGCCTCAACGGCGCCGAACTGATGGACCGCTGGGGCGGCAACACGCAGGACGAGTCGTTCGAACTCATGCAGCAGGCCGTCGATTGCGGTGTGGACATGATCTCGGTCACGGTCGGCTGGCAGGAAGCGCCGGAGTCCTCTTTCGGCCGCGACGTCGAACCCGGCTACTGGAACTTCCTCTCCGAAAAGGCGAAGAAGATGTTCCCCAATGTGCTGGTGGCCTTCGGCAACCGCCTGCCCGATCCGGCCATGGCCAACGCCTGCGTTCGTGACAATGTTTTCGACTACTGGGAAGTCTGCCGCCCATTGCTGGCCGACCCCGAGATGATCCACAAGGCCGCAGAAGACCGGATGGAGGAAGTCCGTCCCTGCATCGGCTCGCTCAACTGCCTGTCGCGCCTGTTCCGCGATCTGCCCTATACCTGCACCATGAACCCGATGCTCGGCCACGAGGTCGAGCCCGAGTACCACGTCACCGAGGCGACCGAGAAGAAGCGCATCATGATCATCGGCGCCGGACCGGCCGGCATGGAGGCGGCAATCACCGCCCGCAAGCGCGGCCATACGGTGACGGTCTTCGACAAGGCGGACAAGATCGGCGGCGCTCTCGGTGCCTACGCCGCCAACGACTTGGCCCGCCCGGCTGACCTGCAAAGCGTCATCGACTACTACGGCGTAATGGCGAAGAAGCTCGGCGTCGAAGTGCGGCTCAACACCGAGGCCAATGCCAAGTTCATGCGCAGCGTGCTGCACGAGTACGACGTCTGCATCGTCGCCGCGGGTTCGCGCACCGACATGGCGGTGTTCCAGTACCTCGAAGGTGCCGAACTGCTGGTCGATGCGCTGGAAGTGGCGCACGGCCGGGTCAAGACCGGCAAGCGCGTGGTGATGATAGGCGGCGGCATGATCGGCCTGACCATCTCCGAGTTCCTCGCCAAGGCGGGGCATGAGGTCACCGTGGTGGAAAAGGAAAAGCGCATCGGCGGCGACATCATGCCGACCTTCAAGTGGCGCCATACGGCCTGGGTGGACGAACTGGGCATCAAGACCGTGACTTTGGCCGAACTGGTCAAGGTGACCAGGGAGGGTGCCACCGTGAAGACACCCAAGGGCGAGCAGTTCATTCCTTGCGACAGCGTCATCGTCTCGAGTCCGCGCAAGGCCAACCACGACCTGTTCTACGAGTTCCAGTGGATGGTCGACGAATTGCATGGCGGCGGCGACGCCACGGTGCCGCGCGGCCTCGATCAGGCGATTCAGGAAGGTTACCGCCTCGGTGTGAGAATCTGAACTCTGCAGGCACAGAGGAGGAGTGGCATGTCTTATAGCGCCCATGTCGATACCTTTACCCGGGACAACCTGCCGCCGCCGGAGCAGCAGCCGGAATTCCTGTTCGATCTGCCGGAACTCCAATTTCCGGAGCGGCTGAACTGTTCCGACCCCTTGCTCGACAGGCACGTGGCGGAAGGGCGCGGCGCACGGCTGTGCATCCAGGCGCCGGGCGTGCGCTGGACCTACGCCGACCTGCAGGAGCGCGCCAACCGCGTTGCCAACGTGCTGGTCAGGGACATGGGGCTGGTGCCCGGCAATCGCGTTCTGCTGCGCGCACCCAACAACCCCATGATGGCCGCGTGCTGGTTTGCGGTCATGAAGGCCGGCGCCGTGGCGGTGGCGACCATGCCGCTGCTGCGCGCCAAGGAACTCAAGCACGTCATCACCAAGGCGCGCGTGACCCATGCACTTTGCGATCTGCGCCTGGCTGACGAACTGAAGGGCGCCGCGGCAGAGTGCCCGGAACTGCGGCACATTCGCTATTTCAACGACACTTCGGCGGCGGGTCTCGAAGCCGCCATGGCGCAGCAATCCACTGCGTTCAGCAACGTCGATACCGCCCTCACCGACACTTGCATGCTGGCCTTTACGTCGGGCACCACGGGACAACCCAAGGCCACCATGCACTTCCATCGCGACGTCATGGCGTCGTGCGTGTGCTGGCCACCCCATGTCCTGCGCCCGAACTCGGACGATGTCTTCATGGGCACGCCGCCGCTTGCATTCACCTTCGGCCTCGGCGGACTGCTGCTGTTCCCGCTCAGTGTCGGCGCTTCCACGGTATTGCTGGAGCAGGGCGCCCCCCAGGATCTGGTCAATGCGATCGCGACCTACGGGGCTACGGTGCTGTTTACCGCGCCGACTTCGTATCGTGCCATTGCGCCGATTGCCGGCCCGCTGCGCAACAGCAGTTTGCGCAAGTGCGTTTCTGCCGGCGAGGCCCTGCCTGCGGCGACGCGCGCCCTGTGGAAGGAGGCAACCGGCATCGAGATGATCGACGGCATCGGCGCCACGGAGCTGATGCACATCTTCATTTCGGCCGATGAAGCGCACGCGCTGCCCGGTGCTACCGGCACCGTGGTCCCGGGTTATGTGGCCTGCGTCATGGACGACGAGGGCAAGCCGGCACCCATCGGCCAGGTCGGAAAATTGGCGGTGAAAGGCCCCACGGGTTGCCGCTATCTCGCCGACGAGCGCCAGGCCAGCTACGTCAGGAATGGATGGAACTACACCGGCGACGCCTACGCGATGGATGCCGGGGGCTACTTCCACTACCATTCGCGCACCGATGACATGATCATTTCGGCGGGCTACAACATCGCCGGCCCGGAGGTCGAGGATGCCTTGCTGCGTCACCCCAAGGTGGCCGAGTGCGGCGTGATCGGCGTGGCGGACGAAGAGCGCGGCCAGATCGTCAAGGCCTTCGTCGTGCTGCGGCCGGAAGTCGAACCGACGAGGGAAACGGCGAAGGAATTGCAGGACTTCGTCAAGCAG